>Ga0209234_1000079_pt1 | contig 23430 bp, 18 predicted proteins | sample GraSoi013_1_20cm_2_FD_185816 | JGI IMG/M metagenome (GOLD analysis project Ga0209234, IMG submission 185816) | Grasslands soil microbial communities from the Angelo Coastal Reserve, California, USA - Sample 08_20_2013_1_20cm (SPAdes) (version 2) | ecosystem: Environmental > Terrestrial > Soil >... | reverse complement strand
GCCAGCGCCAACGTTACGGCCGGATTGATGTGCGCACCGCTAATTGCTCCCGCAACGTAAATACCGAGCATAACAGCAAGACCCCATCCAAAAACGATGATAATCCATTCGTTCGCAAAAGGGTTCGGCGAAATTTTATTGTAGAGCGCAAAGGTGGCTACACAACCATCGCCGAAGAGGATCAGTATCATTGTACCGAAAAATTCTCCAACCATTTCACCATAGGTGCCCGCGAGTGGAGAAGGTCTACTTACAGATTGACTTGCCATGGAAGTTCACTCCATTTCTGTAGTTGAAGGAACCGCGGCGAACACATCAAGTTGCCGCTCCAAATATACCTACAAAGGGTATGCACTACAATTGGGTATGTAGGAGTGCAAGGCCCACTGCTCTTTGTTCTTCACTTCCTTCGTTTCGAGAGCAATGATGTTGATTGCACTCCCACACTGGTCAATATTACGCCTGCTCCCAGTGCATCGAGCGTTCAACAGCGCGCTTCCAATCAGCATAAAGCTTCTCGCGCTGATCCGCGCTCATTTGAGGCTCAAAGGTGCGATCAATGGCCCAATGCTCAGCTACTTCCTCCTGGCTGCTCCAAAAGCCAGTCGCCAGGCCAGCAAGGTAGGCAGCTCCCAGGGCGGTCGTCTCAGCAACCTTTGGCCGCTGCACCGGCACGCCGAGAATATCAGCCTGGGCTTGCATGAGCAGGTTATTGACTACTGCTCCACCATCGACGCGCAGAGTCGTCATATGAACGCCGCTATCAGCAGTCATCGCCTCCTGTACATCGCGGGTCTGATAGCACATAGATTCAAGAGTGGCTCGAGCAATATTGCCGGCATTTGAACCTCGCGTCATACCAACGATGGTGCCACGAGCATACGAATCCCAGTAGGGAGCACCCAGGCCGACAAAGGCAGGTACGAAGTAGACGCCGCCGTTATCAGGAACCGAACTTGCCAATGTCTCAACTTCATTACTGGTTTTGATGACACCGAGGCTGTCACGCAACCACTGGACTGCCGCGCCAGTGATGAAGATGCTGCCTTCCAGGCAATAGATGGTTTGTCCGCCTATACCCCAGCCGATGGTAGTCAGGAGACCATTTTGCGAAGGAACGCCTCTGGTGCCTGTGTTCATAAGCATAAAATTGCCCGTGCCGAAGGTGTTCTTAGACATACCTACTTCATAACATGCCTGTCCAAAAGTAGCAGCTTGCTGGTCTCCTGCGTCGCCAGCCATTTTAATGGCCCCACCAAAGAACTCCGGGTCGGTCTCTCCGAACACCCCGCTGGACGGCATTACAGTGGGGAGCATGGCACGAGGCACCCCCAATTCGTTGAGGATCACATCATCCCAATCACCCTGATAGATGTTGTACATGAGGGTGCGCGAGGCATTGGAGGGATCCGTTGCATGGACACGGCCTCTAGAGAGACGCCACATCAGGAAGGTATCAACGTTTCCGAACAGTACATCGCCGCGTTCTGCCTTTTCACGTACACCCGGGACATTATCAAGTATCCATTTCACCTTGGTACCTGAGAAATAGGCATCAGTCACCAAACCTGTGCGTTCGCGAATTTCTTTGTCGAATCCTTTTGCCTTCAAGGCATCGCAAATAGGAACTGTTAGACGACTCTGCCAGACAATAGCGTTGAATACTGGTTTCCCCGTGGCCTTTTCCCAGACAATCGCCGTTTCACGTTGATTCGTGATGCCTATGGCAGCAATATCGGAGACCGAGGCCCCAGCTTTTTTCATAGCCTCCTGTGCCACTGCGAGTTGGCTCGACCAGATCGCTTCCGGATCATGTTCGACCAATCCTGGAGATGGATAAATTTGTGGAAACTCTTGCTGTGCCGAACTCACAATCGCGCCCTCATGATCGAAGACGATCGCGCGCGAACTGGTAGTGCCCTGATCAAGGGCAAGCACATACTTCGCCATGGTTAACCTTCTTTCTTTTGGGTACAACAACTCTGCGCCCATACAAAACGACAACGTATCGACTTGGCGTAGGCATCCATGCCTGACTTGCAACGAAACATAGAAAAATATCTCTACACAGACAACGCCGGCTGTGAAAGGAGAAACAACACAGAAGGTTATTTGCTAGTAATCTTCTTTCACATGCATATGCATGTCACCTGTCATAACCAGAGTTCAGGCCGACTGACTGCAACTCCTATCGCACCAGACTTCAGCACAGACTGTACCTGTTCAGGCGTATGGATCAGGCCAGAGGCAATAAAAGGTAATGGAAACAGTTCTTTATTTTGTGTAGTAATATATGGAGTAACTAAACCGGGAGAAATATCGAGTACATCAACGTAATGGGTATCCACCGATTCTAAAGCCATCTCCAAACCTGTCGAGTCCACCGCAAAGATGCGCTGGATGGTCTCTAACCCGAAATTTTTGCCCTGAGACAGGATGCGAGGATGGTTAGAAATAATGCCGCTCACTTGCAAATATTCAGCGAGATAGCGCAATCCGGCAGCATCGGCGTGAATACCGTCAATATGATCAATATTGACATATACTGAAAGCGAACGCTTTTGGGCCTCGCTAAGTATTGTTGTGAAATCGAATAGATTACAGTGTCTTAATAAGACGGAGTTGACATGTTTGGAGTCAAAAACCTGTGTGAATTGCACACGGCTCTCTACAATCGGTATGATCTTGCACTGCGACGAAATACTGAGCAGTGACCTCCTGGACTGGATAATCATGCTGCACCTCTGGCTCTAGGAGTAAAAAAACAACAAAGCCCTAAGCCTCATAAACAGGTTGGCTCAGGACTTATCATTTCACTGTCCTTAAACGCCTATGCAGTTGTCCATACAGGTCTCTGGTAACTTTGCAGCGCTACCTTCGCTCTCTCACTCAAGAAGCACGCTGTAGATATCTTACCAGGTACCGCAGCCGCTAACTATACATTAGTGTTGAGTTAGCATATAATGATAATACTCGACTGAACGGCTAATTGTCAAGTACCGTCAGCTTAGTTAGCATTACCCAGGCGGCATGGAGCTTATCCCGCGGTGGAAGAACATGATCAAACAAGAGTTTTTACGTTTAGCTCACCAGTATCCAGTGGCAGCAGCAATGAAATCAGATGGAGATATGCAGGTTGCTTTAGAATCCGATGCGCTGCTGCTGTTTTTGCTCAAAGGAGATGCCTTCCAGATGGCCCCTTTCGTAATACAGGCCCATCAACGTGGGAAAGGAGTCGTCGTACACGTCGACCTGGTGAGCGGAGTTGGCAAAGATCGTGCCGGCATTCAATATCTGCGCCAAATGGGAGTGGATGCGATCATAACAAGCCGCTCCCAGCTCGTCTTAGCCGCGAGAGCAGAGGGGTTGACCACGATCCAACGCCTCCTTTTGTTGGACGATTCAGCCCTGGACACCGATGTAAGAACGATTGCACGCGCCGCTCCAGATATCGTAGAGATTCTCCCTGGCATCATCTTTCCAGAGATAGCCCAAACGCTACAACGATTGTTGTCTGGCCCTTTTATCGCTGGTGGCTTTATTCGTACGGCTGCTGACGTAGCACGAGTTCAGGCCGCTGGATGTATTCTGAGTAGTAGTAGCACATACTCACTTTGGCAGCGCAGTTTTAGAGAATAAGGAGTGATACTCGAATGCAAAACGTTCCAAATATACTTAGCTTGAGCCGTATTTTGGCAACAGTCGTCATATTCGTGCTGGTGTTGATAGATACTCCCCTGGCGTTTCTTATCGCAACAGTATTTTTTGTCCTTGGCTCTGGAACGGATTTTCTTGATGGCTATCTAGCGCGTCGCTACAAGTTGGTTTCACCGTTAGGCGTTTTCTTAGACCTGACAGCCGACAAAGTTTTTGTCTCGGTCATTCTGATTGCTTTGGTCCAGGTTGGTCTTGTGCCTGCATGGATCGTAGCAGTTATTATAGCTCGTGAGTTTCTAGTGACTGGTTTGCGTTCAATGGCATCTGCAAAAGGGAAGGTGATCCCCGCAGGCAAATGGGGCAAACAGAAAACACTGATAACCATGGTCGCTATGAGTGCCTTATTGCTAGCAAAAGGCCTCGGAGCGCATCAACTCTCTCTCTTCCCACCGATGTTGAACTTTAACAGCGCGACTGTGAATTTCCCCGATATCTTGCTGCTACTTGCCGATGTTGGCCTGGTTCTTGCGGCACTATGGACGGTGCTTTCGGGGGCGGAATATATGATTAGCGCCCTGCCCATTTTCCAGAAGGAACGGGAGGCCAATCCATTACAGGCGTAACGAACAGCAATAACGCGGAAACGACACGGCACAATCTTCAAGTGATGCCTGATTGCCGGCGCTGTGTCGTTTCCGCGTTATTGCTATCTATGATACAGCTATTACGCCTGCGCTTTCGAAGAAGGGTTAGTGGGAGAGGCAGGGTTCTCTTCAACCTGAACCTTCTGTCCAATCTTCCGTTCAGTTCCTGAAAGCAGGCGACCAATGTTATCATAATGAAAAATAATTACCAATGCCGGGGCAATTACCAAAAAGAGTAAATCCGGGAATGTCACGTGTATAAAAAACGATGGGTCGGCCAGGTCTACGAAGAAAAAAATCAGGCCAGAGACAATGGTAGCAAGGCTTCCAAGTACAGAACCCAGGGAGACGAAGCGCGAGGTTGCAATAGTGACAAAAGTAACAACGAGAGAAATCAGGAAAATGAAGGGAGAAATAACTAGCAGTGCTCCTGCGCCGGTAAGGACGCCACGACCGCCTTTGAAGCCAATAAAAATAGGGAAACAATGTCCCAGTAATGCAGCCACACCAGCGATAGCTGGCCCCCAACCATTGACGTTCAGAAATGGGACGAGCAAAGCGAGTAACGTAGGCGCCACGCCCTTTGAAAGATCAAAGAGAAATACTACTGCTGCAGGTCCTCTACCGAGCGTGCGTAGAACATTTGTCGCACCTATTTTATGACTACCATAGTCACGTATATCAAAAGCTCTACCGCGGAGCAATTTCCCCATCCAATACCCGGCAGGAATTGAGCCCCAAAGGTAGGCGATAACTGCCACAAGGAAAAGCTGGCCTAAAATAATAGGCATGGTAGCCTCCTAATTCGTTGAAGCTTAGTTATGCTAAAACCGCTTTCCCACCTATTATAGTTAGATTTCAACAAAAAAGCTAGCGCGAAAGGGTCATTCACAAGAGCCAGTTTGTGCCACCCCGCCAGATGATGTTGTCAATAAAATGTACTTTTCCAATATGCGCGGCAATCATGAGCATTGTTCCAGGTACTATTGTATCTACAGAGCTCAAGGTATCTGAGTGACAAACTTTCACGTAGTCCAGGTTTACCAGGGGTTCGGTCACCACCAGGTCCATCATCGCTTTCTCAATTTCAGCGCAGTTGCGCACATTCCCGTCAACGAGCGCTTTTCCAGCAAGCAGCGCACGATATAGAACACTCGCTGCCTGGCGTTCAGGTTGCGTCAAAAAGTGATTACGACTTCCCAGAGCCAGTCCGTCGCTCTCACGAACCGTTGGTAAAATTCGGAGGCCCACATCTATGTTCAAATCGCGTACAACCTGACGAACAATAGCTATCTGCTGGGCGTTTTTCCGCCCGAAGTAGGCTATGTCCGGTCGCACAAGTTGAAAGAGCTTGGTAATGATCGTGGCAACCCCACGAGCATATATCCGACTACCAGTACCTTTCGCTGGCTGTACTGCCCATAGAGGGCTCGTGGGCATGACAAAGGTAGAAAATCCAGCGGGATATATATCCTCTGTGCGCGGGATGAAGACGACATCGATGTTGGTGGTACTTAACAGTTGCAGGTCCCTTGACAGATCCCGCGGATAGCGTAACAGGTCATCGCTCTCTTCAAACTGTAGAGGATTCACAAAAATACTGGCAACGCTAATTTCACATTCTTGATGAGCTGCTTGCACAAGCGATATATGTCCCTGATGAAGAGATCCCATCGTAGGAACAAAACCGACGGATCCTCCTGCAAGCCATCCACGGGCTGTTTCAGTCATCTCGTCGAGATTATGAATGATACGCATATTGCTCCAGGTGATACTGTTCTCGTCTATCTATAGATAAGGAAGAGAGTTTTCGAGACCCCAGTTTCCGAGGCAACCGGAATCAGATTGCTTTACTTATTCTGTTTCCAGCTACGTATACGATAGAGTTGCTAGTTTTTGGTGTACCGTAGTTTGCATAACGTATAGCATCCTCTTCAGTAACCATGCTATACTACAACAGACGAGGAGGAAGACAATGCGTAAAATTGTACAGCGTTTGCTAAAGATAGTCGAACTGATTGGCCTGGGTGCCTTTGTCACCCTTATCGCCGCTCTCATTGTTTCATTACGCCATAGGATAGATACTCCCCAACCATTAGAAAGTATCCTTCCAGGAGAGGCTCACATTTATCGCTCACAGCGGGGTCATATATTTTATAAAACGCTTGGGGATGATAAAGCGCCACCATTAGTACTCCTTCATGCTCCCGCGATCGGTGCATCAGCCTATGAGATGCGCAAAATAATCGAAGCGTTAGCACAACAGTACTATGTGTATGCTCCTGATCTTCTTGGTTTTGGTTTATCAGATCACCCCAATATTAACTACTCGGCAGGCATATATATTGACTTCTGCCATGAATTTCTAACGCAGGTGGTTCAACGACCAGCAACAATTCTCACCAGTGGACTGAGCTGTAACTATGCCGTGATCACGGCAAAACACTTTCCAGAGATCTGCGAGCAATTGATCCTGATCTCACCATTGGCGTTGTTTGCAAATGAACGGGATCGACGACGACAACGAGCAGCACTGTTAGCATTGCCGTTAGTAAGTTTTTTTCTCTACCCAATCATGGCAACCCGCCTGGCACTGCGCTTTGCTTTATCCCGTAACGCGACTCCATCACAAGGCCAGATTTTGGGAGCCGATGTTGACTATCTTTATGCTACCACACATCAATTTGGTGCTGAGCATGCCCCCCTGGCGTTGCTCACAGGGAAGCTATCAGTAGATGCCTCACATGAGTTTGATACATTGGACCAACGCGCGTTAGTTATCTGGGGGGCAAGGGCATTGCATAACGCCCGGTCTATTGCAGGTAAACATTCTCTACCTGAACATGCGGAAATAGCCCTTATTCAGGATGCAGGCCAGTTTGTACATGAAGAATTCCCAGCAATGACCGTGGAAAATATACGCGCATGGAGTGAAGTAGGGAAGATCAGGGAGGAGAAATCAGCCCCTGAAAGCACCGGTGTAGTTGCCAGGAAACCTATAACGGCAACACCAGAGCATGTGGCGGTTGAGAAAAGCGAGGCTGCAGCCCAATCCCAGCAACTTAACTCGGGTAAAACGCAGCTTTCTACAGAAGCCGTCGGTGTAGAGGCCTATTGTGTCAAATGTAAAAAAAAGACTCTCATGCAGAAGGTTGAAGCAGTAACGACGAAGAACGGAGCGCCAGCCCTGAAAGGCACCTGTTCAATTTGTGGCACTGGACAGTTTCGTATGGGTCGCATTTGAATACTTTTTTTGTGAGCTTTTTCACTTGACGCGCGGCCCTTTGCACCGTATAATTCTTTGCATGCATATTGAGATCTGCGTCTCGCTTTCACCCGGCACGCAGGTGATTGTCGCCTCAGTCAATTAAAGCCAGGCAGCAACCAATAACGTCATCTTCTGACTCGCAGAATGCTGTCGAGTGACCCATCCGCTCTCCCATCTGAAGTGCAGAGTCGCTCATCAATGAGCGGGGGAAGAGTTTTCTGCTGGTAGCGCAGAGGATGGTGGGTATACATAGAAAAAGACAGATTTCTTTCTAAAACAGGTCAGAAACAGATTGGATGCCTCAACAAGAGGGAGGAGTTTATTAATGAGTATTGGTGGACAGAGTGACGCGAAAACAGAGCGGAAAGTGTATCGCTTGACGCCCGAGGGTTTTGCCAAAAAACAGGAACGGCTGGAATACTTGCGTACAGTCAAACGAAAAGAGGTTGCTGACTATATACATGACGCAAAAGAAGCCGGCGATATTAGCGAAAGCAGCGCCTATGAGGAGGCCAAGCACAACCAGGCCAAAGTTGAAGGTGAGATCAGCGAACTGGAGGCTATCCTCGCGCTCTCAGAGATTATGACACCCGATATGCATGACACTGAAAACGGCCCTCCAGCGGTTCGTATCGGTATGCAGGTGAACGTTGAGACCGATAATGGTACGACAAGAAACTTCAAGATCGTAGAGACTTTCGAAGCTGACCCGAAAGCTGGCTTGATCTCCGATCAGTCCCCCGTCGGAAAGGCGCTGCTCGGGCACAAAGAAGGCGACGAAGTAAGCGTCTCTACTCCTGGTGGTGTCACTCAGTATACTATCATTTCTATTAAGCCGATGTTTTAGCGCATAGTAAGCATAAGAGGCAAAGATGAGGCACCCAGTGAGTGGTGCTTCATCTTTGCCTACTTTGTTGCCTGGCAGCGCTTATTGACATTGCCCCCCTTTCATCAGTAATATAGGTGCACGCCGCTTGAGAAAAAATCATCAATCAGGTTCTTCCTGTAGTGTTTGTACAATCAACGGCGAGGAGCACATATAGAATGTTGACTTACGAAGATGTAACGGGGTGTTTCCTCAAGGCGGCAAATAATACCGCTCTCATGACGCATCCCGAATATTGGATAAACTCACGCTCACTCGAACGCGAATTTGCCGCCACCTGCCATGCCGGAAGTTGCGAAGAAGCGGAACATCGCAGTACCTGTACCTTTTCATTTACCTGGGGTGCGTTGGACACCTCCCTCTCGCTCGATGGCCCGGCCGGTGTCTGTGACTTCTTCCATGAACCTGAAGATGATTGTCCACACCTGCATACGCGCGATATCCCGCCGTTAGTAGTTGACCTCTCGTACAGTTTAGTGTTGAACGGAGCAGGTGCATCTATCTCAGAAACGGCCCTCCTCTCACTTGTTCAGTTGCTTAAGCTGCGCGCCAGTGAAAACAGCAGTCGTGCTAACGAGACACGCCCGGGCATCTCTATGACCTTGCACGAAAATCGTCTGCAGCCAGAGGTACTTACACTACAACAGCGGGTAGAGCTTCCCATCTGGCATCCCGATGGTATGCGGAGCCTTCACGATGACCATCATTCTCACACGGAGCGAGGAACACGGCACAGCAGGCGAGCAATAGATGAGGAAATCGAGGAAGACGAGGTAGCCGCCGATAATCCTCGTCCAGAAGACTGGCTACCTCAGGTCATGGCCGATGTCTGCCAGGATATCTTGCAAGTGCTAGAATCCCTTGATGCGGTGCGCTCCCACGGTTCACTGAATATGGACGCCTGAGTACGACGGCACTTTTCTATGAAATGCAACTCCCTACTTGACCATTCGTATGTATGATGATTGAAGCGAAGAACTTGACTACATGTGCTGAGTTTGAAGGAGTTACCTGATATGTCACAACAAAGAATGGATTATGATGAGGGCAGTCATCAACAGCAGGAACACCCTTACGGCAATTACGATACCGGTTATAAAGACCCTTTCATGGGTTCATATGCAGGACAGAAACTTTCGTCCCAACAGGGATTTAGTAGCAGCAGTGTGCCAGCCGGCATGCGGCTGGCCCTGGCCATCGTCTCTGTAGCTGTGCTCATCCCTTTATCCGCCATCATCTTAGGGACGATGGGAAGTGGTATCTTTAGTGGGGGGCTGATCGCTTTAGGCCTGGTCTGTCTCACCATTATGATCGTCAACATCGCCTTCAATGTCAGTTTCAGGCGCTAAGCTCCAGGTACGTGTCATTCTTTGCACAGAGCGGATTTCCCGCGTGTTGCGCAAAATCAGCTCTATCTGTGTTTTCACGAAAATAGCCCTGTCGTTGTCTGCCGGGGTACAATCACTTTGAGCGCCCCGGGAACGATGGTAATGCGGGCGGGAGTATAACCTGATGGATCACCGTCGACCTGAATAGCAACCGGCTTGCGCGTATACACCTCCAACGTCTTGCATCGTTCATAGCTCACCCACTGCTGGCGTTGATCGCGGTGAAATAGAAAATCCCACACTACCATGAGCCGCCCCAACATACTGCGTCTGCGCACCACACATACATCAAGCAGCCCATCGTCACACTTTGCCCGCCACGTATATTTGATTGCACCACCATAGAGTTGTGTATTCCCAACAACAATTTGCAGAGCATTTCTCCTCAACAGCCGCCCGTTGATCGTTAAACGCGTGCGAAAACTCTCATAGCCAAGCCCCAGCCAAGCCCCAACGAGCAGATAACCCAGGACACCCAGCCGCTTGATGGGTTTTTTCTCGACCGCTTGCGCTATTACAGCATCAAGGCCAATACCAACCATCAACAAGAAGTAGCGATCATTCACCTTACCCAGGTCAATACGCCGCGTTTCGCCGTGGAGCAAAACGGCACATGCGCCGGTATTATCCAGTGGAATATTCGTCTCCCTGGCCCACACATTGACAGTACCAAAGGGAAGCACTCCCAGCGCGGTCTCGCTGCCAGCCAATTCCTGGATGATCTCGTTAATCGTACCATCTCCCCCAGCCGCGATGACCACGTTGACTTGCCGTGCTACAGCTTCTCGCGCCTGCTGGCGTGTCTCACTAGCCTCATTCGTCAGTCGAAGTTCAACACTCCATCCCGACCGACGCAGATGTACCAGGGTTTCTTCTATCTGCCGCGCGTAATGGAAGTAGCTTCCCGAAGCTGGATTCACTATTACTACGGCGGAGCAAGAAACTCGTCCAGGAGGAAATGCTTTAATGGAATCATTCTTCGCCATTTGATTTACAGGTTCCCACTTGATGTGCTCGCTATTTCAAAATTAGGAAGGGGATTTTTGGACGTTCTTTTTGTTCTCTCTGTTCTCGACTCGCCGATAACCTATCCAATTAAACCAGTTCAACTATATTAATTGCATATACGCCATCACCTTCAGGATTGTTTCAATTCCATCGGCAAGTCATCGGGAAATCAATCCACCCGCGGCACACGGGCCAGGATGGCCGAGACGACTTCATAGTTACTGGTACCCAGGCGCAGCGCGACTATCTCTGCGGTCAGCGAAGCCTCTCCCTGTCGGCCAATCAACACCACCTCATCCCCGACCCGCGTCTCAGGGATATGTGAGACATCGATGATACATTGATCCATACAAACACGCCCAAGGATAGGTGCCTCTTGCCTATGAAGCAGCACGCTTCCCCAGTTAGCCGGCGCCCGCCTGAAGCCGTCTGCATAGCCTACTGGCAGGACTGCTACACGCGTAGGCTCCTCCGTCTTATAGGTACAGCCGTAGCTGATATATTCGTCCGACGGGATTACCTTGACCTGTGCCACCTGGGTTTTGAACGAGAGTGCCGGACGAAAGTTCGCCGGGATAGGTACCTCTGCCGAAGGGTCAAGCCCATAGAGAGCTATTCCTGGCCGTACCATATCAAAACGTGCTTCTGGTAGGCTCAACAGGGCCGCGCTGTTGGCGGCATGGACAAGCGGCGGACGCAGTCCTTCCTGCTCTAATATACGTAATATTTGCTGAAAACGCGCAAGCTGCAGGCGTGCATGCGACTGATCCTGTGTATCGGCCATCGCGAAATGCGTAAAAATGCCTTCCATTTCAAGGCCTGGCAATATCAGTATTTCATGTACAAGAGCCATGATATCCTCGACCTGTTCTGCTCGTATACCTAATCGCCCCATACCAGTATCGACCTTGACATGTACTTTGACGCTCTGTCCAAGAACAAGAGCCGCGCGCGAGAGTGAATGAGCCGCCTCTAATGTGTAGAGGGTAATGGTCAGATTTAAACATACGGCCTCGCGCATCTGCCAGGGAGGCACATAGCCAAATACCAGAATGGGTGCATCAATCCCAGCTTCTCGTAATGGCCTTGCCTCGCTTACCGTTGCTACCCCCAACATGCTCACCCCATTGTGCAGCACGGTACGAGCCACTTTGACTGCACCATGTCCGTAGGCATCGGCCTTCAGACTTGCTAAAATGCGTACCTGCGGCCCCACCAGCTTTTTGATTTGCCGCGTATTGTTGCCGATAGCGCTCAAATCGATCTCGACCCACGTGGGGCGGTCCGCACGCATAACCACGATCTGCTTCCAGCCAGGTGTCTGACGCACCAACAATTCTGGCGCTCGCGCAGGTTCAGCCATCAGCATCTCGGTTACTCGCTCCATGCGCGTCTCCTCAGAACCCTTGATAAGCACAATGGCTTTTGTCTGCAAGCCGGTGTACTCAAGGTTCTTCACTGGCAAATCTATAATGGAGCGAGCAGCCCGTGCCGCATCTTCGTGTGTCGAGGTGATTGTAACTCGCTCTGCCGCAAGTCCTGCTTCTCGTGCGGCTTCAGCAATGAAGGCCGCTCGTTCTCCCCGTGTTATCAGATAATCGACACATGCCGCAGCTTTTCGTCCCACGATTCGATGCGCTTCTTCTTCGTAATCACCCAGGCGTAACATGTCACCGAGCACTGCAACACGATTGCCTGCCGGGAGTTCGTTCAGCGTTTCCAGCCCAGCGATCATCGAGGCGGGATTGGCATTGTGGGTGTCGTCAAGGAGTGTAGTAAAGTCAGGACCTGGCAAGGGTGATAGTCTCCCAGGAAGTGTATGCACATTGGACAACGCTTGCTGTATCTCTTCAACCTGCAAATCGCACTGTTTCCCGACGTAATATGCGGCAAGCATGCTTGTCACGTAATGCCTGCCTAAGAGACGCGAAGAGAGCGGCACTATGCTCTCTCTGTATGTTCCTCCGCTCGCGTCAGCCACGGCGCAGGATAATGTCCATGCAACGTGTATATCACGCACAGCTGAGGGAACAAAGCTTGTGATAGGTGCGACACAGTGCGCTGTTAAAGGGCGAATCAATACATCGTCTCCATTGACAATAGCCAGCCCATCCTCAGGTAGTGAGGTGAGCAATGTACCCAATTCGGCGGCAAGCCGCTCAACCGTGCCAAAATACTGTAGTTGCGTCGGACTGATGTTCGTGAGAACGCCAATCTGTGGATGAGTGATCTGGCAGAGATCCCTGATTTCTCCTGGATGATCGCAGCCCAGCTCCAATACAGCATATTCATGGCGCTCTTCCAGGCGACCAAGCGAGAGAGGGAGCCCGAGCAAATCGTTATAGTTTTGCCAGCTTTTAAAGGTGGCGAAATTACGCGAAAGCACCGTGGCGATGGCCTCTTTCGTTGTCGTTTTACCCGTACTCCCTGTAACGGCGATGACGGTGGGATGCCATCGCCGTAAGATGTAGCGTGCATAATCCTGCAAAGCAATTCGAGTGTCAGCCACTGTGACGGTCGCGACTCCTGAGCGCTCCAGTGCTGTACGAGTCTCTTCAGAGAGAGATGACATGACTCGCGCCTCTAACAGCAAACCTGCCGCCCCTCGACCTACCGCATCAAGCAGGTAATCGTGCCCATCGCCCTGTTCTCCCCGCACCGCTACAAACATCTCTCCAGGAATCAGCTGGCGCGTGTCATGGCAAAAGGTATCGAAGCGATGCTGCTTTCCACGATGAATGAGCGCTCCATTTGTTGCTTCCAAAATGTGTTCGAGGTAAATCATAACTAGCCTTTAGCTCATCTCGCCAAAATATACTGCATAGGGCTGATCTGCTTAATCATTCCCTTCATCTCCATCATCATGAGCGTCGAGGTAACGGTCATTGTCGGAAGTTCCGATATGCGGATAATCTCATCAATATGGAGAGGATCATGACTGAGTAATGGTAGGAGTGCACCTTCTTCTTCGTTATCCGGCAAGGCCACTTGCATCTCGATATGCTCCGGAATCATGAAGAGGTTGAGCGACATCAGAATATCCTGCACATCGGTTACGAGGTGCGCCCCATCTTGAATGAGCTTGTTCACGCCAACACTTCCCATAGCGTAGATACCATTGGGAACGGCAAACACTTCACGACCATGTTCAAGCGCAAAATTAGCCGTAATCAAAGCCCCGCTTTGTTTAGGTGCCTCAGTGACCAGTATACCCTGAGAGAGGCCTGAGATAATGCGGTTGCGTGCTGGAAAATTCTTGCTGTCCGGTTTGACGCCCAGGGGAAATTCCGTTAGCAGTGCTCCCTGTCCAGATTCCACGATGCGCCTGGCCAGGCCGGTATTTTCTGATGGGTAGATGATATCGAGGCCACTCGCCATGACTGCGATAGTGCGCCCTCCAGCGTCTAATGCAGTTGTGTGCGCTATGGCATCGATCCCATGCGCCAGCCCACTCACAACCGTCACGTTTCCCTGTGCCAACCCGCGCGCAAATTGCTCAGTCACCTGGCGACCATAGGCAGATACCTTGCGCGTACCGACAATCCCCAACGCAAAACTGTCTTCTTCCTTTTTTAAGGTACCTGCAACATACAGGACAGTTGGAGCATTGCTTATTTCCTTCAATAAGGAGGGATACGCATTATCCCTGATGGTAATGACCTGCACCCGCAATCGTTCCAGTTTCTCCAACTCCCGCTGAGGATTACTGCTAGCGCGCTGCCTGATAAAACTATCGATGATGCTCTGATCAAGTCCCGCCTGTGCCAATTCTTTCCAATTAGCATTCCAGGCTGCAGCGACATCATCGTGAAAATAATCCAGCAACATTTTGAAGCGCACTGGCCCAATACCAAGAATTCTGGTAAAGGCTACCCAATATGCCAGTTCATCCAACGATAGACTCTCAGACGGGTAGTAGCTGCTGGGTTCGTCAAACACTTCCAACTCAGATCTCCTTATAGTATAAGAGCAAATACGATGGCGCCCGCAATTACTCCTGTGGAGTTTTTTGCTGCGCTTGTTGATTGGTATTCTCCTGAAAAGGTCCAAATGAAGCTAATATTGAGCCTGTATCGTCATCACCTTCCTCCTCGCCAATTGCCGGAGAAGCTGGTTGAACTGGTGGGCTTGCAGGCGGTGCGCCAAAGGCTTGCTCCGGCACGAAAGAGGGAAACGGCATGTACGTTTGTGGCGAAGGCCCCTGGTTTTCCCATGCATGGTCAACTGGCTGTGATGGCGCCTGGTACGCCGGGTAATACATCTGTTGTGGTGATATTGGATATTCCATGGCTGGTATTGCTGGCCTGTATTGCAAAGGACCAGCATTGCCACCATTGTTGTTTCTTTGCAAGGGCGCCTGGGCCACTGGCTGATAATGTTGCGCGGCCTCCTCTGCCAACTCCTGCTGGCGCTTGCGCCTCTGGTAGACCAGCATTGCCACGATACCTATAATTGGCAGGAGAATCAGCAAAGAACCGGCAGTGATAAACACCGGAGTAGTGCTATCCGTTGCGCTAGTCTGAGTTTTACTTGTTTGTACCAGCGCTCGCGGCGTAGGCGTAACCTGATTTGGAAGCAGTATTCCCGGCTGACCTAGCTGAAGACGCCATTGATTTTCCAGGTGATCCTGGTCTTGTCCAATTGCCTGCGCCAGGTCCTCGCTAAAATCCGCCCGGGGATCATTCATCTTCTTGATCAGCAGACTCATGTTGCTCTGGCCAAAGGTGGTATACATATAACTAATCAGGTTCCAACTCTGGGCATAGCCTAGATACGCCTGGTCACCGTCAGAGGGAAAGCTATCAGAGATAGTGTAGAGCCGCAGCAACGACTTCTTCAAGAGCGCCTGTTCAAAACGTGCTTTCATCTCCGGCTCGTGATACCACTGGTTATAAACCGCTAACCCTTCGTCAAACCACGTGGGAGCCTGCTGGCCCTGAGCAATTAGCTGGTGGAAAACAAGATGGGTCAGCTCATGGGGCATATCGCGTACAAGCGTATTATCATTTTCATCAATCACACTAATGAAAGCCTCATTGAGCGCCGGGTGAGCTTCCCCTCCCACCCATTCATAGGAACCAGGAGCAAGCGCTCCATGAAAATCCTCGTTGCTGGAGTAAACCCAAAGAATGATAGGATGGAGAGGACCACTTCCAAGCGCCTGACTGATATGGTTAATACTATCGTTGGCCCGATTCAGCAGTAGCTGTCCAAAGGCTGCAGGACGATGATACCAGTTGACCTGTAACAAACCTCGAGAGAGGTGCTGCCAGGAGTAACGGGTATCGAGCGTTAAGAAATCCTGTGGCGACTCAGTGTGATAGTTATTTGCGCTATCCTGCAGTATCCACTTGTATTCAACGGGCGTCCCCGGGGTATGAAAATTATCGCCGCTAGTGTCTTCATGCCAATGAACCGTGACAGAACGCGCCGGCGTGATCAATGTTATCGAGTGTTCCTTCGCGAACGAGTATGGCGGCTCTTTATAGGTAATATAAATTGTGGCCTGAACAATAGGGCTAGCGGTATCTTTCGCGGTCATTGTAAAGTCAATTGAGCTCGGAAACTGAATCACGTCAGACTCGGAGGTTACACTGATGGGGTCGGCTGCAGCAAATGCTCTCGTTGAAAAGGCCAGTGGAAAAAGAAAAAAGCTACAAAGGAAGAGCAGCAAGAGCCTTATAGGATGAACGGGCCGCAGGGACATCAATGTGTCTCCTCTCAAGAATACATAGTCTCGTTTTCTTGTTCTCTTGATTACCTGTACGTTTTTCCTATTGTACATGATTTGTCATGACCTGAACAGGTAGTTTTGTTAAAGTACCCTATCTTGTGCGTTAAAATAATCGTCCAGCAGGCTGCGTGGATGGGTGATGAGTGTGGATAGTACTACAATCCCTTAAAAATTATCTCTCTATATCGTTCTCTCTAGATAAAGGACGGCTAGTGCTAAGCGGGAAAAAACAAGGTATTCAAGCATGAGTAACCAGCTTAGCAATTTCGAGGATCTACGATATACACATGAGTAATGACTTTTGGAACCAGCAACAGCTGAATGGCAAGCTGCCCTCTCAACATAATGGGGCTCCCCGATCAGGGAGCCTGTTACGTGACTATCGACACCAGCAACAACAGCAAGGACAGGGAATCCAGCAGAACTCTCCTCTTTCGACGCCTCCTACATATACACAGGGACCCCCACCATCTTCTCCATTGCCACCGCTGGCTGGACAACCACACTATAACGGGCAGATGCCACGTCAACAAGAATGGCCCGCGCCACAAAGCTGGCCAGCAAATAACATAAAACAACAGGGTCATGGATGGATTGCCAATACGATGCAGACGGTACGCCGCTGGTCTGGCCGTTTCTCGGCGGTCCCTCACGTCGACCAGAGTCCATTAGTACTCTATCACTCCAGCAGTCCGTTACGGCAAGAATTGCCAAAGTCGAAACCATGGAAAAGGTCGCGTTCCATGCGCGTTTCCATGATGATGAAGCATCGCCGCATGCGCTGGCAGCAGCGCCGCCCTAAGGCCAGGTCCATCGCCAGTAGCATAGTGATCGCTTTCTTGCTCTTGCTGGTCATGGGCGCCTCGGCCGGCAGCGCCTACGCCTATAAGTACTACCAGGACCAGTTGCCGCGTGTGCAAGGCCTGGCTAACCAGCAAATTTCTCAAACATCGCGTATCTACGATCGTAATGGCGCTCTGCTCTACGAAGCGTATGACAATAGTCACGTTGGTGGCGGACGGCGTACACCCGTCTCTTATACCTATTTACCGCAGATCTTGAAAGATGCACAGACCTCTGCTGAGGACCCTACCTTCTGGACAAATTCTGGTATCGATCCTCAAGCTATCCTTCGCGCCAGTAGCCAGTACGTGCAGGCCGGTGGCGTGGTCAGTGGCGCCAGCACCATAACGCAACAATTGATCAAGAATATGACAAATGATACAGAGCAGACGCTCAATCGTAAAGTTTCGGAGGCCACGCTGGCCATTGGCCTGACTCAACAATATTCCAAGGAGAAAATCCTTGAGATGTATTTCAACGTCTCCCCTTTTGGTGTGCAGAACCTTGGTGTCGAGGCAGCTGTAGAAGACTATTTCCACCTCAGCCCGCAATGCGACAGGAATTTCGAATGTGTTCCTGGTGTCTACTACCTCAACTGCGATGCGGGCCATGAATCCCGGTGCAATCCAGAGCAGTGTGACACCTCGAGGCATTGCGACCCACTGCTGGGGCTCGCGCGTGCTTCCCTGCTGGCTGGTATGCCTCAGGACCCGCCGGCCTATGACCCGACCCTTGGCCTCGTCGATCCAGCCACGGGCCAGAAATATTACCTTGAACGCCAGCAATACGTCCTCGACCAGATGCTGAAATGGAATGTAAACATCCAGGGATTGGGGAGGATCAACCAGGATATGGTAAACCACGTTGAGACCATGACGGCAAAAATGAAGTTCCCGCGCTATACCCACCCCTACTATCATGGCTGTCAACATTTTGTCAACTGGGTTATCTCTCAACTCACACAGCAGCTGGGTGAAGCCTTCTTCACCGGCGGCTTTAATATCTACACCACCATCGATTACAAACTGGAAGCCTATGTTGAACAATCTGTACGTCACCACCTGCGTGACCCCGGCTTCCACTGGTTCCTGCCAAACGAATTGCCGCTTAATACCGGCTATAATATCAACAACTCCGCAGTCGTTGTCATGAATGCAAAGACAGGCGAAGTGCTGGCAATGGATGGGAGCGCGGACTACAACTCCAGTGACCCTAAAATCAAAGGCAATTTCAATTCTGCCGTCGATGCCTACCGCCAGCCGGGTTCATCCTTCAAGCCTGTTGTCTACGCAACGGCATTTCAACAGGGTTGGTATCCCGGTATCGTCCTACCAGACACGAAAACCTATTTTCCAGAAGGAGCTTCTGGAGTACCAGCCGCATGCTCTCCCGCTGGAACGCTCTACTGTCCAAAAGATTACGGCAGCCGCTATAACAACGTGGTCTTTCCCATCAGGAAAGATCTCGCCAATTCATTTAACGTTCCTGCCGTCAAAACGCTTGAGTTTGCCGGGCTTGATAATGTCGTGAATATGGCAAGGCGATTTGGTATTACCGCCATCGACAAGGACATGGCCGACTATAATGCTACCTATCATACTCATCAAACCGTAGCGCAACATTATGGACTCTCCTCGGCACTTGGTACCATCGAGGTTCCCCTGATCCAGATGATGGGTGCCTATCAGGTACTTGCCGACCAGGGGAAACGCGTCCCTCAACAAAGTATCCTGGATATCTGGGATAATTACGGGCACCACCTCTATCACTATGACGCTGCCCATCCCCACGCTGTCCAGGTCCTCAGTCCCCAGATTACCTATATACTGACCAGTGTGCTCTCAGACGAACCTTCACGGGCCTTCGAGTTTCTGAATGACCACGAACTTTCCATGTGGGACTGGCAGGCGGTCGATGGACAGCAACACGACGTCGCGGCAAAAACCGGCACGACTGAGAACTTTAAAGACAACTGGACTATGGGCTATACACCCGATGTCGTGGTGGGAGTATGGTCGGGCAATGCAGACGGAAGCGAATTCAACCAGGGGGTAGTTGGTATCACTGGAGCCGCTCCTATCTGGCACGATATTATTGAACATGTCAGTGGCAGGTGCGACACAAGTTTCAACCCTCCCTGTTTCAACTACCATTTCACCAACCGTACATTCACTCAACCTCCAGGTGTAGTGAATGCCTGTGTCTCATCAGCAAACGGCCTGGCGGGCGGTGGGAACTGTGACTGGATGCTTGACGGCGAGCAACCGAAAAGCTCCGGTATAATCAACCCTGGCAATAATCAAACCCCACCGAAAACGCCTTAAGGCAAGTATAGCGAAGTATGAAGAAAAGCTTTCGTCTTTTGTGACTGACTTCTACAACATGGTACTATCTCTTGCACCATACAAGCTTGGAGAGGATCGAAACGAGTCCTCCAAAGTCGAGTGAAATGGAGCGGTTTCTCGCATGTTCTGCCTCTTTTCCCAAAGCATTGTTCGTCCGCGTTCAAGCAGCTGACAATCATGCGGTCGCGCCTGGTTCGGCTCCCCTTTGTGTCAAGGCCGGTGTAATCACGAGCCGATTTGGAATTGGCCGCCCTGGTTAAACGAACTCCAAAGAACAAATTTCATGAGCGCCGGCGAACAAACGCCGATCAAACGACGCCGGAATCAGATGATCCCACCGCCGACGAGCAAACGCCGCTTACCCAACGCCGGTGGCCAGCCCGCCAGTGGCACACAGAGCCGCTTCAGGTGGTGCAGAGAGGCTCGGCTGGCGCTCTTTCATACGGTAACTGCGACCATTAATAGGGATAACCTCAGCATGGTGAAGCAGCCTATCGAGCAGTGCAGTGGCAAGCACTTCATCCCCCAGGAGAGCGCCCCATTGGGCAAAACTCGTGTTGGAGGTCAGGATGATCGAGCCATGCTCATAGCGGGCCGTCACCAGCTCAAAGAAGTGGTGAGCCTGCTCCTGTGACAGCCTGCTGTAGCCTACTTCGTCGATGACCAGCAAACTGGGCGCGATAGAGCGCCGCAGGCGCTGCCGTATGAGGCCAGGATGCGACGCACTTTCCAGGGCCTGTGCGAGCTCGGCTCGTGTGGTAAAGAGCACCGAATGTCCCGCTGCGAGTGCTCGATCCGCCAACGCCAGGCTCAAGTGTGTTTTCCCTGTTCCAGGAGGGCCGAGGAAGACCACATTGGTACAGGTTCGCACAAAGGAGAGATCCGCCAGTTCCCGCAGTCTGCGCTCGGAGAGCGTCGGCTGGAAGGTGAAATCGAACCCATCCAGCGTCTTTTTCCCAGGAATGCGTGCCGCTTTGAGCCGCCGGGCGATAGCCTTCTGCTCGCGTCCATCCAACTCTGCCGCCAGCGCCCGTTCGAGCAATGTCTCATAGGTCCATTGCTCGCGCCGGGCAGCATCCAGGACGTGCGGCAGTGCTGCTTCCAAGTGCGTCAAGTTCAGTTGTTTGTACGCTCCTTTCTTCATACGCCCACCTCCTGCAAAGGGGCAACCCCACAATACTGATCATACTCCTCTAAGGGACGGCTTTCGACCTGGGGGGCAGACTGCAAATGGCCTAAGGGCGTGGGCGCATGGCGGACAGCCGAGACGGAGGCGACGGTTTTCCACTGGTCTGCGTGTGGCACACTCTCTTGTGAGCGCGGTCGCTTCTCGATGGCAAAGACCTGTTGGCCCGCCGACCAAACGGCGACCACTCCCTTGCGCTCACGCACCTGGACTTGTTTGCCTGCCAGTTGCAGCGTCCCTGGCAGCCCAGAGAGGACGCCGTCGTAGGAGACAGAGCCATCCCAGGTCACTTTGCGCTCTTCGGTAGCGAAGCGTTGCCAGGCAAAGTCTTGGGGCAAGGGCAGCAGCTTCTCCTCGACTAGCCGCTCCACCGGGCGAGCGTGGGTGGTGCGATGCACGCGAGCGTTGATGCGTTCGCACCACGCATGGGCCTGGCGATTAAGATCGTCGAGATCGGTGAAGGTGACTCCGCCCCATAAGCTCTGCTTGACATAGCTGACGGTGCGCTCGACTTTGCCCTTCGTTTGAGGCGTGTACGGCTTACAGACCCGTGCTGCGACCCCAATAGAGACCATGAAATCGGCAAAGCGGGGATTCCACCGTGGTTTATTCTCTTCCATTTCCAACAAGACGCTCTTCATCCGATCGGTGAGTGCGACTTTCGTCAAGCCTCCGAAGTACTCAAATGCCTCCATCAAAGAGCGGATCAGGCTCGGGGTATCGCAGCGTTTCACAAACGTCACAAAGCGCATGCGCGAATAGCCCAGGACTGCGGTGAACCCATAGAATTTATGGGCTTTGCCCTCGTGCTCGTAGACAAATTCTCCCCAATCGAATTGGACCTGCTCTCCCGGCTTGGTTTCGTATCGCTGCACTGGCGCGTGACCAGCCACTGCGGGCCGCAACGGCTGCACGTATTCGCTTCCGGATACTCATCCTGCCCGTGTAGCCCATCTTCTGTAAGCGCTCGAAGATCACCTCGCAATTGGTGCAATGGTCTTCCATGACCCACTTCTTGATCTGCTCTTTAAATGGATCAAGCTTGGAGGGCCGAGGCGGACGCGGTTTCGGGATCACCGCTTCCGGGTGCGTGAGGTATTTGCGCACCGTCGTGCGTGAGATCTCCAACTCTTGAGCAATTTCCTGCACATTCTTCCCCTGTGTGTAAAGATCGTGTATGGTTAGCACTGTCTGACTCCTAAGCATGGTCGGCCTCCTGAGAATATTGTTGTGTTCGATATCCTCAGTCTACCGCCTTCTTGGGGGTCGGTCAATTCTTCACCGGCTCAGTATACTACCGGCTTTAATAGTTGCACCCGACTGGAGCACCATCTGGTGGTATCATGACCATTCCAACTGCTACCTTTGGTTCGCTGTTAGCTCCATGAACCCAGTGTCATAAAACGCTAGATTTCGCTAGAGTTTTTAAAACTAGTTTCTATACCTCTGCTAGAATTGTATCCTATTCAGGTGTTCTTGCCAAGTAGCAGTGGAACTCTAGACATGCACAAAGCCACGCACAAGAAGCGCTATCAAAATCAACAGCGCCGCCTGCATGTCACCATTGAAATTGGTAGCCATCAGCTTCAAGTACTGCTTCAGGTAGGTCGGGTCTGTTGGAGCGGGATCCTTCGGAGGTGGATGCGCCGGATCTTGAAGCATCATGTCAGGCCACTTCGCGTGAGGTTCGGAGGCGAGAAGCGCATGGAGGACCAACGGTTGGTTGCCAAGGGCCGACATTGTCTTGTCAAAGAGGATGCCGTTTAGCGCCGTGACGTTGTCCTTCGTGAGCTTTTTCGACTTGGCTACCTCCTCCTCTTTGTCAATGCCCGAGAGCCAACCAGCTACCGTATCTTTAACCGCTTCTTCGCCCTTGTCCGTAACCTTTCCAGCCGCACCCAGCGTCACCGTGTCGAGCCCTCCGGAAACCGCTCCGACAACCGGGACCTTTTTGACAGCGTCGAACAGGATGTCGACTCCGAACCGGAAGTTCGCGAGCGCGGCAAGGGCTTGGTCGCGCTGCTTGATTCCCGCGTCGCGCACGGAATGGGCAACGGCACAGAAGGTCTCGGCGATCTTCCGGTTCTCCTCTCCGAACTTGTTTATGAGTGTTGGATCGAGGACCGCTGGGTTCTGCTGCTGGCCAATCAGTTGGGCCAGGTTTTGATATGTGCCTCCCACCCAATCTCCGAGGCTAGCCATAAATGTCGCGAGGGCTTTCGGATCCTGGGCGAATTCCTTGATGGCAAGCCGTATCTCTCCGTCGGAGAAATCCTCGCTGACTTTGAACTCCTGGCTCAGCTGGTTGGTCGGATCGTGAATGATGGCGCCGATGTTTGCAACGTGGCCGGCAAGAAGTCGCCCGAGGCCCTGGCGAGCGCCCACTGGCAACGCAGTCACGGAGGCACTCTTTACCATGTCGCCGAGAAGCTTCTGAGCCTTCAGGCCAGCGTTGGTGTCAGATTTGGCCT
>Ga0209234_1000075_pt1 | contig 24207 bp, 25 predicted proteins | sample GraSoi013_1_20cm_2_FD_185816 | JGI IMG/M metagenome (GOLD analysis project Ga0209234, IMG submission 185816) | Grasslands soil microbial communities from the Angelo Coastal Reserve, California, USA - Sample 08_20_2013_1_20cm (SPAdes) (version 2) | ecosystem: Environmental > Terrestrial > Soil >... | reverse complement strand
CCACTCAAGCAGGGGGTCGCGGGTTCGAGTCCCGCCACGTCCACAAACTTAATCCCCGCTCTCTCAACATTTTATGCAGCCATTTCCAGTGTACGATTGCCCTTTGATTTCGGGACATTCGGGACAATCGCATTAGGTCCGGACAACGAACCATGAAAGCGCTGAAGAAACGCGCCAACGCTGGTAAAGTTCCAAAATAGCGCCGCTCATTGGTTAGATCGGCCCACGAATGCGGTTTGAGGAGGCATCGGCATGGCTCGGCGTATGGTTCCTTCCTCGTTTGAGTGCGACTGCGGTCACCAGTCACATTTCTGTGAGGGCACGGTGCGTGACATGGAAGCGGACAGCCGTCGCCGACACAAGCAGATGCACCTGCTGGATTCAGAGACCGGGGAACACGCTATCGAGTTCGAGGAAGGAGTGGCAACTGCGGTTATTTGTCCGAAGCAGGGTCGGCGCAAAATCACGGGCTGGTTGTCCTTACCAAAAACTCCATCTGCCAACCATCAGCGAAGTTAGCCGTACTCCATGCCCGTTACGTTCAGGATCAAACCTCGCTAGGGACATAGGGAAAGGATTGTTTCGTTAGAACTCGCGTAACTGTGGGTTCCAGAAATTCTGGCACGTTAATTCCAGAAACTCTGGCACGGTCTGCACCTCGTAGGGCGCCATTCCTCGACCCTACGACCCGCTTGCAATCTACATCGTATCTAGATAATATCTAGGAATGCTCGCTTCGAGTGGGACGAGAGGAAAAATAGGGGCAATCGGACGAAGCATGGAGTGTGGTTTGAAGAAGCTCAGAGCGCCTTCCGCGATCCGAATGCGCGCCTCTTCCATGATCCAGAACACTCAGAGGAAGAGGATCGGTTTATCCTCATCGGAGTGAGTTCAACGGCAAGACCTCTGGTCGTCGTTCACTGCTATAAGGAATCCGATTCAGTGATTCGGATCATTTTCGCGCGGAAGGCAACCAAGAAGGAGGTTAGATTTTATGAAGAAGGAATATGACTTTTCCAAGATGAAAGAACTCAAGAACCCGTACGCGGGCAAGAAACAAGCCGTGGGAATCAACTTGAGTCCGGAAGTCGTGGACTACTTCAAGGGACTGGCGGATGAGACAGGACTTCCTTACCAGAAGTTAATCGACCTTTATCTTCTCGACTGCGCGAAAAAACGCAAGAAACTGACAATGAAGTGGGTAGCGTAGAGTCTTAAAGGTGAAATTCGTCTTCCGCAGCTGCATTACTCGCATCCAGGATCCGCTGGAAAAGTAATCAGGGGTTCGAATCCTCACGTCCACCAATCCTTTTGGCGATCATCGATGATTCTTACCCAGCTGACAAATACTCTCACTTCGTCTGTACCGAATTCGCGCGAGTAATTCTATTCTCAATTATCCGGATGTCGACGTTGCGAAAAAATGGCAGTTTTCTCCTGGAACACAAGACCAGCCCGACCGAGCAACGCCTAAACATCGCGGCAACACTCGACAGCGCTGTACCACCTGCATGGTCGAACGCTACCACTTCGCGTTCAAAGCCCTCACCCGAAACCGCTCGTCCAGATGTCGAAGCGGGGGCAGAAAACGCCGGGCACGCACAGTGCAGGCGGGAGCGTCCGCGCGTACCGTACATTTAATCAGCGCGTGGCTGTTCGAGTGAGTTACTCGGCGAACAAGAATCCAGGCCCAAGCGACTCCCTCTCGAAGTCACGACCCTCCGCCAGTTGCAGAGTATGGCTGGCTGCGTCCTTCTCCACACTGAAGATGAACAAACGGGCAAGCGTTATATGCTCGTCGAGGGCACGGACGCAAAAGTGCATTTGATCTATCACACCAATGCCATTGAGGAAGCCCGTAAGAAAGGGAAACTCGCGGTGGAGTTTCATTCGCATCGAGAAACGATTCGAGCACAAGAAACCCACATTGTGCGTGGATGATCTCGGAGACGCCAACGCTCTCCTCCAGAACTCGTCACACTTCCACAAAGAAGCGGAGTTCTTGCTGCGTCGGGGCATTCACGATGTACAGTCCGAGTGGGGCGGATGGCTCGGCCAATACCAAACAAGGCTGCAATCGGAGCTGTGCAACATGGACAGAGACAAGTGGCAAAGCCGGGGACGCGGCGGTCTCTCCACCTGATCTATTGGCAACGGTGAATCAGTTCGGAAGGGCCGATCTTCGATCGCTTCCGAATTGCCGACGACTCGCCCCCGAACCTCATTACGCTTTACAGGGGGCGAGAGCGTATATTGCAAATGTGCGAATACGATTCAAGTCTCGTTGAAAAACATGTTCAGCGACCTTGCTATCGGCTCCCAGAAGCAAAGCTGGGGGCAATGATCCTTGATACATTGCATGTGCGGAAGGATCAGTTCCCGCGCCTGCTCCTGAGTGATCCGCACGCTGCGATCTTTCCCGTCCGCGAGCGTCAGTATCCTGTTGGCGAGGCGCTTCCTCTGGCGGGGCGCCACGGGGGCAAATAGGCGTTAAGCCGCCGAAGAGTGGTACTTTCTCCATTATTGTGATGGGCCACGATGTGTCTATATTACGTTCGCAAACTACAACTCAGAATATAGCCAGGGTCTTGATATTCAAAAAGTTGGATTTCACCAATCGATGCTAGCTGCTGCCCCAGAAAAACCGCGAGAGCGAGCGGTCCATAGAAGAAAAGCCGGGTTCTTTGGAGTGAGTGGGCCTTCGCCAGTTGGCCCATACGGTCGCGCACCAACATTGTCCGAAGAATGAGGTATAGTTCGGACAAAAGGTAGCTTATGAGAAAAGCCGCCGGAGCCGACCTTAGGAGCAAAGTCCTGAAGCAGATCGCCGAAACACCCCAAAACGGGGTCTGGACGGCGAGCGATTTCGTTGCCCTCGGTCGTCGGTCCGCAGTGGATAAAGTGCTGCAGCGTCTAGTGGCGAGTGGTGAGATTCGCCGTATTGATCGCGGTCTGTATGATCGTCCCACGAAAAACGAGCTCACCGGAAAAGCGACAGTGCCGGACTATCGCGCAGTGATTCAGGCCGTCGCACGGCGGGACAAAGTGAGGCTATTGCTCGATGGAATGACGGCGGCGAACGATCTTGGGCTGACGACAGCGGTACCGGCACGAATTCAAGTGCTGGTGGATGCAAGGCTAAAACCGATCCGGATTGGAAACCAAGTCATCCATTTCAAGACCGCTGCGCCCAGCCGGCTGTTTTGGGCTGGGCGTCCTGCGATGCGAATCGTTCAAGCACTCTATTGGATGCAGGACCTGCTGTCTCGACCGGAAGAGCGCGAAAAAGTCGCGCAACAACTGCAAAAGGTGCTTGCGGATCAAACTTCAGGGAAAGCTATCCGAGAGGACTTGCAAAACGGGTCCTCCGCTCTACCGATCTGGATGCAGGAATTCGTGGGAGAAGTCATGAATAGAGCGCAACGTGCGGACAGTTCGGGGGAGCGGTGAACGAAGGATTCAAGAAGTTTACCGCTGCGTCGGAGAAGGATCGCATCGACACGTTCTTGTCGGCGGCGCAACGTCTCGGGCGCCAACGCGCAATATATCGAAAAGGATTTTTGGGTGTGCTGGACCTTGGATGCGCTTTACCACGGACTTCCTGCAAGTGGCCCTCGACTTCTTTTCAAGGGCGGAACATCTCTGTCGAAAGGATATGGCCTGATCAATCGTTTTTCTGAAGACATCGATATCACGGCATTTCGCGAGGATCTAAATCAGGCGGCAACCGTAGAGGAATTTGAGGGCCTGTCAGGTAAGAAGAGAAAAGCAAAACTGGATGCCATCCGAGATGCCTGCCAGGCGTGGGTGTCGGGCCCTCTACGGGAAGGAGTCACGGCGCGGCTTGATGGATTCGTTTCCAAAGGCGGAAAAGTACTTCTCGACGACACAGATCCTGAAGGACAAACTCTATTGGTCTTCTATCCCAACATTATTCCTGGCGAGACGGACTATATTCGTCCTGCGGTGCGAATTGAATGTGGAGCAAAATCGGCTCTTGACCCTCATAGGGAAGCGACGGTACGTCCGTACATCGCGGACGATGTTCCCTCACTGGATATTTTTGTTTCGGGTGTGACAACGATTGAACCCAGTCGGTCGTTTTGGGACAAAGCTGTCATCGCCCACGGACTAAGGCGATGGTTTGAGATTCGGGGTGAGCTTCGGCAGGAAGGGCAACGAATTTCAAGGCACTACTATGACTTACATTGCCTGCTCAATTCTGCGGTCGGTGCTGCGGCGCTCGCCGCGGAGAATCTGGCCACGGATTGTGTAAGGCATGCGCGCCTCTTTTTTGATCGTCCGGATTTCGATCTGGCTTCCGCACAGCGTGGTTCATGGGTCATCGAGCCAAGCGCGGGAATGCTGGGGCGTCTGCGAGGGGATTATGAGAAAACGATTCCAATGATTTTTGGTAGGGCGCCGGCGTTCGAAGAGATCATGGCCTCGATGAAGAAAATCAACGAATCCATCAATAAGGCGTGAAGACAACTGTGCCAAGCGAGGCGAGGGGGCAAACTGAAAAGAAATATGGAGAGACGCTGGAATACTACCTTGTTGCATTTTTCGATGTTCAAGGGCAACGGGCAAAGCTCCGGGAGTTGCGCGGGCTGCCACGTACTCGCGGGGAATTCGCCGGCGCCGCAGAAATACTGAAGGGGACAGTGGGCTCGGTTCTGAACCTTCGCGACTATTTTCAGAAGTATTTTGATGGGTTTATGGAATCGGTGAACTCAATGCCGGCAGAGCGGCGCGCAAAGGTCAAAGAGAACGTGCGATACCGGGGCTTCTCGGACTCCTTCGTTGTTTCCGTCGCCCTGAGAAATAATGACGAACAATTGACGCCAGCGATTGGCTCATACGCCTGTCTCTTGGCAGCCTGTGGAGCAATGACATCGTCGCTCGCCAGCAGGCGGCCACTCCGCGGGGGGATAGATGCTGGCTTGGGCATGCTCGTCGCAGCCGGGGAGGTATACGGACCGGTGCTGGAACGAGCGTATGCGTTGGAGTCGGGCGCGGCGGAATATTGCCGGATTGTGATTGGGGATCAGTTGTGGGGATATCTTACTTTGCTGGAAGGTCAAAGTTTCAGTCATCCGCACGGCTGTCCCAGGAGTGTGCACGAAGGGACGGTTTCCTTGTCATCCGCCCGGAATCGGTTGGTGGCGACATTGGAGCAACTTCCCGGATTGGGCCTGTCTAACCTGATTCACATTGACGGGTACGGAAGGCACAACCCCCGCCACGTCTGGTGGCGTCTCATTCACGGTCTATTCGCATCTCTGGTGAATATATGGCTTGGAAGAAAACCATCTCCACTTTTGTGATTACGAACCTGGTCTGTTGTACCGGCCTCTCGCAGGAATCCAAGCAAACGCGGGAATTGCGACAGAAAATTAGGGTCGAGTCAAATCTCGTCGTTCTGACTGTTACGGTGAAAGACGACCGCGGCAGACTTGTCTCCGGTTTACTCAAGGACGACTTCCATGTATTCGATGACGAAGTCGAGCAAAGTATTCTCTCTTTCACTGATGAGAGTCTTCCTCTTTCGCTCCTGATCCTCGTCGACGACGACCTGAAGTGGAAGGAAGGAACGCAGATGGCTAGAAGTGTGCGTTCAATCATCGGCGACATCGCCGACCAAGACGAAGCCATGGTCTGCCGTTTTGACATGCTGTTCTACCCAGGAGACGAGTTCACCAGTGCCTCGATGAAGTTTATGGCCGCCTTAAAATCTGCCCAGTCAGCCGCGCAACCCTCTCCTCCATACATTCCGCAGCCTCTGCTTACCGATCGGGTCTCGACCACAGGACCGCCGTCGGTCTCTGCCCCAACCTACTCTGGTTCTAGACCAAGCAAGGCGCTTGAAGATGCGCTTTACTCCTCAGCGCAACTTCTTCAGCAACGGCCCAGTGACCGTCGCAGAATCATTCTGATCCTTACCGACGGTTTAGACGAACCAAAGCTAAATCACCATTCTCACGAGGCCGTGCGTGACTTCCTCCTTCAAAACAATATCTCCGTCTACGCGCTAGCCTCAGGCTCTGTCAAATCGAAACGTAAATTCTTCAATTTGACCGACTACTCCTCGAAAACTGGGGGCGGGATTTTCTACGCAACTTCAACCTACACTATGGAACTCACGCTAACGCGCATAACTGAACAAGCACGCCATGACTACACCCTCGTGTACGCTCCTACTGGCAACAACCCTTCGTCAAAATTCCACACTCTCAGGGTGAGTGCCGGCCCCGGTTACAACGCTACGACCCGCTCGGGTTACTACACCACGAGTTCGGACACACCGAACCCCTAGCCTTAGACTAGCCATTGATTTTCCGGTCGGATTACCGGAGAAGTGATTTTGGGTCCATTTTGACTTGTCCGGTTTTGTTTGCCAGGCATTGAGGCCGAAATCTGGCCGCCTCATTGATTTCAGCTGGTCCGATTGCTCGCTGATCGCTTCGACGAATCAACCAAAGATACTGCATGAGTGCTTCAGCGATGGCTGGAGAGGTCGAAGGCCGCGACGACATGCTGGCCATCGGGAGTGTCGACTTCGATGGTTGCGTCTGTGGAAGTAGGATCGGGCACGTCGTATTCCTGTCTGACGATGAAACCCGTCGGGATTGCGACGCCGTATCCTGTACCCATGAGCGTGCCTTCATACCTCACGCTTCGGGTCTTGAGTGACTTGCCACCGAGCAACAGTCGAACTTGAAAATCCTTCCAATGAACTCTATTCTGGCTGTAAGGAAATCCAGCGCCATGCGTGCTAGTGTAGCGAACATGTACTGAGACGCGGAGCGAGTCGGCGCGGACTTGATAATCCTGTATTGCCTGTGTGGGCACTATAGCCTGCGCCCTGTTTACTCGAAGATTCGACAGCCTGCGCATAGGGCGTTGAATAGTTCGACCACAAGAACATGAGGCCCGGACTCAGGGACCGGAAAGTAGCGACGGTAGGATTCCAAGAACCGGGGGGTCGTATCATCGTGGCGCTGACCGAGGAAAAAGGCTTCGCGGACAGCTTCATCGGATAGAGGCGCATTAAACGCAAGTGCTACTGAAGTCGTGAGCAGCGCTGCGGCAAGAATTGCAAGGCAGGGCCGGAAGGAAGAGGGCACGACGAGCGCCTCCTTAGGGAAATCGGCACTAGTATAAGCCATCGAAGCTTGATGGACGTATAGTGGCGTACTCGTAGAAGTCGAAACCGGACAGGTCCCCGGTCGGCATTTCCGCTGGATTCCACTTCGACGATTACCGCGTTTGGACCTACGTCGGGTCTCTCAGACTTTCCTATCAAGCGCGCAAAGGATTTTACGCCCGGCGTCCCGCCCTGCATTACGAAACGCGTTCCGCGTTGAATCCACTTCGTGGTAACAACCAGACGCGTTCAAGTCTTACGCGAATGTTTTTGAGCGGTCCTAAATCCGTGTTCATTAATGAGTCGAGCAATCCAAGAATTACAGGGCAGAAACCATTTCAATGCAACGGTGTTTGCCCTATAATCGCGCAACCTATCCTGTCACCTTCTCCTTTGAGGTGCTTACCAATGAACGCCGAAGCTGCCTTGGCCGCGAACATCCAAATCATGCGGTTAACCACCGGTTGCTGGACCTCGCGTTGTTTGCACGTTGTTGCAGAGTTGGGTATAGCCGATCTCATCTGTGATCAGCCGCAATCCACAGAGGCGCTTGCGAAAGCCAGCGGCACTCAACCGAATGCACTCTACCGCGTACTGCGTCTGCTCGCCTCAGTTGGAATCTTCGAATGGGAACATGGAGCCTGGCATCATACCGATGGGTCGCGCTTCCTCCGCTCCGACCACCCTGGCTCTTTGCGGGATTACGTCCGCATGCTCGGCCTGCCGGTGTTCTGGAATGCCTTTGGTGATCTGGACCATTCCTTGCGCACGGGCAAGTCTGCCTTCGCAAAGCACCACCCGGAGGGAGTCTTCGAATATTTGGCCAAGCACCCGGAGGAAAGCCACATCTTCGACGCGGCTATGGTCTCGAAATCGCACCGCGATATCGGAGCCATACTACCTGCGTATGATTTCTCGCAATTTGCTAGCATTGCTGACATCGCTGGCGGACGTGGCCACCTGCTGCGGGCAATCCTGAAGGCTTCGCCCAAGACCCAGGGAATTCTCTTCGATCAGCCGCACGTCGTTGCGGGAGTGACACCGGAAAGAGGCGAGAAGCTCACCACGGTCGGCGGCAACTTCTTCACAGATCCCATGCCCAAAGCGGACGCCTACCTCTTGATGAATATCATCCATGACTGGCCCGACGCGGAATCCACCAAGATTCTGTCCGCGATCAATCGCGATATGCCGACGCACGCCCGAGTTCTGATCATTGAGACCGTGGTGCCACCCACGCCGGGGCCACATCTCTCGAAGGAACTCGACATTGCCATGATGGCGCTCCCCGGCGGCATGGAGCGCACTCAGGACGAATATGGAGGCTTGGCCTCGAAATCTGCCCTGCGATTGAACCTTATCGTGGAGACGATGAGTCCATACTCAATTTTGGAAATGGTGGCCGCCTAGAAACATCAAAGTCCCTTAAGCGGATTGCCCACCAAGTCGGTCAACTCGCGATAAAAGTCGCGTTACAGGACATATGCCCGCCCTGGAGGTAAAAAATTGAGCACATTTCGTCCTTTGGTACTAGTGGTCTATCGTTATACAGGCTTCCACCTGCCATGCTCTTCGAGAATGGCACTTGATTGCGGTGGGATGCTGTCTTGACCGAACCCGGTGGCGGAGGAAGTCGAATAGCGTAGAGAGCCGTCATTCCAGTCCCATCCTGCCTGGTTGTTTCAACAAGCTGCTCGTGCTACCGATTGCCGTGGTGACGGCCCTGTAGCCATCCAAGTTTTGTTTTTAGCTCCTCAAAAGCGTTGAACGCGATCGGACAGATCGCAACATTGTCAATCACACCCATGAGTCGGGTTGTGAATCCGGGTTGCTCTAGGTGAGGAAACGACCTGCAAACTTCCGGCCTATTCTCGTAAATCGAGCAAAGCTTCCCGTCCAGCATTGGGCACGGCGGATTTACCATGCCTTCTGACATAAATTGTTTCTCGAACACTTCCATCAACTGCCCGAGCGTCTTTGCAATGGCATGAAGCTCGCTTCTCTTGAATTCCGTTTGCAGTGATCGGCAGCAATTTGCGCACTGCGTGCAGTCGATAAGGGAGAAGTATTTCTGACTCAGCGCATTGACGATGCCATCGATTTTATCGGGGGGTTCTGTTTGAGCCAGGACCGGAATTCCCAGTTTTCGTCGTCGTGCTCTTGTGAAAGCAGGTGGATCCTTAATAGATCGGTCTCACTCTCGGGAGCGGTGGGGTGCTTCCGCTTCGGCTGTATCATTCCGCGGTCGTAAGCCATGATGATTCGTACCTAGTTCATGATGTCCACGGTTGGGGATGTGCTTTTGCAAGACCCTTAACCTATCAGCGCTCGAATTTTGGCGCGCACTTCCGCAAGCTCGGCCACCGATATGATCCCTTTGCGCTTGGCTCTCCTTTTGCGCCAATCCAAGCTCTTGACTTGATCTGCCAGAACCGCGCTTGGACTCGGCCCGGTAATCACCACTTCAAAGGGATAGTTCTTGATCTGCGTCGTCAACGGGCAGCAGACCATCAGACTGGTCTTCGCGTTATATGCGGCGGGGCTCAACACAACTGCGGGCCGGTGCCCAGCCTGTTCATGTCCAGTCTGTGGGTCGAAGCTGATCCAGACTATGTCCCCAGCGTCGGGCACATAGGGCTGCGCCATTACAACGCCTCTTTGCCAACCGGTTTGCCGAAATCCGCCTCGTCATGCAAATTCTCACGAGTAATCCCCTTCACAAGCTCGGTCAGATCATATTCCTTGCGCCGTGCCGGCTCGATGACGATGCGCCCAGACTCTTCGCGCACGTCAACGGCATCGTCTAGATCCAGATGGGCCGCCTCCATGAGGGCAGCGGGAATTCGCACCGAGGCGCTGTTGCCCCATTTCTTGACCACCGTCCTCATATCGTCATTACTCCCTGTATCTAAATTGCAGCCACATTTTGTCAGGAATTCAGGCCTGTGTCAACAATGTTGATACGGTGCACGAACTGTGCAAGAATCCAGCCGCGATGTCATGCTAAATTTTTGCAAGCAGGGTCGCCGGTTCGATCGCGGCCACGTCCATCGTAAAATCTTCCATGCGACTGTAAGTGCTGCGTTCGATCTGCATACCGCCGAAGGCGATCCGCTTGCTTTGTGCAGCCCGGCTTATCAGCACGATTGCGCTCTTTGGGAAGCCGTGCTGTAAGTGGCGCGGGCTTGGTGCTGACGGAAAAGCGGCGGCGGTCGAGCCTGAAGAACACATCCGCCCGCGGGAAGCAAGGCCCAGATGGCAGTTTAAAACGCCCCTTGCGCTGTACAAGGTCGGCCGCGCGGGCCCGAAGCTACAACAGGCTGAAGGACCTCTTCATGGCGGCGGAGGCGCTGGTGCAAGCGTCGTTGAGCGACTTGGCACGCAGGGCGGCGTTGAAAGGCTCAGGCTGAATGGGGCCACCATAGTCGATCTGGACCAACGAACCCAGGAAGTCCTTCACCGGAATGATGCCCGTGGCGGCAGGCAGCTCGCGGTGGTCATCCCGGTACTCATCCAGCGACAGGCCGGTGGGGGCATCGTTCAGGTCCACGGTCAGCACATCCGGGCCGCGCAGCGTCAACAGGTCCTTGTCCGTCTCTTCCGCGTTGAACCAATGCCAGCTATCGAGCTGAATGCCAAGGTTGTTCGTACCGATAGCGACCATCAGCTCCTTCATCTCGCTCATGGTGTGTATGAAGGGGTGTCGCTGGCTCCGCAAAAGAGTGCGCGGCGCAACGTACTCCAAGCCGAGCTTCTGGCCGTGGTCGGCGAGAATCTGCGCGCACTGGCGCAAGCGGTCGGCGTGCTGGCGGAAGTTCTGAGGGTACGTGAGGTCATTACTGCAGGGGAGAACCCAGGTGCTGACGCGCCACACGCCTGCCCGCTGCAGGATTTCGGCCGTGGCCGGGAGGTTTTTCAGTCCGTCGTTAAATCTCGCCTCATCCTTGCGAAACTCCACGGGCAGACCCGCAGCGCCGAATCTGAGATTCTTCGCCCGCAAGTCGTCAAGGAGATGCTTGAGCGCATCGTCGCCCAGCGAAGCGAAGTAGTTCGGATCAGGATCCAGGCCTTCGAAACCGTGCTTGACGGTGAGTTCGAGCGACTCCGGAAAACTCGCTTGGAAACCAAGGCGTCCGAGGCTCAGAATCGCATAGAACTTACGCCGTGGCATCTCGGCGGGCGCGGCAGCGCCAGCGAGTATGCCTGGGGTTGGCAGAGCTGCGATGCTTGCCGCGGCTCCGGCGGAGAGGAGCTGGCGTCGAGTGAGCTCGTTGGTCATAGTCGGCTCCAGGTCGTGCAGTGTAGCACCTGTGGCGTCGGGTGGTCGTGGGGCGCTACGTCCGGCGCATGCCGTCGCTCCAAAGACTCTTTCACGGGCATTGAAGTCCTTGGCTTTGGTTTGCGCCATCAGTTCAGAACGCAGGAAGGGATCATATTCTTTAGAACACGCCTAAGTTGGTCGTGGACCTGATCTGGTTGCGACAAATGCGCTGTTGGAAGTTTACGACAACGTTCAAAGTAGGGCAGACAGAGGTCCGTGGATTACTTGGCGAACAAATTGAAGCTCGATCCCAATTTGCTCCGTGACCGATATGAGCGCGAACAGCGCCCCAATCTCTCGAACGAGCATCGCCACGATCTGACGTTGAAATTGTGGATGGATCTCTTTTCCCCGCAAGCGCCGTCTCCAAACGAGCATCAAAATTGAGTCCACCTGGCCTCAATCGGCCTAACACCGCGGTCAAGACCAGTCCCACGTGCTAAAGACCCAGTCAGATGGGCGTCGTCGCGGGATTTCACAAGTTGATATTCATTGAGTCTCGGCCCTTCGCTCTATCAGCTCGGTGGCGCTGCTGACGCCATGCGCGGGCGTGCTCGGAGAACGGATGGTGATACCCGGAAGCACAGCCGAAGGAAAGAAAGACGACTCAGAAATCGAAAACCAGCCCAACGGTGGGCGTCGCGGGAACGCCGTCGTAGGTGAAGAGCGCAAACTGCTTGGTCGTGGAATTAATGCCCAGACCCGCAAATCTACGGTTGTCGTGATTGGTGACATTCAACAACTCGCCGTAGAAGCTCAGTTTCCATTTTCGAAACAGCCAGGACTTGTCGGCGCGCAGATCGAGACGCTCGTAAGGTCCGATTCGTACGATTGGAGGCGGGAAAGTGTTGACCGGAAATCCGGAGCCAAAGAGGCCTTTCACGCTGAAACGAACAGTGGGTTTGAAGCGATAACTGGCAAAGAGATTGACGGTGTGCCGTTGGTCCGCGAGCGTTGCAGAATAGGGTGTGTCCTGGCCGAAAGAGCCGAGAGGCGGAGGCAACGGGATTTCGTACGTTCTGGATCGCGCCACGACCAGAGTGTAACCGAGCCATCCAGAAAGCCGATTCTCGCTACGGCGCTGCAGCATGAACTGCAAGCCGCGGGAGTAATCTCGGCCAAAGAGAGCCGATCGCTTGATCGGCGTAGGGGAAAGAAGAAAAATGTCTTCGCGCTGTTCATTCTGCCGGTCGAACGCCTCGGCGCGAAATCGCGAACGTTCTCCGAGTCTTTGCTCAACCGCTAGGACATATTGAGCAGACGTCGCAGGTAACTCGGAGATGACCCCGGAGGGAGGCAATTGAGCGTACCGCCCCCAAGCGGCTTCGAGCTGAGTCGCGCGCGCTGCCTGATAAGAGACGGATAATTGGCCGGTGACAGGTTGCGCGCGAAGGCTATCCAGCCTGGCCCAGCGCAGGCCACCTTCAAGTCGAAAGCGATTCTTCCAAAGGTGCGAGGAATGCTGGAGATAAGCATCCTGTCGAACATCCGACGAGTGAGACGAAAAGGACATCGGCGGCTGGCCGCTACTGGAAAAGAAGTTGTCCTCTGAATCCTGGGTGGGGCGGCGAAGAGAGTAGCCGGCTTGAAGAATCATTCCGCGCCGCCAGTTCCAGGAAACGTTTGTGCCGCTGGACCATTCGCGGTCGAGCGAACGATTAATCAGTTGTGCGGCTGCTTTGTCCTGTTCAAATGCGGTGCGCACGAAAGCGGCATGAGACTCAACCAGGATATTGGCGGTAGGAATCCAGCGCCAGCCCAGGCGCGCGATCGCCAGATCGTTCGAACCCGTTTTTAGAATGTTTGGGTTATCGATGGGGGGTGGGCTGGGATCGTTGATGCTGATTTGGCCGCCCGTTGCGAGCAGGCTAAGGGTTTGGGTTGGCGTAACGCTATAGGTGAGCTTGAGGCCGGCGTCATAGAAGCCGTCCTGTGAAAAGCGGGTCCCCGCGAGCAGACGCTCCAGATAGCCGAGATAGCTCTTGCGGGCATCGAGCAACCAGGTTCCTTTGTGAGCGTAGCCGAAACCGCCTTCGCCGAGGAACTCGCTGTCCGCTACTCCGAGGGATCCATGGAAGAGAGGATGGCAGTCGCTGCCAGTGCGCGTCCGTATGGCGAGCGCAGCGCCACTGCCGTCCGCGTAGCGGACAGGATACGCAAGCGGCATGAGGCGAAGTTCTTCGACGTCATTGCCGGTAAGCAGACTGAGAGTGGGTGCATCGGAAACGTTCACGACCGAATGAAGGAGATTTGGAACCAGGACATCATCCACATAGACACCGGCTTGCTCGTAGGGCGCGCCCATTACAGAGAATTGCGCGAGGAAATCATTGTTGGCCGAAGCGGAGACACCCGGGAGGGCTTGCAGCGAACGGAAGGGGTCATTGGCCAGCACGGTTGAAGTTTGTTGCAACTCGCTGCTCGTTAACGTCAGATCCCCCACGGCCGGCCAATCCTTGGCCTCGAAAATGTCGCTTCGCACTTCGACCACATCAGCGCGGCGGAAGTTATCTGGGGCAAGGGTGAGCAGGAATTCCTTGCTCTCGTCTGCTGCCGCGAGCTGAAAGGGAACAGAGAGAGTGCGGTATCCCAAACCGCTGATCTGAAGCACATAGATTCCCGGCGGCACATGGGAAAAATGAAACTTGCCATCCGCCCCTGTGGCAGCGATGAAGGCGGTTCCGGCAATCGCTACCTGAATTTTGCCGAGTGGTTCGCCGCCTTGAGCGTTAGTGACAGTTCCGTGAACGTCGGCTGCGACAGCGGCGCTGGTGGTAAAGACAACCAGTAGAGAGAGTAGTGCCAGGGTTCGCAAGCAATTCAAATTGCGAAAGGTCTGCATGTTCAAGGCGCGGCCGTTTGGGGAATCCAACGAATGGCAGACCACAGGACAGATTGTTGCCGGCAAAATTCGCGCAATCATAACCTTCTGTGCTAAAGGGTTGGTAATTTCCTTGGCGGAGCACCTTCAGTGCCCCGGCCTCAATCTCTACGAGGTCAGGCCCCACTGAAAGGTTGCGTGCCACACGGATGTCCACGGGGCGGCCTGGGATAGACTCTCCCTGCGGAACACCATGTTGCCTTATGCCGACGATGGATCGCGGAAAGGCACGGTGATGTCACAGCTATTGGTCGGATTTTCTGCAACGTGACTCGCGATTAGGCAAAGGCGCACCGAACGTTGGACCCCCTTCCGTACTTTTGTGACGGACGCTCGGCGACTCGTGAAGCTACGCGAATGAATCCAACTCTAGAGTGTGCGCAGGCCATTCATGGGCGAACAAACGGGACAGGGGACCGGCATCATCGATACAGTGCATTTGTTTGAAGTGGCGCGCGCTTCGGCAACGCTGGAGACTCGCAATCGCTTGTGAGCGCCGTGCGCAATGCGTGAAAGACCGGTTCGCTAGTTATTTACCTTGGATGACCACTTCCGCGAACGGCATCGAAGAGCGCGAAGCCAAAAACAACCATGGCACATGCTGGTTTGCTGCAGGTCGCGGAGTTCTCGCGGTGTGCCGGCAATAGCGAATTGCTCAGCATCTGTCGCGACCGGTTTACGTCTGTGCTAGTGCCCAACCAGATCGCCCCAAATGGCAACTTCCCCTTGGAGTTGGCCCGCACCAAGCCTTATGGTTATTGCCTGTTCAATCTGGACGCGATGGGTACGCTGTGCGCGATCCTTGCCTCTGTTTCGGATACCGTATGGATCTTTGAAACTCTCGATGGCCGCGGAATCCGAAAGGCCGTGGAATATATGTTTCCCTTCATCGCTGACAACAGGCGCTGGCTCCTGCCGGCCGTGGCTCCGGCGCAATCCCCAGCCAGTTACCGAAGAGATCATCCGAAATTTCCCCATCAGGCAGCCGTACTATGGGTGCAGAAGGGTGAAGCCGCGAGACAACGTCAGAGCTGAGGTGATTCCACGAGAAGAGCGCAAACCGCTTTCGAGCTGATCCGATGTCTTGGGTTTGGCTTGCTTCGGCATCGAACCACGCTCGCTTTCCTTGGAATTGTGGCGCTGAATTTTGTCCTGCCACAATCAGGCCGAAGCCGAAATCGCCTTCCCGTCCCGCAAGCGAACCCTAAAGGCGCGCAGATCTCGAGCGATTACATGGGATCGCGAACCTGTGCGAATTGTCACCGCCAAATCTATGAGACGTATTCGCAGACCGACATGGGGCGTTCCATGTCCGCACCGGATGCGACTTTTCTGGACAGGATTCGAACCTCCGCGTCCATTTTCGACCGTCATTTGAACCGGCACTTTGAGAGCTATGTAAGCAACGGCAGTCTCTACCAAAGCGAGTATGAAACCTCCGAGGACGGCACGGAGATTTTCCGCAATACCCAAAAAATCGACTGGATTATAGGCTCAGCCGCGAACGGCTTGGGGGCCATCACACGGCACGGGAACTACCTGTTCGAGGCGCCTCTTTCCTTCTATTCCAATACCAACAATTGGGCGCTGTCACCGGGCTACGAATTCGGTGACTATGGGTTCAGCCGTCCGATTCTTCCGGCTTGCGTGGTTTGTCACAGTGGCCGGCCACAGCCTGTTTTACAGGGAAACGGAAAATTTCAAGAGCCACCGTTCCTCGAATTGGCTGTTGGTTGCGAGAACTGTCACGGGCCTGGCGCGAGACACTTGGCGGCAATTCGGACAAACTTTTCTCCACAAAATGCCAGAAACTCGATTGTGAATCCCGCGAAACTCACGCCGTGGCTTGCCGACAACATCTGCATGCGCTGTCATCAGACCGGCCAGGCACGAGTCCTGCAACCCGGAAAGGATTATGGCGACTTTCGTCCCGGCACTCCTCTGGACGAGACTCTCGCCATTTTTTTGGTGCCTTTTGGCCGCGAATCTCCTCCGCAGGATGACTTGCTCCAACACTATCTATTCATGCGTTTGAGCAAGTGCTATCGCGGCAGCGGCGGACGGCTAGGTTGCCTGAGCTGTCATGATCCGCATGTGCAGCCGACTAGCGAGAAAGTGCCCGCCTACTTCCGCAAGAAATGCATGTCCTGCCATACCGAGAGCAGCTGTCTGGTTCCGCTGAGTGTGCGTCAGCGGAACACTCCTCCCGACAACTGTATCGGCTGCCACATGCCGAAACGAGATATTAAGGTGATCTCGCACTCGATTCTCACCAATCATCGCATTACGGTAGATCCCAAGGAGCCGTTTCCCGACGATGCTTTCCGTATGATTGCGCCCGAACTTCCGGACCTTGTGCATCTGAACGCGCCCCCCGGCAAACGGAGCCCTGGGGCGCCGCTCACCTTATTAGAGGCATATCGCCAAGTCATGACTGGTCATCCCGAGTATCGCGAGCGCTATTGGTCTCTCGCAAAGCAATTGGAAGCAAGCGAGCCTGAGAACATTTCCGTTTTGGAGGCTTTGGCTGACCTATCGCTCCAGAAGAAAAGTTGGGAGGGTGCGGCCGCCGCTCTCCGGTACCTTGAGCTCGCGCGTAGCCGCGGGAGCACCAATCCGAACGACTTCGAACTGCTGGGGCGTCTGCTCTCCGCAACCGGGGAGCCGGTAAAGGCCGTTGATGTTCTCCGGGAGGGTATAGGCTTGATTCCCTACGATGCGGAGCTCTATCGCTTGCTGGCGAAGACTTATCAATCGCAGAGCAAGACGCGCGAGGCATGCGAAGTCCTCGCCGATGCAAACCGGCTCTTCCCCCAAGATTCTGTCATTCGAGGCTCTGTGAAAGCCTGCGCTTCAATACCGTCGTCGAATTCACATCCGTGAAAACGCGGTTTCTAGAATGAGCATCCCTGTCGGACACTCTTGCTGGAGCTTCTCACCGTAGATCGTTCAGTATTTCAGTATTTGAAATTCACATTTTCAGTATTGAATGTTTGACTCGCTCCTGCTAAACAGGTTTCTTCCGAGGTGCGTGCCGTGAACCGTTCCGGGGTGTTTAAGGTCTTTCTCAACTCTCAGAGCGCCAATCTGCTCGAACTCGTACGCGCGTGGAGAAGCTGCCATGACTTGCCTACCCTCCCGAAAATCGTCCTCTCTACAAGCGGCCACTCTTCTATCTGTTGTGGGAATCATTTGTTTTTTGTTCTCGCCTAGACCGGCTCCGGCACAGGTCGCTACCGCGGCGCTAAACGGAACGGTTGCGGACGTATCCGGCGCCGCTGTGCCGGGGGCCAAGGTGAGCTTGACCAACATAGCTACCAATGTGACGCAGGCAACGACTACCGGCGAAACGGGTAACTACGTCTTGGTGAACATTATGCCGGGCAGGTACCAGCTTAGCGTCAGCAAAGAAGGATTCGCGACGGCGACGCAGGCGAGTTTTGACCTCGCGGTGAATCAGACCACTACGATTGACTTCATTTTACGAGTCGGTTCGGCAACGGAAACGGTGATGGTGGAAGCCCTCACAACCAGCATCCAGACCTCAAGTTCCGAGCTTGGAACGGTGATTAGCAGACGGTCGGTGGACAATCTGCCGCTGAATGGCCGCAACTTCACGCAATTGCTGGACCTAACCCCCGGCGTCAGCACCGTGAATACAACGCAAAACGGTAACAACCAGCAGTTCGCCGGCAACACTGTCGGGTCCTTTTCCTTCCCTTCTATCAACGGCCAGACAAATCGCAGCAATCTTTTCTTGCTAGACGGATTGAACGATCAGGAAAGCTTTAGTAGCACATACTCGGTTCCGCCCATCATCGATGATATCCAGGAATTCAAGGTCGACTCGCACAACGATCAGGCGCAGTTTGGAGGTGTTCTCGGCGGGGTGGTGAACGTTGTGACCAAGACGGGCACGAACGAATTTCACGGTGAGGGTTGGGAGTTTGCTCGCAATAGCGCGTTTGATGCCAGGAATCCTGTAACCGGCATCAACCAGCTGCACCAGAATCAGTTTGGGGCGAATATCGGCGGACCGGTGATCTTGCCTCACTATCACGGACGCAACCACACATTCTTTTTTGGAAGCTATGAGGGCGTGCGGCTCCACGTGGGCAATGCCAATCAGTCCTTGGTACCTACGCCGGCGCAGTTGAGTGGTGACTTCACGGGCGGCAACCAACTTTACAACCCGTACAGCACCACGTCGTCGGGCACGCGAACTCCTTTCCTATGTGTGGGCACGAGCAATATGCCCGCCCCATTGATGTCTGGCACAGAGCTCCAGGCGCCACTCGGCACGACCGCTCCTCCGGCGGGGCAATCCGCTTGCAATGTTCTACCGCCGGCGCTGATTGATCCCAATATGCAAGCTGTTGGCCAAATGCTTTATAGTCCGCTGACTCCTAACCTGACCGGCGTAAAAGGTAAGAATTTCCAAAAGACGCTCACGAATATACAAGATCCGGACAGCTACAACATTCGACTCGACGAGCAATTGGGTCTGAAGGACGCCTTTTGGGGTAGATTCAGTCACATCACTTCGCCGCGCGATGTGCCGGGAATTTTCGGGCAGACCAACTTAAATTCTTACCATGCCCATCAATACGCGATCACTTGGAACCACACCTTTGGTCCGACCTCCGTGCTGTCAGTGCAGTTCGGGCGCAACTATGGATTCTCTGCGAATCCTACGTTGCTGCCCGGCAGCGTTTCGCAAGGTCTGATCAAAGCGGGAGGCTACGCCAACAGTTTTGAATGTTCTTTCGTAAAGGGTCCGCGCAACTGCTATTTCAATGCAGTTAGTTTCCCGGATAGCGGTGATATTACCTCATTCCAGGAAGGCAGCAGCCCGGCGGTTGTGGCCGACATTTGGCAGTGGAAGGGCAATTTCACGAAGACCCACGGAAGGCACAGCTTCAGCATGGGAGCGGACTTCAACACCAACGGCTTCCGGCAAACCTTCAATAGCAACAGCTTGAGTTTTTCCCAGGCCCAGACGGCCAATTCCCCAGTGAAGGGGGTTGATGGCGCGGGTTTCGCGTCTTTCTTGCTCGGGATCCCCTCAGGCGATACCTATCGCAACGAGTTTGAGACTGAACACGGGGGCTGGGTTGATGGATTCTACTTTCAGGATCAATGGAAAATCACCGACAGGTTGACGATGAATCTGGGAGCGCGCTATGACATCACGTTCAATCCTCTTTACGGCAGCCCTGCGGATGGCAACGTACCCATTGGCAACTGGGATCTGAATACGGGCAACTACGTCCTCTCGGCCTCTGCGCCGTCTTGTGCGTCCGCTGGCAACATGCCGCCCTGCATTCCCACGCCCGATGGCTCACTCCCGGCGCATGTTGTCGTTGCGCCCGACCGCCGCTTCTGGCACAACTCCTACGACAATATCCAGCCACGTATGGGTATTGCATACCGATTGACGCAGCGAACCGTGCTGCGAGGCGCATACGGCAGGTTCTACGACAACTGGGCGGCGGTCATACAAATGGCGCAGAACCAGCAAGGCACTTGGCCCCGCGCTGACCAGTTCATCTTGTCGTTCAACAATACAAACAACCCGCCGAGCGTTTTTGCGGAAAATCCCTTGCAAGGTGCCAATGTCGTACCGAGTCTGACCGCCTTTGAGACCACCAACAACTGGTTTGTTGATCCCAATATCAAGAATCCCTACTCCGATCAATGGAATTTCGGCGTGCAGGAGGCCTTAAGCACGAACACCACGCTCACCGTGAACTACGTAGGCTCATCCGGTCATAGGCTCGATGTGGGAGTCACTGGCAACCAGGCGACGGTTCCCGATCCCACGGGCAAGCTCCTGGTGCCGTCTGTAAGTTGCTATACCACTACGTGCACGCCGGCGGCCGTCGCGGCTCAAGGTCGGTTCCGCTTCCCTTACCTGGTGCCCATCCACTATGACGAGAGCGTCGGCAAGTCCTGGTACAATGGCCTGCAAGTATCGCTAGACAAGAAGGCCTCTCGCGGGCTTTCCTACCTTCTTTCTTACACGTGGTCGAAGGCCATTGACATAGGCGCCGACGAGTGGTTCGGCACGGGAACTAATGGAACTTCCGTGCAAAATCCCTACAACCTGCAAAACGACAAAGGCCTGGCCGGGTTCGACCTGCCGCAGATCTTTACGGCCAATATCGTCTATGAACTTCCCTTTGGCAAAGGCAGGCAATTCGCAACGGGCGTGCGTACCATCGACATTGTCATTGGTGGCTGGCAGGTCAACGGGATTTCCAGCCTGATGTCCGGCACACTCTTCAACGTTACTGCCCCGAATTCTATTCCCAACGTGGGGTCTGGCAGCAGCGAACGGGCGAACATTGTCGGCGACCCCAACAAGGGCAGTTGCCCGAACGGAGCTCCCGTAGGAACGCTTACCTGCTGGTTCAATACATCCGCGTTCGCCTTTCCTGCGACCGGGACTTACGGCACCTTTGGGCGCAATGTGCTGCGAAGTGACGGGCGAGCGAACCTGGACCTCTCCGTTTTTCGCATTTTTGCGATGACCGAACGCAGGAGACTGGAATTTAGGACGGAGGCCTTTAACGTCACCAACTCACCGATTTGGGCTGCCCCGGGCGCTAGCATTAGCGTGCCGGCCTTGTTCGGAGTGGTCAATTCGACCGCCACCAGCGGTTATTCGCCACGGCAACTTCAGTTCGCGCTGAAGTTCTATTATTGACATCGCCCCGGCGACGACTGCATCGAGGAAATGCTCGCGGGGAAGCCGCCTCGCCCTCGATGCGCAGAGCACTCTGCGGGAGGTTCGTAAGCGATAAAGACGGAATATACTAAGTGGCGCTGACCAAGCGTTATGCTGCGCCGCGCGCTCGAAGCTATGTCGAAATCGGCAGTGACTCTCTTTGCAATCCTCTATTTTTTTAATCTGGCGCTTCCCTCCGCCCTATCAGCACAGGCCGCCGGGAACTCTTCGGGCGCACTCGTTATTACGCTGGCTGACATTCCTGAAGACTGCAAAACACGGGGAACATTTGAGCCGTTGGCCAGTCTGCTTCAGAGCACAGCGGCGTCGCCGAGCGCGGAAGCTTATGAATCCCTTGGCACGTTTTATGGGCGCGAGGGACGCTTCAGTTGTGCTGTCGCCGCCTTTCAGGCCGCGCTCGCTCGTACCCCCGAGGCGCGCCAGATTCGCTACGAACTTGCCCTTTCGCTCCTTGAAAATCACGCGCCCGATCGAGCGGCCGACGAACTGCGAGTCGTCCTGCGCGACGAGCCGAACTCATTTAAGGCTCACAATGCTTTCGGTCGTGCCATGCAGGATTTGGGACAGCTCGAGCGGGCCGCCGACGAATTCAAGACCGCGCTGGCCATCAATCCGCGTTTTGCCCTCGCATCCTATGACCTTGCCCGCTTGCTGAGTACGCAGAAGAAATACAAAGCGGCAATCTATTACCTAAAAGATGGCTTGAGCCATTCGCCTGCTCCGAATCTTGCCCTGGAAATGAAAATTGTCTTGGCTGACGCGTTTGCCGAAACGGGAGACTATGCTGACTCCATTCCTCTTTTTCGAGACGCGGTTGCCGCCCAGCCAAATTCCGCGGAATTGCACTTTAACCTCGCTACCGCTTACGCTCACAATCAGGACTATCCTCACGCCGCTGAAGAATACAAAGAAACTCTCCGGCTCGATCCGAACCACATTGAGGCGGAGCTGTCTCTCGCCAAAGCGCTGATGAATCTAAGCGCGGTGCCAGAGGCGCTTCACTATTTGGAAGACTACACACGCCGCAATCCAAACGACTGGGAAGGCCAGGAGATTTTCGGGGAAGCTTTGAAAGATTCGGCGCGATTTCCTGACGCGGTGCAGTCGCTCGAACGCGCCATCCAGTTAAACGCGGCGAGTTACGAAGCGCATTGCCATTTGGGCGCGGTTCTCGGCCGCCTGGGGCGAATAGATGACGCCGTACGCGAGCTGCGAACAGCCGTCGAGCTGAAGCCTGATGGTCCCGAGGCGCGATATCAACTCGGACTGATTCTCCACAACGAAAAGAACCAAGCTGCGGCCAAAGAGCAGTTCGAAATTTTCGAGCACCTGAAACAGCAAACCGAGCAAGAAACGCAGGCGGCCGCTTTGAATAGCCACGGCAATGAACTGCTCAAGCAAGGGCTCGCGCGCGAGGCCGTCGAAGCGTACCAGAAAGCCCTTCTTCTGAAGCCGAAGGATGCCAGACTGCATTACAACTTGGCATTCGCCCTTGCAAAACTGAGAGATTCTGGTCGTGAAGAGCATCAATTGCGCGAGGCCATCGAACTGGATCCCCATTTCGCGCAGGCTCACGATCAATTGGGTTCCTCGCTGATGCAGCGACAGCGATTCAAGGAAGCCGAGCGGGAGTTTCGGGCAGCCATTGCCAGCGACCCGCAATCTGCGGAAGCGCTCAATAATCTCGGCACGCTCCTTGGTCGCCAAGGAAAGAATGATGAGGCGGCGGCGCTCTTTCGCGAGGCCATTTCGGTCGATCCCCAATACACTCAGGCTGTCGTTAACTTAGGACTGACCCTAGCTGCCCAAGCGAACTATTTGGAGGCGGAAAGACAACTCCGAAGCGCGCTGGGATTGGAACCCAATAATGCGAATGCGTTGACGGCGCTAGGCATGCTTCAGGGAAAAACCGGCCGAGATGCAGATTCTGTTCAGACGTTTGGGAAGCTCGTCGGCCTCAACCCTGCATCCTCTGAGGCCCACCTGAATCTCGGCATTGCTTTGGGCGACGTCTACGATCTTCAGGGTGCGCTGGGGGAATTCTCAGAAGCCATACGGCTCGCCCCAGACTTTTCGCTTGCGCACTACAACAAGGGGCGGGTTCTGTATGCTCTAGGCCGCAAGGACGAGGCACGGAACGAGCTTGGCGAAGCCGTCCGTCTCTCCCCAAACTACGTGAGTGCTCTGTTCTTGCTCGGAGTCGTGGAGCATTCTTCGCCTTACGCCACCGAACTGTTTCAAAGGGTCGTGAATCTGCAGCCCGATAACGCTGAGGCGCGGCTTTATCTTGGCCGCAACCTTTTGCAGGTCGGCAAGAAGGAAGAAGCCGTCGAGCAGTGGAAAAAAGCCGTGGACGCAGATCCTGATAACCTCGCGGCCTACGCCAATCTTGTCCGGGTTCTGTCGCAAACGGGAAGCCCGGATGCCGCCGAATACATGGCCAAGCTGTCGACGCTGCAAGAGCGCCATCAGGCCACCGATCGCGTTCGACAATTGAACAATTTTGCGCTGCAGGCCGCCAAAGACGACAACTGGCCCCAAGCGCTCGAGCAACTTCAGGAAGCCATCGCGCTCTGTCAACAGTGTCCGCAACTTGCCGTACTCCGCAAGAACATCGGAATTATCTACGCCCGAAGCGGTGACGCGGAAAATGCCAGGCAGCAACTGGAATTGGCTTTGAAGCTTCTCCCAGAAGGTCCAGAAGCCCTTTCGGCCAGAGAAGCTTTGCGGCGGCTCGCGAACGCGGGGGTTCTGAGGCGGACCGAATAGGCCCGCCCGTCTATGTATTGGGTCGCTCAAAAGCAAAACCGCAAGAATCCTGGGTTTGGTGCCACTGTACCAAAACGTGATCGCGACTACGCCTTATTCAAGCGTAGTAAACGGGTCAGGCAGTTTAAATGCACGAAAGCGAAGCTCCAAGAAAAGAGCGGCTGTCACGGAACCAAAGGCCAATTCATAGCGCTAGGCGAAAACTCTCCCCAGCCGCATCGTTAGCGTCGTCCCTCAAGTAGCTAAAGGCTGTTGCAAAACAGAGAGCCTAACCCCTTGATTGACGCGGGCAGCTGACGAAACGGCGTGGCAGATCTGCTGGTTCGCTTATCTTTGCG
>Ga0209234_1000074_pt1 | contig 24350 bp, 18 predicted proteins | sample GraSoi013_1_20cm_2_FD_185816 | JGI IMG/M metagenome (GOLD analysis project Ga0209234, IMG submission 185816) | Grasslands soil microbial communities from the Angelo Coastal Reserve, California, USA - Sample 08_20_2013_1_20cm (SPAdes) (version 2) | ecosystem: Environmental > Terrestrial > Soil >... | reverse complement strand
TCCTGGAACGGATGAGCCACCGCTCGAATTCCAGTCTCGGCAGCGGTCGGCTGTGCAGGTATCCCTGTGATTCATCACAGCCTGCGTGCACGAGGTAATCCAGCTGCGGCTTGTTCTCCACGCCTTCGGCGACGGTCGTCATGTCGAATGCATGCGCCAGATCGATGATCGTCGAGACCAGAGTGCAGCTCTTGCGATCGGATGGCAGAGGGCTAATGAACATCCGGTCGATCTTCAGGGTGTCGATCGGCAGCTCGGAGAGGCGCCCGAGGGAGGAGAATCCCGTACCGAAATCATCGATCGCGATGCGCACACCGGCGGCACGCAGCAGTCGTAACGCGTGGACGCAGGATGAGGAATCGCCGGACAGAGCCCCCTCGGTAATCTCGACGTCGACCCCCCAGTCTGAAGCACCGGCCAGGTCGCCGACGGCGTCGAGAATGTCGCGCGCAATGCTTCGGCGGCGCAGCTCTGGCGGAGAAATGTTGACGGCCACTCTGACCGGCGGCAGTCCTCTGCGCCGCCAATCGCGGCAATCGGTTGCGGCCTGCCTGACTACCCAGGCGCCGGTGGCCGCCATCAGACCGGCTGATTCGAGCAGCGGCAGAAAGATTGCCGGGGAGGTCAAGCCATGCTCCGGATCGCGCCAGCGCAGCAGCGCTTCGACGCTCGCGATTGCACCGGTGCGCAGACTGATCTTCGGCTGGTAATGCAGCAGGAATTGCCCGTTGTCGAGCGCGGTGCGCAGCCGCTGTTCCATCCCGACGCGCCGTGCGAGCTCTGAATTCATTTCCATGCGGTGATGCAGGTATTTTTCGCCCGAGGTCTTGGCCTCCTTGAGCGCGGCCTCCGCGTTTTGCACCAGTGCGTTCGGCTCCTGCCCGTCATCCGGATAGCAGGCCAGCCCGCACTTGATCTCTGCAGCGATCTCGCGCCCGTCGACGCTGAAGGGTTGGGCGAACACCCGCGTGATGTCCTCGTGCGAGGCGTGCAGTTCGCCCGCGGTCGGTTCGCGCAGCGCATTCATGCACGCAAAAGTCCCACCGCCCAGGTGCGCAAGCTGCTCGGTGTCCGGGAAGCGTTCCTTCAGCCGATCAGCGATACACTGCAACAGGCGATCGCCCGCGTGCCGCCCAAAGGAATCATTGATGACGCTCAAGTGCGCAATATCAAATACCGTCACCGCCAGGCGCGGCAGGCTGTGCGTGCCGCGGGTCAGCAAGCGGCTGAGGCGCTCGCAGAACAGCGCCCGCTTGGCAAGCCCCGTGAGCGGCTCGAAGTACGACAGGAAGTGGACGGCGTCCTGCTTGTTGAGATACTGCAGGGCGAAGGACAGGTTGGAAGCCACCTCCTCCAGTAGCAGCAGCTCGTCGGGTCCAATGACATCGCTCCTGCGGGTACCAAAGAGGAAAGCCCCGACCGGCGTGTTGTCGACCCGCAGTGGCAGGCAGGCGAGGGACTGAACCCCCGCGGCCATCAGCTCGTCCCGTCCATTTATGACGTAGGGGAAGCGCTCAATGTCCTCACACAGTGCCGCCTCGCCCGTGCGCATGACACGTCCCATGAGACTCGAGTCACGGCTTTCGTGATCCGCCACGGGAAATTCCGCTTCCGGATTCGACAGAAACTCGTAGCCCGCCCAGCCGACCGGCCGTGCCATGCGCGTCGTCGGATTGATCAGGGCCACCATCGCCAGGGCATAGCCGCCGATGCCGTGCGCGAGCCGGCAAGCCTCAGCCATGACCTCATCCCGGTTCTGGATGCGCACCAACGCCGTGTTGATTCCCGACAGCATCTGCAGCACGCCCGTCAGGCGGGCGACTTCTGCGGTGCGCGCCTGAACCCGTTGTTCCAGCTCGCGCTCCAGTCCGCGGCGCTGCCGTGCCAGCTTCAGGTGGGCGCGTACTCTTGCTTTCAGCTCGCGGGCGGAGAACGGCTTGACGAGATAGTCGTCAGCGCCCGCGTCCAATCCTTCAACCGACGCTTCCTCACCCGCACGCGCCGACAGCAGGATGACCGGCAGCTGTCGGGTGCGCTCATCGGCACGCAGCGCCTTGAGCAGCCCAAAGCCATCGAGCCCGGGCATCATCACGTCGGAGAGCACCAGATCGGGCGGTGCGCTGAGGGCCGCTTCGAGTGCCGCACGGCCGTCGGGAACGGCCAGCACCTCGTAGGAGCCGCCGAGGATTCGCGTCACGTAGTGCCGCATGTCGGCGTTATCGTCAGCCCAAAGAATGCGCGGTCGCGGACCAGCCGGCGAGGAAGGCCCCTTGGGTGCTTCGGCTTCGAGAAAATACGGCTCTTCCGCGCCGGCACCGGGCTGGGCAGGCAGCCAATGCAGGGCCTCCTCGACGTATGCCGCCGCAGCCCGGCCACCGGTGATGTCGCCATCCGCAGAGCCGATCTGGTCCGCGGGCAAGTGCGCACTGCCCGTCTTGAGGGTAATGATGAAGCGGCTGCCCTTGCCGAGCACGCTTTCCACCCGTATGAGGCCTGAATGCGAGTGCACGAGCTCCTGCACGAGCGACAATCCAATGCCGGTACCTTCATGCGTGCGGGACTGCGCGCCCTTGACGCGGTGAAAGCGCCGGAACAGCTGCGGGATTTCATCGCCTGGGATGCCCACTCCGCTGTCCTCGACAGTCAACTGAGCCGCGCCATCGAGCCAGGTCAGGCGAACGGTGATGCCACCCTGGAAGGTGTGCTTGAACGCGTTCGAGAGAAGGTTCAGGACGATCTTCGCCCACATCTCGCGATCTATGTACAGCGGTTCGGGAAGGCCTGGGCACTCGAGCGTCAGCGTGAGGCCCGCACGCTGCATCGCGGAGCGGAAGGTATTGGCGAGGTCAATGGTAAGAGCCGCGAGGTCGGTAGGCTGGTAGTGCGCCTGCACGGGGCCCCCTTCAATGCGAGCGAAGTCCAGCAACGCGTTGACCAGTTTCAGGAGCCGCAGGCCGTTGCGCTGTGCGGTGTCGATGCGCTCACGCTGAGCTTGTGGGAGCGGGGGCTCGCGCTCAGCCAGCGCGTCCTCCAGGGGCCCGAGCATCAGGGTCAGCGGGGTGCGGAATTCATGACTGACATTGGAGAAGAACTCGGTTTTTGCCCGGTCGATTTCCGCCAGCGCTTCCACGCGCCGGCGCTCTTCCTCATGAGCGCGCGCGTTCGCCACCGCGGCGGTCACCGCGGCTGCGGTTAGATCGTAGAAGGAGCGGTAGAGATCGTTGAGCGGAAGCCGGGTGCTGACCCCGGCAACCATGATTGCGATCGGGTGCGCGCTGCCTGGAGGCGTGATCGGTAGCAGCAACGCCGTTTGGGGCGGCTCAGGATAGGGCCCGCAGGAGAATCTGCCGCAGCGCACCGTGAGATCGTCCGCCTGCACCACCTGCCGGGTGCGTACGACATCGAGCAGCGGCCATACCCCGGACTCCCGCTCTTCCAAATTGGTAGCCCTGATCGCAAGCGCCTCGGGTAACGAGGCTGTTCCGGCAATCAGTTCGGCGCTCGCACCGTTGGCATCGAGAAGGTAGAAGAGCACGAACGGCACATCCAGGTTGTGCTCAGAGAGTGCTTGAGCGGCAAACTCGAGCGCCTCCTCACTCGTGCGCGCCTTGCTCGTCCGAGCCGCCAGATCGCGCAGCGCACGCGCGCGACGTTCACCGAGCATCTTGGCGGTCGTTTCCGTGACGGGATGAAAGAGCCCACCGACCCCACCCGTCTCGTCGCGAATGGGACTGAACGAGAAGGTGAAGAACGTTTCCTCGAGATACCCATGGCGATCGAGAAACATCCGCTGATTCTCGAGATAGGACGTCTCACCGGCGAGCGCGCGTTCAAACGCCTTACCGATGACCGGCCACGCTGAGGCCCAGCACACACTGAAGTCCTGGCCCATGGCACCCGGATGCTTGCCGCCGCAGATGGGCCAGTAACCATCGTTATAGATCTGAACGTGGTGAGGGCCCCACGCGAGGGAGATCGGGAAGTTGGAGGCGAGGCACAGACTCACCGTCGTGCGCAGGCTCTGCGGCCAGGATTCGATCGGGCCGAGCGGGGTTGTGGACCAGTCCAGCGAGCGCACGAGCCTGCCCATCTCGCCGCCACCGGTCAGCCAGTCTGCGGCGAGCGCCCCTCCATCGACCGTCGGAGGCACCGAGGTCGTGTCCTTCATCTCTACCGTCCGCCGCCCGGTCGGCCCTCCATTTCGCGCTGATTAGCCATAAGGTGGTACTAGACTCGAACAACCCCGCATTGTCCGTGAGCCCTTGCTCAAACAGCGCTGGCCTGTGGGGTGAAAGCCGTGAATCGGGACCCAAGTCATGCCCGTGAGTACAGTTTGGATGGCCAGACGGCATCAACTGGAAGCGAGTGTGACGAGACTCAGCGCTTCAATCACTTCGATCATCGCCCCGACGCAATCACCCGTGACGCCGCCCAGCCGTCGAATGAAAGCTCGCTGCATGAGGAAATAAACCGCCGCAGCACCCGCGGTAGCGACCAGGCCGTAGCGGCCGCAGACAACTACGACAGCCAACACCGCGAGAGCGGCGACCCACCGACCTCCCGGGCGTGATTGGTACTGCGCAAGATCGGCTCCAATGCCCCCGGCGCGTACATAAGGTGTGTGCGCGAACAAGAGCGGCACCGCGGCACGCGCCAACAGCGGCGGCAGGATGCAGCCGCAGGCGAAGTGCAGGTCGCTCGAGGACACCGTGCCCCGCGCCGCGCGCAGCGCCGAAAGTGCGGCAAACTTGAGGAGCAGCAGGCATACGACTGCGGCGACGGCAACCGGGCCCGAGCAAGGATCCTTCATGATTGCGAAGGTGCGCTCAGGATCGGCGCGGCCGCCGACCCAGGCATCCACCGTGTCGGCAAGACCGTCCAGATGCAAGGCTCCCGTACAGGACACCCAGATGGCCAACACCATGGCCGCCGACAGCGGCGTGGCAAGCGCACCCAGCAGTATCGCGGTTACCCAGATGATCAGGCCAAGGAGGAGGCCGACCGCCGGATACCACAGGAGCGACAGGCCGATCTCGCGCCCGGCGGGGGGCGGCTCCAGGCGCAGGGGGAAGCAGGTCAGGAACTGCACGGCGATCAGGGCCGGGCGCAGGCGCACCTCAGCGCTTCCCCGCGACTCCGGCCTCGGCAAAGGTGGCCATGCCGGCGTGCAGCTGGCAAGCCAGTCGCAGCAACGGCACGGCCACCGCAGCGCCGCTGCCTTCTCCGAGGCGCATGCCGAGGTCGAGCAGTGGCCGAGCCTCGAGTGCGCTCAGGATGGCGGTGTGTCCGGGCTCCTTGGAGCGATGCGCGAACAGCCACCAGGTCTGTGCACCGGGGAGTATCCGGCTCGCCGCAAGCGCGGCGCAGCCGCAGATGAAGCCGTCGATGAGCGCCGGAAGGCCCCGCTGCGCGCAGCGCACATACGCCCCCACCAGGGCCGCGATCTCGAAGCCTCCGAGCCGTTGCAGCGCATCGCGCGCCGTCCTCAGGTGCCCGGAGTGCTTTTCCAGGGCGCGGCGGATCACCGCGGCCTTGCGCGCGACGCCGCGCTCATCAAGGCCGGTTCCCGGTCCCGCAAGCAGCTCAGGCTTTGCCGACAGCAGCGCACAGGCAAGCGCGGCCGCAGCGGTGGTGTTGCCGATACCCATGTCCCCGCCGATGTAGAGTTGCGCCCCGCCCGCGAGCGCGCGCTCCACACTGTGACGTCCGGCCGCGAGCGCGCCCCCAAGTTGCGCCTCGGTCATCGCCGGGCCATTCACGAAGTTGGCGCTGCCTGGCCCCAGCGCCGCGTCGTGTACGCCGGCGATCCCAGCCTGACCGATCGTGCCGAGATTGATCACTTCGAGAGTCGCGTTCAGCTCGCGTGCCAGCACGTTGATTGCCGCCCCGCCGCGCGCGAAGTTCCCGATCATCTGCGCCGTGACGGCCGCCGGAAACGCCGAGACGCCCTCCGCAGTCACGCCGTGGTCGGCCGCGAACACACTGATGTGCACCCGCTCGAGGCGCGGCACTCGACCCTGCCAGCCCGCGAGCGTGATGGCGAGTGTCTCGAGGTCTCCGAGTGCACCGGGGGGCTTGGTGAGCTGGGCCTGGCGCGCGCGCGCCGCGGCGGCTGCATCCTGGTCGGGCTGCCTGGGTTCTTCGTCCAACCAGTTCAGGTTCGAGCTCATGTGGGGGGGCCTTTCAGGAGGAACGCAAGTCCGGCCACGGCGAGCGTCACGCGATCGCATATCGTGGCAAGACTTTGATGCAACTCACCGCTCGCATCCACAAAGCGGCGCGACAGCACTCCGAGCGGCACCACGCCGAGGCCGGTCTCGTTACTGACCAGAACGATGTCGCCGGCGAGCGCCGGAAGCGTATTCAGCAGACTCAGGCGTTCGCGCTCGAAGCGATCTGCCGCAGTGCAAAGCAGATTCGTGAGCCACAGCGTCAGGCATTCCACGACCAGACAACGGTGCACCGACGCATGGGCGCGCAGCGCCTGCTCGAGTGCCAGCGGCTCTTCCACAACGGTCCAGGCGGCGGGACGGCGCAGGCGATGCTGCCGGATCCGTTCATCGAGCTCGGTGTCACCCGCGGCGCGCGCCGTGGCGATGTAGACGACCTGCAGGCCACTGTCGCGCGCACGCTGTTCCGCGAGCCGACTCTTGCCCGAGCGCACCCCTCCCAGGATCAGCTCCTTCATGGCACACCCGGCAGCAGCCGCGAAAGATCCAGTGAGCTCTCCACCGTATCCGCGAGGCGATCGAGCATCTCATCGCGCCGCCGCGCATGATCAGGCGCCAGCGGCGCGCTGAGACCCGCCCACCGCAGGAGGGCCGCGCAGGCCGAGGGCTCCTCGAACAGCCCATGCACATAGGTGCCGAGAATCTGCCCGTCGGGGCACACCGCACCATCGGCGCGACCATCATCCAGCAGCAGCGCCGGGCGATCGAGCGCAACTCCTGCGCTCTGGCCCATGTGAATCTCGTACCCGCGCACGCGTGCCCCATCGAGCGTGAGGCGTCCACTCACGTTGTGCAGTTGCTTTTCCCGATGCAGCACGGTGTGGAGCTCGAGCCAGCCCAGTCCCGCGCTCTCACCCGGCGGGCCCTCGAGCCCCAAGGGGTCGGCGATCCGCTCGCCGAGCATCTGCAAGCCGCCGCAGATGCCGATGACCTTGCCGCCATAGCGCAAATGGCGCTCGAGGTACTCTGGCCAGGCGCGTTCACGCAGCCAGGCAAGGTCGGCGCGCACCGACTTGGAACCCGGGAGAATCACGACATCGGCGCCGGCGAGCTCGCGCGTATCCTGCACGTAGTGAAAGTCGATCTGCGGATGCTGACGCAGCGGATCGAAATCCGTGTGGTTGGCGATGCGCGGCAGCACGGGCACGAGCACCCGCAGAGCCGAGCTGGCCCGAGCGGCCCACGGCAACGGACTGATGGCATCCTCGGCATCCAGATGCAGGCCCGGCAGGTACGGCAGCACGCCGAACACCGGCCTGCCGGTGTGCGCCTCGAGCCACTCGAGCCCGGGTTGCAGCATTGCCTGGTCGCCGCGGAAGCGGTTGATCACGAAGCCCGTCACGCGTGCGCGCTCGGACTCGCTCAGTAACGCCAGGGTGCCCACGAGATGGGCGAACACCCCTCCACGGTCGATGTCCGCGATCAGCACTACCGGGCAGTCGATCGCCTCGGCAAACCCCATGTTGGCAATGTCACCGGCGCGCAGATTGATCTCCGCGGGCGAGCCTGCGCCCTCGACGAGGATGAGCTCGTAGGCAGCGGCCAGGCGCTCGTAGGAGGCGAGCACCGCTTCCCGGGCGATGCGCTTGTAGTCGTGATACTCGGCGGCGCCAAGGTCGCCAACGGCGCGCCCCTGAATGATGACCTGCGCAGCGGTGTCGCTGTTGGGCTTGAGCAGCACCGGGTTCATGTCGCTCGTCGGCTCGATGCCGGCGGCCTGCGCCTGCAACGCCTGGGCGCGACCCATCTCCCCGCCGTCGGCGCCGACCGCGCTGTTCAGGGACATGTTCTGCGGCTTGAAGGGCGCGACGCGCACCCCCCGACGGTGCATCACGCGGCACAGTCCCGCGACCAGCGTGCTCTTGCCCGCATCGGAGGTGGTTCCCTGAACCATCAGCGTCCGCGCGCTCATCCGCGCGCCTCGATGGGAACGCCGCGCATCCAGTCACCTCAGGAATAGCCGCGCGGCAGCGCGCGGGTTGGACGGCCAGTAGAAATGAATGTAGGTCGCGGTCAGTCCCTGATGCCGGAAGACTGCCTCGCCCTGACCACCGCGCTGCGTCCGTCCGCGCAACGTCGGCGACAGCGGCGTGCGCAGGCGGGAATGATGGAAGCTGTGGCCGCGAAGCTCGCCGTCCTCGAAATCCACCGCTTGCAGAGCGAGCGATTGCAGACTCGACTGCATATGGGTTTCCCCCGGCAGAAGTCCCACCATCGCGTGCCGGCGGCCCTCGAGATCGATCAGATGCTCGAACAGAAACATCATGCCGCCGCATTCGGCCAGCAGCGCCTTGCCGGCTTGCACATGAGCGCGAAGCGCGCGGTGCACAGCATGCTTTGCGGCCAAACGTTCCGCGTGCAGCTCCGGATAGCCTCCGGGCAGGTAGACGGCATCGGCCGGCGGTAGCGATTCGTCCCGGAGCGGGGAGAAGAAGGCGAGAGAGGCCCCCATCGCCTGCAGCAAGTCGAGGTTGGCGCGATAAGTGAAGGAAAACGCCGCATCCCGCGCGATCGCAATGCGAACGCCGGCAAGGAGTGCGGGCGGTGCTGCCGAGGCTTCGGCCTCAAAGGACACAGGCGCAATCTCCTCCAGACGCACCGTCGCCGCGATCGCATCTGCCGCGCCGTTCAGCCGGGCGTCGAGATCCGCGATCTCCTCGGCCTGCACCAGCCCGAGGTGTCGGTCCGCAAACGCGAGCGCGCCATCGTGATTCAGTGCGCCCAGAAAGCGAATCGCCGCGGCGGGGCCGATGAGGCTCTCGGCAAGCATCGCGGCATGGCGCGTGCCGGCCACGCGGTTTGCCAGCACGCCGTGCAGGGTCAGGTCCGGCCGATACTGCTTGAGACCGAGAGCGAGCGCGCCAAACGTCTGCGCCATTGCATTGCCATCGATGACCAATGCGACCGGTAGCTTGAACGCCTGCGCGAGGTCCGCACTCGACGGATTCCCGTCATACAGCCCCATGACCCCCTCGACGAGCACCAGGTCCGCCTGCCTCGCCGCCTGGTAGAGCAGATCACGGCAGTGGCTCGAGCCGCCCATCCACAGATCGAGCTGGTAGACCGGCTGACCCGCCGCGCGCGCGAGGATCATGGGATCGATGAAGTCCGGTCCGGTCTTGAAGACCCGCACACGCCGCCCGCTGCGCACGGCGTGGCGCGCCAGGGCCGCAACCACCGTGGTCTTGCCTTGTCCCGACGCCGGGGCGGAAATGAGCAGCGCCGGGACGCAGGCCGTCATTGCCACGGTCCCTCCCTCACAGCTCGATCCCACGCTGCGCGCGCACGCCGGCCTCAAAGGCGTGCTTTACCGCACGCATATCCGTGACGGTATCAGCCGCCTCGATGAGCTCCGCGGGCGCACCGCGACCGGTGACCACCACGTGCTGCGCGCGAGGGCGTGAGCGCAGCGCTTCGAGCACCGCATCCAGTACCAGGTAGCCGTATCGCAGCGCGATATTGAGCTCATCGAGCACAACGAGCGCGTACGCGGGTTCGCGCAGCATGCCGACGGCCACTTCCCAGGCCGCCGCCGCGGCATGCACATCCCGCTCGCGGTCCTGCGTTTCCCAGGTGAAGCCCTCGCCCATCACGTGGTAGCTGACCTCGGGGAAGCGCCGGAAGAAGGCTTTCTCTCCGGTTGCGTACTTGCCTTTGATGAACTGCACGAGGCCCACGCGCATGCCATGGCCGAGTGCGCGGGCTACCATGCCAAAAGCGGACGAGCTCTTTCCCTTGCCATTCCCAGTGAGCACCAGCAGCACACCGCGTTGCTCGGTCGCCGCCGCAATACGCGCGTCCACGACCCCTTTCCTGCGCTGCATGCGCGCGCGGTGGCGCGCCTCGGGATCATCGCCCGGTTGCCGCTCATCGCTTCCGATGACGCTCATGGGACTACACCTGCTGCGAAAATCAAGAGTGGACGCGCGGCCTTCAATGCGCGCGCTGCGGGGCGGCGGCGTGCGAACGATGGGTGAGCGCGACGTGTAACAGCGCCGCGAGTGCCACGTACGCGCACGAAACCGCGAGGAAATGCCCGTACCAGCGCGTGAAGTTGGACCACCATCCCGCAAAGCTCGGGTGCTCGATGCGACCTCCCAGCCAGTAGAAGCTCGCGTTGGTGAGCAGGTAACAGAGCGTGACGGAGAGGAGGAGGCTCGCGCAGAGGCGCGCAAGATCGGGCGCAGCCTGCTGGTAATGTCGGCGCAGCCAGGCGCCCCCCAGCCATAGCGCAGAGTACGCGGGCACGATGAACCAGTAGGCGAGTGTCACGCAGTAGTTGCTGATGCCGTAGTGCCGGATCGCGAGGCAGTCGACGCCGACGGCTTCGATGAGCAGGATCGCGAGCGCCCAGCGCCATTGGCGCGTGAGGTAGAAGCCGCCGATAAAGAACACCGCCCAGGAAGCATCGGGCGGCAGCCACGCGCTGCCGGCGTGGCTGAAACGCGTCGCCGCCATCGACAACGCCAGCACAGCGAACACTGCGAACCGTGTGGGAATTGGCGTAGACATGGGTAATGACTCCCGAGGTGACTAGGGTAGGAGGGGCACGTACCGCAGCGTCAGGTACGCGCTGCGGCCGGGTTGGTTGTAGTACTGCGCGGTCTGGTAGTCCTTGTTGAGCGCGTTTTTCAGGAGCGCTTGCAATTTCCAGTGGGATTGATAGCGCCATGCAACGCGCACATCGAGCGTTCCGTAGCCGCCGAGTCGTTCGGCATTGGCAGGATCCTGAAAGCGCGGGCCGCTCTCGAAGAGCGTCGCACCGAGGCTCAAGTCACCGATGTCACGATCCACATCCAGCCGCGTCGTGTACTGCGCGCGCTGCGGCAGCAGCTCACCGTAGTTCACGCCCGTATCGCGCGGATCAAGCCAGGTCACCTGCAGCTGTGCGCGCCACTGCCGCAGGTGGGCGGCGAGCTGAGTCTCGAGTCCCCGGATGCGCGCACGGTCGATGTTGGCCGCGCCGAAGGTCACCGGGTTGTATTCGATCAGGTCGTCGATCCGTGTCTGGTAGAGGTTGACGGCCCAGTTGAGGGCGCTCCAGCGGCCGTTGCAGCCCACCTCGGCGCTGCGCGAGGTCTCCGGTCGCAGCGTCGGATCGCCGAAGAAAGGGAAATACAGATCGTTGAAGGTCGGCGCCTTGAACGCCGTGCCATACGATGCGGTCAGGCGCAGCGCGTCGCTCCAGCGGTAAGCCCATTGGATGGAGCCGGTGTAGTGATCTCCAAATTGCTGATTGTGATCGTAGCGCTCCGACAGTTGCAGCTGCTGCTGGCCGGCGAACCATTGATAGAGCCCGAACACGCCCGTGTCGTTGCGTGATGGCACGGAGTAGTCCGTGTCGCTCGCGATGACGATGTGCTCGACATCCGCGCCGAGCAGGAATTTCTGCCGCGGCGTCAGCGACAGGTGGTTGAGCCAGGAGAGCGTGTCGCGCCGGGTATCGAAGAACCCGTCCGGTGTGCCGCCGAAGTATTGCTGGCTGCGATCCAGACTCTGGCCCGCGGTGAGCGTGATGCTCAGGGGCGCGAGCCGCGTGATGGTGACAGTGCCGCCGAACGCCTGCTGAACGACGCGTGATTCATCGCCGCTAAAGATGTTGCCGTCGTACCTGGTGTCGCCGTCGGCCCGCAGCAGATCGAGCGTCGCGGTTGCGCTGGCCCAGCGATAGCCTGCGCTGAACGCTCCAGATCTGCTCCAATATCCCTGCTGCGGAGTGCTCGTGTAGCAGTCGGCCGTCACCGGGGCGTTGGCGACGCAGATCGGGATGCCCCTGGTATACAGGCCGCTGGCGCTGGCGTTGTACCAGCCGTTGCCCGCGCTGCCGGAGTAACCGGCCTCGCCTTGAGAGGTGCCATGACTGCCGCCGCTCATCTCGAACGAAGGCAGATCCGGCGCACCGGGCACGCCGTGGCGGGTAAAGATCTGCACCACGCCGCCGAGCGCCTCGGATCCGTACAGGCTGGACGTCGGTCCGCGCACGATCTCGAGGTGATCGATCTGCTGCACCGGCAACTGCTCCCAGGCAGCGCTGCCGGTGGTTGCCGCCCCGATCTTGATCCCGTCGATGAGTACCAGGACGTGATCCGGATTCGTGCCGCGGACGAAGACTGAGGCTGTCTTGCCGAGATCCCCGTTGCTGGCGATCGATATGCCAATCAGCCCGGCCAACAGCTCATCGACGGAGTGAGGTTGGAGTCGGTCAATGTCACCCCGGGTGATGATGGTCACCGACGCCAGCGCGCTCTGCAGGGGCTCGGCGGCACGCGATGCGGTGACGATCACCTGGTTCACACTGGCGAGGTCTTCCTGCGCAACCGCGATCGACGGCCCGCCGGCAGAGAGCAGCGCCGCGACAAGGGAGAGCCTCACCTGTCAACTCCTGCACGCGCTCCACGCGCGATGAGGTTGGTACCGAGCGACAGGGAAGGAGGAGACAGACGTGCGATACCGGAGGGCATCGCAAACGGTCTGGCATCGCCCAGCGCGAGCCGCCCATTGCGTGTCTCGGCCGGTCTCCGGGCTTGCGAGTGGATCGTTTCCCTTGAGACCGCACCTTCCCGTGCTCGCAGCACAGTGGTCTATCGCGGTCCCGGGCTCGCTTACCGTTGCGTGGGCAGCGCCGGCATTGCATTCGTGTGGCGAATGCGCACCGACTTCCCGTTTCACCCCAGTGACGCCTCAGGCGCCCCAGGGACACCTGAGACAGACAGAACTCTACGCGGCTGTATTCAGGCCTGCAAGCCGGCAGGCGCCTGCCGGTTCTCTGCCGCGATCGAGTGGCAGGGAAAGCGAACACGTGCCGAAGCGCTTCGGGAAGCACCTATTGCGGTCGAGTGAACCGAGGAAGATCCTGGCCCGACGTATGCGCCGGGGGGCGCTCTGCATGTTCGCAATATCTCCCGCAAACCTCGGCCTGACGCTCCTGAGCGTGGGACTCGCAGCCTGGGCGCCCACGGCCACCGCCGCAGAGGGTGCTTCGCGCTCCGGCCCGGTTGAGTCGTATGCCTCGGTCCCGGGCGGCGAGTTTCGCTCCGTTCTACCCGAAGGAGCTGCCGGCGCGGCCTCGCACATCGAGTCCTTTGCCTTGCAGCGCATACCGGTTACCAACGGGGACTACCTGGACTTCGTGCGCGCCCATCCCGAGTGGCAGCGCGGTCAGGTGCCGGCAACGCTGGCTGACACGCGCTACCTGCAGCACTGGTATCGGCCGCTCGAGCCTGGTCCGCAGGCTGGCGCTGATCAGCCCGTGACGCACGTGAGCTGGTTTGCCGCGCGCGCGTATTGCGAATCGCGCCAGGCACGTTTGCCCACCTGGATAGAATGGGAAATCGCGGCTGCCGCTGATGAGCATGTTGCGGATGCGCGGCACGATCCGGTGTGGCGGCAGACAATACTCGCAGCTCTCGGCCGTTCTCCGGGAGCGCCTCTCCCGGCCGTGGGACTCAAGCCACGCAATCTTTACGGCATACACGACCTGCACGGAGTCGTGTGGGAATGGGTGGAAGACTTCGACACGCTGTTCACGCCGCGCGGGCACTCCGAGCACGAGCACGCTGGCATGGCGATGAGTCCCGGCGACACGGCCATGTCGTGCGGCGCGGCAGCCCTCTCGGTCAGCGACCCGGAAAACTATCCAATGATTCTGCGGCTGGCCGTGCTGTCCTCCTTGAATCGAAACTCGATCACCGCGGACCTTGGCTTTCGCTGTGCGCGCTCGATCAGCCCTCCCGCGGCCCCGGCAACCCTCGATCAGAAGGTCTTCTTCATCGTCAGCGCCCACGCGAGCGGCGGGGCCGGCGAGCCGGTGATGGTTCCGGAGCCGGCCCCCGTCAGGTCGAACTTCGAGTAGAAGAAGTAGTGGTTGAACACGTTCGTGACTTCGAGCGTCGTTTCCAGGTCCTTCTTCGCATTGCGCCAGCTGAGCCGGGCGTTGGCCGCCGTGAAACCGCCTACATGACCGTAGAGGGCTGACGGCGAGCCCGGTGCGGGCGCGAGATTGCTGCCGTTCTGCGGACCCTGATAGGCGGCGTCGAAGCGCGGCGTCAGGGTGCTGCCGTTGCCCAGACGGAACTCGTACTGCAGGCCGGCGTGCCCCTGCTCCTTGATGAATCCGATCGGGGTCCCGGAAAGCTTGCCGATCACCGTCGGATCGCTGGTGCAGGCCAGCGACTGGCCGGGGCCCACCACTTCCACGACCTCTGGATTCACGCAGTCCCAGCTCCAGTCCAGATACGATCCCGAGAGATCGAGCTGCAGGCCGGCGACCGGCGTGGCGAGCAGCTCGACTTCCACGCCTTTGACCTTCGCATTGCCGGCGTTCTGGGGAAGCGCGCAGGGCCCGGGACCGCCGAATTGCGGGCAGCTCAGGAGTACGATCTGCGCGTCCTTGAAGTCGTTGTAGAAAATCGCGGTATTGAACCGGACCTGGCGGTTGAGCAGGTCGGTCTTCAGTCCCAGCTCGTAGGAAGTGAGCTTCTCCGGGCCGAAGGCGCGTGCCTGTGAGGCATTGAAGGGACGCGGACCCACGCCGCCCGCCTTGTAGCCGGTGCCGATGGAAGCGTAGGCCATCACCTGCGGATTGAAGCGGTAGTCGGCACTGACGTGGTAGTCGGTGCGGCTGCCCTCGAAGACGTGCGTGCTGCCAGTGAGCGCACCGCCCGGATCGACGAACTGGTTGATCGTGACGCCGCCGAGGTTGTACCGATAGTAGGTATAGCCCTTGTAGTCCTTCGTGTAGCGCAGACCACCCGTCACGGCAAGCGCGTCGGTGGCGTTCCAGGTCAGCGTGCCGAATGCGGCCTTCGACGTGGTTTTCACCGGGTCATTCCCGATGAACTGCAGGGGAAAGAACGGGCAGATGCCCTGGGTCTCGGGTACGACGCACAGGAAAGGCGGCACAGGCGCGCCAACGTAGCGGATGTCCTGGAGCGTGTAGTACGTGGTCTTCTCGTCGGAGTAGTAGCCGCCGACGGTGGCGTGGGCGACCTTGCTGAAGTCCATGTTCAGGCGCAGCTCCTCACTCCAGAACCAGTGATCCAGGATGTTGTTGCCAAACTGGGTGCGCGCCGGGGACAGATCGCCGTCGATACTGAAATCGTTGGTCCAGTTGTGATAGCCCGTGATCGAGTTCAGCTTCACCGCATCCGTGATGCCCACATTTACGTTCAGCGCGAGATCGTAAGCGTCGAGCGTGTTGAACTGTGTGCCGGACGTCGCAGGCATGGGGAGGCCATTGGCCGGAGGCAGGAAAACGGCGCCGCCGGCGAAGGTTCCGGCTTCGGCGCCGACCGTGGTGTAGTTGCACCAGCGGCCACAGAGGAAGCGCGAATCGAACGGCAGGCCATTCACCGTCGCCGCGTTGGGATTGGGATTGTTGCCGTAGAGCAGTATTTCCGCGCCGTTGTTGTGACGGTCGCGGATGTAGTCGGCGCTCAGCAGCGTGTCGAACTGGTCCGAGGGGTTGAAACGCACAGTGGCCCGCAGAGCGCGGTAGCCGGTGTCACCGAGCGAATACTGCCTGCACTTGGTGCCGCCGGCGGGCGCCGGCACGCCGCTCGCCGGAAATTCGCAGCCGTAACTGTACACATCGACATAACCGTCCTGATCGGCAAACGCGCCGGCCAGCCGGGCGAACAGGTGATCGGTGAGCTTGAAGTCCGCGCCGGCGCGCGCCTCGAGTCGGTTGCGGGTGCCGTAGGTGGCCGTCACATAACCGCCGCCGTCGCCCGTGGGCTTGCGGGTCACGAAACGGATCGCGCCGCCCTCGGAGTTGCGACCCTCGAGCGTGCCCTGCGGTCCGCGCAGAACCTCCACGCGCTCGACGTCCATCAGGTCGAGATTCGCACCGGTGAGGCGCGGGTAGTAGACATCGTCGACGTACAGACCCACGCCGGGTTCGAACGCGGGATCGAAGTCGGCCTGGCCGAAGCCGCGGATGAAGGCGGCTACCGATTCGCCGAAGGCGGCCGACTGCTGACGGAACGCCACGCTCGGCGCGCTGGTCAAGATGTCCGAGAGCCTGGTGGCGCCCTGCTGCTCGATCATGTCCGAGGTGAGCGCGGTGATCGCGATCGGCGTGTCCTGCAGTTTCTCCTCGCGGTACTGCGCGGTCACGATGACCTCGGCGAGCTGCGTGGACGGCTCCGGCGGTTGTGCGTTCTGTGCCACAACGAGGCTGCTGTTCAACGCGCCAAGCGCCACGAAGCCGCTGAGCCCAAACCACCGCAGGTTGGAAATCAGGCGCGGAAAGGCCTCCATCTCACGTACCCCCCCTCTGATCGTTGTCGATGGCTGCGAGCGTCTGGCTACCGGAAGGTCCTTCTATTTTTTGTAAGTAGAACAAACAATTTTGCCGTTTGCAAGGCAGCGCATTTTTCCGCAGGCGCGTGTGGCCTTGCCCCAACGGCTGGCGCCCGCGGCTTCGGACGGAGCCTGAGCCACCGTAATCGCAAGCTCTGCCGCGGCGGGGCGAGAAATCGCCCACCGTGGCGCGAGGGGTCACAGCTCGAGGGTACCGCCGTCGACGTTCAGATCCACGCCGTTGATAAAGCTCGCCTCCGACGAAGCCAGGAACAGCACCGCGCGTGCCACTTCTTCGGGCTCGCCCATACGTTTCATCGGTACCGCGCCCCCCAGGCTGGAACGCACCGCTTCGATCTGTGCAGGGCTCGCGCCGCGCTTGAAAATCTCCGTCTCCGTGGGGCCCGGCGAGACCACGTTGACGCGGATGCGTCGCGGCAGCAGCTCCGCCGCCAGAATGCGCGCCACCGCACGCAACCCGGCCTTGGCGGCCGCATAGACCGCGTTTGCGGGCAGCGCCAGAAGCGCACCGATCGAGCCGGTGATGACGATGCTGCCGCCGTCGCGCAGGTGGGGCAACGCAGCCTGCACCGCGAAGAAGGCGCCTCTCAGATTGACGCCGTGCACGCTGTCCCAGAACTCCTCCGTCACCTCGGGCACGGTGGCAAAGCCCCCGACTCCGGCGTTCACGAACAGCACGTCGATGCCGCCCAGCTGCCCGGCGATGCGGGCCATCGCAGCCCGAGTGTCGGCCACCGAGCTGATGTCGGAGCGCACCGCCAGCATGCCGCTCGCCGCGGCGACCTGCGCCAGCGTCTCCTTGTTACGGCCGGTGATCGCCACGCGCGCGCCTTCGGCCTGAAACGCGCTGGCCGCGGCAAGGCCGATGCCGCTGTTGCCGCCGAGCACGACCACGGTCTTGCCTGCGAAGCGCATCAGAACATCCCGTTGGAGTTGGCCGACTTCTCCGGCACCGGCTGGGCCACGTCCCAGTGCTCCGCGATCCTGCAGTGCTCGACGCGCAGGATGTCAACGACCGCAAGTCCGCGCTCGCCCGGCGCAAACCTGGCATGCGAGTGCACGGCCACGAGATTGCCGTCCGCGATGACGCGCTTGATCGAATAGACCGCGTCCGGATGGCCCCGGAAGAAGGGCTCGAGGAACGCGATCGCCGCGTCGCGACCCGTCGCCGCGAGCGGATTGTGCTGAATGTAGCCGGGCTCCACCCAGGTCTCGAACGCCTCGCGCACCCGCTTCTCGAGGTAGAACTCGGTCATGAACTTCGTGACCACCTCCTTCGGCTTGAGCCGGCACTCATCCGCATGGGCGAGCGCGGCTGCAAAGGTCAGCGTCGCAGTGAACAGGATGAGCGGTCGGCGCATACGAGTCTCCCAGGCGCCCGCGCGCAGGGCAGGCATGCAGGCTCCTATTGCCTTTTGTGAGCAAGGCATACAAATATGTCCCGAGCGGAGGAAGACTTCAACATGAGCGACATTGCCGCACTCACGGCCCGCATCGAAAGGCTCGAGCACGATCTCGCGGTCCAGCAGGATATTCACCAGATCCGCCGCATTCAGTACACGTACGGCTACTTCATCGACAAGTCGCAGTACAACGAGGTCGTCGACCTGTTCGCCGACGACGCCGAGGTGTGGTTTCTCGGCGGCATCTACCAGGGCAAGGCCGGCGTGCGCCGCCTGTACATCGAGCGCTTCCAGAAGCAGTTCACGCAGGGGCACAACGGCCCGCGCTACGGCTGGCTGCTCGATCACCCGCAGCTGCAGATGGTCATCGACGTCGCGCAAGACCGCCGCACCGCCCAGGTACGCGGACGCTCCGTGATGCAGGCCGGGCTGCATCACACGGCCGATGGCCGGCAGCGCGCCTGGTGGGAGGGTGGCATCTACGAGAACGACTACGTGCGCGGGAACGATGGATGGAAGATCAAGGCGCTGCGTTATTACCCGTTCTGGCACGGCAGCTTCGCCGAGGGGTGGCAGAAAACCCCGATCGATTTTGTCGCCATGGCGAAGAGGTGCTACCCCGAGGACCCCATCGGACCGGATGCACTCATGGATCCGCCACCGCGGCTGTGGCCGGCGACCGATACCGTCCCGTTCCACTACCCGCATCCGGTGACCGGTCAGCCGATCGTGCTCGACAACAGCCGCGCGCGCGAAGGGTTCAAGGATGGATGAGGCCACTGCACAGCGTCACGGCTTCTCGCGCCGCCACAGCGCTGTCAGGACCGGCAACACCATGGGCCGCAGCTTCTGCGGCACCCGCCCGAGCAGCGCCGCCTCGTGAGCGGCCACCACGCGGCGCGCCCTGGCGAGCAGCCTGCGCCCGCGGCCCGTCAGAGCGAGCGCCTGCGAGCGTCCGTCGACCTGCCGCCGCACCATGACCCCGCGCGCCTCCAGGCGGGCGACGAACGGGACCATGTTGGCCCGCTGGATGTCGAGGACGCGCCCCGCGCGGCTCTGGGTGATGCCGGGTGAGGAGTCGATCAACATGAGCATGGCCACATCCGCATGGCGCAGCTCAAGCGGCACGAGCCGCTCATTGAGCTCGGCGAGCGCCGCAGTCGAGGCGCGCCGCAGGAGGTAGCCGGAGAGCTTGACCAGAGGATCTTTGATGCGCGCGCGTGGCAATTGGCAGCGGAGCCTGGGGTGAGCTACACTGCTATATAGTATAGCAATCGTGCCAGAAGTGGTCCGCTGGTGACCCGAGAGACGACTCATGAGCCAACGGGCTGAAGCCGATACCGTTGCCGTCCGCGTCAGCGAGGGAATCGCCTGGGTGAAGTTCAATCGCCCGGAGAAGCGCAACTGCATGAGCCCGAAGCTCAACCGGCAGATGCTGCGCGTCATCAATGACCTCGAATTTCGCGACGACCTGGGCGTGCTGGTGCTCACCGGCGAGGGTACAGCCTGGTCGGCCGGCATGGACCTCAAGGAATATTTCCGCGATACCGAGGCGCAGGGCCTGAAAGGCGTGCGCCATTCGCAGCGCGAGGCGTATGCGTGGTGGGCGCGGCTGCGCTGGTACCAGAAGGTCACCATCGCGATGGTCAACGGCTGGTGCTTCGGTGGCGCCTATGGCCCGCTGTTCGCCTGCGACCTCGCCTTCTGCTCCGAGGATGCGCGCTTCGGCCTGTCGGAGATCAACTGGGGCATCCTGCCGGGCGGCGGCGCCACCAAGGTGGCTGGCGAGCTCATGCCGATGCGCAAGGCGATGTACCACGCACTGCTCGGGGAGACTCTGACGGGCAGGCAGGCCGAGGCCGCGGGGCTCGTCAACGAGTCCCTTCCCGCGGACCAGCTGGAGGCACGCGTGACCGAGGTGGCGAAGAACCTCCTGAAGAAGAACTGGTACACGCTCAAGGCCACCAAGGACGCTGTGCGACGCGTGCGCGAGATGGCCTATGACGACGCCGAGGACTATCTGATCCGCGCCCAGGAGGCACTCAACTGGCACGACAAGTCGGACGGGCGGCACCGCGGCATGAAACAGTTTCTCGACGACAAGACGTACAAACCCGGCCTCGGCGAGTACGACAAATCGAAGTGAACGCGCGGCGCTCCCGGTAAGCCACGCGCACCCTCGTCAGCGGCGCCCCGCACGCCTCAGTCAGCGTCGCGCACCTTGAGGGCCAGCAGCGCCGCCGCGGCCAGCAGCGACCCGCTCGCCATGAGCAGGGCCACGGTCTGGAGGGCGAAGCCCGCGTGAAACAGATAACCGGCGACGACCGGCGCGAGCGCCGCACCACCGCGCCCCACGCCGATGGCAAAGCCGGTGCCGGTCGCGCGCACGTGCGTCGGAAACACCTTCGCGAACAACAGGTACAGACCGGCGATCGCCGAATTGGTGAACATACCGGTGACTGCGAGCGTGGTCTTGAGGCCGGCAAGATCCGCCGAACCGCGCCCGAACCAGGCAATCATCAGCGACCCGGCGAGAAGCGTGAAGACGGTCAGTGGCTTCAGACCGATGCGCGTGGCGATCAGGCCGAAGATCGCGCCCCCCGTGGCACCGCCGACGTTCGCCCACGTGAGCACGCCCGCCGCCGCCTGGGGCGCGAAGCCCATGTCGACGACGATCTTGGGCACCCATTTGAGGATGAAATAAAAGCTGGTGATGTGGGCGAAGTACGCGAAAGTGATCAGCACGGTCGTCGCCAGCAGTCCCGGCTTCAGTATGTCCGCGATCGAGCGCCGCTCGGCCGCCCGCCCTGGCGCACTCAGCGCGCTCGCCGGCGCGTGACCGAAGCGCGCCAGGATGCGATTGATCTGCTCGAGCGCTCCGGGCGCGCCGCGCCGGTCGAGAAACGCCACGGATTCGGGCATCAGCCACCACACGATGGGCAGGAAGGCCGCCGTCACCCAGGCGCCGGCGACGAACACCGCCGGCCAGCTGGCGCTCGCCAGCAGTCTCTGAACGAACAAGCCGCCCAGACTTCCGCCGAGCGGGTAGCCGATGACCATCAGCGCCAGGGCGAAGTTGCGCCAGCGCCGATTGGACAGCTCCGCAGCGGCGGCATTGATCGAGGCGAGCGTGCCGCCGATGCCGAGGCCGGTCAACAGCCGCCAGAGAACCAGCGCGGAGACACCGTGCGCGTGACCCGCCCCGGACATGCCGATTGCCATCGCCACGAGACACCCGAGGATGGTCGGGCGCCGCCCGAGCTTGTCGGCCACGCCGCCGAGCAGGAGCGACCCCAGCGCCATGCCGAGCAACTCCATGGAGAGAACCCAGCCGAGCGTCGCCTTGTCGATGCCCCAGTCCTTCGCGATGCCCGGGGATGCGAAGCTGATCGACAGGACATCGAATCCGTCGAGGGCGTTCAGTCCCACGGTGACGAGCACCGCCAGCCATTGGCCGACCCGCATGGCGTCGTCGTCGATGATGGATTTCGGGTCCTTGCCCGTCATGTTGCCCCCCTGGTGACGTCGTTCTATTCGTGAATGCGGGTCAGCAGCTCGATCAACTGGGCTACTTCTCTTTCGCTGAAGCGCGACTTGAGCCACTGCTCGTGTTGCTGGACGGCACGCTTGGCCGTCGACAGCGCCCTGCGCCCCGCATCCGTGAGATTCAGGGCCTGCTTGCGACCGTCACTGCGGGATTTCCTGCGCACCAGGTATCCCTTCGATTCGAGACGGTTCACGATCGCCATCGTCGTGGCGCGATCCATGCGCATGCGCTGGGCGACCCCGGTCTGCGCGATGTCCGGATGGTCCGCGACCAGCCATAGGGCCGAGACCTGCTTCTGCGTGAGCTCCAGGTGCGCGAAGGTCTCGGTGAAGTGCCGGTAGACGGCACCGTGAGCCAGGCGAATGTGAAAACCAACGACGTTGCGGATCTCGCCGATGTCCTCACCACCGGCGACGTGCGGTGTAGTGATGGCGATCCGCTCTTTTTGTCGTGGCATCGGCCTACCCGGCATGAGATTGTTAGTATAGCTTACAGAGACCGCCGCTGAAGGGACGTGCCATGGCCCATTTTCCCGGGACGCCCAGCTTTACCGGCTTCAACACGCCCTCGCGTATCGAGGCTGACATCGTGGATCTGGCTCACGAGGGCACGATTCCCCGTGAGCTGAACGGCGCTTTCTTCCGGGTGCAGCCCGATCCACAGTTCCCGCCGCGGCTGGGCGATGACATCGCCTTCAACGGCGACGGCATGATCGGCCGCTTCCACCTCCACCACAGCCAGTGCGATTTCCGGCAGCGCTGGGCCCGTACCGACAAGTGGAAGCTGGAACGGGCGGCGGGCCGGGCGCTGTTCGGCGCATACCGCAATCCCCTCACGGACGACGAATCGGTCAAGGGCAGGATCCGCGGCACAGCCAACACCAACGCCTGGATTCATGGCGGCAGGCTGTATGCGCTCAAGGAGGACTCCCCGGCGCTCCTCATGAATGCCGCAACGCTGGATACCGAGGGCTATACCACTTTCAACGGCAAGATGACCGGTCAGACCTTCACCGCGCATCCGAAGGTCGATCCGACGACGGGCAACATGATCGCGTTTGGCTACGCCTCGTCGGGTCTGTGCAGCCCCGACTGCACGTTCTATGAGATTACCCCTGCCGGCGAGCTGATCCGCGAGCTGTGGTTCAAGGCGCCCTACTACTGCATGATGCATGACTTCGCGATTACCGAGGACTACGCGCTGTTCCACATCGTGCCGTCCATCGGCAGCTGGGAGCGCCTCAGGCAGGGTCTGCCGCACTTTGGCTTCGATACCAGCCTGCCGGTGTACCTGGGAGTGCTGCCGCGCGGCGCTGGCGCCACGGACCGGGACATCCGCTGGTTCAAGCGCGACAATTGCTTCGCCAGCCACGTGCTGAATGCTTTTCAGGAAGGCACGCGGATCCACTTCGACACCCCGGAAGCGAAGAACAACATGTTTCCTTTCTTCCCGGACGTGCACGGCGCGCCCTTCAACGGCGCGGACGCGCTGAGCTACCTGACGCGCTGGACCGTGGACATGAGCTCGAGTTCGGCGGCTCTTGCCCACACCGAGCGCCTGACCGACACCGCGGCCGAATTTCCGCGCATCGACGACCGTTTCGCCGGTGTGCCGTACCGGCACGGCTGGCTGCTCGAGATGGACATGCGCCGCCCGGTGGAGCTGCGCGGCGGCAGCGCCGGCGGCCTGCTCATGAACTGCCTGTTCCACAAGGATCTCTCGACCGGGACCGAGCAGCACTGGTGGTGCGGACCGGTCTCGAGCCTGCAGGAGCCGTGTTTCATTCCGCGCCACAAAGCGGCACACGAGGGTGACGGCTGGATCGTGCAGATCTGTAATCGCCTGGACGAGCACCGCAGTGAGCTGCTGCTGTTCGAGGCGCTGGAAGTGGCCAAGGGACCGATCGCGACGATCCGGATTCCGATCCAGATGCGCTTTGGCCTGCACGGCAACTGGGCGGATGCAGCCGACATCGGACTTGCGGCATAGGGGCGTTACGCGGCCGGCGTGGCGGATGGCGCCAGGAGGATCTCCCCGCCGCGCCGCGCCCGCTCGATGAGCTCAGCCTCATCGCGCCGCACGCGCCGCGCAAGCGCGATGAGCATGACGACGATCACGGGCGCCACCCAGTTGATGGCGAGGATCGCGGCCGCGAGATTCCCGCCCGTGGCGTCCGAGATCATGCCCACCACGAACGGCCCGATGCCGATCCCAAAGAGCGTCGTCACGATGATGTAAAGGCTCGAGGTGATGCCGCGCATGCGCGGCAGCACCTGTTCAAACATCATGGCATAGAGCGGGGGGTACCACGCCGTCAGCACCAGACTGTAGGGCACGAAGCGCGAGTAGAAGGCTGCAGGGCCAGGGGCATGGTAAACCCAGATCGCGATCAGCGGCGAGACGCCGAGCGAGACGAGCGTGACCCATGCCCGCCCCGCGCCCGGGAAGCGCACGTTGATCCGATCCGACAGCGGCCCGGCAATCAGCGGGCCGATGATGCCGAGTGCGCCGGCCAGCACACCGAACTGAAGGCCCGTCGTGGCCGGCGACAGGCCGTAGTGCTTCATCAGAAACGAAGGCGTGAAGCCCATGGTGCCGTAATTGATCATCATCTGCAGCGCACCGACGCCCATGCACAGCAGAAGCGCCGGCGAGCGCGTGATGACCTCGAAGGTGGGGCGGTCCGCGAGCCGCAGCCGCTGCAACAGGTTGACCACCACGAGAGCGCCGAAGCCCACCACACCCCATTGCAGCGCATGCGGATTCACCGCCAGGGGACCGAAGTGCAGAAGCGGGCGCGGTGAAAAAGCCGACGTGATCCGGGTGAGCACGGTAGCGGCCGCAATG
>Ga0209234_1000072_pt1 | contig 24695 bp, 25 predicted proteins | sample GraSoi013_1_20cm_2_FD_185816 | JGI IMG/M metagenome (GOLD analysis project Ga0209234, IMG submission 185816) | Grasslands soil microbial communities from the Angelo Coastal Reserve, California, USA - Sample 08_20_2013_1_20cm (SPAdes) (version 2) | ecosystem: Environmental > Terrestrial > Soil >... | reverse complement strand
GCCGATGGGAGGAACGATGATTCCGACTTCGGAAGAAGTGCCTCGGCTCGTACGAGGGATGGTGCGGATGCGATCGGTTCTTCGCGTCTTCCGCAACCACGGGCCCGAACCCCTCCGTGCGCGTCTCGATTCGATTCAGCAAGCGCTGAAGGCACGTTTCTCGAATCTCATCGTAGCGTTACCCCGCCCGTTATCCCCGCCGGACCCGCAACGCCCCTCCTGGGTTTCAACGGCAGCGTTTTCCACCAGCCCGCTCGATTCCGAGCGCATCTTGGCGCAAATCGATCCCCTCGCATCCTTGCTCGAGGACGCTGCCGCCATGGGCCGGGATCTCGGCGCTAGAACCCCAGCGGCTCTCCGACCAAGATCAGGGTGATCCGGCCGGGGCGGTCCCACTCGTACACGACCAGCTTCCCGATCAGCTGCCCGGAGCCCCGAGCCTCTTCATCCGTTGATCCTCCAAAGGCAGCGCGACTTCTCGAGTCCATCGGATCGCGTTGTCGAGGGTCGGTACGAGCTTGTTGTTCCCCGCGACCCAGATGACGTGCGGCGGACCGTAAACGTAGAACGCCTGGCGGCTGCCGCTCTGGTCGGCCCCGACGACCTCACCCGTCTCGGCGATCGCCTGGACGCTACCGAGATAGAAATCGGCCTCGGCGGAGAGCTTCGCCCGAATCCGGACCCGGCGGGTCGTGTCGCTCTCGGCCTGCCATTCCAAGTTCATGTACCGGTAGCCCGACGCGGGATCCTTCAGCTGGTCCACAAGCCCGATTTCCTGAAGCGTGGTCGAGCTCCCATGGGCCACCGTCGATCCTTTCGGGATCAAACGGAGGACGGTCTCCAGTGCTACGCGCCGATCGCGAACGTAGATCGGGGAGATGCCCCGCTGCTTCAGGGCGGCGAAGGTTCGTTCGACCCGCGCCTTCGTCGTTGGATCGAGGCCGGGGAAGGCCAGTTCGACGTCCACGCGTCCCACCGGATCTAGCTCGTGCGCCAGTTCTTATTGAATCTTACGCTCGATTCGGGGGAACTCCAGGCCTTTGTCGTTCTCCTCGCCGCGCTGCATCCTCCCGATTCGCTCCCGGTCCCGGTCCACGTGAGCGAGCAGCTTCGCGGTGTCGATGCCGAGGTAGTCCGCCGGATAGGACCGCATCTTCTGGGCCCCCCGCTCGAGCAGCGTCTCGGCCCCGATCAGGTTCCCGTTCTGGAAGTGGTGGTATGCGGCACATATCTGGATGAGCCCCTGGAGGAACAACTTCGGCTTGCCGTGTTCCCGTTTCCAGAGATCCTCCAAGACCTCGTGGGCCTCGAAGAAGTATTCCTCGTTGAAGAGGCGGATGCCTTGCTGGACCGGGTCGAGTCCCGCGGGCGGTTCGGGTTCCACCATTCGTTCAACGTAAGAAAGGGAACGGAATCAACTTTCCGCCGCGGCAGGCCGGCGCGGCTCCCGTCCCGGAGACAGCATGGTGCGGACCACCTCGGGCCCGTACGTTCCCCGCTCCGTGACGATCGTGGTGACGAGCTCCGCGGGCGTGATCTCGAATGTGGGGTTGGTCGCCTCCGAGTTCCGTGAGCCCGGCCAGGTTCCTGCGTCGTATCGGGCGTCGAACTTCAACGTCTCGCAGGCGACGTAGAACGGCTTCTTGCGGTCTCCCGCGGCACGTGCGAGGCCACGGGTTCCGACCTTGTTGACCACGGCTCCGTCCCGCAGGACGCTGTCGGCCCCGACGAGTGCGCACGAGGCCCGCGCCAGGAGGGAGGCTCCCTCCGAATCCGGGACCGCCGACGCCGGGACTCCCGCGTCCGAGAGGGCGTTCGCCATCGTGCGTCCCTCGAAGAGGGGACCGGACTCCAGTACATAGGCGCGGTTCACGTGGCCACGGCCGTGCGCCATCTTGATCGCCTCGAGGACGTTGTCGCTGTAGCTGAGCGTCACGATCGTCGCATGAGGCGGGACGACCTTCAGGAACGTCCGCGCGATCCGCTCCCGGGCCCGGTCCAGCTCCGTTCGGATCTCCAAGAGGACCGCCTTCGGATCGAGTCCTTCGGAGACGAGCCGGGCGACCAGCTGTGCGACGTTGTGGACGATGGCCATCGCCGGTTGTGCTTCGGAGATCCGTCGGGCGACCTCCGCGAGTTCCTTCGGGTCCGGTCGGCCTTTCGCGTTCACGATGGCGAGGCCCATCGTGTCGACCGCGAGGCGCGCGAGCTTCGACGCACCGCTCGTCCGGTCCTCCGCCATTCCGCGGATCGCTTCTTCAACCGGTGTGGGCAGCATGCTCCATCCTCTCGTGGTACGTCGCGAGGCCGGTGATGCTCACGCGGATCCTCCGTTCGAGGAAATCCCGCGGGTACCGCTTCGCCGCGCGGCAACTCATGTCGTACAACTCGCGCAAGACGCCTTCTTCGCCGATTGAAGTGAGCTTGTCTCGGACCACGCGAGCCCATGCCGGATACGCGGCCATCATCGCCTCGATGGCGGCCTTCGGCTGCGTGTGCGGGCCATAGTGACTGAAGAGAAGGGCTCGAGGATTTAGCGCCAGGAGTCGTCGGAATGTCTCGAGATTCTTCTCGAGGTCGAAAGCCGGCGCCGGAGTGACCGGCATGAGGATCTCGTCGCCGGGGAAGTACAGACCGGCAGCGTCCCCGGTGTACAGGCATCGGTTGCGCTCGTCGAGGATTGTGAGCTCGTGAGGCGCGTGGCCGGGCGAGTCGAAGAAGACTAAGCTATGCTTCCCGAGGTCCAGGCGGTCTCCTTCGTTCACCGGTACGAGCCGATCCGGTTGGATGGCCCGCATCGTGCCGAAGACGTCCGCCTCCTCCGGCCCGAGGGCCTCGCGCGCGCTGGCCACGAGTTTCGTCGGGTCGACGAGGTGCTTGAGGCCCCGCGGGTGCACGTACACCTTGGCCCGCGGCATTTCCGGGAGCAGAAATCCGGCTCCGCCGGCGTGGTCCAGATGGATATGGGAAACGACGAGTGCGTCGATGTCCGCCGGCTTCAGTCCAAATGAGCGCACGGCTTCCAGGATGCGATTCGCATCCCACGAGGTCCCCGTCTCGACGATTGCCTTGCGGTCGTCGTCGATCAGGTAGATCGCGCCGAACGCCTCCTGCTGGAACATTTGCACGTCCGCCAGGTGGGTTTCCGCGTCGAAGGGCAGGCGCTCGAACGGCATCGGTGCGATGATTGCCGTCCCGGCCATGTACTTTCCCGTTTGCAAAGGGCACATCTCAGCGATAGTTGACGGGTGACGCTCTCGCGTGACATTCGCGGTGAGTCGAGCGGGAATGCTTTTCTACATCACGCGGACTTCGGGGCCGCGCGGCGGTAGCCAAGCTCGGAAACGGCGCGAGATTTAGGGTCTCGTCCCGCAGGGGTTCCCAGGTTCGAATCCTGGCCGCCGCAGTCTCCAACGAAACCTCAACGCGCATCTTCGCGGGACTCCCGCCAAAAGTTCATCCCGTCGGACGTGGATGGATTGATCCATGGCCGGCACGACGTTCCCGCAAGGCACCTCCGTGTCCATCGCGTCTCAGGCCCAGTGGGATCCCACGTCCAAGATCCGCGAAACGTCGTTGGACCGAGAAAGCCTCCCGCGCCGGCACGATCCGTCACCGGATGCGCTCAATCTGATCTGGTTTTTCGTGGCGCTGTTTGGCGGGCTCTTTGTTCTCGCCGTGTTGCTTCGCCTGTTTCGCTGATTGGTTCGATCCCGCTCGCCAGCGCCTCATTTCTGAACGTCGAGCAATGCGACCTTCTCCAGGACGAGGTCGGCCCGTTGTGACGTTGGTATCGTCTCCGCTTCTTTCTGCGAGATCCCGAAAGCCGCTAGGGCTTTGCTCGCCGGGTTGAGGACCTCGTCGTCTCGCGGCCATCCCATCGCCTGAAGGAGCTCGTCGACTTTCGCGTCGCCGAACAGCACGATTCCTACGGTCGTCGTCTCCCTCCGGAGGCCGGCCACCCGGATGGCGTCCTGGACCTGACGCTGACCGGAAGCGTAGAGCAGCGTCTCCATCGCCAGGGACCGTGAGGACATCGTGTTCGAGTCCCGGGCTCGAATCGCATGGCGGGCCGCGGACTCGAGATGGTCGCGGCCGAACACCGATCGCGCATCGAGCAGGCAGACCTCCGCCGCATGAGACACACCCCAATCGGCCGCGGTTCGGACGGCTTTTTCCGGATTCACCGCGGAGGCCTTCGCTCCCGCGATCACGAACGTCACGGAAAATCTCCCAATGCGGCCTGGCCCTCGATTTCCCGCACATCGACCGGCGCGCCGACTTGCTCCTTGATCTTCATCGCGAGGGCCGAGCCGATCGTCGGGATGCGCGCGAGATCACTTGGATTCGCCTTCTGCAGATCCCGCAACGTCTTGTAGCCCCGCTGGAACAGCGCCCGTCCCCGGACCCGGCCCACGCCGCGGAGGGAGATCAACTCGAGGAGCTCCTCTTTGATGCCGTACTGCACCTGGATCGTGAGCCGCGTGAGCGCACGGACCTTCTTCTTGTTAAAGATCCGACCGAGCTCGCCCATCGAGTACAGGAGCCACTCCGCCTGATCCGTCATCCGGCGGATGTCCCCGGGCCCGATCCCGAATTTCTTCGTGACCTCTTCCTCTGTCCGCTCCGTGATCCAGTCGTCCAGGAGCGACGCCGTCTTGACTTCCGCCAAGAAGAAGTCGTAGTCCTCGACCGGGAATGTGAGGTCCGCTTCCTCGATCTTCTGTTCGACCCATGCGTAATCGCCGCGCCGGAGGTAGAGCTTCGGCATGTCCGGCGTCGTGCACACGGTCCAGAGGTGGAAGAAGCGATCGTCCCGGGCCTGGTGGAGCGCGTCGCGCATCTTCACCGCACTTAGCGGGTCGATATACAGATCGCTCGTCCGCTTTCCGAAGAAAGTGGCTTTGAGGAAGCCATCATGCCGGTTGATGAACTCCTCTTTTGTGAGAAAATCAAGGACATCGAGGATTTTGCCTCGGATTGCGTGGACATCCCCCGTGAAAGCGAAGAACGTGCGGTTGAAGAACGCGAAGAGATCCTCCTCCGTTCCCACATGGCCCGTCGCGATGTTGGCGAGGATGTGCATCCGCAAGGCGGGCTCGGACCCGAGCTTGGATTCGATCGCCTCCGGTTCGCTGAGGAAATAGTCTTCCATGAGTTCATCGATGTCATCCTCGTCTTTTGCGAAGAGAATGGCTTCGCCATAGGGGTCGTAGCGGGGTCGACCGGCCCGCCCACACATCTGTTTGATTTCCATCACCGGGATCGGAGTGAGTCCCATGTTCACGTCGAACCGGTTGAGGTCCCGGATCACCACTCGTCTTGCGGGGGTGTCGACCCCCTGAGCTAAGGTCGGGGTCGCGACGATGCATTTGACGCGGCCCCGCTTGAATTCCTTCTCGACGAGGCTCCGTTGGTCGTTCGTGAGTCCGGCGTGATGGAAGGCCACGCCCCCGTCGATACACTTGCCGAGACGGGCGGCCATCGAGGTGGCCTCCTCTTGACCGCGGACCATTTGCTCGGCGAGCTTGTTCAAGTGATCGAGTTCTTTCTCGCCAAGCGTCTCGCGTACGTCCTTCGACAGCGACTTGGCAAGGGCTTCCGTCGACCGCCGAGTATTCACGAAGACGAGCGCTTGGCCTCCCGACGCGAGGACGTCCGTCACCAGGCCGGACATGTCGTCTTCTCGCACCTTGACTTCCTGAACACTCTGGTCCGTGAAGTGGACGAGACCGTCGAAATAGACTCCTTGCTTGAGGGGAACGGGCCGCCATTCGCTCGTGATGTGCTCGGCTTCGAGCCATCGCGCGAGTTCTTGGGAATTCTTGATCGTCGCGCTGAGTGCCAGCACCTGCGCCTGCGGGTTCACTTGTCGAAGCTTCGCAAGCGTTACCTCGAGGGTCGGCCCACGGTCGGCATCGTTGATCAGATGCACCTCGTCGGCCACGACGACGCTGAGCCGTTGGAGCCAGTTCGTCCGATGCCGCAACAGGGAGTCCGCGCGCTCGGAGGTTGCGACAATCACGTCTAACTTCTCGAGGGTCGGGTCCGCCGAATCGTAGTCCCCGACCGAGATGCCGACCTTGATCCCGAGGGGCTCGAAGTCCTTGAGGGCTTCGTACTTCTCCGCGGCCAGGGCGCGCAGCGGCACGATGTAGAGGGCCTTCCCGCCTCGCATGACGGACGCGAGGATTGCGAGGTAGGCGACGAGGGACTTGCCGCTCGCGGTCGGGATTGCGAGGACGAGATTTTCGCCGAGCAGCGCGGGACCGATCGCATAAGCCTGCGGCGGATATAGCTCCTCGATCCCCTGTTTCTTCAAGATCTCTACGATTCGGGGATCGAGACCGAGGTCCGCGACACGCATTGCTATCCGATGCGAGGCGGTCTGCATAAAGGTTCTCGGGGGAGCCGCGCGGCAACGCCAAGTGGACGGCACCGATCGGGCAGGTGGCGGTGCTCGCCCACCGGTCCTAATGTACGAGGCCCAGCTGCCTCATGAAGTCGAGTTGGTCATAGTAGATGTGGCTCTCCGCAATCTCGCCGTGTTCCACCTTGTACACGACGCACCCCCGAATCTCGATTCGGTTCCCGGTGGGGGGAAGGACACCGTCCCGGCCCTTTTCCAGCGTCCTCTTGTCGAGGCCATGGCGGAGCGGCCCTTTGTGCGTTCCCGAGATGACGAGTTCGACGCACACCCAATCTCCCTGTCCAAAACCGTGCACGCGCTTCCACGAGAGATCCGGAAGGGCCTCGCCCCACGCCTGAAGTCGTTCCTGAACCGCCTCGCGACCCTTGGCCGGATCCGGCAAGTCCGGCGCCGACATGACGATGTTGTCCACGTGGAGGCCCCACAGATGGTCCCAGTCTTGGTCGTTGATGGCCTCAAACGCGGCGTCAACCATGCGAAGGTTCTGCTCGACGCTCATTCCTTCCTCCACTCCCTTGCTGCGCATAGTATCCGGGGTATTTAGGTTGGACGAGAGAAAGAGGGATCGTCGTCCCGTCAAGGATCCCGAACCGGCGGGCGCATATGGTGAGGAGCCCCATTCAGCTGGCGGCCTTACGAGACGTCACCCAAAGCCTTTAGGACCTCCATCAATTCGGTCCGCCCGATGGTGGACCTCCGGACCGAGATCGCCGGGGTGCGGCTTCGGAACCCGACGATGCTTGCCTCCGGATTTCTCGATGAGACCGGCGGGTCCATGGCCCGCGTATACGAAGCCGGGGCCGGGGCGGTCGTCACGAAGAGCATCGGACCGAAGCCGCGCGAGGGCTACCCGAATCCCACAATCGTCGAGCTCGATGCCGGCCTGTTGAACGCAGTCGGCCTGCCGAATCCCGGGATCGTCGAATACGAGCACGAGGTGAAACGCGCCAAGAAAGCCGGGGCGGTCATCATCGGATCCGTGTTCGGAAAGGACGCCGACGAGTACGCAGGCGTCGCGACGAAGATGGCCTCGTACGGCGTCCAGGCGATCGAGCTGAACCTGTCGTGCCCGCACGCGAAGGGCCTCGGGACGGAGATTGCCGAGGACGAGGCCGCGGTGCGGGACTTCACTCGGGCCGTCAAAGACGCCGTCTCCTTGCCAGTCTTCCCGAAGCTTTCTCCGAACGTCCAGGACATCGCCTCGTTCGCCGTCGCCGCAGAGGAAGGGGGCGCGGACGGAATTGTGGCGATTAACACGGTGAAGGCGATGGCGATCGTCCCGGAGCTGAAGATGCCGTTCCTCGCGAACAAGTTCGGCGGCCTCAGCGGTCCCGCCATCCGACCGATCGGCGTGCGCGCGGTCTACGACATCTGCGAAAAGGTCCACATCCCCGTGGTCGGAGTCGGCGGCATCGGGTCGGGGCGGGATGCCCTGGAGTACATCATGGCCGGGGCATGCGCCGTGCAGGTCGGGACCGCGATCATCCCGAAGGGCCTCGCGGTGTTCGACGAGATCGTCAAGGAGATGGGTTCCCTCCTCGAGGAGGCCGGTTTCGCCTCCGTCTCGGAAGCGATCGGGGTCGCCCATGCCTAAGTTCGAGGTCGTCCCGATCCTGGAGCTCGTGCGCGAGACGCCCACGACGATGACTTACCGGTTCCGGGGCGACTTCGGCGGGCAGCCGGGGCAGTTCCTCATGGTCTGGATTCCCCGCTACGACGAGCTGCCAATGGCGATCTCGTACCTCGGAGCGGTGAAGGGCATCACCGTCCACGATTACGGCGACGCGACGCACGCCTTTGCTACGTTCAGCGCGGGCGACCGGATCGGCGTCCGCGGACCGTACGGGAACGCGTTCCGCCTGGAGGGCGAGAAGGTCCTCGCGGTCGGCGGGGGCAGCGGCATGGCCTCGATGATCGCCGCGATCGAGGCGTTGGCGCAGCAAGGCGCCCGGGTCGTGACCGCGGTTGGCGCGAAGACCGCGGCGGAACTCCTGTTCGTCGAGCGGGCGAACTCCGCGGGGGAGGTCCACATCGCGACCGACGACGGGTCCCGCGGCTTCGCCGGATTCGCACCGGCCCTTGCCGAGAAGCTCGTCGATCGGGAGAAGTTTGACCAGATCCTGACGTGCGGGCCCGAGCGGATGATGAAGGCCGTCGTGGACTTCGCGAAGAAACGCGATATCCCGGTTCAAGCGAGCGTCGAACGGTACATGAAGTGCGGGATCGGCATTTGCGACGCGTGCTCGCTGGACGACCAACTCGTGTGCCTCGATGGTCCGATCTTCACCGCGGAACAGCTCGCGCAATTCGAGGAGTTCGGCAAGTTCCGGCGGGACAAGAGCGGCCGTCGGGTTCCGGCATGAGACCCACGCCACAAGGCTAAAGCGGGATGGGCGATGCCCGCGGCATGCCTGACGCCGAGGTCGATGCCCTCGCGAAGGAGGTCGTCGATTGGTACATCGAATGGAATCCGATCTTCGCGACGTATGTCGGGATTCACGACCACGATCACCGCCTGCCGATTGGGACGTATGACGCGGAACTCGAAGAGCGCGCCCGCGTCAAGGAATTCTTGCATCGGGTCGAGGCAATCGATCGGACCGGCCTGTCTGCGGGGAAGCGCGTGGACTTGGGGAACCTCCGGAACGTCTTCCGGATCTGGATCTTCGAGTCCGAGGAAATCGGCACGTGGCAATCGATGCCTCGGGGTGCGCAGACGGTCGGAGACGCGCTGTTCCCGCTCTTCATGCGTTCCTTCGCTCCGCTGCCGCGGCGACTCGACAGCATCACCGGACGACTCGAACGGTCGCCCGGCTTCTTGGAGGAGACGAAGGGGCGGATTCTAGCCCCGATCAAGATCTGGTGCGAGATTTCCCTCGAGGCGGCGCAACGCGTCCCCGACTTCCTGCACGTAATCGAGGCGACGGGCAAAGAGGCCCTGGCCGGTCCAGACCGCGCGCGGCTCGAGGAGGCCGTCGCCAAAACGGGGACCGCGCTCCAGGACTTCGCGAGGTGGATCGGGTCCGACGTGCTCCCGAAGGCGAAGGACAAAGTCGGCATCGGAGCCGCGAAGTTCCGAAAACTCGTCCGGCTCCGCGAGCTCGGACTGACCGTGGAGGAGATCTACGCCGTCGGCAAGAAGTATCTTCGCGAAAGCAAGAGAGCGCTCGTGCGCGTCGCGAAAGAGATCCAACCGGGCGCCTCGGTCGAGGAAGCGAAAGAGATCGTGAAGTCCGACCATCCCGCGCGCTTCGAGGAGGCGCTCGCGTATACGGCGAAGGCGATGTCGGACTCGAAGGCGTTCATCCGCCAGCACGACCTCGCGACGATTCCGCCGAACGAGGAGCTCACGGTCATCGAGACGCCCTCGTACTTGCGGCACGTGATCCCGTTCGCGGCGTACAACGCGCCGGCGCGGTTCGAGGCGCACAAACAAGGATTCTACATGGTGACGCCGGTCGAGGACAAACCCGAGATGCTCCGGGAGCATTCGTTCCCGGGCGTCCGGAACACCGCGGTCCACGAAGGATACCCCGGGCATCATTTGCAGCTCACCTGCGCGAGCCTGAACCCGTCGTACGCGCGCATCCTCGCGGACGCGACGGAGACGATCGAGGGCTGGGCCCATTACTGCGAGGACATGATGAAGGAGGCCGGATTCAGCTCCGACCCAAAGACGAAACTCGTGCAGCTCCTCGACCAGATCTGGCGGGCTTGCCGGATCCTGATCGACGTCGACTTGCACTCGGGCAAGATGACGTTCGACGAGGCGGTCGACCTCCTCGTGCGGGAAGCGGGCATGGAGCGCCCCGGCGCGGTCGCAGAGGTGAAGCGGTACACGTACAACCCGGCGTACCAGCTGTCGTATCTGATCGGCAAGTATCTCATCATCGAGCTGCGCAACGATGTGAAGAAGCGACTCGGGAAAGCGTATTCGGACAAGCTCTTCCACGATACGATCCTGTACTCCGGTTCGCTGCCAATGAAGTACATGCGGGAAATTTTCGACCACAAGGTCCGGGAGCTAGGCCGGCTGAAGAAGGTCGGGTTGTAGACGGACCCCGCCGGTTCCGGAACGCACCATGCACAGCCCGATATCTTGATATCCGGCGTCTCGCATCGTGCGCGGCGGAGTTGGAGAACGGATGAAAGACGTGAACTCGATCGCGAAGAGGGCCATGGAGTACAAGGAGAAAGGCCTCTCCGAGAAGGAGATCGCGGACGAGTTGCACCTGTCCCCCGAGACCGTCACTTGGCTTTTGACTCGCGGGATCAAGGGAGGCGAGGCGCCGAAAGACGTGAAGATCGGTTGGCGGTCCGTTGGGGTGTACGGGAACCGCATCGGGTTCATGGCCGCGGCGATGTCGGACATCGCCCTCGAGGAACTCGAGAAACGGCAAATGGATGCGGACTCGATCGTCGGCGTCGCGATCAACGGGATTCCTCTGGCGGCTTTGATCAGCGAGGAGCTGGGGAAAGAGCTCATCGTCTACCGGCCCAGCGAGGAACGGCACGGCAAAGGCGGCGCGTTTTCCTCGAACTACGCCTCTCCCCAGGGCAAGAAAGTTCTAATCGTCGACGACGTCGTCTCGACGGGCGACACGATCAAGGCCGCGATCGCGGACGTCCACGAGTCCGGCGGCACCGCCGTCTTGGCGGTCGTCCTCGTGAACAAGACGGCCCACGACGAACTCGCGGGCGTGCCGCTGCGCGCCCTGATTCGCGCACGGTCGATCTGAAGTGCGCTCGGAAGTCGCCATCCGCCCATAGAGGCCTCGGAACGAATCGCAACTCTTAAGCCCCGGGAGTGACAATCGTTGAAGCGTGGCGGCGGCGAGTGGAGTGTGGCGCCGAAAGTGGAGCCCTCGGCGACGGTGGGCGTTCGCAGAAGTCGTCCTCCCTTTGATCCTCTTGGGGCTGTTCCTCGAGTTCCTTTTCCTCTTTGTCCTGCAGTCCGCGGCGGTCGAATGGCTCCTGGTTCTCCCCGCCATTGGGACCCTCCTCGGCCTCATGTGGCTAGTGAGCCGCGAGCCCGCAAACCTTTAGGCTCTTCCGGAGTTGTGCGTCGCGCGGTGGGACGCGCTGACGCACTGGTATGACGACCTCCTCGTCGAGGCGAAGGCGTACGTCGGCGAGAAGAGGGACCTCGTCATCAACGCGGGCCTCAGCGTGAGTGGCCTTCAGCACGTCGGTCGTCTCCGCGGCGAGATCACGCTCTCCCAACTTCTGAGCCGCAGTTTTCGGGAGCATCGGCGGAACGCGCTCCAGAGCCTGGTCCTGTACACGCAGGACGAGTGGAAGGCAAAGGAGACGCAGGTCGCCCAGTTCACGAAGGAAGATGGTCGGAAGTACGCGGGGCGGCGGCTCATCGACGTCCCGGATCCCGTCGGATGCCACGCGAATTGGGTCGAGCACTTCTGGCAAGATTTCGGCGGTGTCCTGGATCGGTTCGCGCCCGGCATCCGGACCGTGACGACCACGGACACCTACCGCAACCCGGAGATGCAGGCGCTCGTCCGCGATCTGGCGTCGCGGGCGGAAGAGGTCCGCGCGACCGTCAACAAGTACCGCGCCCGCCACCCGTATCCTCCGGGGTGGATTCCGTTCGAAGCGTTCTGCGACAACTGCGGGACGATTGGCGCGACGACGACATCGATTGACGGAACGTTAGCATCGTACCGATGCGAGCGATGCGGGCACACCGGCAAGTCGTCGATCGAGAAAGGGAAACTGAATTGGCGGCTCGAGTGGCCCGCCCTGTGGAAGGTCTACCGCGTGGACATCGAACCGTTCGGGAAGGACCACGCGACTCCCGGTGGCTCGCGGGACTCCTGTGCGGAGATCGCGGAAACGATCATGCACTTCCGGCCCCCGATGGGCATCCCGTACGAATGGGTCGGCATCGCGGATCGAGGGAAGGATCTCGGAGACATGGGCTCGTCGGACTTCCTCGGTTTCACGCCGGCCCAATGGGTGGAAGTCGGGGATCCGGAGGTCTTGCGGTACATCTACGCCTTCAATCCGATCTTCCGGCGAGTGGTCCTCGACCTGTACCGCATCGATTCGTACCACGACACGTTCGACCGCGCGGAAGCCGCGTTCTTCTCGGAGAAACGCCAAGGCGACGAGGACGACCAAGCGCGATCGTATGAGATCGCATACCTGGCGTCCCCGCCGAAGGAGAAGCCCTTCGCGCTTTCGTACCGCCACGCGGCCTTCTTGTCGCAGATCAGCCCCGAATCCGGTCGGCTCGAGTGGTGTCTGAAGAGGATGCGGGACACGGGAATGCTGACCCGAGGTGCGACCGAATTTGAGCGCTCGCGGATTGCGAGGCGCCTCGCGCAGTCTCGCGTCTGGGTGGAGAAGTATGCCGCCGAAAACCGCGTGAAGCTGCTCGAGTCCCTCACAACCCAGGTGAAATCACAACTCGACCCAGACGACCGGAAAGCGCTTCGTCTGTTTGCGACCAATGCCGCCGCACTTCGCTGGAACGAGGAGTCGATCAAGGAGTCGATGGTCTCTCTCACGAAGAAAGGCGGTCTTCCGGTCGAAACCGGCCGGTTCTTCCGCGACCTGTACCTGGTCTTGCTCGGATCGGAGAAGGGCCCGCGTGCCGCGCCGTTTCTCGCGGTGTTGGAAAAGGACTGGGTGCTACGCCGACTCAACGAAGCGGCGCAGTAAGAAAAGTCAATATACGCCCTCTCCGTTGAATCGCGTTCGCAGCCCCGTGGTCTAGCGGCCAATCGTGACCGCGATGCGGTCGCGGGCCAGTGATTCGAGGCTCTGGATCGGCCGAAGACGCCGAGGGGAGACCTCGCGACGGCAGTTCGAATCTGCCCGGGGCTATCCTTCCTATCCCGCGACAATCGGCAACGCCTTCGGCACGACCACGGACCGGAAGGCTGACGGCCGACGAAGCTACACGTTCCCGGACCCATGTCAGCGGCCATGGCCGGCTCGAAATCCTTGATGAGCGCGGACGAGGTCTTCGTACGCACGGATCTCGAGGTCCATCCTCTGAGAATCCCAGCCCAAGACCTTTCCCATCCGTTCCGCCACCATCGCCGCAGCGTTCACTCCTTGGTCCGGCGACTCGTAGAAGAGACCCAGCCTGCGGACCAACACGTCTGCGATGGTCATCGCCATCTCTTCATCCATCGCGATGTCCACCTCCGCCCATGTGTGCGGGCTCGACCGGAGGATTCGCTCTCGGGCGGACGGTGCGCCAAGGAACCGGCGCATTTGCTCCGGCGCGTAGCGACCTTGGAGATGAAGAGCGGTCTCCTCGTCGAAACCAAGGCCCGTGAATTCATCCAACGGACTCGCTGGAGGGCCGAGGGGACGATTCCGCGTGGCGCTCGATCGCGGGCGACGGAGTCGGAGTGCGAGCAGCCCGCCGACCTCTTCGGCCATGATCCGATGGGTCGTCAGCTTGCCGCCCGTCACCGAGATGAGGCCGTCGGGGTCCCAGAGTATCGCGTGATCCCTCGAAATGTCCGATTCCGATTTCTCCGCTCCGCCTTTGCGGAGGAGGGGACGCAGGCCTGCGTAGGCGCTCACGACATCTGCAGGGCTTAGATGGGCGTCCGGGAACGCCGCGTTCACCGTCTCTAGGAGATAGGCGACGTCCTCTGAGTCCGGGACGACCCGGTCCGGGTCGCCGCGAAAGTCTGTATCGGTCGTACCTACGAGGGCCAAGTTCCGCCAAGGCAGCACGAACACGACCCGGCCATCACGCTTCGCGCTGAGGGCGAGGGCGGAGCGGTTCCCAATCTTCGCACGCGGGACCAAGACGTGAATCCCCTTCGTCGGCCGGATGGTTGGACCGCGTCGGGCGGTCCGCACCCGGTCGAGCCAGACGCCCGTCGCGTTCACCACGAACCGCGCAGAGACCTCGAAAGAGGCACCTCTCATCGCATCCCGGAGTCGCGCGCCTGCGACGCGACCCCCCTGGCGGACGAGGCCTTCCACCTCGACGTAGTTCGCGACGATCGCTCCCGCCGCGGCCGCATCCTGCACGATCGCGAGCACGAGGCGGGAGTCGTCCGTCCACGCGTCATAGTAGAGTCCTGCTCCTGCGAGTCCGCGCCCTGCGATCCGCGGCTCCCGCTCCCGAGCCTCCTCGGCCGAGAGCCAAGATCGGCGAGGGAGCGTCTTCTCCTTCGACAAGAGGTCATACACGAACAGGCCGAAGCGGAGAAGCGTCCGGCTCGGACCGTGGTCGGCGTACGCCGGGATGAGGAACGGGAGCGGATGGACGAGGCCCGGGGCGTTCCGGAGCAAGAGGTCCCGTTCTCGGACGGCTCGCCGGACGAGGCCGAACCGATAATTCCGCAGGTATCGGAGCCCCCCATGGACCAGCCGGGACGTCTTGCCGCTCGTCCCGGAGGCGAAGTCGCTCCGATCGACGAGGGCCGTGGCGAAGCCGCGACATGCGACGTCTCGCGCGACACCCGCGCCGACGACTCCGCCACCCACCACGAGGACGTCGAACGATTCCGTCCGCATCCGCTCCAGGTTTGCGGCGCGCGTCCGAGCGGAGAACTCCGTCACGGCGATCCCATCGCGAGGGTCTCCGGGTCCCTGATTCCGTGCGGGTGAAGCTCCCGCGTCCGGACCCGAAGGACGCCACTCCCGTCATCTCCGACGCGCCACCCCCGCCTTCTGACCGATCGTGCGTCCAACGTGGCTCGAAATGAATCGGCCGATAAAGACGTTCCTCCATGGTCTCGAGCCGCGTGCGCGCAAAGGATTAAACTCGGACGTACCATGGGGCCGCACCGGGAGGGGACGGGGACGATCGTCGGCCGCGAGGCGATTCTGAAAGTCCTGGAGGGGTACGATCCGTCCGCCATCCGAATCGCGACGATTGGCTCGCACTCCGCCCTCGACGTGTGCGACGGGGCGGTCGAGGAGGGATTCCCGACCTTGGTGGTCTGCGAAAAGGGCCGGGCGACCCCGTACGCACGGTACTTCCACGCAGTGCGGGACAAAGAAGGCCGCACCGTCCGAGGGATGGTCGACGAGGCGATTGTGCTCTCGAAGTTCCAGGACGTGTTGAGCGAGAAGGTCCAGGACCGCCTTCGCAAGTCGAACGCGGTCTTCATCCCGAATCGCTCTTTCAGCTCGTATTGTGACCTCAATGAAATCGAACGAGCGTTCATGGTCCCGCTGTTCGGGAGCCGGAACCTCCTCCGGACGGAGGAGCGGGAGGAGGAACGGAGCTACTACTGGATCCTCGAGAAAGCCGGGTTTCCCGCCCCGGAAAAGATCGAGGAACCGAAGGACATCGATGGTCTCGTCATCGTGAAGTTACATCACAAAGTCAAGAAGCTGGAACGGGGTTTCTTCACCGCCGCGAGCTACAAGGAATACCAGGCAAAGTCGGCGGCGCTCCTCAAACAAGGCGTCATCTCGACGAGGGACCTCGCGAAGGCCCGCATCGAGCGCTACATCATCGGCCCGATCTTCAACTTCGATTTCTTCTACTCCCCGATCGAAGAGCAGGGGGAGAAGCTCGAACTCCTGGGCATCGACTGGCGCTTCGAGACATCCCTGGACGGCCATGTGCGCCTTCCGGCGGACCAGCAGCTCACGCTCGACGAGGCCCAGCGCATCCCGGAATACGTCGTCGTGGGACACAACAGCGCGACCCTGCGCGAGTCCAGCCTGGGTGAAGTGTTCGACATTGCCGAGCGGTACGTGCGGGCGACGCAGGAACATTTCCGACCCGGGATCATTGGCCCGTTCACGCTCCAGACTGCGGTCGACAAGGACCTGAAGTTCTGGGTCTACGATGTCGCCCCGCGGATCGGCGGCGGCACGAACGTCCACATGTCGGCCGGCCATCCGTACGGGAACTCGCTCTGGCGCCGCCCGATGAGCACGGGACGACGGATCGCGATGGAGATCCGGCGGGGCATCGACGCTGGCCGGCTGGACGAGATTGTGACCTGAGGCGAGTCGGAGAGGCCTAGGCCCGCCGAGTCTCCACCTGGCTCCGGAGGCGGTCGAGGATGTCGTTGTCTTCCGCGGCCATCATCCGGTTGATTGTGCCGGTCATCAGGCGCATGAGCCCTTTTCCCCACATCTGCGCTTCGTACGTGACCTCGGTCCCGGCAGATTTCGGCATGAGGCGAAAACTCAGGTCGCCTTTCATCGCCTTCGCGTCCACATGGAGGCCGAGCGTCGACGGCGGTTGGAAGGTCGAGACGCGGATCGTCGATTGCATGATGCGATTCCCGGCCTTGCGGGTCTCCTGCCACGACGTGCCGAGGCGGAATGGACCCGGGCTGACCGAGTCGATGCGTTGAATCGCGGGCATCCAACGTTGGGCGCCGGCGGGATCGGAGAGGACGGAGAACACACGCTCCGGACTCGCGGCGATCATCGCGGTTCGAGTGAAGGCCATGCGGGCGGCCAGAGAGGATCCCGGTAATAAACCGTGCGGCGCAACCGGTTTGTCAACCGCTGGGCGCGGTCCGACGAACCTTGATACCTCGGCCGTCTATCGTGCACGCGTCAGAAGGGCCGACCGAGGATGCTGGATGCGCTGCTCCTCTGGTTGGGCGCGATTGCCATCGGCTTCGTCCTCCTCAACCAGGGCGCCAAATTCCTAACCGACAACGCGACGCGAATCGCCGGACGGATCGGGCGGAGCCGGTTCGTCGTCGGCGCGTTGTTCGTCTCCACGCTCTCCGCGCTCCCGGAGTTGCTCGTCAGCGGCATCGCCGCGGAAGAGGGGAGCCCGGACATCGCGCTCGGCAATGCCCTCGCGTCGACGGTCGTCACCCTCGCCTTCGTGATCGGCGTGAGCGCGCTCGTCCGACCGATCAAGACGACGCGCGAGATCGTCCTCCGGGACGCGGTCTTCCTGGCGATTGTGACGGTGGTCGCCGCGACTCTGCTCCTCGACGGCAACCTCACGCAGTACGAAGGGGTTGCGCTCATCGCGCTCTTCGTGCCGTATGTGCTGAACCTCGCGATCTCCCAGCGGACGGGACCCGCGGCGGAAATTCAGGAACGGATCGAGGACCTCGAGATCGGCCTGGCGTTCACGGGTTGGATCTTCGGCCGGAAGGTCGTCGTCCGCGCGGGCCTCAAGTGGCTCGTCTTCGGCATCCTCTGGTCCGTGATGGGCGCCCAGTTCCTCGTGCAAGGTGCGATCGGAGTGTCGGCGGCGATGGGCATGAACCCGTGGTTCATCGGCATCACGGTCGTCGCCTTGGGGACGTCGTTGCCCGACATTGCGGCGGGATGGCATGCGACGCGCCGAGGTTACACGGACTTGGTCCTCGGGGAGGGAATCGGCGCGAGCGTCGTAACGACGCTCCTGACGCTCGGCATGATTGGGATCCTGCGCCCCACGTCCCATTCCGTCGAACTCCTCTTGCCGGTCGTCGGAGCGATGGTCTTCACATCGTTTCTCCTCCTGGCCCTCATGCTCGGAGGTTGGCGGATCACATCCCGTTCGGGGGCGGTCCTCACGTCAAGCTACTTCGCCATGGTGGCGTTCAACATCCTCTGGATCCGCGGCGGCTTCCCTTGATCAGTAGACCGCGCCGCAGCGGACGCACGTGAGCTTGCCGTCGCCTCGGGCGACGAGCTGTCCCCCGCACGCGGTACAGAATTTCATTTCCTTCACCAGGCGACCCTGTTCGTCCCACTGGTGCTGGGGCCACGTGCTCGGGGCCGGCGCGGCGCCGGGCCATCCGGTGCCTTGCTGGGGCCAACTGCCTTGTCCCGCCGGGGCCGCCTGGGCGCTGCCCGGTGCCGGCGGAGGATTCGTCTTCGGCGGCGGCGCCTGAGGCATCGTCATCGGGTACGGTCCCGCGTGCTGCATCATCCGGAACTGCTCTTCCATGTAGGCGCCTTGGTCGACCCGGGTGACCGTCGTACGCGCGAGGCGGTCGAAGAGGCGCTGGCGTGGGTCGCCTTGGGTGACGCCTCCGACGATGACGTCGAGCAGGAACAGGAGCCAGTAGATCTTCGAGATGTTTCGGATCACACAATGCATGATGTCCAAATTGCCTTCGATTGCAACGACGCGCAATTTGAGAAGTCGCTTTCCGATCGTCGCGCTGAACAGCGCCTCGAGGAGCATGGAGTACACGACCCACACGACGCCGTACAGGAACGGGGCCACGTACCAGGCCAGGCCGAGGAATGCAAGCGGCAGCGCGAAGAGCAGATAGACGACGGCGACGATGATGCCATCGATCAGGCCCGCGAAGAACCGGCGGATCCAATGCTCCTGCAGGGCCGGGTTGCGTCCGATCAGGTCAATGGCCGAAGGCATGGCTCACCCATCCGGGGGCGACGATATCGGACCCGGCTTCATAAGTGTATCGGGAGAAACTAATATCTGGACCGGCGATTGAAAATCAATCGGTCGAGTCTGCGGAAGCTGCCGGCGGCAATTCCTCTTCGACGCGGTGGGATCGACGAAGGAACTCTCCCGGCACTTCCTTCGACGTGTACACGGTCTTGCCGGCCTTGTGGATCACGACGCCGGACGAGCGGGCCGTCTTCGCGTCGATCTCGAGGATCACGGGTTGCGCAATCCGGACGCGACCCGCCTCGAGGGCGGCTTCGAACGTCGCGCTCAGGTGGACCATCTTGCGGTCCGAAGGCCGGAGGCCCGCCTCCATCAGCAGATGGCTCTCCTCCTCCGTCGTCGGGTAGAACAGGACGTCCGGGATCCCTTCGGTCGGCAGGTCGAGGTCGATGTCCTTCGAGTGGCCGTACGTCGCGCGCATCTTCCCGTCCTCGAATTGGTAGCGGCCTTTCGGATCGGTCTCGATCAGGCCGACGACGTGATGCTGGCGGACGAAGCGGAACCGGCGGTTGCGAATCTGCACGGCGGTCAGGAAGTCCCGGAGGTCCACCCAACCGTGCGCGTCCATCTCGAGGCCGTATCGCTCCGGGAAGTGTCGCAGGACGCCGGCCATCGTGCGGCCGAGGAGCTCGACCTCCTCGTCGTTGAGGAGGAACTTGCCTTCGCTGCCGCAGTGCGGGCAGAACTCTTCCCGGAAATAGCCGTGAGAACGACATTCCTTGAGCATGCGTCCCCTCCCTTGGGCGGTTGGTATTCGCCCACGGCTTATGAACCTTCGTCCTCCTGTGCCGTCGGGAGGTCTGCCTCCCGGACGATGCGCAGGCCCAATTTCTCCAGGCGTTCCTCGAACGCCCGCACGTCCGGTTTCGCGAGGCTCTTGCGATGCACGTACGCCATCGTGGCGCCCTCTGTCCGCTCGACGGCCTGATCGATCGCGCGACCCGATGCGCCCTCGAGCGCGTACGCGGCCAGGAGATGGCCGAACGCGATTCGTCGTTCCAGGGCGAGGTCCGTGTGTCGCGGCACGTAATGTCCGCCGCCGAGGCCGATCGCGATGGGGGCGTCGACCGGTTCGAGAGCGAGGAGCACGCGGGCGATCGCTCGAGAGGCCGCGAGGTCCGCCCACTCCGTCTCTGTGCTCCCCTGTTCGATGTAGAACGTCGGCGTCGTGAGGTACGGACCGTGATGCGTCGCTTCGAACGTCACGTTGTATGGGAGCCCTTTCGCCTCCTTCCGCAATCCCCTCAGGGCCGCGGTCATCCACCGCGGTGCGGACGGCACGAGCGTTTCCGGTTGCCCTCCGAATTCGGCCCCGCGCGGATTGCCGATCGGGTGGACGGTGAGGCTAGGCCGCCGACTCTCCGAGCGATGCTTCGACAGATAGACGACGAGGTCGACCGGGTGTCCGAACGCGCCTTCGAGGTCCCGATCCAAGTGATCGCGATACAGGTGGTGCTCGGGGATCGTCGCGAGGACCGTGTCCCGCCACCGCCACGATGCCTGTCCGGCGAACGCAACGTCCGACTTCCACGAAGCCAAGGCGAGGAGCGCGTCGCGTTGGTTGCGGCTCGCTTCGTCCGCCTCGGAAGCCACGAAGCACCGCACGGACGTAGGTAAGGACTCGGCGTCCAAGGCCTTTCCTCTGATGGACCTGCGCGCAATGTTTATGTGTGTCGCTCCGGTACGGCGGCGGGAGCCCATGGTCGCGGTCACCTTCCTGTCGTCGGTGCAAGGGTACCAGGAAGGTCGCGTGGAGGAGATCGTGAAACGCCTCCAGGCCGACCACCCGGAGTGGAAGGTGGACGTCCTCTCCCCTGAAGCGAGCAAACCCGTCTTGGCCACGTACAAGCTCCAATTCGGGCCGGCGATCCTGGTGAACGAACGGATGGAGTTCGTGGGCGTCCCGCGATACCGGATGCTCGTCGAGCGGATTGCGATGGTCGCCGCGGGGAAAATCTCTCCCCGGACCGCCCAGCCTCCGACGCCCGCGACGCCGGCGGCGGGTGGGGTGGCAAAACCGGCGGCGCCGGCCAGGCCGCCGACGACAGCGGAACAGAAACCGTCCCCGTGATCCCCGACTCCGACATCCGAGGCGCGGTTTCCACTGGAGAATTCGGACTCGTCTCGAAAACTATATGAAATCTCTAGACCATTAATTCCACGGGGTTGAAGAGAGGGGACCGCGCGCTTCGCGAAAGCGGTCCGAATCAGGGAAGGAAGGATCCCCAATGAGTGTCGAGGACGAGTTCGAAGAGACGCGCCGCGCGATCCACCGCATGCTCAAGGATGCGTTCGAGGGGAAGCTCGGCGTCTTCCGCGAGCCGTTCATCTACGGATTCACGACGCGATCCCGCGAACCCCGTCCCGAGACCGCGAGGCCCGCACTCGAGGGCGAGGAGATCCGCACCCGCGATCCCCTCGTCGACGTCATCTTGACGGAATCGGCGATCTTCCTCACCGCGGAGATGCCCGGCGTCGCGCGCGAGGGCGTTCGCGTGCGGCTCGAGGAGGGGAAGCTCGTCCTCCAGGGAGAGGGAGACCGTCAATACTTCACGAAAGTCGACCTGCCGATCGACGCAGACCACGACACGCTGAAGTACACGTATACCAATGGCGTGCTCGACGTGGTGATCGCCCGAAACCGGAGCGTCCTTTGAATCCGGTCGTTCGGGCGGGGGACACGGAGGTGTCCGAATTCCGTCCGAGGAGAAAGCCGATCGGAAGTTGAAGCGGCTTCGACAGATCGAGGCAGGCTATCGCGCGGAGATTCGTCGGGCGCAACAGAGCCTGAAGGGGGCGACCGTCGACCGCGTGAAGGCGGAGCGGCGGTTTGAGAAGATCCGCGCGAAACTCGAGGCGAAGATCGAGAAGGTGCAGCCAAAGATCAAGGCCCTCACGAACTTGAAGGCCGAGCGGAGGGCGTGACGCCACGAAGGCTATGAGTCCATCCGCCTTTGCGGCCGCGTGGCCGGTCCGGACGAGGAGCGGGTCGCGCTCCTAGAGACGACGGCCGAGGCGGTGCGATCGTGCACGCTGTGCCGCCTCCACTCGGGCCGGATTCACGCGGTGCCCGGGGAGGGTCCGCTCGACGCGAACGTGTTCCTGATCGGAGAGGCGCCCGGACGCGAGGAAGACGCCACCGGCGCGCCGTTCGTCGGGTCGGCGGGGAAGATTCTCGACAAGGCCCTCGCCGCCGCGCGAATTCTCCGCAGCTCGGTGTTCATCACGAACGTCGTGAAGTGCCGACCTCCCGCGAACCGGGGACCGCGCTCGGATGAGATTGAATCCTGCCGTCCCTATCTGATGACGCAAATCGCGGCGGTCCGTCCGAAGGTCGTGGTGACGCTCGGGTCCACCGCGTTGAAGGCCCTCTTGGGGACGGGAATCGAATTGAAGGACGCGCGCGGGAAGACGCTCGGGTTCGGCGAGGTCCCCGTCCTTCCCACGTACCATCCGGCGGCGGTCCTGTACAACCGGCGGCTCGAACCCACCCTGCGGAACGATCTTCGGAAGGCCGCGAAGCTCGGGGCGGCGATACGCGCCCGGATCCGAAGCGGTCCGCCGCGCAAGGGAAAGCCGACGCAGCCGACCGCGTCCAGCGGGGCGGTCGTGGTGGGACCCGGAGACCGGATCCTGCTCCTGCGCCGCGCCGACGAGGACATCTGGTGCCTCCCGAAAGGGACCGTGGAGCCCGGGGAGAGCCTAGAGCAAACCGCGGTCCGCGAGGTGCGCGAGGAGACCGGCCTCCGAGTGCGGCTCCTCCGACCGCTTCACAAAGTCCGCTACTCGTTCTTCTGGCCTCCGGGCGAGGTCAATTACGACAAGACGGTCGCGTACTTCCTCGCGGAGCCGATCGGCGGGCGGCTCGAACCGGAGCCCGGGTTCGATGAGGCGCGGTGGGTGACGCGCGAAGAGGCGATGCGCCTCCTGCACTGGAAGAACGACAAAGAGGTCGTGGCCCGCGCCTTCGAGGCGATCCGCTCTCCGCGACGCTAGCGAAGGAAGTCACGGATTTTCTCGAGAGGCCACGCGTTCAGGACCTCGGCGGCGGTGAGCCAGGCGCGCCGCGCGGTGCCGACTCCGAAGCGCATCCAGACTAGGTTGCCACTCGCATGGCTGTCCGTGTCGACGGAGATCGTGCAGCCCGCGTTCTTCGCGGCCCGCGCCTGGGTCGAGTTCAGATCCATCCGCCTCGGGTCCGCATCGATCTCGATCGCGGTCCCGGCTTTCGCGCACGCTTTGAAGACGTCGTCGAGGTCGAGTTGAAGCGGTCCGCGCCAGCCAATCTGTCGCGTGGTCGGATGGCCCAGGATACTCACGTGCGGGTTCTGGACGGCCGCGACGATCCGCGCGGTCTGTGTCTCCTCCGGTAATGTGAACCGCGAGTGGACCGAGGCGATCACGAAGTCGAGCTCCTTCAATACCTCGTCTGGGTAGTCCATCTCGCCTCCGTCCAGGATATCGCACTCGGTCCCGAGGAGGACCGTGAAGCCCTTCAATTCCCGATTGAGAGCCCGAACGCGGTCTCGGCGCGACAGCGCTTGTTCCGCGGTCATCCCCGAAGCGACCGTCGCGGACACGGAGTGGTCTGAGATCCCGACAAACGAATAGCCGCGGCGGCGAGCGGCTTCGACCATCGCTTCGAGCGGCTCCGTGCCGTCCGTCGCATTCGTGTGCACATGGAAGTCCCCGCGGATGTCGGGGAGCTCGACGAGCTTCGGCAGCCGACCGGTCGCCGCGAGATCGATTTCGCCCTGGTCCTCTCGCATCTCGGGAGGGATCCAAGCGAGTTCGAGGCTCGAGTACATGCTCTCCTCCGTGTCCCCCGCGATCCGTTGGTCGTCGCGGAAGACGCCGTATTCGTTCATCTTCAGGCCGCGGCGCTCGGCCATCGTCCGCAGCCGGATGTTGTGGTCTTTCGAACCCGTGAAGTACTGCAACCCGGCACCCCAACTATCCGGGTCGAGGATCCGCAAGTCCACCTGGATCGTTCGCCGGGATCCTTCGTAGTCGTGATACTCGAGACGGACGACGACCTTCGTCTCGCCGGAGGCGAGGACCTCGACGACGCCTGGGAGGCGCTCGAAGGCCGCCCCCGCAGCCGCGCGGTTCTTCGCGACCGCGAGGATGTCGACGTCTCCCACGGTTTCCCGCATCCGCCGGAACGAGCCGGCCGCCTCGATCCGTTCCACGGTCTTGCTCGCTTTCATTCCCTGCGTAATCGCATCGACGATCCGTGCGGCATCAACGAGGAACGTGCGGGCCTCGCCCTCCTTGACCAACTCGATTGCCCGGAGGATGTTCTCTTCCGTCTTCTCGCCGAACCCTTTGACCCGGCGAAGAAGATGTTTCTCGGCCGCCGCCTTCAACGTGTCGAGATCCGTGATCCCGAGCTGCTGCCACAGGATCTTCACCTTCTTCGGCCCGAGCCCTCGGACCTTCAGCAGGTCCAGGACGCCCGGCGGGAATTTGGCTCGCAACTCGTCGTAGTATCCGATCCGACCCGTCGTGACGTACTCCACGATTTTCTCGGCGAGCGCGCGGCCGATTCCCGGGATTTGGTCGACGCGGCCCTCTCGCACCAAGTCCTCCACGTTCTCCGTGAGGGACTCGAGCTGTCGTGCCGCGCGCTGGTACGAGAGGCTGCGGAACGTGTCCTCGCCGAGGATGTCGAGCATGTCCGCGATCTCGCTGAATCGAGTCGCGATCTCCTCGTTCCTCACGTGCGGTCGCGATGTCCCGCGGCCGTCTTTATAGTTTCTCGCGCCTTCGTCCGCCTCGTGATTTGGACCGGGACCTGCGGTTTCGGTCGCCGCCAGGCGGACGTCCTGGCACAACTCGACGCGGTCGAGATTCAGGAGACGTTCTATCGGCCGGTCTCGGTCGAGCGAGCGAGCAAGTGGCGGGCGATCGCGCCGCAAGGGTTTC
>Ga0209234_1000069_pt1 | contig 25071 bp, 19 predicted proteins | sample GraSoi013_1_20cm_2_FD_185816 | JGI IMG/M metagenome (GOLD analysis project Ga0209234, IMG submission 185816) | Grasslands soil microbial communities from the Angelo Coastal Reserve, California, USA - Sample 08_20_2013_1_20cm (SPAdes) (version 2) | ecosystem: Environmental > Terrestrial > Soil >... | reverse complement strand
CCCGCCGGCAAATGCTGAGTTTTGTGCAGGACCAATACAAACCGGACCAGCGCATGGCCGTTTTTACTCTCACCGGCTCACTGAACGTATTGCAGGACTTCACGACTGATCCGCAGATTTTGTATGCGGCGTTGCAGCGCTTCCGGCCACGGCCGCAGGAGTTCGCCAGCGCGGGGCGAGCCACGACGAGCGCGGCTGCAGGGGATGTCACGAGCGGGTCAACTGTGGCGAGCCTCGATGCCAGCACCGCCCCTGCGACGGATACATCGGGCTTGGGGCCCGGGGCAGCGCAATTGGTGGCGGCCGCGCAAGCGGCAGCTCAGAGCTTTGAAGCCGCCCAAGTTGCATACGCGCAGGAGCAGAGGACGATGCTGACACTGCAAGCGTTGAACAGCCTGGGACGAATCCTGGGTGGACTTCCGGGGCGCAAGAACATTATCTGGGTGACCGGAAATCTTCCTTTTTCGCTCATTCCTGAGAACCGAAACATGACCAATGCCGAATTGGAAGAGAGTTTGCCGAGTCAGAAAATACGCAGCGTGGATCAACATTCAGCAGGGAATTATGCGGCGACTTTCCGGCAAGCGCACGCGGATGAGATTCGCGAGACTGCCGCTCGACTGGCGAGCGCGCAGGTGGCGGTGTATCCGGTAGACGCGCGCGGCTTGTCTATTTCGACTTCCATCGACTCCCAGGAAACAATGAGAGAAATGGCACGCGAGACGGGCGGACGCGCTTATGTCAATCAGAACGAAATCAAGTATGGCGTGGAGCGCGCGTTTAAGGATGAAGCAGCCACTTACACGCTGGGCTACTATCCTGAGAACAAGAAGTGGGACGGCAAGTATCGCTCGATCAAGGTTAAAGTAAAGCGGGACGGGACTGAAGTCCAGAACCGGCGCGGCTACTTCGCCATAGATCCCACCCAAATGAAAGGATACAGCCAAGAGCAGGAGGTCGCCTCGGCGCTGCGCGATGTCGTTCCGGCAACTCTGGTGGGCTTCAGCGCGAGAGTGCGGCCATCATCCGCCAATTCCACTCCAGGCAAGGTCGGAGTGGATTTCCTTGTGGATGCAAACACGTTGTCAGCCGAAAATACTTCTGGCGGCAAGAGACTGAATGTGGCGTTCTATGCCACCGTGTTTTCACCGCAAGGGAAAATGCTTGTCGAACACAGCCAGAAGGTAGATCAGTCGTTTAATGGGGAGGTCTATCACGAGATAATTGAAAAAGGGTTATTGCTGCACATGGATCTCGATCCCCAACCCGGCAACAACCGGTTGCGACTGGCGGTGCAGGATAACAAGACTGGGTTGGTAGGAACGATCGATGCTCCGTTAGGCCAGTAGCTCAAGCACCGTAACTGCGACAGAGATTCTAGCTGCACCGCAGTTCGGCGGTTTGGCAGTTACGAAGGAGGGCATCATTCCCTTGCCGCATCGCGCAGAGGTCAGCCAGTTCTACCGTCGACAGGGAATGGCGCTTCCAGATTGGTTATCGACTGAGGTGGCAACCCGTGGTTGAGTTCTCTGAACGGGCACCCCACGCCCCCCGCAATCCGCGGCCTGGAGTATTCGCCAAAATACCTGGTCCCAGTGGCCAAAGGTACGCCGCGGTGATCGCAGAATATCAGCGTGATCCCGAGATTACCCTAACGGTTCACTGGCTGCGAGAGAAGGGAGGGCCTGCCATATACTTCCTGCATAAGACGGGGGTGGATGATGAAATTCGCCGGTCTGTTGGTGGGCCTGGTGGGCGCCATGGCTTTGTTCGTTCTGGCACAAGACAACAATGATGCCGGAACGCAATCTAAAATTATTGCTCTGGAGAAGGCTTGGAACCAGGCGTATAAGCTTGGGGACCGGAAGGCGTTGGACACACTCCTGGACGATCAGATTGTGCTGATCAATGATGATGGTTCTGTACAGACCAAGACACAATTCTTGGCCACTGTAAAAGCGACTAATTCTCAAGAGCAGCAGGTTGCGCCCGAATCGATGAGCGTGCGTGTATTCGGAAACACTGCCATCGCGACCGGAGTTTTTCGAGCCAAAGGAGTCGAGGGAGGCAAACGTTACGTGCGGCGCGAGCGCTTCGTTGACACCTGGCTGTTCAACGCCGGGAAGTGGGTATGCGTCGCCACTAACGCCACCCCAGTTCTGCACTGAGAGACAAGCTGCCCGGTTGCTTCGCAGTAGCCGTGATTTTCTCGGCATGTGTGTTCCTTCCGGTATTGTTCTGAACACCAAGTTTGGCTTGAAGTTTAGAATAGAAAGGTTACGACCTTGAGGTTTTTAGACGTCGAGCCACGGGCCGGAGAGGGCAGACGGATACTGCACAGGACTCATGGCGCAAGCTTCCACATTTTTGTTGAGCCCGCAGCCGAGGGCGCGCTGGATGCGGTTCGATACAGCCCAACTGCTCAAGCGCTTTTTCTTTTGTGAGCGCTCCCTTCTGGTGAGCATGGCGGCGTGGATCCCTGCAATCGCTCCTCTCGAAATCAAAACCGGCCTCGCTCGCTTCATCTGGCAAAGTGCGGAAAACGCGCACGCCTTGCGGAATCGCGTATTCGAGCTTCGTTTTCCCAGCCGCTTGCTAGAAGAAGAAGGAACAGACACCGCACTCATCGAACTCTTCGGCGCTGTTAAGGATTCGCCCTCGGTGCCAGCGTTCCTGTTGAGCGTAGGCAAGATTCTTCTGCCTGCGCTGCGCGATTGCTACCAGGCATACCTTGAGGCATCGGATTCGATAGCTGATGGGCCCACGCATCGGTTTTTGTCTCTAGCGCTTTCTGAAAAGGTGGAGCAGATTAGGGTCTTCGAGGACTGGGCGGAATCTGCGCTCTCCGGGAATCCCGAGTTGCGAGAAGGCGCACTCGCCTGGACTGAAGCCGTCGGGAACCGGCTTTCAGATGTGGGCGGAGTAGGCGTCGCGCCGTCAGCATCGGCGCCCGCCGCCGGGCCTTTGCCGGGATCGAAAACTTACACCATTCCCGCGCGCCCCGCCAGAGACCCGCGTTTTTGGCCATGCCGCTTTTACTGGCCTGACATAATCGATCCAAATTATCCCTACGGCGAAGGCATGCAACTTCAACTCCGCTCCGCCATCAGCCACCTCAACGAAGTGTGGGCAATCGAAGCGGGCGGCGTGATTTTAAGCGCCTTTGCCGACGTACTTCCATGGGAATGGATTCACGACTCAGCCCGCTGGACCTACGACGAATCGCGCCACTGCCAGATGGGCTATGAGCGCTTGATGGCTTGGGGCCTCGAGCCAGCCCAGATTCCTTTGGGCACGTACATCTACGAGAGTGCTGCGGGAGAATATCCGATCTATCTCTTGGGAACGCTCTACTTCTTTGAGACCAAGAATATCCGGCACAAACCGGCGCGCACGCAGCTCTTTCACACTTACGGCGACACATTGAGCGAGCACGACATGGACTTCGATTGGGCCGACGAAACCATGCACGCCGGTTATGGCAAACACTGGCTAAAAGAGTTGCTTGCGATTCGAGGTCAGGATCCCGCGACTCACGACAGAGTTCGTGAACGCTGCGAAAAACTGGTGAGCGATTATGTAAGCACCGCTACGGCGGAGATTAAGAAAGTTGCCCCCGGGCTGATGAACAAGGCCGCGCGAAGGTGATGACGACCCGACATATTCAGCGACGGATGTTGATATTGATGGCGCTGCTAGCAGTGGTCACCCTCGGCGCAGGCGAAAACACATCGCAGAAAGCGCTTGTCCCCCAAACATCCGCCGTCGACACTCCGGAAGCACACCTGGGTAAGGCCTACGATTCCTTGAAACAGGACAGATACGACGAGGCCGCGAGCGAATTTCGCGCCGCCCTGAAACTGGACCCGACGTTGACTCTGCGGGCGCGCTTTCCTTTGGCAGTCGCGCTGTTCGAGATGAAGAAATTCGATGAAGCGCGCCAGGAATTTGAGGCGGTTCATCGTGAAGTTGGAGATCATCCAAATGTGTTGTATTACTTGGGAAGAGTGGACCTCGAGGAGCGCAAATTCGAAAGCGCAATCCGAAATTTAAATGAGGCTGCCGCCAAGCCTCCTTTTCCCGATACCGCTTATTTTCTCGGCTACGCCTACTTCAAGCAGGGAGATCTAGCTGCTGCTGAAAAGTGGTTGAAAGAAGCCGCTCAGGCCAATCCGCGCGATGCCCGCATTCCTTATCAGCTCGGACTCGTGTATCGCAAACAAGGGCGTGAGGAGGAAGCCAAGAAGGCCCTGGCGCTTTCGGACGAGCTACGGCAACGCGAAGACAATGAGAGCAGGCTCAGAATGGAATGCGCGCAGAGGCTGGACCAAGGCCTGAGAGACGAGGCGCGCGCGGTGTGCGAGCAATTGTACGATCCTGATGATGCAGAAAAATTAACCGAGCTAGGCACGATCTACGGCCAACATGGAGACTCAGAAGCGGCGCTGAAGCCTTTGCGCCGGGCCGCGGAGTTGGCCCCGCAATCGCCGCAAATGCAATATAACCTCGCGCTGGCCTATTTTCAGCTGAATCGATTTGAGGAGGCGCGCGCCCCGCTTGCCAATGCCCTGCAGCGCTGGCCGGACTTATTTCAACTGAACGCCCTCTATGGGGCCGTTCTCTCAAAGCTGGGCGAGGATTTGGCGGCTTATCAAACGCTCCGCCACGCGCATCAACTTAATGTGGAAGATTCCGGAACGGCGGACTTGCTCTACTCCGCCACCCTCGAGCTTGCGCGCAAGAGCCAGGGCGGACGACGGTATTCCGATTCGTTTCGTTATTTCGAAGAAGCAGCGAAACTGCGGCCCCAAGAGCCGGAACCGCATCGTGGCATGGCTGAAATATACAGGCTCACCCGCCGTCCAGCGCAAGCAACTGCCGAACAAGAGGAGGCCGACCGTCTCTATAAGAGGCTCGGAAAACTCAACTGAATCGACGAGCCAGAGCTGGCGACGAAAGCTAGTGTTCCAGACTCGCCAGCGCCTGATCGGTTGTAGTCATTTTTGCCCCTAATGCGCGTAGCTCAGAAATGGCTCGGGCCCCTTCCTCGGGCTTTAGCGTTTCGATGGCATCTTCAACAACAGAGACGTGCCGGCCGCGCTGCAGCAATCCCTTAGCCGCCAGACGAACGCAATATTCGGTGACAACTCCAAACACCACAAATCCCGGCTTGGTCCCCAATCGCTCGACCAAAGTGCCCGCGTGGCGGCTCTCGAAAATGTCCAGGGTCTGCTTCTCAAGAAGGATTTGCTGAAACTTTTCAAGTTGCGGCGGCAAGGTTGCATCCGAGGTGTTTGGAACTCGGAATACCTGGTCGGTTAATGCTTCAGGGACGAAATTTGCTCCCGGCGTGCCTTGCACACAATGCGGAGGAAACATTTTGAATTCGGGATCGTCGTTGGTGTGAAAACAGCCATGTGAGACGAGAAATACTTTTCCGTCACGTGCTGCATCCGTGAGCCGGCGTATGTTTGGCAGCAGCTTCTCGGCTCCGGGCACATACAATTTGCCATCAGGCAGCATGAAGTCTGCTTGAGGGTCGACTTCCCAGAGGATGACGTCACGTAAAAGCATGTGGCCTTTTTGGATCTCTACCTGCCGATTTTAGTTGATATGCCCCTGATCACGACAAAGCAAAACCGCAAAGGATCACGAACGGACACGAAGGAAACCGCTATACTAGCGCACGCTTAGCTCAACCATTTACCTCTTCTCTCGAGGACTGATCATGACCGAAGCCGCATCGTCTAAGTCCACCGGGCCGCACCGGCTGGTAATTCGCAATATTGGATTGTTGTTGAGTGGCGATCACGAGCGACCAATCCTCGATGCCGATACCGTGCTTGCAGTAGATGGCCAGATAGTTTCAGTGGGGCGGGAAAAAGATGTTGACGTCGGGAACGCCGCGACGGTCATCGACGCGCGCGGAACTGCTCTCAGTCCAGGTCTGATCGACAGTCATGTGCATCCGGTCGCCGGCGACTGGACTCCCCGTCAGAATCAACTGGGATGGATCGACAGCTACATGCATGGTGGCGTGACCACCATGATTTCCGCAGGCGAAGTACACACGCCGGGACGCCCGAAAGATGTTGTTGGGCTGAAGGCAATGGCGATCTGTGCCCAGCGATCATTTAATGCGTTCCGGCCGGGCGGGGTGAAAATTCATGCAGGCGCGCCGGTAATCGAGCACGGAATGGTCGAAGACGACTTCAAAGAGCTCGCAGCAGCAGGCGTGAATATTCTCGGCGAGGTAGGGTTGGGTAGCGTCAAGGACGGAAAGACCGCACGCCAGATGGTCGCCTGGGCTCGGAAATACGGAATTCAGAGCACGATTCATACCGGCGGACCCTCGATCCCAGGCTCAAGTCTCATTGACAAAGACATCGTGCTCGAGACCGATGCTGACGTCATCGGCCACGTCAATGGCGGCCATACCGCATTGCCCGACGATCAGATCACGGCGTTGTGCGAGAAATCTTCACGCGCTCTGGAGATTGTGCATAACGGCAACGAGCGCGCCGCATTGCTGACTCTAAGAACCGCTAAAGAACTGAATCAGCTCGGACGAGTGATTCTCGGTACCGATTCCCCCGCGGGATCGGGCGTGCAGCCGCTGGGAATTCTACGCATGATATCGCTGCTTTCTTCATTGGGCGACGTGCCGGCCGAGGTGGCAATCTGTTTCGCAACCGGCAATACGGCGAAAATCCGCAATCTTGATTGCGGATTGATTGCGCCGGGCAAGGCGGCAAATTTTGTTCTGATGGATAAAGCCCAGCATTCATCAGGAAAAGATCTGCTTGCGAGCATTCAACGCGGTGACCTTCCGGGCATCGGCATGGTGATCATCGATGGCGTGGTTAGCGCTCAACGCAGCCGAAACACGCCGCCGGCGACGAGAGTGCCGGAAGTAATTACACGATGAGAGCTCGTGTACAAAAGTCTAAAGAGATTTGTCATTCCGAGCGAAGCAAGGAATCTGCTGTTTGCGGAGAATCCAAAGCAGATTCCTCACGCCTGAAGGCGTTCGGAATGACAAGTTCTTACTCTGCTAATTCACTTTCTGTTCTCATCACTGCAAGCCTAAAGATGCGGCTATTTTCTTCTGATACTCACGCGCTTTTGCGATGGCTTCCTCTTCATTCACGGTCAGCAATTTCCGGTCGCGCATGACCACACGCCCACCAATCACAACTGTTTGCACATCGCTGGCTTTCAGCGAGTAGGCGATTTGCGAATAGACACTGTACATCGGCACAGCGTTTGGCTCGTCCAAACTGATTAGAATCAGGTCGGCCTTCTTGCCTGCTTCGAGCGAGCCGATCTCTGTTTGCATGTGCAGCGCTTTGGCACCGTCGATCGTGGCCATTTCTACTACCGCTTTCGCGTTCAGCGCCAACGGATCCATTTTCGTAATTTTGGCCAGCTTCGCGGCCAAGTCAATTTCCTCCATCAAGTCGAGGTCATTGTTGCTCCCGGCTGGGCCATCGGTCCCGAGCCCAACGGCGACACCGGCAGCGCGCAGCTCCGGCACGGGCGCAACGCCGCTCGCGATCATCATGTTGCTCGACGGGTTGTACACGCATCCCACTTGCCGCTGCGCCAAAGTCTTGCGGTCTGCGCCATCCACAAAAATGCAGTGTGCTGATACGACATCTGGTCCGAGTACGCCGATCTTGTCCAGGTATTGCACAGGCGACATTCCGTGCTGTTTCTGGCTGTCCTCCCATTCTTTTTTCATCTCAGCAACGTGGATCAGAATCGGCGCATGATATTTGCGCGCCAAGGCCGTGGCATCCTGAAGCGTTTTTTGTGAACAGGTGTAAATCGAATGCGGCGCTACTGCCGCGTAAATCAGCGGATCGCCTTGCCACTTCTTCAGGAACTTCTCGGTGTACGCGAGCATCTCGGCTTCGCTTTTGTTGTCCGGCGCCGGAAAATCGATGAATGTCTCCCCGAGTACGCCGCGCATGCCCGCAGCTTTGGTTTCCTCGGCCACAGCATCTTCGAAGTAATACATATCGGCGAAAGTCGTGACCCCTGAGCGGATCTGCTCCGCTGCTGCGAGCCGCGTTCCCCAGCGCACGAATTCTTCGTTAACGTTCTTAGCTTCAGCGGGGAAGATATATTTGTACAGCCAATCATTGAGCGTGACGTCATCATGCAGGCCGCGAAAAAGCGTCATCGGCACATGGGTGTGGCCATTGATGAATCCGGGGAGAACCAGCTTGCCGCGCGCATCGATCGTCTGCGAGCTAGCGTACTTAGCTTCGACTTCGGCTCGCGGGCCAACAGCGACGATCGTGTCGCCTCTGACGACAACGGCGCCGTCATCGTAGATGGTTCGCGCGCCGTCCATCGTGATGACGGTGCCGCCAGTGATGATAAGGTCGGCTCTATTTTGGGGCGGCTGAGACGAAAGAGAAACGGGAAAAAGAAATTGCAGGGTGAGAAGTAGGGGCAGGAATCGGCAAAGAGTCATTTATTGTCCTAACGGCTTGAAACCCGTGACTTATTTTCAATGATCTTATAGAAGCTGTTGCAGGACTATCTACCGCAAGCCGTCTTCGCCTTTTATCTGGTCTTTCGTCAAACCACCCACCCGCGGAAGCGGCCGCCCACTGTCCGTGACGGCGATCGCGACCATGATCTCATTGGCGCGGGGCGCATCGTTCAAGCGCACTTCCATGCCATCGAAATGGCTGCGCACGAAAGCTGCGTCTTTATGACCGAGAGGGATGTCGAGCGCAACGCCCAATCCACCGCGCTTTTTTGATGATGGAATCAGGGCGGCGCCCTTTCCGAGGACTTTCCGCACCGGCGCGCCTAGTTTCGGATGCAGAACAGCGGCGGCATGTTCCAGTTCGCCATTTTCACCCACGGCGGCAGCTTTGCCATAACTTTCGACCGTGCTGCCAGGAATGCCGAGCGCCGCGATTGCGCGCTGCGTAAGCAGTTCACCGAGTTCTTCGCCGATCTCCATCAGTTCGGTCAAGTCCTCGACGTATTTGCCGGCACAGGGATTCTCGATAACTGCCACGCAAGCCGCGCGGCGCGTCGGCGGCTGGATGGCACGGCCCATCTCAGTACAGGTTTCTTCTACGAAAGTTGCGAGCTTGCGGATTTTGGCTCTCATTTCGCTATTTGCTTCTTTTGCATATCACAATTGAAAAGCGCGCCGACCGCCTCTGTGCTCCTCTGTGTGCTCGGTGGTCAGAGTCAAGATCATTAACCACAGAGTACACAGAGGAGCACAGATCGAGTCCTTCGTGACGCCTGCTCTGAATTCAGCCCCAAGTCGATCTCACTCTGCACCTTCATCGCAGCCCGTCTTCCCCCTTGATCTCCGACGCTTTCAATCCGGCCACACGGGCGTGAACACGAGCGCCTGTCGTCATGACTAATGCCAGAACAATCTCATCCGCTCGAGGAGCATCGGTTAGACCTACTTCCATCGCATCAAAGTGGCTTCGGACGTAAGAGGCATTGATGTGCGTGATGGGGATGTCCAAACGCGTTCCCGGGCCACCGACTTTCTTGGTGGAAGCGACAATTGCCTTCGCGCCGCCCAGCAACTCGCGCATTCCATATCCGCCAGGCACATGCCAAAGGGCTCCGTGCTCCAGTTCTCCTGCAGAGCCCACAACCGCTCCTTTGCCAAATCCCTCAACCACATGCCAATCGCCACCTAGCAACGCAATCAAAGCACGCGCCATTTCGAGTCCGAGCGGTTTCAGATCATCCATGAAGCCGGCGATGTTTTCAACATAGTGGCCCGCAAACGGATTGTGTATGACCGCGAGCACAGCCGCACGTCGTAGCGGAGTTGACGCGACCGGTCCACCTTCGTGAAGAATCTCTTCCACTGTCGTGAGCTTCTTTCGAATCCGGACCTCAGGCATGGGCCAGGCTCCTGGCCGGGGTTGATGCAGCCTGGCGTAAGGAAGCGCACTGACCGACAAGACGCGTTTGTCCCTGCAAATTCAGTGCGGCTGCGACGATCACTCCTCTCTCGATCAGCTTTCGCGCGGTAGTTGCTCCGAAACTTAGAGCCAGTCCGATTTCTTCATCCGAAAGCTCTCCGACGCCTTGCGTTACGAGGCGAGCGCCCAAGTCGCTATCTGGGGCAAGTTCACAAGCCGGAACTCGAGAGATTGAAGGATGTCCGGGCAGATCCACCGCATTCGCGATGACTGTGGCCGCCGCATCGGCGGCAGCGGCCGATTCGGCGAGCACCGTGACAGCGTCGGCGATTCCGAGAGAAAAGCTGCGGCCCCGCCATCCGCTCGTCGCAATTCCGCGGACCGGGTCAGATGCATGGAGTCTTACTGTGCCGAACAAACATGGATGATCCGGCCGCTCAACCATGCCCACCGTGAACTCTTCCCCCTTCCCGATGTAGATGGCAATGTCGCCGCCGTCGTTCACATAAGCGCGGCGGAGATTTGCGCCCGCAGTCAGTGTGCTCAGAATCTCTTCCGCTACCGCTCCCGCAACCGCCGCCATTGGCGTAATAAACGTCTTAGCCGCATAGGGCATCACCGCGTCAAGCATGCGTCGCGCCACAACACCGGTCACGCGCGGACCGTCTGCGCCCGCCGCTTGCCGCAGCAGAGGCAGTTCGCTGCAAAGCTCATCGAGAATGGTCACGAATCTCTCGGCGGCGGCTTCATAGGCAATTCGGACTTGATCGGGTGCCCCAAAGGCTTCAACGATCACGTCAATTGGCCCGTCGTGAAGATGTAACCGGCGACCGTCAGGCAGGAGCGAAATTTGTGCCCGCGTGTTCACGATTTTGACGCCGATCGAAGATTGCTGTGCAGCGGCCAAGGATTATCGGGTTTCGCGGAAATGTGTCGGTTGGCAGCAATCGACTGCAAAGGCCGGACATGATCCAAGTAGCCACCCAGCGTGCCGTAATCGGCCAGCTTCATTGTGAACTCGATTGGCGCAACCAGCGCTGGCGTCGGCACATATCCGAATGCGTTCTCCGGCATGCGGGAGACGTCGACCATGATTGTGATTCCGCCACCCGGCCACACATAGACGGGAGCTCCGCCACAGGTGACGCGAGTGAGCGCGTCCCGAACTGAGTGCGTCAGCTTGACCGGATTCTCGGTAACTCCAGCACGCAACGAACCGCCTGCGCCTCCCATGAACAGAACCGTGCATAGTGCCGGTTCGCAATTTTCTTTTACCCGACTGACGGATTGTCGAAGCGTCTCGGGAAGTTCTTTCTCAACAGGGTGTAGTTGTTCGTTGAGTTCGAAATATGCGTAATGCTCGCCGGTGGTGCTCACCATCAGCAGGCGCAAGCCGGGCCATGCGATCGTGGGTTTGAAGTCTCCGAGAATGGATAGTGGATCTTCGATGTTCGTCCCGCCCCATGATGTGCCCGGTTCGGCGACTCTGAAATACCGGCCTGGCGTCGAGCGCCTGCCCTTCAATTTAATTCCGGTTTCAGGGATGACGAGCAGCTTGCCGGCTTGATGCTCGGACAACACGCCGGTGATGTGATCGTCCACGACAACCACTTCATCCACTTTGCCGAACCATTGCTTGGCAAACATGCCGATTGTGGCTGACCCGCATCCCACCCGCATGCGTTCTTCGAGCACGCCGTCAACAATGGGAGGCTTAGCCGCCTGCACGGTGACTTTCGCGCCCTGCTCAATCTCCAATTCAACAGCCTTTCCGTTGCACAGATTCAGCAGCGTTTCGCACGTGACAGTTCCCTCATGGCGGCTTCCGCCGGTCAGATGACGCACCCCGCCGAGCGACAGCATCTGCGAGCCGTATTCGTTCGTGGTCACGTGGCCAACAGCCTCGCCTTGAGCGCGCACGGTGCTGCATTCGGCTCCAAGATGGCGGTCAGTATCAATCTTCAGCTTCACTCCGCAATAGCTGAAGATTCCTTCCGTCACCACGGTCACCATATCCACGCCGTTGACCTCGGAAGAAATAATGAAGGGAGCGGGTTTGTAGTCAGGATAGGTCGTACCTGCGCCGATCGCCGTGACAAACGTGTCCGGCCCGCCGACGAGATTGCCGTCCCAATCGCGACTACGCTCGAGAAATGGAACCACGGAATCGCCGCGCGAAACGGCGCGGTCGAGTACAACGTGGGGATCAAGGCGCACAAGCTGTCCGGCAAGATTGCCGTAACGGTCGCATGCACCGGTCCTGCCCTCTTTGATGTAGCAGAGGACCGGACAGGCGTCGCAACGGATTACGTCATTGTCAGGCACGCAGCCCTCCTGCTACGCCCGCGCTGAGAATCGCCGCGCGAACACGATCTGGTGTTGCAGGAATTTTCCGCACACGGATTCCGATCGCGTCGTGAAGCGCGTTCAGAACGGCTGGTGCAGTAGGAATCACAGCTTGTTCGCCAATTCCCTTTGCGCCGAACGGACCAATCGGTGATTGGTCTTCAATCAGAATCGATTCCACTGCCGGGATGTCGCCCGCGGAGGGAATCAAATAGTCGTGCAGGTTCTCGCCTTTGCCGGGAAAGAATTCCTCCATTAGGGCCATGCCGATCCCTTGCGCAACGCCGCCTTCGATCTGGCCTTCAATGAGCGTGGGATTGATCGCGCGACCCACGTCGTGAGCTGCGGTGATTTTAAGTACTTTCACCGTGCCCAGTTCGATATCGACCTCGATTTCAGCGAGATGCGCGCCGAATCCGAAGACCGCGTAGGGGATGCCCTGACCGTTCTCATCGAGCGGGCTGGTCGGCGGGTCGAATGTGGCCTCTGCAGTCAAAACGTATCCGTGGGCATCGACCGGCAAGTCGGGAAGTGTGAAGCTTCTGCGGCGTTCACCGTCCTGAACCTCGAACCGGTAATCCCTGAACACGATCTTCGCGCACTCGCAGGCGTCCGCCATACGCAAGATTTTACGTCGCAGCTCCTGGCCAGCCATATATGCGGCTTTCCCAGTCACGAATGTCTGCCGTGACGCGGAGGTCTTGCCGCAGTCGGGAGTGATCGAGGTATCGCCGGAAATCAGGTCGAAGCGGTCGATAGGACATCCCAGCGCGTCGGCACATATCTGCGTTACGACGGTGGCGGATCCTTGCCCAATGTCAATCGCGCCCTGATGCAGCGCAATCCTTCCGTCCGGTTTCAAGCCGATGCGCATCGTCGAAGGATTGGGAAGTGAGGTATTCCCGCACCCGTACCACATTCCTGCTACGCCAACGCCTCGCCGGAGAGGGCCGGCAGAATTCGAGTTGAACTCCACAGCTTCTTTGCGCGCGGCCTGCCATCGCGGCCGCAAGGCTTCCAAACAGGCCCGTATGCCGACTCCCTCACCGAGCACTTGTCCAGTTACCGTGGGAGTTTCGCCATTCAGCGCGTTCAGGATTCGAAATTCGAGCCGATCCATCGAGAGGCGATCGGCGAGTTCGTCGTAGAGTTGCTCCTGAGCGATAGCCGCCTGCGGAACGCCGAAACCGCGAAAAGCCCCGGCGGGCACTAGGTTCGTATGCACCGCGCGCGTCAACGCCCGGTAATTGGGGACATAGTACGGCCCTGAAGCGTGCACCGGAACCCGCGCAGAGACGGTCGGTCCCCAGGAAGAGTATGCGCCGGTGTTGAAGTCCGCCTTGAAATCGAGCACGACGATTTTGCCATCTCTGTTGGCGCCCGCCTTCAGCCGCATCCGTGCAGGATGACGTTTTGTGGTCGAAACGATGGATTCGGTACGCGAATACACCATCCGAACCGGTTGTCGCAGATGCCAAGCTGCAAGGGCCACAAAAGGCTGCACGGACAAATCCAGCTTGGTGCCAAAACCGCCGCCCACTGCGGTCGGAATGATTCGAACCGCCTCGGGCGCGATGCCAAGAATCTTCGCAATATCTGACCGATCCATGTAGGGAGATTGGGTGCATGCCTGAATCTCGATCGTGTCTCCCACGCGGCGCGCAAATCCGGCCTCGGGCTCGATGCACGCGTGCTCAACGAAGCCGGTTTCGTATTCGGCTTCGACGGTCACATCAGCTTCGGTGAGGGCCTTGTCTACATCACCGCAGACAACACGGCCTCTTACAAGAACATTCTCCTCTCGATCGGCGTGCACGCGCGGTGCGTCTGGAGCTAGCGCGTCGTCAATCGTCATCAGCGGCGGCAGTTCCTCCCAGAAAACTGGGAAGTTACTGAGATCGAGTCTCTCAACCATGTCAGCGTCGCCTACGACGGCAGCTACCGCCTCCCCTCGAAAACGGGCCTCCGATTCGGCGAATACAGGTTGATCGGCGAACCTCGGAATCACGCCGTAACGATTTTCGCCAGGAACATCCTTTGCCGTTAAGACGGCAGAGACTCCGGGATTCTCGGCTACGTAAGCATTGAGATCGCCGAACCGAAACCGCGTACGATGAAAGGGAGAGCGAACTGCTCTTATCACCAGAGCGCCGACGGGAATCTCATCCGCTCCGTAGACCTCGACTCCGGTGACTTTTCCTTGTCCATCGAGGCGGACTAAACGGTTTCCCACCGCCTGCCCCGCATCGGGCGTGGCCTGCAGACTGCGTCCTCCCTCGACATCCAGCACAGCGGTAATAATCTTCCGATACCCCGTGCAACGGCAGAGAACGCCCCCGATCGCGTCCATCACTTCGTTCTCGGTTGGAGCACGATTTTTCTCCAGCAGCGCGGTCGCGGCGATCAGCATTCCAGGTGTGCAGGCGCCGCACTGAGCCGCGCCGTGGGTGAGAAAGGATTTTTGCAGCTTGTCATACAAAGGGCCACGCTGCGCCAAACCTTCTACGGTCGTGATCTCGCATCCCTCTGCTTGTGCGGCGGCAACCAGGCAGGCGCATACTGGTTCGCCATCTAGTAAAACTGTGCAAGCTCCGCAATCTCCCGCATCGCAGCCAACTTTGGTTCCGGTCAAACCAAGATCCTCTCGCAGGACGCGAGAGAGCCGTTGCGCTGGCGACGTGGAAACAGAGGCGCAGCGGCCGTTTACTGAAAAACGGATTGGCGTTTGAACGTCACGGAGTCGCTGTTCCGTGGTCGCCATATCAGCAACTCCCAACGCAGAGTTCGAGGGCACGCCGCACTAGCGTCAGTGCCGCATCCCGCCGGTAAGTTGCGGTTGCGCGGACGTCGTCAATTGGCGATAGCGAAGATAAGTGCTCCGGTGAGACAAGCGCAGCCAGGCCAGCATCCGCTGGTTTATCAAGCAATACCTGTTCCAATGCGGTCAAGCGCTGAGCGCGAACTGAACATGAGCCGACCGCAACCCGAGCATCCCGAACTCGCCCGTGTTTATTGATGCTCACCACTGCGGCCACCATGGCAATTGAGATCACCAGGTAACGACGTGCGCCCAATTTTAGGAAGACCGAGGGAGCATCCTCGACGGTGCGGGGCACGATGACAGCCGTCAGAATCTCATCTGCAGCTCGCAACGTTTTGCGATTGCCGACAATAAATTCGGCGAGTGGCACGTGGCGGGTTCCACTGCTCGAAGCCAGCTCGACTTCAGCATCCAGGGCCAGCAACGGCGGAACACTATCCGCAGCCGGCGAGGCATTACAAAGATTCCCAGCAACTGTCCCGCGATTCTGGATCTGGACGGAACCGATCTCTCGCGCTGCGCTCTTTAGTGCATCGAAACATTGCGGCAAAGGAGTCTGCAGAACTTTGGTCCAAGTTGTCCCTCCCCCAATTCGAAAGTAATCCTTTTCTCTGGCGATCCCCTTTATCTCCCTTACCGCGGTGATGTCGACCACTGGAGTTGAGATCCATCGCTCCCCCAAGGCCGGATAAAAGTCTGTGCCACCGGCCAGGACCTGAGCGCCCGGCTCTCCAAGCGCGTCCACGGCTTCGTTTAGGGTTCTGGGCCTGAGATACACGAGGGCTCCGCTCACCAACCTGGTGAGGCTTGCCGGGTCATTCTTATACAAAGCACTCGGGTTTGTACAGCATCCGAGAACCCAATATCCGCAAGCGATTGAAGCTATTCACCGAATGTTTCGGTGCAGAATAAAGAGATTCGTTCACTAATTGTTCTTGGACCGCGCAAGCCCGCGAATCTGGTTCAAGTAGCCAACATAAATTGGGATGGGAATATCGGGCGAGTCGCCGTCATTGAGGAAGTGTTCCAGCCGGATTTCAATCGGAATCGTGCTGATCACCTCTCGAAACCGCGGCATCTGCAGGTATTTTACTTTCCAGATTTCGAGCATCAAAGAACGGAAGTCTTCACTGATAAAGCCCATTCTGCAGTCGCCCAGATAAACCGCGTCAAAGTGCCGTTCGGTAAGGGAACGGCGAATGGGATCATCAGGCGGAGAGAAGGCGTACACCAGGTGGAACAAGTCGGCCAAGTCGCCCCACAAAACTTTCTCTTCATACGCGCTGAAACGGAAAGGAACGCTGCCACGCTGCTGAATCCGCCGAGCGTGATCACTCGCCTGTAGACGTTGACGGCCGAGTTCGTCGCTAAACCAGCGGAGCCGTTCCGGGGCCAGATTGTGACGGAGGAATTCCACCGCGTACGCATTCGGCAAATACAGTGTGGGATCGCCAACAAGACGCGCCAGCCACGAATTCCATTCCTTGTGCTCCAGAAGACCAATCAGTTCTGTCAAATCCGCTACGGTCGTATCAGGGTGATATTTTATGGCCTGCCAGAAATGCTCGGTCGAATCGTAAGTAGCTCCAAAGAGTTGGATGCCTTCTTCGATTGGATACCAATTCGAGAGCACGCGTCCTGAAATTGACGGAGAAGCACTCCAGCAGTTCAGTGAATGCTTCCATTTCTCCTGGACTGCCAGAAACGCGTCGGCATAGCCGCGTGGTACCGACTCCGTCACGCGCGCGATTGCTTGCCGGAGTTCGTCACTTGTGTGTGTGATGACCGCCTCAAGCGAGCGTTCGTCGTTCATGGAAACGATCCGGCTCTCGATCCCGCGACGAAGCAAATCGCGCACAAGATCCTGACGCTGCAGCTCGTCGAGTTGCCAGCGCTTGGTTTGCGAGTCAATGTAAGGAAACAATTCCGCCAGCGACTTGAATTCAATGAAGCCGTGAACCGCAAAGGTGAGCGGGCGGCCATCCTTCAAAATCGTCGTCGAAGGAGTGACGAGTGCGTCAAGCGAAATTTGTTCCGCTCGCAACGGCGCTCGCAGGACCACCGCGATGGCAACGACTGCAATAGCCAAACCGCATACGCGTTTGCCCATGAGATCTTTCATGCTCCCTTCGTTTTTGCGACGCAATAATCGCATCAATTCTCAGAAACTCCAAACGCCACGTTCAGCCCTCATTCGCGAAGGTCCAGGACCAAATGGACCAAGAAGCGAAGACCGGCTCTGGTATTCTTACGCGCGTGCCGCGCTCATTCCTGATCGATACCGACACCGCCTCCGACGACGCCGTGGCGATCATCATGGCTCTTCGCGCACCCGACGTCCAAGTTGCAGCAATCACGACGGTGGCCGGAAACGTCGATGTTAAACAAGCTACGCGCAATGCACTCTACACGGTTGAACTCTGCGGAGCCAGCGTTCCTGTCTATGCCGGCGCTGAAAATCCGCTACTCCGCGAACATCAGAGCGCAACATGGTTTCATGGCCGCGATGGACTCGGAGATCACAATTATCCGCCGCCACGTAAAGCTGCGGGCCAGGTGCACGCTGCCGATGCGATCATCGAGGCCGTCGAGACAAATCCTGGAATCGTCGTGGTCACTTTGGCGCCACTCACGAATCTTGCCCTCGCACTGTCGAAACGGCCAGATACTGCCGCGAAAGTTGGCCGCTGCGTAATCATGGGAGGCGCTCCGTGTTGCGAGGGAAACGTAACGCCTGCCGCCGAATACAACATCTGGGTAGATCCTGAGGCTGCCCGCATCGTTCTCCGCAGCGGCCTTCCGATAGAGCTCGTCGGATGGCAGCTCTCGCGAGCGGAGGCCGTCCTTCGTGATCGCGATATCGCACACATCCAGGGATTTAAAACCGATCTTGCCCGCTTTGCTATCGAGTGCAATAGCCGTGCGCGCGAAGCTTACAAAATCCAGACCGGGGAAGACGGTATTTCGTTGCCAGATCCAGTGGCCATGTGTATTGCCCTCGACCCGAGTGTCGGAACCGAGTGGAGCGAGCACTATGTGGATGTGGAGACGCATAGTGATCTCACGCGCGGCATGACGGTTGTGGATCACCTCAACGTCGCAGACGATGATCGTAATCAAACAGTATGGGCATCAGTGCTGCAGAAGGGGCGCAAAGCGAAAGTGTGCTGGCAAATCGACACGAAACGCTGGAAGGAAGCGCTGTTTTCGGCCTTGCGGTAGCGTCTTTCGAGTTCTGCTATAGTTCGCTTTTACGGAGGTCATCATGCCCCGGATTGTCCGCTGCGGCCTGATCCAGGCCAAAAACGAACTCAGCCCCAAGCACTCGTTGCCGCAAATCAAAAAGGCGATGATCGACAAGCATCTGAAGCTGATTGATCAGGCGGCGAAAAAGAGGGCACAGATCCTGTGTTTGCAGGAACTCTTTTATGGTCCTTACTTTTGCGCGGAACAGGACGCGCGTTGGTATGAGCTTACCGAGCGCGTGCCGGATGGTCCCACAACTCAACTGATGCAGAAAGTCGCGGCCAAACATCGCATGGTGATCGTAGTTCCGGTTTATGAAGAGCAGATGCCGGGATTGTATTTCAACACTGCGGCGGTGATCGACGCCGATGGCCGCTATCTTGGAAAATACCGAAAGCACCACATCCCGCACTGCCATCCGGGCTTCTGGGAAAAGTTCTACTTTACCCCGGGCGATCTGGGTTATCCGGTCTTTGAAACGAAGTATGCCCGGGTTGGCGTTTACATCTGTTACGACCGGCATTTTCCCGAAGGGGCACGCATTTTGGGCTTGAACGGGGCGGAGATCGTGTTCAACCCTTCGGCGACGGTAGCGGGATTGTCGGAGTATCTCTGGGAGTTGGAGCAGCCCGCGCATGCGGTGGCGAATGGCTATTTTGTCGGCGCGATCAATCGGGTTGGCAAAGAGAAGCCCTGGAACATCGGTAAATTTTATGGCAAAAGCTACTTCTGCAATCCGCGCGGGAAAATCATTGCCCAAGCAAGCCGGGACAAAGACGAAGTGGTGGTCGCCGATCTCGATCTCGACATGATCACTGAAGTCCGGAGGGTGTGGCAGTTCTTCCGCGATCGCCGACCGGAGACGTACAGCATACTCACAGCACAGACTGGGGCAGCAGCGGCAGCGGACTGAGATTTCAGGACTGTAACAAACTGGTTTGGAGGGGCAGTGGCATAACCTACGCTGCCATTAGCTCTTCGACTTTGTCATTCCGAGCCCCTCGCAGGCGCGCTAGCGCACCGAGAGCGTGAGGGGAGTCTGCTTCCTAGACACAAGCAGATTCCTCACGGCTAAAGCCATTCGGAATGAAAAATCATCAAGGAATCGAATGACGTTATTGTCGCCCTCTTCATCCCGGATCGAATCCAGTCCTCTCTACAACCCTGACCTCGCGCCAGCCTCGGCCGAGCGCCGTCATTGGGGGACCTACAATTACGCGGCGTTATGGATTTCCATGTCCGTCAACATTCTGACTTACATGCTGGCCGCCAGCCTGATTCAGGGTGGAATGAACTGGAAACAGGCAGTAATCACGATCTTTGTGGGCAATGTGATCGTGATGGTCCCCATGCTTTTGAACTCGCACCCTGGGACGAAATACGGAATCCCGTTTCCGGTGCTGGCGCGTGCTTCGTTCGGGGTATTGGGTGCAAATGTCGCGGCGGTCCTCCGGGCGCTGGTGGCGTGCGGGTGGTTTGGCATTCAGACCTGGATCGGTGGCGAGGCCATCAGCATTCTGCTGGCGACTCTTGCACCCGGATGGAAACAGATCCCTCATGGCAGTGCCATTTGCTTCCTCCTGTTTTGGCTGATCAACGTCGCGGTAATTTTGAAGGGTATTGAATACATACGAATTCTCCAGGGAATCAGCGCGCCTGTACTGTTGGGTGTGGGATTGCTACTTCTGGGATGGGCATATCACAGTGCGGGCGGCTTCGGTCCCATGCTCGCGGTTCCGTCGCGCTTTAGCAATTTTCCGGATTTCCTGAAGTTTCTAATCCCTGCGCTGAATGGCACTGTCGGATTTTGGGCCACGATATCTTTGAATATCCCTGACTTTACCCGGTTCGCCCGCAGCCAGCGCGAGCAAGCAATTGGGCAGGCTCTGGCTCTGCCCACGACTATGACGCTGTATGCCTTTATCGGTATCGTCGTGACCTCGGCGACGGTAGTGATTTATGGAACCGCGATCTGGGACCCAGTGCAGTTGCTCAGCCGATTTCACTCTCCGGTTGCCGTAGTTATCTCGTTGATTGCGATCCTGCTGGCAACACTCAATGTGAACATTGGGGCCAATGTTGTCTCGCCTGCAAATGACTTTTCCAATCTATGGCCTCGGCGAATCAGTTTCCGGACGGGCGGCATAATTACATGCTTTATGGGCATCGCCCTGATGCCGTGGAAACTGCTGGCCAATTACAAGACATTCATACTCGGCTGGCTGGGTGGATACGCCGCTTTTCTCGGGCCGGTTGCCGCGATCATGATCTGTGACTACTTCCTCGTGCGAAAACGCAATCTGCAAGTTGAGGATTTGTATCTGCGGGGCGGGGTATACGAGTACTCAAGAGGATTCAACTGGCGCGCTGTGGCGGCGCTTGCCTTGGGAGCAGGAACGGCCCTTGTGGGATTGGCGGTTCCATCGGTGCGAGCACTTTACGACTACTCGTGGTTTGTGGGATTTGCTGTTTCGTTCGCCGCGTATTACGCCTTGATGAGGCTTCAGCGGCAGGCAGCGCTCGCGTCGGCGGAAGCGTGACAGCGGATTTATCGACTCGCGCTTGCCGTCTCTTGGAATGTCGGCAGGATTTCGCGCTGATACACTTCCAGTGTCTGCTCTTCTTCCCCACACATCAGGTAGACATTGAATTGCGTGACGCCAGCGTCGATCAATTTACGCAGCTTCTCGCGATGAGCCTGCGCCGAACCAACAATGCAGAAACGATCGACAACTTCGTCGGACACAAAATTGGCATTGCTGCTTTCGACCTCGCAGTGATGCAGATAGTCATAGCTGGCACGATTCTGAACATATGAAGTAAGCGCAGGAGGCAGATCTTCAGGCTTGTACTGACGAATAAGGTCCACCACGTGATTGGAAACCAGCGCTGGAAACCACCGCACGCGCTCACGCGCCACACATAAATCATCAGAGACCCAAACCGGCGCCGCCGCCATGACCTCAATGCCTCGCCAGTCGCGTTTAGCGCTGCGAGCGCCTTCTTTTACAAAGCCGAGGCACCATGCGATCAAGTCCGGATCGGCGAACTGAAGAATAATTCCATCTGCGACCCGTCCCGCCATTTGCAGAACCTTGGGGCCGTATCCTGCAATCCAAACTCGCGGGGGATGCTCCGCCCAGGTGAGCCGGGTGGGCTGGCCGTCATATTCAATTTCGTGACCGGCAGTCAGCTCGCGAAACTTCTTGACGGAATCTTCCAATTGCGCCCAGGTGACCGGCTTCTTGCCCAACACCCGCCGCGAACTGTCACCTCGCCCGATGCCTAATTCCATTCTGCCGCCCGAAATCAAGTTGAGCGTGGCAAACAGACTGGCAGTAACGGTCATGTCACGGACAGCGGGATTGGTCACGCATGTGCCGAGCCGCATCCGCTGCGTGTTGGCGGCCATTAGCGTCAACAGCGGATACGGTTCCTTCCACAAAACGTGGGAATCGAAAATCCAGCCGTAGTGGAATCCCGCGGACTCGGCCTGACGCGTTAACCCAACGATGCGTTCGACCGAAATATCGGGTTTCAGGGTGATGCCGAACTCCATAGGCGATCCTTTACTCTTTTCCGGAAATGCGGGACCAAAGTGCGGCAGTTTAGCATAAAATTCCTGTTCGCTTCGCCGGAACGGAGGGCAGATGGGTTTTGACACGATCATCGCAAACGGAAAAGTAGTGACTGCGACCGACACATACTTAGCCGACATTGCAATCAGCGCAGGCAAGATCGAAGTCGTCGGACAGAATCTGCCGAGGCAGAATGCCGCACGAGTGCTGGAAGCCATGGGAAAGTATGTTTTTCCTGGCGGCATTGATGTGCATACGCATCTCGATATGCCATTCGGCGGCACAACCAGCGCCGACGATTTCGAAACCGGGACGCGCGCGGCGGCATTTGGCGGAACGACCACGCTGATCGATTTCGCCATCCAGTACAAGGGACAATCTTTGCGAACAGCTTTCGATACATGGATGAGCAAAGCGTCGCAGAAAGCCGTTTGCGATTATTCATTTCACTGCATTGTTACTGATCTCGGCGGCACGCAACTAGAAGAAATGAATGCATTGGTAGGCGAGGGCGTGACGAGCTTTAAGCTTTTTATGGCATATCCGGGCGTGTTTATGCTCGACGATGCCAGCATCTTCAAGGCGCTGCAGACCACCGCAAAAAACGGCGGGCTGGTATGTATGCATGCCGAGAACGGAAGCGCGATCGATGTCATTGTTCAGCAGGCGCTTGCCGAGGGAAAAAAGGCTCCGAAGTATCATGCGCTGACCCGTCCTACCACAGCGGAGGCTGAGGCCACGGCGCGGGCGATTGCGTTGGCGGAAATGGCCGGCGCGCCGGTTTATATCGTGCACCTGAGCTGTAACGATGCGCTTGAAAAAGTTCGTGAGGCGCGCGATCGCGGACTTCCGGTCTACGCGGAGACTTGCCCGCAATATTTGTATCTTTCCATCGAGAATTTCGATGTACCCGGCTTTGAAGGCGCAAAGTATGTTTTCACGCCGCCACTGCGGGAAAAATGGCATCAGGAGAAGCTGTGGAATGGATTGAAGCGCGATCACCTGCAGGTCGTCTCCACTGATCATTGCCCGTTCTGTTTCAAAGAACAGAAAGAACTCGGGAAGGATGACTTCACGAAGATTCCCAACGGCGGCCCAGGCATCGAGCATCGCATGAGCCTGATTTATTCCGGCGGAGTCGCCCAGGGCCGTTTCAGTATGAACCGGTTTGTCGAGCTGGTTTCCACCACTCCTGCAAAGCTCTTCGGCCTATATCCACGCAAAGGAACGATTGCGGTAGGCAGCGACGCTGACCTGGTTATCTTCGATCCGCACCGCAAACACACCATCAGCGCCAAAACTCACCACATGCGCGTGGATTATTCGATGTTTGAGGGAATCCAGGTCACGGGTATGCCGGATACTGTCCTCTCGCGAGGGCGCGTGGTGGTTGACGGGGATAAATTTCTGGGCCGCGCAGGGCAGGGGGAGTTCCTTAAGAGAGCGACTTACGCACAGGTAAACAATTAGTTGGGATTCGACATTTGTCTGTAGCGCACATCCGGCGCAACGTCCTCAGCGGCTGAAGCCGCAGTCTTCCAGGGTCTTTTTCGGCACGGCTGAACAAGTTGCGGAAACGCCAGCGAAAGCAGATTCCTCACCGCTAAAGCAGTTCGGAATGACAAAAAATAAAGGTTCAGTGGCACAAGTAACTCGTCCCTGCTCAAATAGGTTCCAAACCAGAATTTTCCCGCATCTTGTGAAGGAATGCGCCGGGGCACGGAGCACCGGGATCCCCTAGCCGGTCTCTTCAGCGAAGAAGTGACTGGGTCTTCATGTTACGCAACTTCTCCCCGAAAAGAGTTCTGTAACAGCCACTTAGGGTTTACAATCGGGCGCGAAATTCCGTCTCCCGAATTTCGTTTACCGACCCATGGCAAAGCGGAGCGTTTCAAGCAAGCAGCGTGAGCAACTGCTGCGGGCTGCACGTCGAGTCACAAAAAATGCCTACGCGCCCTATTCTAATTTTCGAGTGGCCGCCGCGATTCTGACCTCCAAGGGGGAAACCTTCGCCGGCTGCAACGTGGAGAATGCATCGTACGGAATGACCAACTGCGCCGAACGGACCGCAATCTTCTCCGCAATCGCAGCGGCAGGTCCGAAACTTGAGATTCGCGCCGTCGCCGTAGTCAATGCTCAAGGTGTTCCCTGCTCGCCGTGCGCCTGCCGCCAAGTAATCTATGAATTCGGTCTTGATTCGGTAGTCTTCTTTCCCGGCGCCGACGGATGGAAGGAAGCACAGATCACCGAACCTCTGCCGGAAGGATTCCGCCTCAAGTGAACGCTCCACTCGCGAGTGCTCCGGCTATTCGTACGGCGGATGTAATCCGCAAGAAGCGTGATGGGGTTGAGCTTTCGCGCGCAGAAATCGAATACTTAGTTCGCGGCTACACCAGCGGCGAGATTCCTGATTATCAGGCCGCAGCGTGGCTGATGTCAGCGGTCATCCGCGGGCTCACGCGCGCGGAGACCGCGGCTCTCACCGATGCCATGCTGCGCTCCGGCGAGGTGCTTGACCTTTCTGAATTTTCCGCGAAAAAGATCGATAAACATTCCACTGGCGGTGTAGGAGACAAAACTTCTCTCGTGCTGGCGCCGCTTGCAGCGGCGGCTGGACTAATCGTCCCGATGATCAGTGGACGCGGCCTCGGCCACACCGGTGGCACACTCGACAAGCTCGAATCGATCCCAGGGTTCAATGTAAATCTCCCGATTCCTGAGTTCCGTCGCGTGCTGCACACCTGCGGCTGCGCCATGATTGGGCAGACGGCTGAGATCGCTCCGGCCGACAGAAAACTCTACGCGTTGCGCGACGTCACCGGCACCGTTGAAAGTCCTTATCTGATTTGCGCTTCCATTATGAGCAAGAAGCTGGCGGAAGGAATCGACGGGCTTGTGCTCGACGTGAAAACGGGTTCCGGTGCGTTCATGAAGAAAGAGGAAGATGCAATTTTTCTAGCCGAACTGATGGTCGAGACAGGCGAGCGGATGGGAAAGCAAATTACTGCGCTCATCACCGATATGGATCAGCCACTGGGGCTTCTCGTGGGAAACTCTATCGAGGTTGCCGAGGTGCTTGATGTGCTGCGCGGCGCTGGGCCGCAAGATTTACGAGACCTTTGTCTGGAATTAGCAGGATGGATGTTTCTGCTTG
>Ga0209234_1000067_pt1 | contig 25530 bp, 22 predicted proteins | sample GraSoi013_1_20cm_2_FD_185816 | JGI IMG/M metagenome (GOLD analysis project Ga0209234, IMG submission 185816) | Grasslands soil microbial communities from the Angelo Coastal Reserve, California, USA - Sample 08_20_2013_1_20cm (SPAdes) (version 2) | ecosystem: Environmental > Terrestrial > Soil >... | reverse complement strand
TGCCGGGGCCACCGGATCCCTGCTGAGCCTGCTCCCTCCGGAAAACGCAACCGGAAATTACGTGAAAGTGGTGCAGCGGATTCCCGTCAAGATCGTGCTGGACCCGATTTCTTCCCAGCAGGCGGTTTTGCGGCCGGGAATGAATGTGGATGCGACGGTGATCACCAATTAACCGGGAATAACGAAAGGGATTGGAACGGTAGTACGTGGTAACAGCCGGGACTGAGATTCGAAGGCCATGCGAGACAGGACACTAGCCAAGCTGCGGATGCCGGACGGGACCATCAATCCCTGGGTGATCGCCGTCACCGTGACGCTGGCGACGTTCATGGAGGTGCTGGACACTTCCATCGCCAACGTGGCCCTGCCGCATATTGCGGGAAACCTGTCCGCGGGTGCGGATGAATCGACTTGGGTGCTGACGTCCTATCTGGTTTCCAACGCCATCGTGTTGCCGCTTTCGGGATGGTTTTCGGGATTGATCGGGCGGAAGCGGTTCTACATGACGTGCGTGGCGATTTTTACGCTGAGTTCGTTCTTGTGCGGGCTTGCACCGAGCCTGGGCGTGCTGGTGATTTTCCGGATTTTGCAGGGCGTGGGCGGCGGGGGGTTGCAGCCGAGCGAGCAAGCGATCTTGAACGACACTTTCGCGCTGGAGAAGCGTGGCATGGCGTTTGCGGTGTATGGGCTCGCCGTCGTTGTGGCGCCAACCATTGGGCCGTGGCTGGGAGGATGGATTACCGACAACTTTTCGTGGAGATGGATTTTTTACATCAACGTACCGGTGGGGATCATTTCGCTCGTGCTGACCAACTTTTTGATCAGCGACCCGCCGTATATGAAGAAGGCGAATGTGAGAGCGGGATTCCGGATCGACTACATCGGCATCGGGTTGATCAGCCTGGGCCTCGGGAGCATGCAGATTATTCTCGACAAGGGACAGCGCGAGGACTGGCTGTCGTCGAATTTCATTCGCGTTTTTTTCGCGCTGATGATTTTTGGGCTGATCGCGGGAATCCTCTGGGAATTGCGTGAGAAGGAGCCGGTGGTGGACTTGCGGATGCTGAAAGACCGCAATTTTGCGATCGCCACGGTGGCGATGTTCTTTCTGGGGTTCGTGCTGTATGCCAGCACGGTCTTGATTCCACAGTTTCTCCAACAACTGCTGGGATACACGGCGCAACTGGCGGGAATGGCGCTGTCGCCGGGCGGCGCGGTGATCATGTGCATGATGCCGGTGGTGGGAATTTTGGTGTCCAAGGTGGACACCCGTGTGCTCATTACCTTTGGGTGCATGGTGTCGGCGTCGGCGCTGTTTGTGATGGCCAGCTGGGACCTCGGGTTGGACTATGGACACGCGGTGCGGGCGCGCATGCTGCAGAGCTTTGGGCTGGCGTTTCTCTTCATTCCCATCAACGTGGCGGCGTTTGCGTACGTGCCAAAAGAAAAGAGCAACATGGGCACGGGAATCATCAACCTGGCGCGCAACATCGGAGCCAGCGTGGGTATTGCGACGGTAACGACGATGCTGGACCGCCGAGCGCAATTTCATCAATCGCGGCTGATGGAGCATGTCAACGATTTCAGCGCCGCGTATCACCACGCGCTGAACGGGACGCAAGTGAAATTGATCGCCGCGGGCTCGACGGCGGCACACGCCAGCGCCCAAGCGCACGGAATGATTTACGGCATCATCCAGCGGCAGACGGTAATGCTGGCGTTTATCGATAATTTCAAAATGCTCGGCGTGGTGTTTTTTGCGGTGATTCCGATTTTGGTGCTGATGAAGAAGCCGAGAGTGCCGGCTGGTGGGGTGCCGGCTCACTGAGGGGAAACGTTTCTGCGCCTAGAGGTTGCGCCAGAGTTTTGATTCGAACGGGGGGGACAACCATGGCAACGCCAGCGGCAGTGGGAATACAACTGAGTGAAGCAAACTTGATCCGTGCCGGACAGCGAGGCGACCAGCAAGCGGTGGAAGCCTTATTTCGTCGTTATCAGCGGCCGTTGTTTCAGACCGCGCTGCGCGTCCTTGGAAACACGGAAGACGCGGAAGACGCCCTGCAGGACGGGCTGCTCTCGGCGTACCGCAATCTAAAACGGTTCGAGGGCCGTTCGCAGTTTTCGACGTGGCTGACGCGCATCGTGATCAACGCGGCGTTGATGCGGCGGCGGAGCGCGAAGGCGCGTCCGGCAGTTTCGTTGGACGAAACCCCGCGCGAGGACGAGCTGCCCGCTTCGGAGCGCTTCGCGGATGACGGACCGAATCCCGAGGAGGTTTTCGCCGGGACCGAACTGCGAGAGATGATCAGCGAGAATCTGGACGAGCTCTCACCGCTCTTGCGCACCGCGTTCGTGTTGCGCGAAGTGCAGGGCTACTCGACCGGAGAAGCCGCCAAAAAACTGGGAGTGACGGAGAATACGCTGAAAGCGCGGTTGTGGCGCGCGAGACACCAGATGGCCGAGCGGCTCGGGCGCCGTTTGCGGCGGATGAAGGACGGCATCGCAGGCGGTATGGGTGAAGCGGAGTGCAGCTACTGCTAGGCAAGAGAAATCAGGAAGTCTAGGAAGCCAGAAAAAGAGGCCGGACAGTCCATCCAGCCTTCTTTTTGTCGGACACACCGGGCCCCGCGTCTAGCGAGACGCGGCGACGTAGCGGCCGAGGACGCGGAGTTCGCTGGTGGCGGAGCGGACTTCGGCGAGGGCGGCATCGAGACGGGCGGGTGTCTGGGCTTCAACGTCGATGAAAAATTGATATTCCCAGGGGCGGCCGTGGATGGGACGGCTTTCGATCTTGAGGAGATTGACTTCGTGCTTGGCAAAGGGCTCGAGGGAGGCGAGGAGCGCGCCGGGGCGGTGGGCCAGCCGCATGGCCAGAGAAACTTTCTGAGCCTGGGGAGAAATCCATGTGGCGCTTTCTTTTTCCGGGAGTAGCAGCACGAAGCGGGTGAAATTTTCGGCGTTGTCCTGAATGCTTTCGGCAAGAATCACGCCGTGATAGTGCTCGGCAGCGCGGCGCCCGGCGATGGCGGCTGAGGATTTGTCTCCGCGAGACAGCGCTTCGCGCACGCTACCGGCGGTGTCTTCGGCGGGAACGCGCTTCCATTGGGGATGTGCAGCGAAAAAACGCTCGCACTGGGCCAGCGCCATGGGATGTGACGCCACAGACCGGATATCAGCAAGCGACGCCCCGGGAGCCGCGATGAGCTGCATTTCGATCGGCAGAATCGTCTCCGCGACAATCGCCAGCCGGCTTTCCATCAGCAGATCGAACACCCGCACGACGGAGCCGGCCAGAGAATTCTCCACGGGAGCCAGGAGCGCGTCAGCGGCGCCTTCGGCGATGGCCGTGAAAGCGGCTTCAAACGTTGCGCGGGGCACCGTTCTGATTTCGCCGCCGAGAAGCTGGATTGCGGCGGCTTCGCTGAAAGCGCCGGGTTCGCCCTGAAAAGCAACGCGCATGGTGGTGCGATCGGATGTGCTCATAGACAGGCGCTATCTTGCAATAAGGAGGGCCAAACAAGAAGCACAGATTCGCTCCAGGCAGCGGAAAATTTACCGCAGCGCGTTGAGTGCGGCGAAACATTGCCGTAGGAGGCCAGTCGGCCGCCGGAATGGCGGTGGCTCTCTCCGCAAGCTGAGTCGAATCTTTCCCCCTTTCCCCACGGCGCGCCCGGCCGACTTCGAAGTGCCTTGGAGTTCCTCCCCGCGCTATAATTCCGTCTCCCAGAGAGAGGTTCCATCATGAACAGACCGGAAGCGACCGAATACGCGGACTACTACGCGAACTATATATCGAAAGTTCCGGGGTCCGATGTATTGAGCGTTCTCGAATCGCAACGCCTGCAGATGCTGCAGTTGTTTGCGGGGCGAAGCGAGCGGGACGGAAGTTTCCGGTATGCGCCGGGAAAATGGACGGTAAAGGAAGTTCTCGGACACATCACCGATACCGAACGCATTTTTACGTATCGGGCACTGCGGTTTGCGCGCAGCGACCAAACGCTGCTTCCCGGATTCGAGCAGGATGACTACGTGCGCAGTGGCGGATTTGGCGAGCGGACCCTCGCGGGCCTGGCCGAGGAGTTTGCAGCCGTACGCAGCGCGAGCATCAGCTTGTTTCGTTCGTTCAAGGACGAGGTCTGGTCGCGGCGCGGCACGGCCAATGAGAAAGAAGTGACCGTGCGCGCCCTGGCCTTCATCACCGCCGGCCACCAGTTGCACCACCGCATCATCCTGGAAGAGCGCTACTTTCCGGCCATTCCGCGCGCCTGAATCGGCAGGCGGATCGAGAAAGCGGCGCGCCGCGGAATCCAAGGTGCGGACACGGCCGGTCGTGCGGGGCCTGCTCGCTCGTTTAATGAGGAAGAAAAGCAACCCGGCCGCGAGCGTGATGATGAACGCCGCGCCTGCTGCCTTGGGGATTCCTGAAGACCTCGTAAAACCCGCACAAAGGGGGCTCTGCAAGGCAGGTCATTGCTGCGAAGCATAACGAGCGGACTCCGGGCGCTGTTCGGAAAATAGCATGTCAGCCAGAAGCTGGACGAAGAACTAAACGGCTTCCTGGAGATGGCCGCCGAAGAAAAGATGAAGCAGGGTATTTCAGATCGCGACTACCTCGCGTCTCGCGATCAGGACCAGGCGTTTGAGAATGTTGCTTCATTTACGAAAGGAACCACGGCAAATCTGACCGGCCCTGCAGCCGGAGGTCACAATCGACGCCAGACGATTAAACAAGTTTTTGATCAGACGTAGTTCGCCTGCCTCTCCGGAAGCTATGAATCTTGAACCGCCCAGGGATTGAGCAGCAATACCCCAGTGGGCTCAAAGTGTTCTGTGTTCCGGGTCATGACGTGAAGGCCATGGCGTCGCGCAGTAGCAGCGATCAGTCCGTTGCTTGCGGGAACGATATTACCGGCTTTCTGCGCGGCGGCTGTGAGTTCTCCCCAAGTGTGGCTGGTTTCGAGATCGACGGGAAGGACTCGATCCGCGTAATAGCGTTCGAGGGCCTGCAACCACGCCTGGAGTTCGCCTCTGTCCTTGCTTTCCTTAAGAAGCGCAATCCCTTTGGCGATTTCTCCGATAGATACGACACTGACAAACAGACTATCGCTTTCGAGGGCTTCAACCACACGGCGGACACCGGGATGTCCTTTGGGGCGGCGCAATTCGGAAAGCACGCAGGTATCGAGAAGAACTCTCAAAACTTCACATCTCGCATGGGAGAGTCATCGCGGGTAAGATTCAGTCTTTCGAAGCTAGGGCCTTCTCTCATAAGAAATTCCTTGAAATCTGGGCGCTTCCCGGTGAGTTTTTCGTAATCACGCTCTGCTACGACGACGACAGCATCATTGTGACGGCGGACCCGTTGTGGTCCTTCGGCAAGGGCGCGGGTAACGAGTTCACTGAAGCGGTTTTTGGCATCTGCAAGTCGCCATTCCATAGTGGCTCCTATTGGCTAGATTATCTAGCCATATTATAGCCCGGTATAGTCAAAAATCGCAAACGCATTGAAAAGGCTTGGTTTCCCGTCTCGCAATTTTCTGCCACGGCTCGTTTCTGAAACCTCAAGAGCATGTACAGTCCGGGTTCGACAATCAAGTTTAGGGAGGCCTTGACTGCTTTGGGCGCGCCTGCTCGCCTATGTCACGGGAACAGTCGATCAAGAACTGCTGTTGCGAAACGAATATCTGACGGCGGAGAACCGAATCCTGCGAGGGCGGATCAAGGATCGGCTGCTGCTTTTGGGAAGGCGAGAAAGCGGCACTGGCCGAGATCGCTCACCGCCTGGCACGACTGTAGATGCTGCCAAACTGCTTGAAGCCGATTCTCGGGAGAGTTAGTTTTTGTCGGTGGCTGCACAACAGCTTTGCTAATCACGGACAAAGCGGCTGCAGAAGTGCGACCGACATACGACGTTGATGCAATCGCGGAGATAACTTCTTACGTCGGATACGCCGAATTTTCTGAGAGATTGAAGGCACTTGGTTTTCGCGAGAACACGCAGGAAGGCGCTCCGCTTTGTCGTTGGTGTCAACAAACGACAACTCTTGATGTGATGTCGCTCGACGGAAAAATCCTGGGGTTCAAAAACAGATGGTATGGACCCGCAATGGAAACGGCGGAGGAACGTGATTTGGAGCCAGACCTAGATCTTGATGGCCAGCCTCCCGAGACATCGAGTGCCCCTCGCTGCAAAAAAGGCGGGACGGCCCTGGCTACGCGGCGCGTCCCGCCCGTACATCAATTCGAATCGCCGCTCTAATCAGGCTTTGGCCGCTGATGCTGCTTGACCGCGCATCTGTTGCATGAATTGCCGCATCGCGGCGATATGACCCGGGCTGCGGTGTTCCGACCACGCCTCATAGCGCTTCGCCGCCTCTTCGAGGTGCACAAGGATCTGCTTGTTGACAAAACGCTCGCGAAACGTCGGAACGACGGGTTTAAGTGCCTCCCACACTCCGAAGAACTCGCCGCTGGTCTCAAAGAAGAGATCTTCGTGCAGTAGTCCGTAGTTGAGCAACGCACAGGCTTGCTCCCAGTAGCCAATCACCATTCCAACATACGCTCCGGTTTCGCTTCCCATCGGCGCGATCCGCATGGCGTCGTCGATATTATTCACGATGTAGTTTTTGCCGAACCAGTCACGCGCCTGGCGTAACTTAGCTTCCCTCCGCTGGTCGTAGACTTGAAGGTGAAGTTGCGCTTGTGCATGCGTCGGTTTTGATCCCATGATGCTCTCTCCTTTTCCTTGGATTGATTTTCCTGAACCGCGGTGCCCGCAGTCTCCAGTCTCGGCTTCGCCCCGCCTTCGCACGACGCTGGACCTTCGCGACTTCCGCGGGGGCAAACCCTCCACATCTTATCGTCGTTTAACGCAGATCAGAATCGACAATTTGGTTCCCTGAAAAATCCAATTTTTCGGAGGTTACCAAAGCGCACGTTGCCCGGACTCACTAACTTCCAAAATCCGCGTGCCGGAGCACCCACAGTGTTCCTGTCGCGGCTAGAATTGCGCTTAGAATCAAGCCTGTAGGGGAATCTCACATGGCCGGGCATTTGCCCTCCGGTCGTCTGGGAACTATATGATTATGCGCCAGAGCGGTCATCGTATACTTCGCCGAGATGCAGGGGTAATCCCAGTGGAATCTACTGCTATCCTCCCGCGCGCTGCGCTAATTCCTATTCTCGTATGTTTGGGGATGAGGTTCACAACCGAGACCACGGTGGCTCAATGCCCCAAAAGGGGCACTGTCGTCGTTGATAGCGTCTCAAATACGCGAGGAAAACCATATGAGGCCAAGGAAGTCCAGACGGTTGTGACCTATGATAGCGATGGGACGAAACGCGTAGTCGTTACTAAGTCGAACCTCTTCCGCGACAGCAGGGGGCGTATAAGGCAGGAGCGATTTTACGATGGAACAGACGACCATGCGGAAAACGTTCCAACTGACACTAAGTCTGATAAACGCGAGTTAGCTAGGACTGACTATTGTTTTTAAAGGCAACAAGGTTTATGTTACCGGCGTGTTGGTAGTTAAAGTGGAAATCCTGGCTAAGGGCATCCAGTCCCCGGCCATTTTCTGGAGTGACAAATGAAATCAGTCCTGAAGGTTCTTCCGCTCATTCTTTTTGCCGCCATTCCAGCATCCGCCCAAGACCCGGAACTGCGTCGCGAAGCGGTTCAGTTGCTGGAGCGTGCCAACGGCGTCAGCCTCTCGCCCAAATTGCCAAATCTAGAGCGCATCGACACCTTCCGCTTCTTTCACTCCAGCTCTGGGCCACAAGAAGGCACGTTCACGCGTGTGGTTGTGCAGGGTACAGGAAGACGCGAGGAGGCCCGCTTAGGTGAGTATCACTCACTCGATATTTGGACCCGTGGGCGCCTGGCGACCATGAGAACCGGCGAATTGCTCCCCCCTGAAATTGCCACCGTCATGCGGCTGACCCCCATTTATTTACTGCGATTCGCTGACGACGATGTGATCCATGCGATCGTTGATAAAGCTGCAGGTGGGAAAAAGATTCGATGCATTGAATTCGATACCATCCGAGGCCAGAAGGTCGAAAACAATGAGCTCTGCGTCGATCACAACAATGGAACATTGGTTTTAGAAAAGGTCGGTGACGAGCTCATCGAAAACAGTGAGTTCTTTTCGTTTGCGGGTGAGCTTGTGCCTGCCAAAATTGCCTACTCGTTTGCCGGCGTCCGCAAGCTAGAGATCTCGCAGACCATGACGGAGCTTACTGACACGAGCGAAAACGTCCTCGCTGCGCCGCCCGAGGCGCAGATCCGCAATTTTTGCAAAACCTATCGGCGTGCGATCGGAACGTCCCTGCCGCAGCCCAAGGCAGGAAAAGGCGGCAGAAATACCGATGTCGCCATTCGAGGAATCATCTCGACAGACGGAAAAGTCCATGAAGCCGTGGTGCAGAGCGCGGAGTACCCTGATTTAGGAGCCGAAGCGTTGGCTCTGGTTCAGCAATGGGTATTCACGCCTGCTGTGTGCGATGGCAATCCAAACACTCAGGAAGCGACGTTCATCGTGCATTTTCACGGGCGTTAATCCGCATTGGCATCATGAAGCTTGGCATGTTCATGCCGCTCAAACTCGATTAGGAGCTCCTGCCGCCGTCCGACTCATCCCCATGCGAGGACTTTGTCGGGATTCTATCGCAATGGCAGTTGGAGCGTAACGCCTGATAACGCGCTATCAGCGAAGTGAAATTAACCTCAGAATCACTTGCACATAGTGCGACAATCCGACAGAGGAATTAGTCGAGAGACCAGGTAGTGGCTCACTTCGCGCTCGATGGAGTGAAGTGGAAAGCAAACGAAAATCCGAGCAACTTTACGCGCACTTTATAGTCCGCCGCAAGGTACATGATCGGCGCTTCGACGGTGCCGGTGCGTTGCACGGTCACTTGCTCAGGTTCAAGCTGAATCTCATGCTCTTCGGCTTTGCGGATGACCGCTCTGCGGAAATCCTCATCCGTGCTCTGAGGAGTCAACCCGATTCGGCTTCCGACTTGCGCCGCGAGGTCCCGCATCTCTTCGCGCAGCTCGATGTTGGCCAGCTCGCACGAAGCGATCCGCCAGCTCGCGACGCCGGGCAATGCAAGAACCGCCAATCCAAGGATGAGTTTGGCTTTTCCCATCACGACAATCCGTTCAGGCCGGTAACCAAGAGCGAACTCTTTGCCTTCTCTGCTGGCTGGAATGCGAAGACGATTGTCTTGCCAGGTCGATTTTCCAGCTTTGCTACATCGCCATTTTGTTGCATCCATCAGTTTTGGTTCATGGCCGTGGACTGGATGGACTTGATGCGCTGCTCGATCTTCGCGGCTTCCTCGTTGCGACCGAGGGCGCGTAGTGCGGCAGCTTGGCTGGTCAGTGTGGGGACGACGATTGGATTGTCCGTGCCATATTGTTTTTCCAGGATGGCGAGGAGATGACCCTGGCAGGGCGCGGCTTTCTCTGGCTTTGCCAAGCGATCGTAAATGCTGCACAGAACCGTCAGATTCGGTAGCGCTTCGGCACCATCGGGACCGTAGAGCGTTTGGTCGATTTTGACGGCGCGGAGCACGAGAGGTTCTGCTTTCGCAAAATCGTTCTCAATAAAGTAGGGAGTTGCCATCATGCGGAGGCTGGTGGCCACGCCTGGGCTGTTCTCGCCGTAGGTCGTTTCATTCAGCTCGAGAGCGTGGTTGAGGTAGCTCTGCGCGGCAACAGAGTCGTGCTGATAAGCAGCCATCATACCGAGATTCTGAAGCGGATCACTGAGCATAGGAGATTGGGCGCCGTAGACTTCCTCACTGACCTTCAGCTGCCGGTGGAATAGGGTATCTGCTTCGGTGAAGTTTTGTAGGCCCACGGTGATTCTGCCGAGTTCTCCGAGAGCGATGGCCAGACGGCCGTCGTGCGGCTGCAGCTTTTCGCCTAGCTCCACCGCTTGCTTATAGTTTGTGATGGCGTCCTGCCATTGCCGTTGCATGAGCGCACTGGAGCCGGCTTGCATGGCGGTGTCTATTTTTTCTGAGATTCCAGAGCCCGCCCGTAGTGCCGCAACGCTCGATTCCAATTTTGCGGATTCCGCGGACTTGCCCGCGGCCTTGAGGGATGCGAGATGAAGGTTGAAGCGTTCTTGAGCGGATTTGTATTGGAGTTGCGGGTTGGGGGAAATGACCCGAAATACGCCGTTTCCGAGCGGCACGTTTGAGCCGGCAAGCGAAGCTCGTCGGTATTGGTCTAGCGAGCCGACCCAGTCGCCGTTCTTCTCCAACGCGGCGGCGAATCGGAGCCTGGCCTCCGTGTCTTTGGGGTCGAGCGCGATGGACTGCTTGAATTCGGCAATGGCAGCGTCGGTTTTCCCGGTTTCTTCGAGTGCTTGAGCGTAGAGATCGTGAGTGGCCGCGTCACTTGGTTCGAAATCCGCGGCTTGCTTCAGTTGCGGCAGGGCGTTGGCAAAATCTTTCTTGGCTAGCAGGACTTTTCCGGTGCCGAGGTGTGCCGCAGCTGAATTTTCATCCAACTGCACGGCCAGGCTGTACTCCTGCAATGCCGCGGTGTAGTCTTGCTGGAATGCATGAAGATCACCGAGACGAATGTGCGGTTGAGGATCGGAGGAATCTAGCTTGGCCGCAATGCCATATTCCTTCTCCGCGCCTTTGAAATCCGACGATCCGTAGAGCGCGCCGCCGAGGCAGAGGTGGCATATTTCGGAGTCCGGAGCCATACCCTCCAGTTCGCGGAATTCGATAACAGCTTGGGCACTGAAATGACCCTCGATGAGAGCGGAGCCAAGATTGCGCCGCGCGTTGAGATCCTTGGGATTCAGGCGCTTGGCTTCGCGATACTCTTGAATAGCCGAACTGATGTCGCCTTTAGTCTGATAGGCGTTGCCGAGATTGTCGTGTACGTCCGAGTCGTTCGGGTCGAGAGCGATGGCCTTTTTATATTCAGCGATGGAACCGTCCAGGTCTCTCTTGTTGTAAAGTAGCAGCCCCAAGTCATAGCGAGCTGACTCATAGTCTGGCTTGAGTCGAAGGGCTTCTTGGAATTCCGCCGCACCGGCGTCAAATTTGCGCATGTCTTGCAGCAGTAACCCCGCATTCTTGTGAGCTTCTGGGTTGTCCGGAGTTCGCGCCAGTGCAGCTTTGGTTTCGCGCAGGCCCTCTTCTGACTGACCGAGCCGATACATCAGGTAACTCAGCTTCGTGTGTGCCTCGGGAAAGTCAGGATTTTTCTGCAAGACTTCCTCGTACAGGGAGGCAGCCATGAGCCACTGTTCGCGGCGACGCAGGAGTTCTCCCATAGCAAAGCCCGCTTCCGGGCCACTGTCGGAGTCCAGAGCACTGGCAAGTTCCTGCGCTGCTTCCTGATACTGCTTGTTTCGCATGAACTTCCCGGCGCTCGCTAGACGCTGGAGCAATTTCGCTGATTCCTTGCTATCGGCGGCTGCGGGCTGATTGGAGACCGTTCCTTTACCCACCGCAGCGAGGACGCGAGCGTCAGCGCCGGCATCGGTAAGTTGCGAACGATATCCGTCCGTGGGACGAAATGCCAGGCCGCGCGACTGTATTTCATGGACGATGTTTTCGCTCAGGGCGTTCCCCACGACTAACGCGAGCAATTCGCGATCGGCCAGAGGCCTCGGTTTTTCTTCAGCGGCTGCCAGCGTCACGAAATTGAAGACCAGGATGATGAGTGCGAAGTGTCGGCGAACGGAGGGTTTCATTGGATCTCCTAGAAAAGTGCAGTTCAAGTTTAAGGAGATGGCATCGCTGAAAACACTAGACAACCACGCAGCGGTCACGAACTGCATACCTGACCAGATGGCCAGTGCCGCTGATTTACGGAATGGTTGAAGAAGGATTGTTATGCAATTATGTGGATTCCTACGCGAGAGCTGACCCTGCACACTAATGGGCCTCTGCGAATGTTCGCAGGGTCTCCGAGTGGCCGGCCAATACTGCCTACAGCCTCGGACAGTGACGGGCACTTGATTATGCGAACGCCGAACGAATCTGAAGTCGGCATTCTACACGGAAACAGCGGTCATCGAAGGTACGCAATCGAATAGCCCGCACGCTTCTAATTTTCCGATGGTCTCTCGACATGATCGATGACGAGAGTTTCCCCAGGGCCATTTTGGGATTCAAGGTTCAGGCCAAGCTGCTTCTGGAGCGCCGCGAAAAGCGAAGGCCTGGAAGAATCGCCCGAGGGGCTGCTGTCAGCTCCTTGTTGGCCGCCAGTCGGAGCTTGGCTCACGCCTGGCGTCCATTGCAACTTGAAATCATAATTGCCCTTAAGGCCGGTCTTATCCTCGATGATGCTACCGCCGAATTCTCGCGATAACTCCCGCGACAAATGCCGCACCAGGAGCGAGACAGGAACCGCTTGAGCTGTCAACTCGCCAACTCCAAATCTCATCATGGCTGCTCCTACACGGCCGTCAGGACCTGTGAATCCGTTGGCGTAAATGCCGCCAGGTATTGCCTCCTGAAGTTTGGGACCGTTCTGCGCGATCACCAGCTCATATACCCGAAGATGTTGGGTCTCACGGTGGAGCGTCAGTCTGAAACGATCCGCCAAAAACTCCTGGAGCATGTGCTTCCGCTGACGCAGGCGCTGATCCTCGCTGAGCTCCTGCAGCGCATCAAGCACAGATTTGTCTATCTTCGCTTCAATGTCGTATCTTTCCGAGTTGAGCCAGTCCGGTGCTCCCGAGATTTGATTGTCTTCGACTCCCCACGCCTGTCGAATGAGCATCTGCAGAGTCAAGTTGGTCGCCGTGAAACCATTGGTCTTTTCAAACAACTTCTCACTGATCACCCCTACTCCACCTTTGCTTGGTTTGACTGAAGCTACGGCGAATACAGGCGGAATGTCCGCCGTGTTTTGGGTCTGCGGCTCGGAAGGCCTTTCGGCATTGTCGATGATAAGAACCTCAACCGGAGCTGTTTGAGGTTTCAATTCGAGGCCTAGCTGCTCCGGTAAGACTGTCAAAAGCGAACCACCGCGTTCCATGAAAGCCGTGTGACAGTCTAGCGTGAAGTCATAATTACCCTTGAGACTAGTCTCATTCACAACGCTCCGGCTCAGCCGTTCCGACAAAGCCCCCACTAGGTCCGCGATCGGGACCCCTTGACCTACTAACTTGCACGGTCCCGGCTGCAATAGTGTGCGCGCACCTAGCGGGCGGCCGTGAGGGTCTTTGAATCCATCGGGGTAAGTGTCTCCAGGTTTCGCTTCCTGAAGTTTGGCGCCATCTTTCGCGATGACCAGCACGTATGCTGGAACCTCTTTGGTTTCGTGGTGCAGCATGACCTTGAAGCGGTCCGCCAGAAGCTCCTGAAGCATGTGCTTCGACTGAAGAATGCGTTGATCCGGGCCAAGCCTCTGCAACTCATCAACTACAGATTTTTCCACTTTCGCATCAATATCATATCCCTCAGAGTTGACCCACTCTGGCCCTCCTAGGATTTGGTCATCCTGCACATCGTAAGCCTTTTGAATGAGCTTATGCAGCGTGAAGTTCGTTGCCATGAACCGGTCGGCCTTCCACATAATCCCGGCGAAAGGTTTGCCAGCGATGGAAAACCCAGCCATAGGCGTGCCATTGTTTGATTTGATCGAAACGGCTTCAAACGCGGGGACAATGGCGCCTATGCTTTGGGCCTGGGACTCAGCCCGAGCTGGTGTTGCTTGTAGCCAACCAAATAGTATTGGCAGAGCGATGGCCGCCGATGCGAGCGCGCTGAGCAACAGCTTCCTGCTGAAATCCAGTTTGCGCACAAAACCTCCAATCATGATACGGGCGATCCGTTTCTTGAGGTCGGCGCCCGTAACTCCCGACACAAAAGCCAGCGGAGATCCCACGCAGAATTCGCAGATCTTCAAAATACTTTCCGCATAGACCTGCCGGTCGCTACCCGATTCCAGGACTTCTTCGTCGCAGGCGTGTTCGCGCTCCTTCATCAGCCGCGCCTCCAACCACCACACCAACGGGTGGAACCAGAAGATGGCTTCCACCACCATGTGGAGCGCGGCGGCCAGATTGTCGCGACGGCGCACGTGGCACAGTTCGTGCGCAAAAATGGTCTCTAGATGCCCATCTTCAAGCCGTTCAGAGATTCCCTCCGGCCATACCAAAATCGGCCGGGCTATGCCGAACACCCCTGGTTCGAGAGAAGTCTTCGACAATAAGATTTTGGTCATCTTCGGCATCCCTTCCATACGCTCCAGCCGTCGCAGGGTTTGCACTTCGCGTCCTTCTTCTAGGGGCACCGCTTTTCGGATGGCTGCGGAAATCCGACGCCAACGCAGGTACCATGCGGAAACGACTATAACGAATCCGCAGAGCCACACCGCTGCGAGAAGAGCCGGGAGCAGCTGGATCGGCTTCGAGGAAACTGTCGAGGGAGTGGTCCGAGACATCATAGACGTCGCCGGCTGCGTAAAGGGCTGGCTGACCTCTTCCATCGCAAAATATAGCCCTGAGTTCGTTCCTGCCGAACTGCGCGACCAGGCTAGGTGGCTGCCAATGCCAGCCAGCAACGAAAAGGGAATCAGGAATTTCAGCGATGCTGCCAGCCAGAGCCGGTATCGCGCCCGCGCGTGGTACTTTCGCAAAAACAAAACCAATAATCCGGCCGCGATGGCAAAGAGCGTCGATTGCCACAAGTGATTGCCCAGCGCTGGCGCAATGGCCATACACATTGCAGACAAATATTTCAGGATCATTGCGCTTTTTCCTCTCTCTCAAAATCTCCGGAGAATTCTCTCGCTTGTCCCTAACATCGTTGCTCCTACCCGCTGCTAATTCTCCGAGGCCTTTTCGACATGATCGATGACGAGAACTTGCCCAGGACCTTTTTGCGACTCCAGTTTCAGCCCAAGCTGCTCCTGAATCGCCGTGAAGAGTGAAGGCCCAGAGGAGTCAGGCGGGTAGTGCTGCCGGTACCTTGTTGGTCTTCTCCCGCCCCCTTAAACATGGGACCTTGGCTCTCGTCTGCTATCGTCCATTGCAGTGTGAAATCATAGCTGCCCGTGAGCCCCGTGTTGTCCAGAACGCCTCGGTTCAGAATGTTTTCCGACAACAGTCGTACCAGTTTCGCCATCGGCAGACCTTGACCTATTAGCTCGCCCCTTCCTCCATGGAACCTTCCCAGCTTGAACATGCCCGCTCCGCTGCCGCCGTCAGCCCCATGGAATCCGTTCGGATAAGTGTCGCCGGGTTTGGCCTCCTTAAGTTTGGGGCCATTCCTTGCAATGACCAGTACATACCCGCCAAGCTGTTTGGTTTCGCGGTGGAGCGTCAGCTTGAAGCGGTCGGCTAGAAGCGCCTGAAGCATGCGTCGCCTTTCAACGTTACGTTGATCTTCACTAAGCTTGCGCAATCCATCGGCCACAGCACTGTCCATTCTTGCCTCAATATCGTATCTTTCAGAGTTGAGCCAATTCGGCGCTCCGAAGATTTGATTGTCGTTGACTCCGTATGCCGTTCGAATAAGCATCATCATCGTGACACTCGTTGCACTGAACCCATTCTGCTCGAACATCATTTTGAACAATCCGTTGTCAGATTTGTTTGGTTTGATCGAAGCGACCTCATATACAGTTGCATTGGCGCCTTTGGTCTGGGGCTGCGACCCAGCTCGGCTTGCCGTTCCGCTTACCAGGCCGAACACAACCGGTGCCGCGACGGCTACTAATGCAAACGCGCCAACCAAAAGTTTCCTCCTGAAATCCAGTCTGCGTGCGACACTCTCGGTCATGATACGAACAATCCGGTTCTTCACATCGGCACCCGTAACTCCGGACACACAGTCCAGCGGAGATTCCACACAGAATTCGCATACCTTCAAAATACTTTCGGCATAGACCTGCCGGTCGCTGCCCGATTCCAAGACTTCTTCATCGCAGGCGCGCTCGCGCTCCTCCACCAGCCGGGCTCCCAACCACCAGACCAACGGGTGAAACCAGAAGATGGCTTCTACCACCATGTGTATCGTAGCGACCAGATTGTCGCGACGGCGTACGTGCCACAGTTCGTGAGCAAGAATGGCCTCCAGATGCGCATCGTCAAGACGTTCGGAGATGCCCTCCGGCCATACCAAGACGGGGTGGGCGATGCCGAAAATTCCAGGTTCCAGAGAAGCTCGCGAGGATAGCAGTTCGATTCGTTGCCGAATTCCTGTAATACATCCGATCCGACGCAGCGCTTCCACTTCGCGCCCTTCCCGCAAGGGCACCGCTTCACGAATGGCTCGGGAAATTCGACTCCAACGCACACACCATACGTAAAGAACCATCACAAATCCGCAGAGCCACGCCGCTATAAAAAGGGCTGGAAGCAGATGAGTCGCACTCTGGGAGACTGTCGAGGGAGCGAGTGGAGAGATCACCGGCATCGTCGACGGAGTGAAGGGCTGGCTGACCTGCTCCATCGCGACGTACAGCCCGGTATGCATTCCCGCCGAGCCTCGTGGCCACGGTAGATGGCTCCCCATTGCGACCAGTAATGACAAGGGAATCAAGAATTTTACCGACGCTGCAAACCAGAGCCAGTAGCGAGCTCGCGCCTGGTTCTTGCGCAAAAACAATGTGAATAATCCTGATGCGATCGCGAGTAGTGTCGACTGCCATAGGTGGTTACCGAGCGCTGGCGCTATGGCTGCCCCCATCGTGGACAAATAGTCAGAAGTCATTTCGATTTGTCCTTTCGGAGAATCTTCTCAGCCTCCTTTACGTCATGAAGCGTGAGTCGACCGGATTCGATCAGGCGTGCCATAACGGGTTGCGTGCGCCCGCCGAACAGTGCCACAAGGTCGTCGACCAGTCTGCGCTGAGCGGCATTGCGGGTCATGGCAGCCTCGAAAACGTGAAAGTTGCCAACCTTCTTCACGCGGCGCACGGCCTTTTTCCTCTCCAGCCGATAAACGGTTGTCTGGATCGTTGTGTAAGCAGGTCTGTCTTTTTCGGGGAAAGTCTCTTGAATCTCACGGATGGAGGCATGGGCCCGCGTCCAAAGCGCTTCCATCATCTGAAGTTCGAGCTTCGTTAACTTGGGTTCGCCCATTTTATCTACTATCTACGTTTGTACATCTACTATTACAATATGTAGAAGTCAAGTGTTGTTTTTGTGGTTTGGCGGAAAGAAAGGAAAGGGCTCAGCCACACTTCAGTTCATTTATCACTGAATCCTAATCTCACGCGGCACAGAAATCTCGTTACGTATAGGGCGCATAGATAGCGCGCAGCCGACCCGCAGCACGACTTTTCTGGCCATAATGGGTTGATTAGGGATAGCAGAGCTAAGGCCGATTTTGCGCGCTCCGGGGTTAAGCAAACAGGTAAAAGCTGCACTAGAGGTGAGGATCATGCGAATTATTACGTCGCTGGGATTACTGCTGCTGGTTGGTGCGATGCTGGCCGTGCCTGCCCCGTCCCAGGCACAAATTGCTGTGGGCGTCTCGGTCCGGGTAGGACCGCCGGTTCTCCCGGTGTATGCCCAGCCAATCTGCCCAGGGCCAGGCTACATCTGGACTCCCGGATACTGGGCTTACGGAGACGAAGGATATTATTGGGTGCCGGGAACGTGGGTAATGGCGCCGGAGCCTGGTCTCCTGTGGACGCCGGGTTATTGGGGCTTCGCGGAAAGTGTTTATGTGTGGCGCGCCGGCTATTGGGGGCCGCACGTCGGCTTTTATGGCGGTATCAATTATGGGTATGGCTACACGGGCGTTGGGTTCTGGGGCGGCGAATGGCGTGGCAGAGAGTTTGTCTACAATCGCGCCGTGACCAACGTCAACGTCACGGTGATTCACAACACGTACAACCGCACGGTGGTAGTGAACAACGTCAATCGTGTCAGCTTCAATGGCGGTCCCTGAGTCCGGGCCTCATGTTTTTGTGGTCGAACTATTCACGCCCTATGCGCAAGCTGTCGAATCTTCAAGTAAACAGGGCGCTGGCTATAGTGCCCAGCAGGCCATACAGGATTATCGACTCCGCGGCGACTCGCTCCGCGTCTCAGTGCACGTTCCGAGAGCGACGGCGCGTTTCAAACGCCTCCCGCTCCCGTCACGTGGATGACGGGGATGCCCGACGCAAGCAGCGACCCGACGAGCATGATGATGTACTCCGACTGCCGTTCGGCGAGCACCAACGTTCCGTACGACCAGACGACCAGGATGGCACCGCAATGAGGGTTGAGCCCCCTGCCTCGGCCGTCCCGACCCTGGCGTGGACGGTATAGCTCGTCAGGTGAAGCGTCATGAAGAGGATCTAGAGCAGAGACACGATGGTTAACATGAGGTTGGGCTTCATTGGATTCTCCTTGTTAAATGCGTGTGTGCTGGGTGGCGCGCCCCACGGTTTTCAGAGTGCCGGTCTTTGTTCTACGAATCGCGCAGGTCTACCCGGGATCATCGACTTTCCGTTGTATGCCTTTGTGAAGCGGACTCGCACTAACCAGAAAATCAACAAAATCAGCGGAAGGATGGTGAGAACCAAATACAAGGTTGTGTTGAATAAAGCCGGGGATAGATATTTTCCGAGCCCCACTGTCGAAAGCAATCTCAGTGGGCGGTTTGACCCTCCGAAGAAAAAAGACCCTGCTGCGATAAACAGCCCAAAGCACATGCGCCAGAGATGCCGCGAGATGCGCTTGACTCCAGCAACGCCGCCGCGCACCAGCATGCGAACGTCCCCTGCCGCTGCAAGCAGACACACCGAACCCATGAAAAGGATCATCCCAACAGGAACTCCGTCTAGTGAGCTGTGTCCGCTACGCAGGACTTTGACGCCAGTCATCCAGCTGAGGATGCCATTCGCCAGGGGAATCAGGAGCAGAACCCAGTCCAAACGGCTCGTTTCCCCGTCTCTGCGCCTGGCGGTCAGCCAGGCCGTTCCGATCAGATAAACGGTGAGAATCCCGCCGCCAATGTTATTGGGTTGATTCCTCACGATCGCCAGGTACGCCGCGAAGGCACCCATGGTGAGCATGGACGCGACAAAGACCTTCCCCGCCAGCACATGCCGGGGGGATCCTTTGCGGAAAGCCATAGCAGCAGTCCCGGACAGCAACCCCAAGGACCCACCGCAAATATGCACAATCAGTGCGGGCGAATAGGACATTGACCCTTCTTGGAGATATATACGAGGACCGGAGTCCCAGTGTTTCACCCTACCAGCACTGACGGCTAATCAAAAAGCGAACACTGCTGTCCCTGTGGACTATGAACCACGCGCGGGGTGTCCATACCCCAGAGTCTACGGAACAGCTCGACAGTTGAAGGACCGTGTCCAGCGTATAATGCCGCGTCCCACTCTGATCCGATGTTAACATTTGCAGTCCTTTGCGCGTCCTTAGTTCAGAGTACAATGCAATAGTGACGGCTCCTAAGGGCACCTAGCCGGAGGTCTTAACATGAGGATGGCGCTTTTAGTTTTGCTCAATTCTTTGCTGATTCTGAGCGTCCCTACGCCTCTGCTGGCGAAAGGAAAAACAGTCAAGATCACAATCAAAGGTGCCAACCTCAAAACACCGATTGAAATCTCCGACCCCAAAATTCTAGCGAATTTCCAGGTTTGGACAGGTCCAGGAACAAGTACCGCCGACAACCAGTCACTCATCATCGATTGGTCTCAAGATCCGGTCACAAAACCGCCCGAGTCCCTTCGCAGGTATCAAGTCTCGTTCCACACAGACCCACATGACCAAATCGTTTATGTGGTGTATTACGCGTGCAGTCTCGGCGCTGAGCAGGGTTATGTCTATCTGCCCGGCGAATCTGATGAATGGGCCGGACTCAATGTGCGGACGATTTTCCACGGACTGGAGGGAAAGTGGTTTCGCGCATGGAGCGCTTGGGAGCGCGTAGCAAGACCGCTTATCGACAAAGCGGCACTAACAGATTCAATCCAACCCCGATAGCTCCTGGGAAGCCACCCTTAATCAAGCATTGCTGGGCTGCTACAGTCAGCTATCGAGAGGAAACGCGGTTGGCCTTGAGACTCAATTCGGCATAATTCGGAAGGCGGCATTATGCCGACGTCGGCATAACGCGTAGTGATTGTTGGCAAAAGCCAAAATCATGATGCGCCGCTCTTGGATCCTCTTGAGAAGACCGACCAACTCGGAAAGATCACTTTGGCGATCAACAATCACTTTGTCCCAAGTTGTGGTTTTTTCTTCGATTCCCTTCCGGTCCTCCCCCAACAACCGAACATGAGTGAACTCAGAAGTAATTAAATCGAATTTGTCCCTCATCTCCCAGGGCCGTGACATCCAGCCTTGCTCAATCAGCGCGAGAGCAACGGCGGAGACGGTGACCGACGCCGTTGGGCGACGAAGCCGCCGCATGCGCCACCCACGAGTTTCAGCGCGTGGGCCACGATGTATGCAAAAGGTTCAGGCTGCGCGCGCGTCAAGGTTACATAGATCAGCGCCGCGACCACTCCCACCAACGTCCCATGCAGAATGAAATGAGATTCGATCGGCCGACACACCCAGAGTGCTCCCAGGAAGCACATGACGAAGGACCCGGGGGGAGCAGTGTAGTGCAGGAGATTGTCGCCTAGACGCAAGCCGAGAGGAACAATCGCGAGAATGAGAGCTACTTCCGCGAGCAGCCCGCCGAGCAAAATTCGTCCCCAGTGGATTGTTGTGCTACTCATTTTCCTACTCCCGTGCGCATGAACAGCGATTCGCGATTGTAGCAACTAGCGATGAATCCAAACCAGTTGCTAAGATTCCCCTCACTTCTTGGATCACAAGTTGCTGATTTTCCCTCGCTTTATGCACGCTCCGGCAAGTTCTGAGTAAAGTGGACAACGGCCTTGGAAGCGGACGCTCGCGCTCTTCGGTGCCCCGGGAAAACGGCGCAAGAAAAAGGAGATTCAAGAAATGTCTTACCTGAGGACCCTGTTTCACCAGAGGCGCGCGCCAACAAGCTTGCCGCGAAGGCAATCGGGTGGAGGTTGCTCGGGGGGCGGGCGGCTGTTAAAATTTAATGTTTGCTGGGACGCAGCCGTCTGCGCCGTAAGCGCGGGCGGCTTTTTCTCCGTTGGGAAGGCGTTCAGAATGCGCCGCCGACCCGTCTTATCGGCCTGACCCCCCTGGAGCTTTTTTCGAGTGTGCTTGCGGTGAGGAAGTCTCGACTCACCGGTTCTGGCCCCTACGGAAGGGAGACGACGAGTGGCAAAATACGATGTAGCGATTATCGGAAGCGGTCCAGGCGGGTATGTGGCGGCGATCCGGGCGGGCGAACTTGGCCTGAAAACAGTTGTCGTAGAGAAGGATCCCTACCTGGGCGGGACCTGTTTACACGTGGGCTGCATTCCGACCAAGGTGCTGCTGCATCACGCCGAGGTTTACGATCAGTTCAAGAATGGCGCGGAGCTGGGGTTCGAGGTCAGCGGGCTGAAAATCAACTGGGCCAATGTGCTCGCGCGGAAGGACAAGATCGTCAAGAAGCATTCGAAAGGCATCGAGTTTCTCTTCAAAAAGAACCACGTGGAGTGGGTGCAGGGCTGGGGAAAGTATGAAGGCCCTGGGCGCGTAAGCGTGGAGAAAGACGGGAAGAAAACCGAGCTCGAAGCAGCCAACATCCTGATGGTGAGCGGGTCGGAGGCGAAATCGCTCCCCGGGATTGCGCCCGACCACAAGACGATTCTCACGAACCGTTCGATTCTTCAGCTTCCGGAGATCCCCAAGACGCTGATTGTAGTTGGTGCCGGCGCTGTCGGCGTGGAGTTTGCGTCCATCTACAATTCGTTCGGGACCCAGGTGACCATCCTGGAAGCGCTGCCACGTGTTGTGCCGGTCGAGGACGAAGAGATTTCCACAGAGCTGACCAAGGCCTTTCAGAAGAAAGGCATTCAGGTGTTCACCAGTTGCGGAGTGGAATCGGTGAAGAAGGACGCCAAGGGCGTCACGGTGGCGTTCCAGGACCAGGACGGCAAGGCCCAGACGATGCAAGCGGAGAAACTGCTGCTGGCCGTGGGCCGCCAGCCGATGACCGAGAATTGCGGTCTGGAGAAATCGAGGGCCAAGCTAGAGCGCGGATTTGTCCAGGTGGGCGACAACATGGAGACGTCCGAGAAGGGGCTGTATGCCATCGGAGATATCGTTGCCGGGCTGCCACAACTGGCGCACGCGGCGATGATGGAGGGGATTATCGCGGTAACGCACATCGCCGGGAAGCCGGCTCATCAGATCGTGAAGACCCGAATTCCGAACGCCACGTACTGCGAACCGCAAATCGGCTCGATCGGACTAACGGAAAAGCAGGCGCGCGACTCAGGACACGAACTAAAGATCGGGAAGTTCCCGTTTGTGGGGAACAGCAAAGCGACCATTCTGGGGAGTCACGGCGGATTCATCAAAGTGGTTTCCGACAAAGCCTACGGCGAAGTGCTGGGGATTCACATCATCGGGCCGCTGGCCACCGAACTTCTCGCGGAGGCGGCGACGGTGTTGAACCTTGAAGGCACCATCGACGACATGATGAACATGATGCACGCGCATCCCACGGTATGGGAAGCGCTGGGCGATGCTTTTGCCTCGGTGCGAGGATTGCAGATTAACGTTTGACATCTAGCTTGTAGGGGCGCAGCATGCTGCGCCCCTACAAAGAAACTCGGCCGGTGTTGAATAAATTCCTGACCGTCGACTTGGGATTGCTTGGCTATACGCAAGCTTACGCGTTGCAGAAGCGCGTTGTGGCGGCGCGGAAAGCCGGTGCAGTCGAGGATGTGCTTCTGCTTTGCGAGCATGCGCATGTGATTACCCTGGGGCGAAACGGCAAGCTGGAAAATTTGCTGGCCTCCGAACATGTGCTGCGGCAGAAAGGCGTGGAGTTCCATGCCACCGATCGCGGTGGAGACATTACCTACCACGGGCCGGGACAGCTTGTGGGATATCCGATTCTGAACCTGGGCGCCATCCGGCGCGACGTCGTGTGGTACGTGCGGACGCTGGAAGAGGCGATGATCCGAGCCACTGCGGAGTTCGGGATTACCGCGGAGCGCGAGCCTGGGAGGACCGGCGTTTGGGTCCAGGCTGGCAAGCTGGCGGCCATCGGGGTACACATCAGCCGCTGGGTTAGTTCACACGGATTTGCATATAACGTGTCGACGGATTTGCGGAATTTCGACCTCATCGTGCCGTGCGGGATGGCCGACCGCCAAGCCACGTCGCTCGAGAAATTGCTGGGGCGCAATGTCCAGGAAAGAGACGTCGCGCCGCGGATTACCAGGCATCTGGGTGCGTTGCTCGGACTGGAGATCCAGGAAGTATCGAGGAAAGAACTGCTTGAGAAACTGGAGCACGCCGAGCAGGCCGCCCTGGTTTCCGCATAGGAATTGGAGCAAGGGGATGAAGAAGGAATTGACGCGGCAACAGTATTTGGATCTGTACTACTACATGCGGCTGAACCGTGGTGTCGAGGACATGATGGTGAAGCTGTTCCGGCAGAACAAGATTGTCGGAGGGCTTTACTCCAGTCTGGGCCAGGAAGCGATTTCAGTGGGAACGGCGTACGCCCTGGAAAAAAAGGACTGGCTGGCGCCCATGATCCGCAACATCGGGGCATTACTGGTGAAGGGCGTGCGGCCGCGCGACATTTTCATGCAGCACATGGCCAAGTACGATTCGCCGACCAAGGGCAAGGACGGCACGAGCCACTTCGGGGATCTGGAGGATCTGCACATCGTTTCGCCGATATCGATGCTGGGCGATCTAATTCCGGTGATGACCGGCGTGGCCATGGCCGGACGCTATCTGGGCCAGAAAACCGTGGCCATGACCTGGATCGGGGACGGCGGAAGCTCCACCGGCGTGTTTCACGAAGGGCTGAATTTGGCAGCCACACAGAAGGCCCCGTTTGTTTTGATTCTTGAGAATAATCTGTGGGCGTATTCGACGCCGGTCCGCAAACAGGTGCCGCTTGAGAATCTCGCCGACCGCGCCAAGGCCTATGGCATCGATAGCTACATTGTCGACGGCAATAATGTGGTGGAGATGTATTCCACGGCGAAGGAAGCGGTGGAACGGGCGCGAGCCGGAGAAGGGCCGATTCTGATCGAAGCCAAGAGTTTCCGGCGGATGGGCCACGCGCAGCATGATGCGGCTGAGTACGTGCCGAAAGAGATGCGCGCGTATTGGGAAGCGCGCGATCCGATAGCGCTCCATGAAAAATTCCTGACCAGCGAAAAACTGCTCGACGCCAAGGACACGAAAGAGATCGAGGAGAAGATCAACGCCCTGCTGGCCAAGGAGCGGGAGTTTGCAGAGAATTCTCCGATGCCACCGCCGGAATTTGCGGAGACCGGCGTGTACTGTACGGGAGACGATTGCCACAAGATTCGGGCGAAGTGGGAGCGGCCGATTGCGGAGGTGACGCCGCCCAGATCGAGCGTCGAGGCGGTTTGGACGGTTCCGGGATTTGGATCTGGTAAAGGCTCCGGAGGAGCGAACGCGCCGATGCACTTCGGCGATACGCAGACTGCGCAGACGATACCCGCTGAGGCTGGCAAGCTCGCGGGGAAGCCGCCAGCGAAAGTGACGCCCAAGAAAACGGTGAAGACCGCCCCGACCGGCGCTTCGAGAAAGGCGCGGAGATAGCCATGCCGGGAGCCAATGGAGGCGCGTCGAACACAACGCCGGTCACGTTTCTCGAAGCCATCAAGCAGGCCATGTTTGAAGAGATGGAGCGGGACCCGGCCGTCGTGCTGATTGGCGAAGACGTGGGCGTGTACGGCGGGGCATTCAAGACCAGCGAAGGGTTGCTGGAGCGGTTTGGTTGGGAGCGCGTGATCGACACGCCCATCAGCGAGAGCGCCATTATCGGCGCGGCTTGCGGGATGAGCTACTGCGGCTTGCGCCCCATCTGCGAAATGCAGTTCATCGATTTCATCGTTTGCGCCTTCAATCAGATTACCAATTTCGTGGCCAAGGGACATTACCTTTGGAATGCCCCGGCGCCGATGGTGGTGCGCGGGCCGTCCGGGGGCGGGGTGCATGGAGGGCCGTTCCACTCGGCGAATCCGGAGATGTATTTTGTCCACACGCCGGGGCTGAAGGTCATCTATCCCTCAACGCCGTACGATGCCAAGGGATTGCTGAAAGCCGCGGTGCGGGACAATAATCCGGTGCTGTTCTTCGAGCACAAGTTCCTCTATCGCCGCATCAAAGGAGAGGTTCCCGCCGCGGATTACACCGTGCCGATTGGGAAAGCCGTGGTGCGCCGCGAAGGGATACACCTGACGATTATTTCCTACGCGGCGATGATGCATGCTTCGCTCGAAGCGGCCGAGGCCCTGGCCCAGGAAGGCATCGAGGCGGAAGTCATCGATCTGCGGACGCTGCTGCCGCTGGATGAAGAGACGATTCTGAATTCGGTGAAAAAGACCAACAAATGTCTGGTCGTGCACGAAGATACAAAGACGGGCGGAATCGCGGGCGAGATCGCGGCAATTCTATGCGAGAAGGCGTTTGGCGACCTGGACGGGCCGCTCATGCGCGT
>Ga0209234_1000063_pt1 | contig 25815 bp, 17 predicted proteins | sample GraSoi013_1_20cm_2_FD_185816 | JGI IMG/M metagenome (GOLD analysis project Ga0209234, IMG submission 185816) | Grasslands soil microbial communities from the Angelo Coastal Reserve, California, USA - Sample 08_20_2013_1_20cm (SPAdes) (version 2) | ecosystem: Environmental > Terrestrial > Soil >... | reverse complement strand
CGTTCGGGCAAATACCGGCGCGATCAGTCCCCGGGCCACGATGGCGTGACAAGTGGTTGTCCAGCCTGGTCGCGGCCCACCTCGTGGCGTCAATCAGGCCGGAAGCCGGCCGTCTGGTAGAAAAATCCTTCCTCCATAATCACATCAGCACCCAACTTCTCTGGAAGCACGGCGCTGGTATGATCGTGAATGATCTTCCATCCATCCGGGAAGCGTTGCCACACCAGGGTAAACACTCCTCCGACATCACCTTTTTCACGTTTCAAATGCCAACGCCCCAGGACCAGCGCGGCTTGCGGCCCCAAAAATCGAAACTCTAGCTCCGAAAAATCCAGCTGTCCCATCGCCCCGGAGTCGGGATAATTCTTTTTATATCGCGTGCGCACCGCGTCCCAGCCTCGTGCCACGCCGCTGTTCCCGGAAAAGGTCAGTTCCGGAGAACGCCAATAGCCCTCCAGAAAGGCGTCCACATCGCCACGGTTCCACGCGGTCTGCTGCCCGCTTAGAACGGCGTGGATGGCTTCCTGGTCGGTGTGACGCTCCTCGGCGGGACGGGCGAGTCTAGCGACCAAGAGGAACACCACCATTGCCAATCGAACCGCCACGAGTACGCAGCAACGAATTGCTCGCATGGCCGCTCTCCTCAGGAAAAAACCCTGGTCTCCGTCTGAGGATAAGCTGACGACCGCCTGGCCGGCAAGCATTCGCGGGTAAGCCAAATAATCCCAAAGGGTTACATCCGATAGTCCCAGCCCGCTAGTACTTCGGAGCTATTGGAATCTATCTTTGTCCCCGCCAGAATCCCGTTAGAGGCTGAGGGAATGTACAGCGCCATGCTACTTGCGATCTCCATTGTGGCCCTTTCCCAGTTCGCGCTCTATTATTGGAGAGCGGTCCTGGCGGGTGTTGCGGCGACGCCGGTTTCTGACCGCGTGCTAGTTGCAGCCCAGGTCGAAAATGGGCGCGTTAGGCCCGAGGATTTCCAGACCTTGTCCGGCTTACATCATTTGACCCTTGATCTCTATCCCAATCGCAGCGGATTGGGTTTGGTACGTCTGTATTACAAGCTTATCGAAGGCCTGGATGTTTTTCTCGGCAAGAAGATTCCTGCTTTCGCCGTCTGGAGCGAAAGCGAACGGGTCATCTGCGCCCGTTACGCGGCCGTCCAGGTCGATCGCCGCCTTCAGGCCAACCTCGACCTAGCGGCCTCGCTGTACACCTGCTAACGGACCTTCAACCGATCAGTCTTTTCCTGTCCCTCGCGAGGGACCGTCTGCCTGGTTCACATCCTTCAAAAGATTTCTCGTCGTCCGGTTAAGCGAAAGCCATTCGATTGTCCCAACGCCGCCGCGGATTAGAATTTGAGCTGCAGCGACATCTGAAGGATGCGCGCCTGTGACACGGTTTTGGTGATCTGGCCAAACTGCTGGCTGTTGATGTCTTGATCGGCCATAAAAAAGACTGGGTGATTCAAGACGTTAAACGCTTCGGTACGGAAGGTTAGCTTTAGTCTTTCCGTGACGGCAAAGTCTTTCCTCGCGGAAAGATCCCAGTCAAAGTAAGCGGGACCGCTGAAGGCATTGAGCTGCAGGTTGCCTACTTCACCGGGCTGTGGATCACAGAAGCCCCCCGGAACGGCCGCGGCGCAGCTTTGCTGCGCCTGGGCCGGGATACCGGTACCGTCTGGACCGATGAGTTTCGGATTAATACCGTAAACGATGCCGCTCGGCTGCACGAATACGCCGACGTCGCTGCCGAGTTGCCCATGAGAGAGCGTGGCCAGGGCGGTGTCCCGCACTGACCGTGAACCGCCTCGATTGAACGAGGCCCACTTCGAAAGAATCGAAAATGGACTTCCGCTTTGCCAAGTTAAGACGGAAGCGGTCTGCCAGCCGTTGACGAGCAGACCGAGGGCCTTGCTGGTTGTTGAGAATAGCCTGTGATTCGTGCCCAGCGGCAGGTCATAGGTAAAATTGGCCTTGAAAGCATGGGTGATGTCGAATGCCGCCCGGCCCTTTTCGAGGAATGGCCGTGCGTTGTCCAAATACGGCTGGAAGCGGGTCTGGTCATTGTTCGTTCCCGTACTGTAATCGGTCATTACCTTGCTAAAGACATAGTTCGCCTGCAAGTACAGCCCGCGATTGAGGCGTCGGCGAACCTCGACGACTCCGGCGTGGTAGGAAGAGAACGAACTGTTCTTCAGCAGGTCGCCGCCCATGATGAAGGGATTGGCAAAAAGGGTCACTGGATTTCCAAACCCTGGGCCCGGATTGTTCCCCGTATCCCATTCCTCAGCATGGTAGGAAGACTCCAGTGCTCCCAGCAGTCCTAGCTGAATGTCGTCCACGAATCGCTGCTGAAAGAATTGGCTGTTGTTCGGATCGTGGGAATCTATCCCGCCAGTCGCGAAAAGAAGCGGAAAGACGGTCAGGGGCTGGCTCCCCGGACCACTGTAAAGCGGATCGAAGACACCGTTCGCCGCCAGCGAGAGGAACCCGTTGGCACGCGCTCGTTTGAAATCGGCCAAGAATCCGTTCTTGGTGAAATCCAGTTGGTTGACGTCGATGGCCCGGAACAGTCCGACCCCGTGATTCCCAATGTATCCCATGGTAAGCGAGGTGTTCCACCCAAGATCCCGCTGAATGCTCAAGTTCCACTGCTCGACGTAGGGCATGCGTATGTGGGGATCAATGGCGTACCCCGCCACGCTGCCAACGCCTAGGTTTAGGGCGTTTGTCTGGAAATCGGTAGGCACCTGAAACGGCGGAGCAGTAAGTCCTTGACTGTTTAGCCCACTCACCGTCAATCCGGTCAGGCCTTGTGCCGACGGACTGGAGCTCAGGCCGGAATTGCCTGCGGCTGCGTTTCCCGCAGCGGCAAAAAAAGCATCATTCACATAGTTCAAGCCAAATCCCGCGCGAACGGCGGTCTTCCCATTCCCAAACGGATCCCACGCCAGTCCGAGGTTGGGAGCAAATTGCGTCTTCCGTCCGTTATACAGCGGACGCTGGCTCGGGCCACCAGCGAAATCGACCGTGGCATTGCCAAGAAGAGTCTGTGCGACGGTCTGGCTCGCCGGTATGACGGGAAGAAGAACCAACCCATTTTTCTCGTCCACTGGACTGTAATATTCCCAGCGCACCCCGTAGCTGAAGGTCAATTTGCGGGTCATTCTCCAGCTATCGCCCAGATAGGTCGACCAGTTGCTTTGGCGATAATTGCGGTTGTCGCCCGCACCACTCACGAATCCGGACTGCTGACTGGTTACGTTAAACGTTTGATCCACTTGGCCCACGACGCCGGCGCCGCTGGCAAGGAGGGCAATGGCATTGAGGCGATCTGTCGAACTAATTGCTGCTCCAGCAGGAGCGGGGAAATCACTGCGGGACGGCCGGTTCGCGCCGTTAATCTCCAAGGTATAGACGGGAGTAACGCCGAAATTATCGTAGGTGAAAATGGTGACGCGTTGTAACTGGCCGCCGAAGGTGATGACGTGATTGCCGTGGACCCAATTGGCATTGTCTTTCCATGCCCAGGTACGCGTGTTGCGGCCCTGCGGCTCGAAATCAGGTGTCGGAAGCGTTGTCGCGAAGCCGCCGAGAAGGTATCCTGGCTTGGAAAAATCCTGCGTACTCGCAAAGGTGGCCGGGGCCAAGTTAAATCCAAACCTGGCGTCGTTGGTAATGTTCCCGCCGGAATTCCAGCGCCATGCCGTGGAAAGAAATTTCGTCTTGTCGTTGTTGCTGACTATGGGAACCTTGTTAAACGAAGTGTCGATGTCCGGCCGATCGACGGTCTGCCGGTTCCACTGGAAAGTAGCCGAGATGGTGTTATGGTGGCTTAAATCGTAGTCCCCGCGGAATCCAAAGTTATCCAGGGTGTTATTCGAACGCGCATTAAATTGGTAACCCAGCAGATTCACGCCATCTCCGACTCGATTGTTATTGGAGGCGGTGGGAACGCTCTTTAGAATTGCCAGTGTCGCGGGGTCCAGGTTGAATACCGGAACTGCCGGGCGAGCATTGTGAGAAACAGACAAAAGATCAACTGTCTGCGGAGGACCAGAGGGCAGACCGGTAGTGGTGTCCAAAGGCTGATAAGTAAAGGGCAAGGTCGGAGTTGCCGAGGCCAGCGCCGACTGGGTGGCAGGGCTGAGAATGGTGGTGTTATTGGGAGTCTGCTGGCGCAGCCGCAAGAATTCGTAATACCCATAAATGAACAGTTTATCCTTCTTGAGGGGACCGCCGAGACTGCCGCCACCCTGGTTCTGCAGAAGACCCGGCTGGGGTATTCCGCTGGCCGCGTTGAACCAGTCGTTGGCTGCCCAGGCGTTTGAGCGGTAGTACCAGAAACCGTCGCCGTGAAAGTTGTTGTTTCCCTTGGGCGTAACAATGCTGACTTGCGAGGCGCCGCCGCCATTTTCAACCGCGGAATTCTGATTCACAACGGTGAATTCCTGGGCTTGGCTGTTAAATGGCACATTGGGAGAAAAATCCAAAGCATTTTCGCGTATAAAATTGTCCTGAACGTTGATGCCGTCAATGGTGAGGTTGGAGAAAGAGGTGCGCTGGCCATTGATGGTCGTCGAGATTGCGCCGTTTGGGCCACTGTTCGATACACCGGCCTCCAAAGCCAGGAGAGCAAGCGGATTTCTGTTCAGAATCGGCAGGCTATCGATCTGTGCTTTTTCGACTGTGCTGGTGACTTCGGCACTCGTGGTGTTGACGATTTCGGCCCCCGCCTCGACCTCGACCGAATCCGCCGTCGCGCCTACCTCGAGGGTGATCGGCGGCACCGAATATTGAGTCGCAGCATCAAGTTTGATGTTGTTGACCACTCCGGCCTTGAAACCTGCTCGGGTCACGGAAACTCGGTAATATCCGTAATCCATACTCTCAAATTGGTAGCCGCCGTTCGTCCCGGTAGAAGAACCGTAGCTGGAATTCGTGCCCAGATTGGTCAGCGTCACGGTGGCATCCTTGACGGGCAGACCCTGAGCATCCACGACCGTTCCAACAATGGAGCCTGTAGAAGACTGTCCAACAATCTGAGACGCGCAGGAAAGCAACAAAACCGACGCTAGAAGAGATTTACGCATAACTTGATCCACCCCTTTCCCTAAGTGCTTGTGACTCACCCCACGAATCGAAACTTCCTGCCCGGCAGAGGGCCAGAAGTTTTAGGAGTCACCATCTGTCGAGAACTTAGTTTGTCTTGTCAGCAACAGAGGGGCCAGAGAGTATTTTTTGGAGTGTGTCCAATCTTAACTGGAATCGGTGCTTAGAACTTAGGTAGGCGCAGCGCTTGCTCAGTCACCGCTAGTACGCCCAGCGCAGCAGCACGCCACCGGTCGTGTACCCCGCACCCACGGTGACAATCAACACCAGGTCGCCCTTGTGCACGCGCCCCTGTTCTACGGCATCGCGCAGCCCCAGAGGAATGGTCCCCGCCGTAGTGTTGCCATACCCGTCGATGTTGGCTAGGACCTTGGAATCGTCCAATCCCAGCCGCTCCTGCGTAGCTCGAATAATTCTCAAGTTAGCCTGGTGCGGCACCAGCAGCTTCAGATCGTCTTTCGTAAGGCCATTCTTATTTAGCAGATGCGACGCCATCTCGGACATCCGCCGCACCGCGTACTTGAACACCTGCGAGCCTTCCTGGTGGACATAGTGCATGCGCTTCTGGAGGGTTTCCTGGCTGGAGGGATGGAGCGACCCGCCACCGGGCATATAGAGAAATGCTCCCCCTGAGCCATCCACGTCATGCGCGAAATCGAGGATCCCTTCGTTCGAGCCCGCGGCCTCGAGCAGCACCGCGCCCGCGCCATCGCCGAACAGCACACACGTTGCGCGATCCGTGTAATCTAGAACGGACGTCATGGTATCGCTGCCGATGACCAGCACTTTCCTGTGCGTGCCCGCGCCGACGAACTGCGCTCCGACGGTCAGCGCGTAGGCAAAGCCGGAACACGCCGCGGACAGGTCAAAGCCCCAGGCCTTCTTCGCGCCAATGCGCTCCTGAACCAGGCAAGCGGTGGCGGGGAAAAACATGTCCGGGGTAACCGTGGCAAGCACGATAAGGTCGATCTCCGCGGGATCTGTTTTGGTTTGGGCCAGCAAAGCCTTGGTGGCTTCTGTGGCCATGTGCGAGGTGGCCGTGCCCTTCTCCGCGACGTGGCGTTCCCGGATTCCGGTGCGCGTGCGGATCCATTCGTCGCTGGTCGCAACCATTTTCTCCAGATCCGCGTTGGTCATCACCTTGGGCGGAACGTAACCGGCTACACCCGTAATTTTTGCCGCAATGCGGTGGGACATGTTTCTCCTGTGCTTTTCTTGCCCCCAACAAGGACGCTGAATTTTATGCGATTGCGCCTGGGCGTTACAAGGTTAAGACATGCGCAGCCTAGTAGCGGAACAGATAGCTAAGCTTGACGAAAAACAGGCGATTGGTGGTGTTGGCCGGCGAGCCGCGCGGTCCGATCCCGCCGTCCACATTGGCCAAAGACAAATCGGTGAAGCCATTGTTGTAGCCGGCGTACACCGCCGTACCGGGGTGTAGCAAGTAGGTAAGCAGCACATCGGTGGTAAAGAGTTTGCTGGGAGCGAACGGTCCGCCATTGACGCCGCCCAGATTAGTCTGCACGTCGAGGAGTTGCGCATTGGCGATGGTCGCGTTGTAGTCCAGAATCAACCGCAGCGACAATGCTCTGGTGAACTGGTAATTCAGCTTCGCGCGGTTAAGGTAATTGTTGAAAACACTCTGCCCGGGTGTGAACGGAGGCGTAGTCCAACCCGGCCGCGTTCCCAGCCGGTAGTAAATCAGCAGGTCATCAAATCGGAACCGCGAGGAAGGCCGCAGTGTCAGGCCAAAATTCACCCGGGTCGCGTCTGCCAGGAAGGGCAGGAGGCCGGGAGCCGGAAAAAAATTCTCTCCAATTCCCTGTGTATACCGCGCGGAGAAGGAGATCCATTTGTACGGTTGCGTGGCGGCGAGAAGGGAAGTGCTGTGTTTGCGAAACCCGATATTGTCGAAGAGTTCGTAGGCTTCACCACGATTGATGCTGAGGGTGGTCTGCTTCGTCAAATCCATTTGAAATCCAACGGCTGCCTGCCAATCCTCGAGAATGTTGTTGTGATTCCAGTCCACGGTTTCGCTGGCCGTCGGGCCGAAATCGACAACCTTGCTGTTCTCCGGTCTCCAGAAATAGGCTCCGAATGCGTTGTTCTGCCGAACGTCGACGCGATTCACGAATCCCAACTCGGTGCAGAAATTCGGCGAGACATCGTTGTAGTTGGTGGAAAAACTGAAATGCCGGCCGCTGTACGATGCGTCGGCCCACAGCGCGTTGCCCTGTTGGGAACCCCAGGCTGGATTACTCGCCCGAAAGGACAAGCAATTCTGTCCGGCGTTGAGATCCTGCCGCGTCCAGCTGTGCACCCCCTGAATATCGACCACCCAGTTTTGGGAGAATTTCAGCCGCGCATCCAGCGAAGCCACGCGGTTGCTGGTGTCTGCGAAATCACGGCTCGAGAAAAAGCCTCCCACGTAGGACTGATTGCCGAACTCGCGGGTCACCCGCACCAGCCCGTCCACCGCTCGCGTGTCGTAGGGCCCGCTGGTGAATCCCTGGCCGGGCTGCCGATCGTCGATGACCAGGGCACCCAGCGTCCACTGGCCGACCTTTCCCGTCACGCGGCTGCCGAACTGCGGGTCGGAGATCCGGCGGGAAAAAAACAAATTGATGGGGGTCACAAAGAATCCTGCATTTTCAATGAAGAACGGTCGCTTCTCCGGAAAAAAAACGGCGAAGCGCTGATTGACGGTGACCTGCGGATCGTCCGATTCCACCTGGCTGAAATCCGGATTCAGCGTGAGGTCGAATGTCAGCGCATCTTGGGAGACAAACTTCGCATCCAGCCCCGCGCGATGCTCGTATTTATCCATGAACCCAGGAGGGCCGTTGCTTGGCTGATCGAGAAAGTGGTCATTGGCCAGCAGGCCATAAGGAATGAGCTGAATGTTCCGCCCGGGAGAAACTTTTTCCAGACCACCAACGGGAGCAAATTGCTGCGTCAGCCCCGCGACGCGCTGGGTCAGGTACGGCCAATAGTCGTATTCGCTCTTGCGAAGGATCACCCGATAGAGCGCTACTCCCCAGGTTTGCTGCGGGTCGTTCGAGAACCGCAAGCTCTTGAAGGGAACTGAAAAGAAGACGATGTAGCCGTCGCCGGTGATGCGTCCCGCGTTATCCCACAGGGTGTCGAAGCTGAAATCGTATCCCTGCCCCTCGGTGTAGATCGCATCGGTCTGCACCCCCAGCGGATTGGAGTAGAAGAAATAGGCGCGGTGAAAATCCCGAAACGTGTCCAGCAGCACGCCCACGCCGTCGTCCTGATCGGAGGCCTCGCGCTTGGAAAGATGCGCCCGCACCTGGCCCGCTTCATCGTGACAAACGAAGACAGCGTAAAAGTTCTTGTCGTCGTAGGAGAGGTAAGCGGTAGTAGCTTCGGTCGCAGGCGTACCATCGCCCGGAGTGTTCTGTCGGAAATCGGTGACCGTCAGTTCCGCTTCACGCGGATGGTTTTCCAGGAAATCTTCCCATTGGGGCGCTCGATGGACGCGCGGGATCTTGGACAGCGGAATCTTGGCCCTTTGGGGAAGGAGTCCCGCGGTGGCCTGCGCGGAAAGGGGTGTCGCCGCGGCGACAACGCAAATAATCCCAAGAACCGCATTCCGGACAAGAGGGCCCATCGAGGATATTTTTATCTAACTTTCACTATACTCTCGCGCAACTATAGGCTGGTGCAGGGGTTGTCTCATTCAGTACGGTGGAGGCCCGGGGCTAGGAGGCTGGCGGAAGGACTTCATAGCGCCAGGAAAGGTTCGCCGTTTTCCTCAGCATGGCCGCAACCGAGCAGTATTTGTCCTCGCTAAGCTGGATGGCCTGCTTTACGGCCACGTCGTCGAGTTGGCCGCGGAGACGATAGAGCATTTCCAGCTTGGTCCAGACCGTGGGTGGCTCCGCCGCACGTTCGCCCGAGCAGATCACTTCGAGGGATTCCAGCTTCTGCCGCTTCTTGTCCAGGATGATGACCACGTCGGTGGCGGTGCAGGCTCCGAGCGCCAGCAGCAGCAGCTCCATCGGGCCGGGCGCCTGGTTGGAGGCCCGGTCGGAATCAATGGTCATGGCGTGTCCCGACGGGCTGGTGGCCACGAATTTCTGTTTGCCAATCCACTTCACCGATCCAGTCTGCATGCGACCTCCCCCAGGGAAAAGGATAACAGGAGGCGGAATTTGAAACGAGCTACACCGGTGGTAGCATGGCTCTGCTTTTTGGTTTAAATTGCCTGGCCCGGCTTGTACTCTCGATAGCGCCAGGGGAGGAGCGACCAAATGCAAATTCTAGTCTCCCAGGCCAAGGGCCCGGCGATCGCTGCGCTTGGGCTGGCGGCGCTTCTTTGGTCGTCAACCATCGGAGCTGCCCCGCCTCAGCGGAGTTTGGCCGCCGATGGAAAAGATCAACCGTACGTGATTGAGTACTACTACAAGGCCAAGTGGGGGCACGCCGAGGAATTCCTGGCGCTGTTCAAGAAAAACCATTATCCAGTTCTCGCCAAGGAGATCGAGCTGGGGCGTATGTTGAGGGTCAGCATGACCGTTCCGCGGTATCACAGCACCGAAGACGGCCGTTGGGATTATCGAGTAACCATCGTCTTCAAGAATGCCACCATTGCCAACGACAATTTTGACAGCTCGGTTTTGATCAAGCAGCTCTATCCCGATCAAGACACCTTCAAAAAAGAAGAACAACGCCGCTTCGAAATCCTCGAAGCTCATTGGGATCTGCCCATCAAGGACGTGGACCTCGAGGCGCGCTGATCGCTGCGCATTTTGAGCAGCCGTGATCAGCTGCCGCGCACCGGGCCGGTGGTCGCGGCAACTTCAATGATCGGGTTAGGCTGCGCCCTCATGGTGCGGACAAAAAGTTCCACGATGGCTCCGTCAAATTGCGCATTCGCGCAGCGCTCCAGCTCGGCCAGAGCGTCCATGGCTTTACGGGCCCGCTTGTACGTGCGGTCGCTGGTGATGGTGTCGTAGGCGTCGGCGATGGCAATGATGCGCGCGCCCAAGGGAATGTTCTCCCCGGTCAATGCGTCCGGATAGCCAGAGCCGTCGAAGAATTCGTGGTGGTGAAGAACCATTTCGCGGATACGCGCGAGCGGCGTCAGCGGGTCGAGGATCTTGGCGCCAAACTTCACGTGTGCCTTCATGGTCTCCCACTCTTCGGGATTGAGCGGGCCGTTCTTGCTCAAGATGCTTTCCGGAATACCGACCTTGCCGATGTCGTGAAGCACGGCACCCAGACGAATCTCTTCCATTTCCTCGTCTTTGATCCCCATGGCTTCTGCGACCAGCGCCGCATAGGCGGAGACTTTCTGCGAGTGGCCTTGGGTGTAGTGATCCTTGGCGTCGATCGCCAGGGCCAGCGAGGTGACGGTGTCTAGCACCGCGTGCGGGAGTGCCTGCCTACCCTGGGCCGAGGCCGTAGCTGACTGGCCGTTATTTGCTTCGGTCGCCGCCAGCGATTCGGTGAATTGTCGCAAGCGCTGGTAGATCTCCTCAAAGGCCTCGGGGCCCGTTGAGAAAAGCCGCTTGAGCGTCACTCCCAGATACGCTTCGAGGACGTCACGTTTCCATTTCTTTGCTTCGTTGGGATCGAAGTGATCGGCGGTTGAAACAGCGTTGCCGCCCTGATGTTTCGAAAGATACATCGAGGCGTCGGCAACTTGGATTAGCTCTTGCGGTGACGAGCCGTGGAGCGGATAGCAGGCGATGCCGAAGCTGGCGCTTATGTTTTTCTCGCGCAACAGCCCATCGGCGGATACCCACCCACGGAGCTTGCCGGCCAGTTGCCGCGCATGTTCCATATTGGTTTCCGGCATCAGAATGACAAACTCGTCCCCTCCGTAGCGGGCCACCACGTCGGAGCGCCGGCAATTGCTCTCCAGGATCTGCCCGACGCGCTGCAGAACGAGGTCGCCATCGACGTGCCCGTAGAAATCGTTCACGAATTTGAACCGGTCGAGGTCCATGAGCACCAGCGCAAAGCCGCGGCCGGCTCGAGTGGAGCGCTTCCATTCCGCGGACAATGCTTCCATGAAAAAACGATGTGTCTTCACGCCGGTGAGTCCGTCGGTGATGGCCTGTTCCTGCGCCTTTTGGAAAGAAAGCGCGTTGTGCAGCGCGCCGGCGATGAGGTCGGCCAGCGTGCGCAGCAGAAGAATCTCTTCCTCGGAGAAGTCCACCGGAACGGACGACTCGACGTACAGGATGCCGTGGAGCTGTTCGGCGTAAAAGACCGGCAAGGCCACGGCCGCCACGGAATCCTCGAAGAGTGGCTGCAACGCGGCTTCGGCAGGAGAGGAAGCGCGGTAGGTCGCCATGTGGCCATTGCGGGCCACCTGGCCGATCAGGCCCGTGCCAAGGGCGATGCGCTGCCCCAGCGTCCCGCGGCGGTTGCCGGCCTCGGCTTGGATCACCACTTCCCGTGTCGCGTAGTCCAGCACGCCGATGCCGATGTGATCGTAGGTCAGGCCGGCTTCGAGTTGCTCGGTGATCTTGGCGAGCATCTCGTCCGGATTGAGCGTGGCGATGGCGTTGCGAGAAATCGTGTTGAGCAGAGAGAGGTGCCGGGCCTTGGTGCGCTCTTCGCTGAACAGGCGGGCGTTTTCAATCGCGATACTCGCTTCGCTTGCCAGGACGCGCAGAAGCTCCAAGTGCCCTTCGTCAAAAACGCGCTCCTCGTCGGAGTACACAGCCATCGCGCCAATGGCGTGGTCATAGGCCACCAGCGGCACGCCGCAGAAGCACCCTTTGGTGCGCAGAGGCTCGACACCCAGCTTTTTCATCTCCCCCACGTAATTGTCACCGATGAGCACCGGCTGCCGCGTTCGAATGATGTATTCGGTGACGTGGTTGCCTGCGGGGCGTGTGCGCTTCGGCAGACGCAGGCCATCCACGATCTCGAGATCGAATTGGATTTCGTCGCGCAGCGGATCCAGTTCCGCGATATAGAAATTTTGCACGTCGAAGAGCCGCCTCAGCTCCTCCCACACTTTCCTGGTCAGGTCTTCTTTGTTCAGCGTGGAGCTGAGCGCGCGGCCGATTTCGTTCAATACGTGAAGCTCTTCGCTCCGCCGCGCCGTCTGCTGAATCAAATAGCTGTTCTCTACGGCCATGCCGATCTGGTGCCCCAGCGCGAGGAGCAGCCTCAGCTCCGCCGGTGTAAAGCGCCGGCTGTCCGGTGTTCCGAGAAGCAGCACCCCGAAGGCTTGCTCTTTGGCCTGCAGGCTGATGGCCACCACGCTGCGCAACCCCTGCGCGAGAGCCAGCTCGCGGAATCGCCGGATGGACTTTTCTTTTTCGAGCGCCGAGAGGGAGTCATCGCGCAGGTCACGAAAGCCAAGCAGGCCTCCGAGGCGCGACACCAGACTGACGAGATAATCGTCCAGGCCTTCGTCCTGAGCGGCGCGGCAAAACTCGTCACTCAAGCCCACGGCAACGACCGACGTGGGGCCCAGCGGATCACCGTGGTGCAGAAAGAGCGCCCCGGCGGGCAGCCGCACAACACCCAGCACGCGGTCCAGCGCTTGCGACAGCATGCGCTGAATCTCGCCGCCCGCAAAGCTGGAGGTCGCCAAATTGAGATTCGAAAGCGCCAGCATGTTGCGCTCGATGCGCCGCTTTTCTTCTTCGTAAAGCGCCATGACCATGAGCATGGCCACGAACGCGCAGGGAGCCGCCGCAACCACGCTCATGCCTGCGCCCTGGAGTTCCGGAGTGGTATCGAGGAAGTGCAGAGCGATCCACAGAACGCCCCAGGAAGCGAAGGAAACAGCCAGCAGCCGGTCGGCAAGAGTTTCCTGCCGCCGGCTTTCCTGCCAGAACACCACCGCGACCGCGATGTAGATAAGCGAACCGGGAATGAGCGCGGAGACAGAAAAGGCGTTGGCGGCATTGGCCGCTGCCCAAAATCCGAAGAGCACCCCAACGGCGAGCCCGGGAATCTTCCAGGCCTTCCGCTGGGCGTAAAGTTGTGCCCCCAGAAAAAAGAGCACCCCGGAAACCGCGAAAAGCCAATGATTCAACGCGCTCTGCAGCGGGCTCTCCGCTGCCCACGGAGCAAGTGTCAGCCACACGTAATGAAGTCCGAAGACGGCCCACGCGGCGGTCCACAGCAGCAGATAAGTCTGGCGCTTGATGCTGTGGATATAGGAGAAAAAGCCCGCCACCAAAGCAGTGGCGATCAGCAGGGCCAGTGAAATAAAACTCTGATGCATCAGGAACGCATTCGATTCTCCGCCCGTATGGCGGACTCTATTCCGCTAGCCACCGAGGCACAAACGTCGTTCGGCCCCACGGTGTCAACCGCCAACCGCACCGGCTGCAGGAGAGCACAGCCGTGCGGCGACGCTAGAAGGGTCGCGTCGGTACACAAAACAAACTAGTTACGATTATGGATGACGGAATTTTCAGGAAGCAAGCATACCCTAGTACTGGTTGCCAAAGAGACAGCATCTAGGAGATAACGATAGCAATGCCCCGGAGCACGACCTGCCTCGCCCTTGCCCATAGCCCGCCAGTTGGACCTAAATAGAGGGTTTGGCTACACTGAGAGCTTCGATTGAAGTGCCGGGACGCGCTCACATGAATGACAAAACATCCGCTGTGAGGGTGCGATTTGCCCCCTCCCCCACCGGTTATTTGCACCTGGGAGGAGCTCGCACCGCGCTGTTTAACTGGCTGTTCGCACGGGGCCAGGGCGGCACGATGATTCTTCGCGTCGAGGACACTGATGCCGAGCGCAACAAGCCCGAACTGGTGGGGGGAATTCTCGATGGCTTAGAGTGGCTGGGCGTTGGTTGGGACGAGGGCCCCTTTTACCAATCCGGGAGAACGGAACTGTATCGCGCGGCTGCGAAAAAGTGCTTGGCGAACGGGGCGGCATTCTTGTGCTACTGTCCCGCGGAAAAATACGTCGGCGGGGATCATGAGGAAGAAAGCAGCGAAGGCCCGCAGCTACGTCGGGTCACGCGCTGCGCCTGCCGCCAGGGCCGGCCCGCGACGCCGGGTGGGAAGCCGGCGGTGCGCTTCAAAGTTCCTCTTGGTGGAACCACGAGATTCCTGGACGCGGTATTTGGGGAGCGCGAGTTTTCGAACGATGAAATCGAAGACTTTGTCCTGTTGCGTTCCGGGAAGGACGACCAAGAATTCGGCCAGTCCATGTATCAGCTGGGGGTGGTCGTCGACGACATCGATATGCGCATCACCCACGTGATTCGTGGCGCGGACCACCTTTCGAATACTCCCAAACAGGTGCTGCTGTACCGCGCGCTGGGTGCGGAACCTCCTGTTTTTGCGCATGTGCCGCTGATTCTCGGCCCGGACAAGTCCCGCCTTTCGAAACGTCACGGCGCCACGGATGTAAACATGTACCGCGCCGAAGGCTTTCTGCCGGAAGCATTCCGCAATTTTCTGGCTTTATTGGGCTGGTCTCCCGGCGGAGACGAAGAGTTTCTGCGAACCAAAGATTTGCTGCGGAAATTTTCGCTTGAGGGCGTGAGCCGCACCAACGCCGTGTTCGACCGGCCGAAACTCGAGTGGTTCAACACCCAGTATCTACAGAAACTTCCGATCCAGGAGTTGCTCCCGGAAGTCGAAAATGAATTGAAGCGCAGCGGATTGTGGAAGCCGGAGTGGGCCGCTCCCGGGGCGGACGGTCGGGACCATGCCTGGTTGTCAAAGACCGTCGATTTGCTGCGGCCGCGAATCCGCTTGTTGCCGGATTTTTCGAGTTGGTCGCGCGCATTTTTCAGCGACGAATTCACGCGCGACGCCGCGGCCAAAGAAAAATTCTGGACAGATCCGAGAGTGCCGGAACTCCTCGGGAGACTGGCCGATCGGCTCGAAGCCCTTGCCGAGTGGAATCACGACGCATGCGACCACGCCTCCCGCGCGGTGGCCGAAGCCGGCGGCGTGAAAGCCGGCTTGTTGATCAATGCCACGCGCGTGGCCATCGTCGGCCAGGCCGTGGCGCCGCCGCTCTTCGACACTATGGTCGTTCTCGGCCAGCAGCGCGTCGTCAGCCGTTTGCGCGACGCGGTGGCCAGTTTCGCTAAAGCTTAGCGCCAGCCTTCCTTCAAAAAAATCTGGAGGTCTGCCGCCCTGGCGGCGGATCAAATCGGGGATGGGCATGGCGGGCCTATTGCTTTCCAAAAATTTCCGCGTGGGCGGACCTGGCGGCGGAGGCCGAAGCGACGACGTTGAGCGTGGCCTCGAGAGCGACGGTCACCGGGGGCAGGCAGAGTTCGGTGCTGCAGGCCTGGTAGCGGAGCTTGAGAGGAATGTGCTGCACGCCGAGCGGGGCATTGGCAAGCGTGGTGATGGGCAGGCGAAGAATCAAGGTGCCCTGGTAGACGTTCAGTGGCGTTTTTGAAAACGTGAATTTCTCGAGCTTACCCTTGGGATAGGAGACCTCGCCGCCGTTGAAACCGGCGGGAAGTTCGGCCTTGAGATCGGTGGCGATGAGATAGTCTTCCGATTTTTCGCGGGCATTGACATGGAAGCCCGGGCGAATCTTCATGACCACGGCGATTTCCAATGCCCTGCCGCGGGCCGCGGGATCGAGCGAGACGTAGGTTTCGGGTTTGACGACATCGCGGCCGGAGGGGACTTGCGGCAGCAGCGCGGTCGACAGGACCAGCAAGCCGATCGAAAAGATAGCTGCTTTGATTTTCATAAAGTGACCTGGGCGCCGAGTTGCTGGGAGATGACGCGGCTCATGACGGCGTGGAGATCTTCACCCGTTTTTTCGTGCACAAACGCCTTGCGTGGTTCATTCCATCCCAGCTTGAAGCTGCTGGAAAGCGCGGAGATCCAGATTTCGCGGACGGGTGTGTTGGGTGAAATCACGAATTTGGCCTCCACGGGTTCCTCGAACAGCACCTCTAGCTTTCCGGATTCGCCTTCCACGTCGAAACCATGCTCATCGCCGGCGGTGAGCATGCGGCGCCTGAGGTCCTCGAACGCGGCGTCGGCTTTTCGTTGAAAGTCCTTTTCATCGAGCATGCATTTAGCGTACATGAAGAGAGTGGGTAGTGGGTAGTAGGCATTAACGAGGCATTGACGAGGCATTGACGAGGCATTGACTGTCCTCCCCGGGCCAAGTCTGGCTAAAGTCCGGGGATTCCTACGGGCTCCACGGCCAAGCGATGGAGACCTTCGTGGTTCCTGCTACGACGCACCTACGGCATGGCAAGGTTCTGCGCAAGCTAGCGAATATCGATACTCGGTCTGGGACGGAGACGCGGTCGACCGCCTGCGGCTGCCGTTAGGAAGGTGGGCACCGACTTTGAATCCCAACTGACGTTAGATGCATGGCCAAGACAATGATGTCCACCTGCTGGCGGGTTGGGTGTTCCTTGTTCACGGCGGATCCGCAGGGAGGATGAGCATCAGCTACCCTGGATTTCCCGAAGATGACCGGTGGTGACGTCGTAGACGAAGCCGCGGACGGCGACGGTTGCGGGAATCCAGGGATGGGTACGAAGTTTCTGTAGTTGGTGGCGGACATTTTCTTCGATGTTTTGGAAGGCATAGAAGAAGGCGGGAGCAACAGCGGCGGTTCCCGTGAGATTCTGGATTCTGGTGCGCAGATCTTGTTCGCTGGTGTGCATCAATCCGCAATCGGTGTGATTGATGACCATGATTTCCTGGGTGCCGAGCAGATAGTGCGAAACGACCAGGGAGCGCAGCGTGTCATCAGTGACGATCCCGCCGGCGTTGCGGATGATGTGCGCATCTCCCTCTTTCAATCCCAGGGTGCGGGTGGAAAGACGGGTATCCATACAGGTCAACACGGCCAGCTTGCGCTCGGGACGCGGGGTCAGTCGGCGCAATTCATGGGTGCGCGAGTAAATCTCGTTGGCGGCGAGGACCTCGTCGATGACGCTCATGGCCAAAACAGTCTAGCAAAACCGAAGCCGGCCAGTGAGCGGTAGCCAAGGCAGAAAGAAAAAACGGTCCTATTGGAGTAAGGCGCCGGCACAACTGAACTACGCGATTTGCGCCGGGGATGGCCATGGGCGCGACTGAGCGCAGAGAGAAAAGTGGGTCCAACATGAGGTGCCCCACGCGGAAGACCTACAACTGAGATTCGATGGCTTTGGTAAGTTCCTCGTAGCTAATCAGACCCTGAACTTTTTTTACGATTTTGCCGTCGCGAGAGATGAGGAAACTGGTGGGGTAGCCGAGAAGGCCGCCGAACTTGTCGGCGACTTCGTCGTTGCCGATGACGATGGGATAGTTCATGGCAAGCTTCTGGCCGTTGACGTTGAAGCGCTCCTTCGCGAGGAAGGGAGCGACGGCGGACTGGCCTTCTTCGTCCATGGAGATGCCGACAACGGTAAAGCCTTTTGCTTCGTACTTCTGCTGCATCTCCATGAGCCAGGGAATTTCGATATAGCAGGGATCGCACCAGGTGGCCCAGAAATTGACCAGCACGACTTTGCCTTTGTACTGACCAAGCGTGACGTCTTTGGCCTGCAGATCTTTGAAGGTGACTTCAGGAGCGGGCTGTCCAGCGGTCTTAACGCTGACCTGCTCGGTGCTCTTCACCGGGTCGGTGACTTTGACGCGCGTGGCCTTATCGACGTAGTAGGTGCCGATGATGAGCGCGATGACGGTAGCTATGGCTAAGAAAGTTTTGTTGTCTTGGATAGCAGTAATTTTCTCCCAACGCTTTATGACCGCGAATACCACGACTGCCAGACCAGCCACACCGGCTAGCAGCCAGAACGTTGTACTCCCCTTCCCGCTAGTGAGGACGCGTTCGAGCCACAGAACAAGGACATTCAAGAAACTCAGCTTGGCCGTGAGCCAGGTCAGCTTGTTGACGAAAACCAGAGCGCCGACGAAAAGCAAAAGGGCGCCGCTGAAGAGTTCGACGGCGTGAAGGTATTTTCTGAAATTCTTGTAGAAGGTCATGAATTTTCCGATGCCCAGGGCCGTTAGAAGAAACGGGATCCCCAGGCCGGCGGAATAGACGGCCAGGAGGAGAACGCCGCGCTGAATTTTGTCGCTTGCGGCCGCGATCGTGAGTACCGTCGTGAGGATGGGGCCAATGCAGGGGGTCCAGCCGAAGGCAAACGCGAAGCCCAGGAGGAAGCCGCTCCACGCGCTGGGCTGCGCGACAGAACTGCGCAGGTGGACGTCGCGGTTGAGCCAGCGGGCCAAGGCGGGACCAAAGAAGCCGATGCTGGAAAGCGAGAAGAAATGAAGCGCACCAAATCCGGCGAAGAGAGTAGCATGGCGAAGTAAAGCAGTGATACCGACAGCGATGAGGATGACCCCGAGAATGATGCCTACACGGGGGCTGAGCTTGATGAGCAGGCCGAGAAGATGGAGACCGAAAAGAAGGATAAGCGCACCCGCGACGGGAGTGAGCATATTGCGGTTCTGTTTGAGGAACACGCCGACGGCACTTGCAGATGCTCCAAAAGAGATGAACACCACGGAGAAGCCGGCGATGAAGGAGAGCGAGGGGCCCAACAAACTGGAACTCGGAACTTCGCCCTTGCGGAGCTGCTCCATGCCGATGCCGGAGAGCATGGAGATGTAGCCGGGAACGAGCGGCAGAACACAGGGCGAAAGAAATGAAACCAGCCCGGCGAGAAAAGCTCCTGCTAGTGAAACATCGTTCATCCCTGGTTCATCCTCGCTTTAGATCCCGTTGGAAAACCCTACCTCTTATTCTCCCACAAATCTCGCTCGCGCTCGTCCTGGAGATCCTTCGGCGAACCGCGCCGCTCGGCTGCAGGACAACGTCCGTGGGTCTTGAGGGGAGCGAGCCCCTCTGTTTTAGACGCGCAAAACGCAGAAAAGGAAACGAGGTTAGAGGGAGCTAATGGGCGACAGATGAAGGATTTGGCTGGCGTAGAGCCCGGGCAAGAATGACGGATCAGTTTGTAAGTATCTGAACAGACGTACCTTGTAGGAGCAGGACTGGCATTGCGGTTGCCATGCCCCCCAGTGAGGGTTTGCTCGGGAGGCAGGCGACAGATGAGTATCCGATGGACGGCCAACAAGGTGACGTTTCTGCGGGTCGTGGTGGGGTTCCTGGCAGTGTGTCTGTTCGGGCGGGGGGCGTGGGCCAACCTCACGGCAGTAGGGTTGACCGTGGCAGCCATCGCGCTGGATGCTTTAGATGGGCATCTTGCCCGGAAGAAACAAATGGCCACGCCGGTGGGCGCCCAACTGGACATCCTAGGCGACCGCATGATTGAGAACGTGTACTTCACCTATTTCGCGGTGGTGGGGATGGTATCGCTGTGGCTGCCGGTTTTATTTTTTGCGCGCGGAGCGGCAACGGATTTCTTGCGCGGGCTGGCGATGAAGGCGGGCCATTCCGGTTGGGGCGCTCCTGCCATGCTCGAGACGTGGTGGGGGCAGGCGCTGGTGGCGTCACGCTGGAGCCGAGGGTTGTATGCGGCGATGAAATGCTTGTGCTTCTGCTATTTGGGATTGGAATTGGCGCTGACACGCGGGTCGGTGGCGCTCGTCGGTCAACTGGCTGCGGATGTCCATGACATGATTCGCGTGGGGGCGTATGTGTTGACGTGGATGACCGCCGCGTTTTGCTTGCTGCGAGGATTGCCGGTGCTGGTGGAAGGGTGGAAATACATTGCGGGAAACGCGGGGCCGGTCGGCGGAGCAAAGAGCGTGGCACAGGAGGCGCACAGAAAGGAGATCGGCGAGAAGGGCGGAGGAGTTGCGGCGTTTTTTGATTTGGATGGAACGCTGGTGGCGCGGCCTTCGCTGGAAAAAAGATTCTTCCGCATGTTGAGAAACCGAAGAGCCATCCCGGCAAGAAACTACTTGCTGTGGTTGAGGGAAGCGATGTGGCTGATGCCGCGCGGGATCGGCGCGATTCTCGAGGCCAACAAGGTGTACCTGCGCGGCGTCGAGATTCTTGGCGAGCATGGCGAGGGAGACACGGACGGCCAACCCGCCGAAGGCCAGCCCCGCGCTGCTTGGCGGCGCAATCCCCGACAGCCAGTTCCCACCTTTCTTGCTCTAGCGATCGAGAAAGTGGCGTGGCACGCGAACCAAGGGCACCAAATTGTGCTGGTGAGCGGGACGCTTCTGCCGTTAGCGCGGCGAGCCGCGAGCGCCATGGAAGCCGAACTTGCCGCGCGTGGTATCACGGTGACGATTGGCGTGTTGGCAACGGGGCTGGAAGAACTGGACGGCCGGTGGACGGGACGGATTTTGGGCCCGGCGATGTTTGGGGAAGCCAAGGCGCGCGCAGCGAGGCGACGGGCCGAGGAGATGCGACTCGACCTTGGGCGATGCTACGCGTATGGCGACAGCCTGAATGATCGGTGGTTACTGGCGGCAGTAGGCCGGCCCACGGCTGTGAATCCATCGAAAGGTCTTGGACAGATGGCCAAGAAGCGGGGGTGGCCGACGATCGAGTGGAAGGATTTAACACCGGGGCACTCCAAGTTCCGGGAGAAGAATAGACAGATTGGCGTGAACGTGAAAAACAAATGAGCCCTGGAGAACTGAAACAACGAGCCGTGAATGCACCTTCGATGGGCCGGCGATGAATAGCGCGGATGGAAAGAATCACGGAAGGAACGAAGGCGCGATCGTCTGGAGGGAGGAGAGGGGAGGCGGCGCGCGCACGGCCGAGCTCGAAGCAGGGGGGCGAAGAATCGCGGGATGGATTACCCGGCAGTTGGCGGCAGTGTGGGCGGCGTGCGGAGCATTCGAGTGCGTGGCGCTCGCGTATTTGGCGGCATCGAGTGCGCTGATCGCGGTGTTTGCGGAAAACCTTCTGCATCCAGTGAAGCTGGTCAGCGTGCAAGCCTTGGTTGCCACCGTGATTCTGGCCTTGTGCCTTGTAGAAGCCGGGGTTGCGGAGCGCGCCAGGGGGCGAAGCGAGACATTTTCAGTAAAGTTCTGGCGCTTCTGGCGGCATTGGTATCCGCATCTGTTTTTTCTATTCTGTTTTGAGGAGCTGGGAAAATTCGTGCATCTCGTGACGCCCGGCTGGCAGGACGCGAAGCTGATGGCTGCCGATCACTGGCTGACCGGCGTCGATCCGGCGGTGTGGCTGGAACAGTTTGCAACGCCGGCGCGCAACGATTTCATGCAGTTCGCCTATCTTACTTATTTCGGATATCTGTTGGTGTTGGGTGGCGTCTTGTATTACCGGCGCGATTGGCGCGAGTACTGGTCGGTGATGACGTATTCGGCCACGGGGTACGCAGTCGGTTATCTGATCGCGATTCTCTTTCCCATCGAAAGTCCATGGTTTTCGATGGTCGGAGCGTGGCACGGCCCGTTGCAGGGCGGGCCCATCACGGCAACCATCAATTGCATTGAACATTTCGGTCGCGTGCGCGGGGCGGCCTTTCCATCTGAGCACGTGGCCGGGTCGGTCGCGGCGTTGTGGGGAGCATGGCGTCACCGGCGGTGGCTGTTCTGGGTAATGTTGCCGCTGGTCGCCTGCATGTGTGTTTCGACAGTGTGGGGACGGTACCACTACGTCGTGGATGTGTTCGCAGGAATGGCCACCGGGACGCTGGGGTATGTGATCGGTGATTGGGTAATGAAGACACGCGCCCCTATGGCCACGGAAGCAGATAAAACGTCTGGCCGAGACTAGGCCCGCAAATGCAAGCCGGAACAGGGGATAAGCACGAGGCAAGGTGTATAAGCACGGGAGGTTTTCTTGCCGGTCGTAGCGGGTACCCGCCCATTAAACAGCCAACGGAGGACGGAGGTTCTCGGAGCGGGAACGCTCGAAGATCTTGGCGATGCGCAGCAGCACGGGCTCGCTCGCGACACCGGCCATGATCTGCAAGCCGATCGGCAATCCCGAACGGGTAAAGCCACAAGGAACGGAAACAGCAGGCACACCGGCCAGATTTGCCGGACGGTTGTTCCGCAGCAGCAGAGTGCGAGCCGCATACTCGTGCGTCCCGATGCGGATCGTTTCCTGATTCAAGAGCGGCGCCTCAATGGCCGTCGAGGGAAAGACCATGGCATCCACATCCGCCTCCGCGAGCGCCAAGTGCAGTTGCTCGAAGAATTGTTTGCGCTTCTCCAGAGCCCGCAGGTAGTCAACCGCCGGGACCTTCGAGCCCATCTCCAGTCTTGAACCCACGTCGGCGCCGTACTCCGCAGCCCGGGCCGGAAAATATCCCTGTTGCCGGTGGTAAAGGGCCGCTTCCGTCCAGGCGATATGATTCCCGGCGTCTTCGGTTTCATCGAGCAGGGGGATAGAAATGTCTTTCGCGGTCATGGCCACGCGGCAAAGATCGCCTAAAGCGGTGTCAAAGGCTTTCCGGACGTCCGGTGAAAGAGCATCGAAGAACAATTGAGTTGGAATTCCCAGGCGAAACTTGCCAGGCCGCAGAGCCGCAGAACTTAGAAGATTTGGTTGGCGGCCCGCGCGCGAGTATAAAACTCCGGCCAGAGTGGCCAGGTCACCGACGGTGCGAGCCAGCGGGCCCGCGCAATCGAGAGCGGGAGAAAGTGGAATGATGCCTGCACATGAAATGCGGCCCCAGCTGGGCTTCAGACCGGTGACGCCCGAGAGGGATGCGGGAATGCGAATGGAGCCGCCGGTGTCCGTTCCCATGCTGCCGTAACCCAGGCCGGCGGCAACGGCGGCAGCAGAACCTCCACTCGAGCCACCGGGAATGCGCTGGGGATCCCAGGGATTGCGGACCGCGCCGTAGTGCGGATTGTTGGAGGTCACACCGTAAGCGAACTCGTGCAAGTTGGTCTTTCCGAGGATCACCGCGCCGGCTGCTCTCAGCATGGCCACGATTTGAGCGTCGCACGTGGGGATGAAATCTTTCAGGATTTTTGAACCCGCAGTGGTTCGAATGTCTTTGGTGCAGATGTTGTCTTTCAGCGAAATCGGGATTCCATGGAGCGGGCCGCGATCACGATGCCCTTTCTGACCACGCGGCCCGAAGAGCTCGGATTCGGCCTTCTTGGTTTGCTCGAGGGCCAGTTCCGCGGTGACCGTGATGTAAGCGTTAAGTTTGGGATTGAGTTGCTCGATGCGGGCGAGCATCAGCTTGGTGAGCTCGACGGGAGAGAGTTTGCGTTTGCGGAAGAGTTTTCCGACTTCCTCGATGGATGCGAAGGCCAGGTCGGTGTCGTTCATAGGAGTCCCATTAAATCACAGTCGAACACGCCGCAGATTCAAGCGCGGCACCGCCAAGCCTGGCGGCTAGAAGATTCTTTCCTGATGGCGGAGATTTCCGAACGTGCCGATGTTGGCGATGATGAATGCGATGCGGAACTGATTTTCCGCGCGCACCTGTCCGAGGTTGATGCGGCGATATTCGACGGCGAGGCCGCAGCAGCCGCCGTTGTAACTGAGCTGCACGATCTGGTTTTGCAATGTCTTGTTCTCAAAGTCATAGCCGAGACCAGTAATGAGATTAAACCCCTTGCGGGATTCGCTTCCGTAGCCGACCAGCCCGCGAATCTGGTTGGAATCCGGCTGCTGGAAGGGGGCGGGCTGGACGGGATTGGCATTCAGGCGGAAGTAGGAAACGGTGGCAAATAATTCCCGATAAGGTTTTACTTTGAGGAGCGTGCCGATGGTGACGAGTCTTTGAATTTGGGGATCGTACTGAAGAATCTGCTCCAGATCGTAGAGGTCGCCGGGAGTGATTTTAAAATCGCTGACGATGGGAGACCAGTTGCGGGGACCGAAAGCAAATGCGAAAGGCGAGATGGAGTCGAACGCCTGGAACACGTTGCGCTGGCCGTTGACGATGGCGCCGCCAAAGGTGGGATCAAAGTAGTGCTTCTGAACGATGCGCCAGGAAATGAGCTCCTGAGGCTGGCCGTCGCCGTCTTTGCGGAAGAGCCGCTGCGCAAAGCCATATTCGACTTCGCTGGTGTTGGTAAGAGTGGCATCGGAATCGAAATGAATAAAGTCGGCGAAATGATTCACCCCGGTAACGTAGCGGTAGGTGAAGGCCGGCTCGATGGTGTGTTTGTAGCGGCGTCGATTCTGGCCCTTCTTTCTGGGAGCGCCACGGAAGAAACGTTCGAGCGTAGGCGGGCGAACCTCGACGGCGAACTCGCCCGTGTTGCGGGATAGCGAAGCCGCACTGACCTGCCCGGCGGAATTGAGGGAGTCGCCATTGCGGGTAGTGCGAAACGCGGCGGAAGTGGTCACCCCGAGCCACCCACCGAAGTGCAGTGGAACGGTTACGCGGGGCGCCAATTCGTAGCGACCGACGAAATTTGCAGTTTGAAAGTTTTGATCGCGGCGGTATCCCACGTCGGCAAAGGCGTCAAAACCGAAATAAACTGGGGCGCGGCGCCAGGGAGCCTGCTCGACGGCGCCCAAGCGCGCTTCCGGCAGGTTTCGCAGAGTAACGCTGGTGGCGGGAACCGCGGGCGTGGTGGTGGTTGCGGCGACCGGCAGGGGGAGAAAACTTTTGTCACTGAGGCCGGCGAAATTCAGGCTGAAGCCTCGGAAATTGTTCGAAAGGAACACCGCGCTGCGCACTTCGGAGTTGGTGGCTTCGCCGAAAGAGTCGGCGAAGGCCAGACGGAAGGTAAGCGAGGAGAGATGGTTGAAGTCGGTCACGAAGCGCCAGCCGCCGGGGAGCAAGGATTGGATTTCCAGGCGTTGCTGCTCGCCACCCTGAGGATTGCGTGTGCCGTCAGAGTTGAGGAGGCCGCGGTCCTCGACGCCGAAATAGGTGTACTCAATCGCAGTGTCTTCGAAAGGCTTGGCGCGGAATGATCCGCGTTCGAGCAAGCCGCGGCGGCTCATGAATTGGGCGCCCAAGGTAGCGTCCACCCACGGAATGGGAGCCAGATAAAAAGCGTCACCGAAGATGAAGCCCTTGCGCGAGCTCTGGCCGACGTCGGGGATGAGGAAACCGGACGCGCGGACCTTGCGGCCCGCGGGGGCGGAGGCGTACGGGAGCCAGATGAGGGGCACGCGGAAAAGACGGAAGTTGGCGTTGACGAGCGCGACAGTTTTATCCAGACGGATCCGCGCGTTGGGCGCGTAGAACTGCCACTTCGGGTGTTGGGGATCGCAGATGGTGATCCAGGCGCGGTGGATGAGATAGATGTCTCCCGGGAAGCGTTCCACGTCCCGCGCTTCGAAGTACAGCGGATGATCAGAAATCAAAATTGACGGATTGGGCCGCCGCTCGATCTTGATGTTGCCGCGAACGTTGTGAAAGAGGCCGTGGCCGGTGCTGACGTTGTAATGGGCTTCATCGGCTTCGAGGTGCTCGTTGCCGTAATCGAGCTGAACGTGGCCGGTAGCGGTGGTTTCGTAGGTCTTCCTGTCGTATTCGACGTGGTCGGCGCGAAGACGGGTGTCCGCGTAGTGAATGTCCACGTCGCCGTCAGCGGTCGTGACGTCGCCTTTGCGGCCCTGCGTTTTCGCTTCTAGATTTGCGACTCCTCCTTTGCTGGATGGAAAGCGAGTTTGCTGGGCCGAGGCCACGCCTGGCGGGGTGACTGCAAGCGCGAGAAGCAGCAGGAAAAAAAAGAGGCGGAGCGCGGACGGAACCCGTCGATGGGGATGGTGATTCAGTTGGAACATGCGGTCAAAGAAGACAGTTGGATGGATAGCCTAGCATGCGGTCTTGAAGACTCCCCACGCCTAAAGGCGGGGGATTCTTTGGAGTTACTATGCGACATTGCCGCACGTCTCCAACGATGTTTCCTGTTTCGCAGACATGTGC
>Ga0209234_1000061_pt1 | contig 25948 bp, 27 predicted proteins | sample GraSoi013_1_20cm_2_FD_185816 | JGI IMG/M metagenome (GOLD analysis project Ga0209234, IMG submission 185816) | Grasslands soil microbial communities from the Angelo Coastal Reserve, California, USA - Sample 08_20_2013_1_20cm (SPAdes) (version 2) | ecosystem: Environmental > Terrestrial > Soil >... | reverse complement strand
CGTCGAGTTTGCCCTGCTCGAAGGGAATTGAGGAAGGCCGAGCCCGGTAAATCAGCGAACCGGTGCGCTGGAGATATGCAGCGCGTTCATCACCCGCCGCACTGGGCGCGTCACAATGGCGACGAATTTCGCCAGCGGATACCAAAAGCGGCTATGCAGCGACAGTTGCGAGATGAACAGCCCCAAAGCAAGCTGTCGCGGCGCATCAAGATCAATCCGCCGGTCATGTCGGTAAATGCGCATCACCCGGCCCAATAACTCTTGCGCCAGCACCACGCCGTCGGAGGTGGGATGCGCGTCGCCTTTGGAAAAAAGCTGGGCGGCATGCAGCGAACCGCGCTTCTCAACAATGCGGTGTACGAAGAGCTGATTTTCACGCCGGAACAAGACCACGTCCCCGCAGCGGACATTCTCGATCGAAGTCTGCCGGATCAAGGCGATATCCTTCGGCCGCACCCAAGGCTGCATGCTGGTGCCGTGAACGCACAGGGTAATCCGGCCATGCCGCTTCAGCGCGTCCGCAATTCGCACCACATCGTCCGCGCGGCGTTCCCCGCCGACCCGACTGGTATTCTTCCCGTGCTCTTTTCGATTCTCCATCAAACCTCACTGCGGAAATTCCATCGTCTCTACGTTCCGGCTGGCCGCCGAGATGCGCGTGTGCAAGTGCGGACATGCATAAATATTGTCGTTTCCCGAATTGCGGCAAGAGTCGTTCGGAATCGAGACTGGTGCGGCTTCTGATCTAGAGAGTGGTCTCTTAGGGAGGGAAGGTCAATAGACCGGAGGTACTCGCTTGCCCAAAACTACAGCCCTCCACCCGCGACAGTTCGTTGGATGTTTCAAGCGCGCCAGACAAGGTGTGCGAGGTGGCGCTACGACCGGCGCGGAGCAGCGTTGCAAACACCGCCTTGGCCCGGCAGCTTGCCACAAGCCAGGGCCAGTGTTTCATAAATCGGTTCCGACTTCACGCTCGGTTTCGTATACGGCTTCTTTTCGCCGGGCGCCGGGGGAGAGTTCTTATAATCTTCAGCCATTCGCTGGTCCCCTAGACTGAATTAGAATCCGCAGCAAGAAGACCAAATTCGGCCTCCGGCGTCGTTGGTACCGAAGCTGCGTCGCGCACCCTGTGAAGCGCGCTGATGGGAGCGATTACACCGGCCAGCCGGGCTTTCTCCTCGGCCAGGGCGCAGGCACGCTCGTAGGCCCCCAGCAAATTCCCACCTTCCATCAATGCCAGGCCCGGGCAGCGCTCGCAGTAACTCCGGATCTCGCATCGCGAACAGATCGGAAGTTGGCTCTCGCGGATGGCCCGCAACCGTTCGAGCTGCGGCGCGTGATACCAGATATCGTCGAATTTCTCTCGTCGCAGATTCCCGGCCGCTTGGGGCAGCTGCACGCAGGGAAAGACATCTCCATACGGCGAAATGTAGCAGCTATTGTGACCCGCGCTGCAAGGCAAGTCTTGGTAAGCCGGGCTTTCGATTCCGCTCGAAACGGCGCTCCCGAGCGGCCAGACACTCTCCGGTCGCGCCGTTGCTGAAGTCGGCTGCGGCTTGCAGGCCTGCAGCCGAGCATCCCGCAGTACCGGTAACAGCGACGAAACCGATGCGCGGTGCGCCAGCGGCCCGCTGGACCCGTCCATCATCGGCGTGATCGTCAGATCCAGGATGTAGGGAACTCCTAGTTTCTCCGCAAGCGCCATCACGCCGCGATAGGCCAACAGATTTTCCCGCATCAGCGGGCAAGCCAGCTTCACCTGCAATCCGTGCTGAAGCAGAATGGGAATCGCCGCCAGGGTGCGCCGGAGCGATCCCGGAACCTTGGTGATGGCGTCGTGCACCGCGGGAATGTCGCTATAAACGCTGATCTGCACACGCCGGACGCCCAACTCGCCGAGCCGCGCCGCACGTTCCGGCGTCACCAGTAACGCGTTGGTCTTCAAGCTGATGTCGAAATGCAGGCTTCTGGCAGCGGCCAGAATCTCGTAGAGGTCCGGACGCAGGAAAATCTCGCCGCCGCTGAAGGTCAAAAACAGCGCCCCCGAGCTTGCCAGATCATCCAGCACTTGGAGGCACTCGGCGGTGGTCAGTTCTCCCTGGTCGTCATGATCCAGATAACAGTGCACGCAGCGCTCGTTGCAGCGGTAGGTCAAGTCGAAATGCACGCTGAGCGGCCGGTGCTTTTCGACGGTACGCGAGATTAGGCGATCCATTACCGGCGTGGCGCCCGCTGACAAAGAAGCGGTCAAAGCGATACTCCCCCCGTCGCCGAGACGGTCACAACTAGTTTCCGCGAAGACATCTCGTCCAATAACGCTTGGGCGTCGGATAAGGCGATGTCCGGTGCGACTTGGTAATTTTCAACCAGCAGTTCCGCAAGCTCCGCCGCCGACTTCTTCCCATCAATGTTCTTCCAGAGGAAACTCCCCGTGTCGTTGAGTTCGTGCATCACGCTGTCATGCGGCGAAATGATGACAGTTTCGTCGTCAATTTCTCTCCAAGCCAGGTCCGGGTTCTTCTGCCAAACAACAGCGGCCGGAGTGCTCATTAAGGAAGAACCTCCCAAAACGTGGGGTTCTTTCGGAAAGCCAGGTTATAGCCGGCTATTTCGGTCGCGGCCTGACTTAGAATTTCAAGAAGCCGCCGATTGGCTTCCGCCTCGGCGGAGAAAAAAAGCACATTGGGCAAGAGGGCGCGAAGAATCGCCAGCGGGCGGAGTGGGGTCACGCGGTTTTCTGCCGCTTGCACAAGTCGAAAAACGCCCGCCAGGGGAGCACTGATATTCAATCCTGCGGCCCGGAATTCGCCCCAAAAAGGAGTTCCGTACGCGCGCCACATTCCATGTTCCCGGCGAAGCAGAGAGATTTCGTCCGTGAGGACGCTGCCTTCCGGAGACAAGGATGCCACCGTGCTCTTCCCGGCGCCCGACCGGCCCGTAAATATGTAGGCTTTCCCATCCCGAACGACGGTGGCCGCGTGCAGCAGGAATCCGCGGTGGCCGAGAAGCTTCCAGCTTAGGAGAACGCGCAGCAGGGAATCGAGCGCATATTGGTTCCTAACGCCATCGAAACGAATTTCACTCCGAAAAGCGCGCAGCGCTGCGCCCTCGAATTCATAGGCAAAGTCGGCCGCTCGACCGGCGGCTAACGCACCATCGTTCAGCGCGATCTTGATGGGCGGCGCAGCGGCACCCGTGAACGCCCGATAACGCGCCGATGCCGCACCAAAGAGCTTGGGATCGGACATCTGCACCCGGAAGGTCACCCTGCCGATCGACAGCTCGAACTGTTGCCGTGGACCGCGCCCTGAATTGACGAGCGGTGTGCTCAATCAGCTCCTTAAATAGTCCCAGCGAGCGCGCCGCTACAGGCGCATTCCCGCTTTTTTCAAGCTCCTCGGGGAAGGCAGCTGTAATAGTTTTGCTTCGAGACACCCCACGAAGTCAAGAAGACTTTGCTCAATTTCTTATCTGCAAAATTGATGACACTTGCTGCCTTAGCCATCTGGCGATGTTAGCAGCGCGGTTTGCTGCGCGGAGCGAGCCGCAGTTCGGAGGCCGCAGTGATTTCTGTTATTCTGACTGCTAAGCTAAGTTCGCGGCGATTCCGCCGCCCTCGGCGAGAGAGGATTGCCCGTCGTGACTTCGTCTATGATTTCCGCACCGGCCGCCAAACGCGCTTTCAATTTCAACGCCGGTCCGGGGGCGCTTCCTCTTGCCGTCCTTGAACGCATTCGCGCCGAGCTCCTCGACTGGCACGGCAGTGGCATGTCGGTCATGGAGATGAGCCATCGCTCGCCTGAATTTGAGAGCATCAACGCCGGCGCGGAACAGCAGCTTCGGAATCTCCTGGGGATCTCACAGGACTACGCGGTGATCTTCGTCCAGGGCGGCGGCAGCATGCAGTTCGTAATGGCCCCGATGAACCTGGGCCTCCCGGGACAACCCGTTGACGTTCTCCATACCGGCAGTTGGACCGCCAAGGCCATCGGCGAATTGAAAAAAGGGTTTCTTCACCATATCGCGGCCTCCACCGAAGCGGAGAAATTCGCGCGTCTGCCCCGCCGCGAGGAAATGAAATTTTCTCCGGACGCCTCCTACGTGCACATCTGTACTAACAACACCATCGAAGGCACGCAGTGGAACATGCTTCCTGAAACCGGCAACGTGCCGCTGGTGGCCGACATGTCTTCCGACATTGCCTCGCGCCCCGTGGAGGTGAAAAGGTACGGCGTGATCTTCGCCGGCGCGCAGAAGAACCTGGGCCCGGCCGGCCTCACCGTGGTGATCATTCGCAAGGATCTGGCGGAACGCGCCGACAAGAACCTGCCCACGCTTCTTCAATACCGCACGCATATCAAGGAGAAGTCCCTCTATCACACCCCCCCGACATTCGCGGTTTACGTCGTCGGCCTGGTGCTGGATTGGATTGCCTTCCAAGGCGGAATTCCGGGCATCGAAAAGCGCAACCAGGCCAAAGCCGGGCTGCTCTATGACACCATCGAATCGAGCGGCGGCTTCTATGCCTGCCCGGTAGAAAAGGCCTCGCGCTCAAAAATGAATGTAGTCTTCCGCGTGGCAGGGGGAGACGACTCCATCGAAAAGAAGTTCGCCGCCGAAGCTGCGGCGGCCGGCCTGGTTGGCACGCTCGGTCACCGCTCTGTGGGAGGTATGCGCGTCTCCCTGTATAACGCGGTCACGCTCGAATCCGTCCAAGCTCTCACTGGCTTCCTGTCGGAATTCCAGCGCGCCCGCGGGTGAAATACGGGGGTTAAAGCGCGCCGGAGACAACCCCGACGGTCATGCCCGGGACGGTAGGCCGGTTCCTTCGCGTCGGCTACTTGATGGCCAGTCCATGCGGCCGCGCCGGCCCGGTTTCGAACGCGGTGTTGAAATCAACCTCAAACCTGGCGTCCAGCGTCAGGTCTTTGTCCCCCACGCGCGCGACGTGAATCTTGTGGTCACCCTCGGCGTGTACTTTTCCAAAGTCGTCCTCATTCAAGAAGTAGTCGCTGATCACCAACCGTTTCTCATCCGGCGTCAGCGCCAAGTAATGCGGTCCGGAGTTTGGTCCTAGATCCAGTACTTTCAGCAAGCGCGGTTCATCCGCGTCGGCAATGTCCAACATCGCTATTTTGCCCGCCTGGTTCATGGAAATGAACAGCCGTTTGCCGTCTCTGGAGATCCGCATCAGCTGCGGCCACCCGCCCTTCGAGATGGTCGCGAAATCAAAAACCGCCCGCGCCCTGCCATGCTTGGTATCAAGAAGGTACAGCCGGTCATCCAACATTCCGGCGGTGAACCCGCGTTGCTGATGATCAGCGGGGATCAGCTTCACATCGATAGTGCCGCCCGCGTTTGGAATGTCGATGGTGCGCAAAATCTCGCGGCGTTTCAGATCCCACACTCGGACGCTGCCGCGAAAATCCACCCCGCCCGGCACGGCCTGGAGCGTCGTCGAAGGACAAACGAAATCGCTGGTCACCAGCAGATTGATTTCCTGCCGCACCGAGATGCCGTGAGGATTGAAGCCATCCATCGGCGGATTTTCCGGATACTCCTTCACTAGGTTCAGTTGGCCGTCGAATTCTGCGACCCTTCCCGGTGCGTGGCCTTGGGCTCCCCCCATCATGGTGACCAGGAACCCGCCACTCGGCAGCGCCTCAAAGTCATCGGTGATCGCGGAAAGCGGCGGGTTTGCGGAGGATAGGAATTTCGGTGCGCGCGGATTCGAAACGTCGAAGAAGAACAGTTCGTTTTGGCCTTTCAGAACGCTGAGCAATCCCCCACAGGCGACGATGTTTCCATCGGCGGACAGGCCGATGTGATGGAATTCGTTTCCCGTTGCTCCGGGTTCCGGCAGCGGCGCTCTGGCCACCACTTTGCCGTAACTCCCTGAATCTTCATCAAAATTCAGCACGGCGAGAAAATCAGGCGCCCTCCGCGCCTGATCTCCCGCGCAGATGAAAAGATACTTCTCGGACCCCTCCCGCGCGTGGGCCGTATCCTGCGCCGCAACGGTGAACACGGCAACGGTTGCAGTCGCCGTCAGATAAATCGCAGCACCCAAATTCTTCCCAAGTTTCATGAGTCGCATGGTCCGATGTCCTTTCCGCTTGCGAGATGCTCGTTCCTCCGGCGAGTCGCCTCGCCAGGCGCCGTAAATTCCGCTGCCCGGCAGTTTGGCAATGCGGACCACTGGAAGTCCTTCGCGTAAGCTGATATTTTTCTTACCAAATCCTGACGTGGATCTTGGGCATGCCGAGCGCAAAGTCCTATCGATTCGGCCGCTATCGCCTGCAATCTCCAGGCGGCCTACTCTATTGCGAGAACCGCCCTGTTCCGCTCGCTCCTAAGGTTGCGCAAACCCTTTTGCTGCTTGTCGAGAAAGCGGGCGAGGTCGTTGAAAAAGAAGAACTCCTGAAAAAAGTGTGGGGCGATACCTTCATCGAAGAAGGCAGTCTGACCCGCACAATCTCCGTGCTGCGCAAGGCTTTCGATGATGAAGCGAAAGGCCGGGAATTCATTGCCACCATCTCCAAACGCGGCTATCGCTTTGTAGCTCCGGTCGAGGAGATTACCAAACAGCAGGCACCTGCCAGGAAAGGCAAGATCATGCTTGCAGTTCTTCCTTTCGAGAATCTCAGCGGTGACCATGAGCAGGAGTATTTTAGTGACGGCCTCACCGAGGAGATGATCATGCAATTGAGCCGCTTGAATCCGGAGCGGCTCGGCGTCATCGCCAGGACCTCCGCCATGATGTTCAAGGGGACCAAAAAGAGGATCGCTGAAATTGGGGTAGACCTGGGAGTGGATTACATTTTGGAAGGAAGCGTGCGGCGCAGCGGGAGCCGCGTGAGGATTTCAGCTCAACTGATCCTGGTGGCCGAGGAGACCCATGCTTGGGCGAAAAACTATGAGCGCAGCTTGGGGGACGTCTTGAAGCTCCAGAGCGAAGTCGCGCGGGCCATCGCCAGTGAGATTCAGGTCAAATTGAGTCCCCGGGAAGAGCGGCGTCTGGCCCACCCCCCTGCCGTTCCCGCACGGGCCTATGAAGCCTACTTGCGTGGGCGTCACTCCTGGAACAAGCGGACAGAAGACGGCATGCGCAAGAGCATTGCCTACTATGAAGAAGCAATCCAGTTTCATCCCTACTACGCCACGGCCTACGCCGGAATCGCGGATTCCCACGTGATGCTGGCTTGCCGCGGCATGGTCCCCGCCAAGGAAACTTTTCAAAGGGCCAAACTGGCCGCCAGAAAGGCCCTGGAGCTGGATCACGGGCTTGGAGAGGCTCACGCTTCGCTCGCGCATGTCCGCTTGCACGACTGGGACTGGAAAGAATTGGAAAAAGACTTCCAGCGGGCCATCGAACTTGAACCCTCCCAGGCCATTGTCTACTACTGGTACGGCGAATATCTGATGTCCAGGGGCAAACCGGACGAGGCCATTGCCGTCACCGAGCAAGCTCATCGCATGGATCCGCTTTCTCCGGTAATCGGCTCCTCACTGGGGATGATTCTTTATCTCGCGCGGCGATACGACCAGGCTCTGCGGGTCTTGCACCGCGCCATGGAAATCAGTCCGGAACATTTCTTGCCGCATCTGAGGATGGGCTTGGTGAGCGTGCAGATCCGAGAATATGACCAGGCCATCTCGCATCTGAAACTGGCTGTGCAACTCGCCAGCCAGAGCACGGAAACCCAGGCGGCACTCGCTTTGGCCTACGCCGCAGCCGGCAAGGGCAAACGAGCAGCGGAAATCCTCACCCGATTGGAAGACCTGCGGGGCCAGCGTTACGTGTTGCCTTACAACTTGGCAAAAGTCTACGCCGCCGGCCGCAACCACGTTAAAGCGTTCAAGTGGTTGCAAATTGCCTACCGGGGGGGCAACCCGGATCTGATCGAGCTGAACTCCGAGCCGCTCTTCGATGGCATGCGCGACGACCCTAGATTCATCGGATTGCTGCGGCGCGTGGGGTGGAGGGTGTAACCCCGGGATCCGCCTTACTCCCTCCATGCACGCGGGGCGTAGAGCCGTTTCAACTTTCAGGCCAGATCGAAGAGCAGCACCTCGGTATTGTCCACACCGGTGAGCTCGACGGTTTTCTCCGCGCTGATGGCTGCACCATCGCCCGCATCCAGTTTCGTTCCGTTCAGCTTTACGCTGCCTCGCGCTACCTGAACGTAGGCGTAGCGATCTTTCTTCAGTTCGTGCTTCACCGTCTCGCCCGCTCCCAACACCGTCGCGTACAGCTCGTTGTTCTGGCGAATCTTCACCGAACCGTTGCGCCCATCCGGCGAGGCCACCAGCCGCAGCTTCCCGCGCTTTTCGGCTTCGCTGAAGTTCTTCTGGTCGTGTCCCAACTGTCATTTGGCCGAGTGCTCAGTTGTTGTTCTTGAGCAAGGTACTACGCCACGTTCGGTGCTATTCATCGTTTAACGTAGCCAGATTGACTACACTTATGACGTTCTCCGCAAAAACCCTATCCTGCCTGCTACAAAACGCTATACGCCGCCCCCATGTCTCCGGAGTTGTGGCCGAAGTTCATGCGGAAATTCATCCAACGACTCGGTGTTTCAAAAGCGGCCATTCTCTATCAGCATTTGGAAAAGGAACGGTATGGTCCGGCCGTCGCGAAAGTCAGAGTCATTTGAAAGGAAGCAAAGTTTTCACGCTGTTCCGTTCCTCGCCACAGAGAAACATCTGCCTTGCGATGATGCTGATCAGCGCGAGTTTCGCGGTCACCGGGACGCTCAGCGGGTGCCGCGGCCAGGTGACAAATCCCAGCGTTCCCGCAATCACCCACTTCGGTTACACCGGCAGCTCGCTTATGAATACGATTCTTCCCGCGAATCCTTCTGTAGCCATTTCGGAAGCGTATTTCGGTATGACCATTCACGAGCTCTATCCAAAACCGGCCTCATCGAACGCGGCGGCGCCGTTTCCCGCATTCCCCGTTCACACCTTACGCTTTTGGGATGTGGCGTACTGGGCGATGCTCGAACCGACGGCTGGCCAGTACGACTGGTCGACCATGGACGGGACGATCGCGACGGCGAAGCTAAATGGCGTAAGTGACTTTATTTTTACTCTGGGCCACGTGCCGACGTGGGCGTCGACAGCGCCGTCCGATCCCTGCGGATCGGGAGAGTGGTTGGGCTCATGCGATGCCCCCGACAGGAGTGCCCTTGACGACTTCCTTGCTCAGCTGGTTCGACGCTACTGCGGCGTGGTGCAATATTACGAAACGTGGAATGAGCCGAACCTCAAGCAATTCTGGGGCGGAACGAACGCGCAACTCTTGAGCATTGCAAGCGACCTACATCAAATCGCGAAGGACCCGGCGAACTGCGGCTGCCTGAACGGCGTTTGTTCTCCTGGCGGCGGAGTCAATCCGAACCAGGTCCTATTGCCATCCATCAGCAGCATCAACGGCCCCAATCTCGGTTGGCTCGACGCATATCTGACGGCAGCAGGGGCGAGCTATCCGTACGCGGATGTCGCCTCATTTCATGGCTATGGCTACACACAGCCCGAGGACATTGTCGAGGGGGTGGCGCAGCTCAACAATACCCTCGGGAAACATGGGTTGGCACGGCTTGCGTTGTGGGACACGGAGGCAAGTTGGGGAACAACAACAACGAACAACCAGGAACAAGAAGTATCCTGGCTGATGCGCTTTCACGTGGCTCAGGCGTTATCGGGTATTTCACGCTTTGTTTGGTATGCCTATGACAACTGCGCTTGGGGAACCTTGTGGGGCCCCGCTTGTCGCGATTCGACGGATAATTGGCAAGGGGTCAGGCTACCGGGCAAGGCCTATGCGAGCGTTCAGGGTTGGATGGTTGGGGCCACGCTGACTCATTGTGACCAATACGAAGACGGCCTCTGGGCGTGCGAGTTACAACGGACCGGCGGGTATGAAGGTTGGATGTTGTGGGACAGCACGGGAACAGGCCGGTCGGTTCTCGTACCGAATCATCTACAGCTAACGGGCTACCGCGACTGGCAAAACAATACGAGAGTTCTGCCAGCGGAGATCACTGTCGACCAATTGCCCGTGCTCGTCGAGAACTGAGGGCCCGGGGAAGTTGGCACGGGCTGCGGGTGTCGCAAAGACAATGCACGTTTCCTTGTGTAGTCGAGTGGCGTGTTTGCTCGACCCAACGCCGCTTCCTTCCAGACCAGATGCCAACGATCATCTTTCCCGATGGCGGTCATGAAATATTATGGCAGCTCAGTGCTGTCTCAAGAAAGTCTGAGCAGTCCGCTGTAACTGCTTGATTGAACGAAAGGTAAGGGGTCTCTGTGAGTTTTTTCGATTTCAATTTTTTGCTTCTCTTTTGGCGCCATCCTACTGCTTTCCACCTTGTTCCGGAGGCAGGAGATGAATCAAGGTCGAACCGTTTTCTCTCAACTCGTGGACTTCCTTGCTACCTACCTGTTTCAAATTTGTCATTTAGGGCCTCCGGCCTGCGAAACTTTATGAAAATCTATGCACCTCAGGCAACATCTAAAGCAGGCGATCGAGGCATTTATGCAAGCTGAGAACAAAAACCCCAAGCGGTTCATCTGAAGCGCCACGGTTGAGGACATCATCAAAAGGATCGATCGCGCGCGGGTCAAAATGGAGCAGATCAAACCAGGATCCACCCGGCCCAGGGGGAAAAGAAGGCAGATATTTTGTAAAGTTATATAAGGGACATACCGCAAACCGACAATACTCGTTATAACGACAATTGTCAAGAGGTATATTTTGCGGCCCTCGCTCTCCTACCGCGGTTCTTCCCTCAACCCTTGCATTGCTCGGCGTTGCACCGCCTGTTGGGCTAGTGTCCAGCGGCCAGTTTCCGGCGACACCCCCTTTGGTGTACAGTGATACGGCAAGCGCGGCAAGCGCTCCGCGGCCTGCGAGGGTTTTTCAATGGATTCCCCATTGTCCGCAACGACGACGAGAATGTCCGAGGACTCCACCGTGCCCCGCGAAACGCTCACCATCACCGACAATCGCACTGGCAAATCCTACGAGATTCCCATCAACCACGACACCATCCGTGCTGCCGACCTCCGCCAGATCAAGGTCGACCCCAAAGAATTTGGCATGATGAGCTACGACCCAGCTTTCAATAACACCGCCTCCTGCATCAGCAAAGTCACATTCATCGATGGCGACGCCGGCATCCTGCGGTATCGCGGTTATCCCATCGAAGACCTCGCGGAGAAAAGTACCTACCTGGAAACCGCATATCTGCTCCTGAATGGCGAATTGCCCACTCCGTCACAGCTGAAGGATTGGACCTACCACGTCACGCACCACACTTTCATCCACGAAAGCATCAAGAAATTTCTGGACGGCTTTCATTACGACGCCCATCCCATGGGCATGATGATCTCCACGATTGCCGCGCTTTCTACTTTCTATCACGACGCGAAAGACATCTTCAGCGCGGAGTCGCGCCAGAAGCAGACTTATCGTCTCATCGGAAAGGTTCCCACCATCGCGGCGTTCTCTTATCGCCACACTCTGGGCATGCCGTTCGTCTATCCCGACAACGAACTCAGCTATCCGGGCAACTTTCTCAACATGCTCTTTCGCACCACCGAACCTAAATACCGACCTAACGCGACCCTGGAGCACGCCCTCGACGTTCTCTTCATCCTTCATGCCGACCACGAGCAAAACTGCTCCACCAACACCATCCGCGGCGTGGGCAGCTCCCACGTGGACCCCTACTCCGCCACGGCGGCGGCCATCGCGGCCCTCTACGGTCCTCTGCACGGCGGCGCCAATGAAGAAGTTCTGCACATGCTCATGCAGATTGGCTCGATCCAGAAAGTTCCCGACTTCATCAAGCGCGTCAAAACCGGCGAAGTCAAGCTCATGGGATTCGGCCATCGCGTCTACAAGAATTACGATCCGCGCGCCCGTATCATCAAGCACATCGCTTACGAAGTCTTCGAGCTCATGGGCAAGAACCCGCTCCTAGAAATCGCTCTGGAGTGCGAGCGCATCGCTCTCGAAGACGAATACTTCGTGAAGCGCAAGCTCTATCCAAACGTGGACTTCTACACCGGCCTCATTTATCAATCCATGGGTTTCCCGATGACCATGTTTCCCGTGCTCTTCGCGATTCCCCGCACTTCCGGTTGGATCGCGCAGTGGGAAGAGATGCTCCTCGATCCCGAGCAGAAAATTGCGCGCCCGCGCCAGATCTATCTCGGGCACAACACGCGTCATTACGTTCCGATCGATCAGCGCAATTAGGAAACACGGTATCCACTTTGAATACGCTCTTCGGGAGGCCCTCGACAATTCCGTCCCGCCGCGTATAGTTATTTTTAGAGAGGTTGTATGAATCAAGGCTCGTATACGCCCCTGCATCCAGGGGCGCGGCGCCGCAGTCAGCGCGTGTTAATGCAAGTCGGCGTGCGCATTCGCGGGAAAGACGCTCAGGGCAAGGACTTCGAGGAATTCACCGCAACTCTGGCCATTAACGCCCACGGTGCACTGGTGCAGTTGACCGCTCGCCTCACCAGCGGTGGCACGGTTCACATGCGGCACGACAAAACCTTAGAGGAACAAGAGTGCCATGTAGCGTTCCTCGGGCCGGTGCGTGGCGGCAAGGGAGAGATCGGTCTGGAGTTCACCGCACCGCGCCCTAGCTTCTGGCGCGTGGCCTTTCCTCCCGAAGATTGGACCCCCAAGAGTCCCGAGGCCCGCACGGTTTCGCGCGTGCGCACAGACAAGTAAGTGGGGTTTCCGCCGCTCCCTGTTCCGGTGAACTCCGCAGTCGCCGAAGGTGCTCTTCGATCGAAACAGTAGTTTGGCGTTTGGCCCAGCTAGCGTTCGATGCTCCTGTTGATCGCCGATCCGCGGGCACGCCGGCGGCCCTCTCAAAAGGTATTCCGACCACAACGTCCGATCCCCAGGAATTGAATAAAGGCACCCTCAATCGCTGGAGTTACCTGGTCTTGCAGTCCGGCATGGCCGATGACCCCAAGGTGAGCCTAAGCCCCGGCGTTCAGGGCGGGGTAAGCGATTGCCTTTCTCCAGAACAAGAACGGAAGCGGAACTCTCTTCAGCAATTTTGAACGAGCGAAAAGCTAGAATCCGGTAGGAAAAAATTCAGCCGGGAGGCCCTTTCTTTGCGATCATCGCCGCCAGCAGCCATTTCCTCAATACCATGAGGTAATAAGGTTTCGTCTCTTTGAACATCAGCCCCATGCCTTGATCTGCCTTAGCATAGATGACGCCTGCCTGGGCCTCAAAAAATTCGCTCTCGGTGAAAAGCTTTATCGCCAGGGACGTCCCTATCGGGTAAGGGCTTTCCGTATCCACATAACAACCATTCAAGCTGAGTTCTTTGACGCGCGCCGTCCTCTTGTCTTCGGATGAGCCTTCGCGCATCTCGATGGATCCAACGAACGGATACCGGGGACTGCGGCGCCGATCCTGCTCCATAGGGCTCCTGTAGAAAGAACCGGGACGATTCTACTCCCGCCATACCCATGGTTCTCAAAAATCTCTCCTGGATTGTTCACCGCGACGGAACACGTGGACGTGAAGACTACGGCTGGCGCGTCAATCGTTACTCAATCTCCGTAGGCGCACTCGGCAAACACTGCGAGTGGAACGCTCGGTTGCCCTGGTGTTCCGCGACGTGCTGTCTCTACCACCGCCGCCGGGCGTGCTTGCCGCTGCTTAGCAGGCCGCAACGCAATACTCAGCTTTTCCCGGAGTCTCCGGTGCGCTCGGAAAAGCCTCAGACGCACCGCCATCGCCGAAATCCCCAGTCGCTCGGCAACTTCTTGGGTCGAGTACTCGAAGACGTCGCGCAACAGGCACGCCTGGCGGAGATCCGGAGCCAGTTGGGTGATCGCGGCGGCCATCAACTTGCGCATTTCGCGCCGCGCGAAGCGTTCTTCGGGATTGTCCTGGCACGCCGTCACGTTGCTTCCCAGCGTTTCGTCGCCCGCACCGGTCGGCTGTTCGAGCGAGAACAGTCTCCCGTCGCGCCGCTTGCGGATCACGTCGATCGAGGCGTTCGCCGCAATGCGCGAAACCCAAGCGTGCAGGTCGTCCCGGTTTTCACCCGGCTTGCCGGCAAATTGCTCGAGCCGCGTCATGGCCTTCAGGAAGGCATCCTGGCGCACATCTTCGGCGTCGGCAGGATTGCGAGTCAGCCGCAGCGCCCCCAGGTACAACCCCGGGGTGTACGGCAGAATCAGTTTAGCCAAGGATTCGCGATCGCCCTTTCGCGCTTGTGCAAGCAACGAGGCGCGGGTCCCACCATCAAGGCATAAGGAGGTGCTGCACATGAGGTGATTACGATTGGCAGGCTAATCGCCACCGCCAATCGAGGTGTAAAGTGCAGAAAACAAATAACTAACTGTCGTTGAGCAGGAGAGAATCAGAAAAAGGAGTGACCGCTTGTGGGACGCCACGTGGCGATTCCGGTCACCCTCGTGTTTTGCATTTGTGCCGTGCCGTTACCCTTTCGGCCTTTACTTGGCAGCAGCCGAGGAAGCTTCCCGTTCGATCGGAGCGCCGATCAGATTTCCCCACTCCGTCCAGGAGCCGTCGTAGTTGCGGACGTCCTTGATGCCCAGAAGGTATTTCAGGACGAACCAGGTGTGGGAACTGCGCTCGCCGATCCGGCAATAGGCAATAACTTCTCTGTCGCCGGTGATGCCCTTTGCACTGTAAAGCTGCTTGAGGGCCTCAAGGGACTTGAAGGTGCCGTCTTCGTTGACGGCCTGCGACCAGGGAATATTGGCGGCGCCCGGGATGTGCCCGGCGCGCTGCGCGGTTTCGGTCATGCCCGGCGGCGCGATGATTTTCCCCGTGAATTCATCGACCGAGCGAACGTCAACAAGCTGCACACGGGATTTTTTGTCCAGGGCAGCGAAGATGTCGTCGCGCTTGGCGCGGATCACAGCGTTGGTGGTTTTCACTCGGTATGCCGTCGCGGCGACGGCAGGTCTTGCAGTTGCCAGGGGGCGTTTTTCTTCGAGCCACTTCTTGCGCCCGCCGTTCATGATCAGAATTTTCTCGTGGCCATAGTATTTCAATTGCCAGAAGGCCCAGGCGGCAAACCAATTGTTATTGTCACCGTAGAGAACGATGGTGGTGTCAGCCGAGATTCCGGCCTTGCCGAGGAGACCCTCGAAGGCCTGGGGATCGGCGAGGTCGCGGCGAATGGCGTCCTGCAATTCCGTTTGCCAATTCCAAGAAATGGCGCCGTCGATGTGGCCCTGATCGTAGGCGGTGGTGTCTACATCGACTTCCACGACGCGGATTCCCGGATCTTTGGCGTGCGCCGCCACCCAATCGGTGGTGACGAGAACTTCAGGGTGAGCATAGTCAGACATGGTCTTCCTCCTCTGGAGCGATTCGAAAAGCCTAGCGCAGCTAAACCAGGAAATCACGCTATTTTCTACTCCGCCGGTTGCAGTTTCCCGCCCTGCATTTCCCACTCGATTCGAACGAGGAAGTCGAAATGCATGCCTTCGGTTTCGAGCCAGGTTTCCAGATCTTCGCGGGAATCGGCGCGGAACTCGACGAACATTTTTCCTTCGAGCATGTTGACGACGACGCGTTCGGCATGCGCCAGCCCTCCGGCCGTCATGCGCTGGGCAAGCGCCTCGGCTCCCTGGCGCGTGAGGCAGGCGAGCGTGTGCTGGGTGAGGTAGCGTGGCATCGGAACTCCAGAAAGCAGCTTGGCGTCCAAGTATTTCATAAAAGCGGATTCGTGAGCACGGTCAGGGAATAGAGCGGCTGGTACCGCGTGCTATAGGAACAAAATGCCGGACGAGACAACACCGGTGAAGTGGCGCGCATCTCCATTGACAAGTGTTTGTTGGTTCGCAATGGGGGTGGTTCATGAAGCTGGTCCTCCGAGTACTGTGCCTCTTGCTGTGTTGCCATGCGACTTTGGCACAAGAAAAAACAACTTCAACGGCAAGATCACAAAATACGGAAGAAGCGAATGAGGGGAGCGAATCTGCAAATCCATCGGCGGCGAAGCTGCCGGTACGCCGCGTGGTGCTGTACAAGAATGGCGTCGGATATTTCGAGCATCTGGGCCGCGTACGCGGAAGCCAGGATGTCCATGTTGACTTCGCCAGCGCGCAGTTGAATGACGTGCTGAAGTCGTTGACCGTCCTGGATCTCTCCGGCGGCCGGATCACCGGCGTGGACTACAACTCGGAAGCGCCTCTAGCACGGAGACTCGCGACGCTGCGGCTGTCACTGGGCGAACGGCCGACGACGGCGGAGTTCCTGGGGGCCTTGCGCGGGGCCAGACTGGAAGTTCGCAGCAGAAACGGGCCGCAGCTGACAGGCAAACTATTGAGCGTGGAGCGCAAGACGCGCACGGGTGCAGGCCCCGGTTGGACGGTGGAGACGGACGAGATTTCGCTGATCGCCGATAGCGGCGAAGTGCGCAGTGTGGATCTCAATGCGTCGACGAGCGTGAGAATCGCGGAAAAAGATTTGCAGGTCGAAGCGAGGCGCTATCTGGAGCTGATCGCGTAGGCGAACGCAATTTGTATGTGAGCTACATCAGCGAAGTGCCGATCTGGAAGACCACCTACCGCATCGTGCTGCCGTCCAAAGCAGACAAAAAGCCCCTGCTTCAAGGCTGGGCCATCGTGGACAAGACCGTGGGCGAGGATTGGGACGGCGTGCAGCTCTCGCTTGTAGCGGGAGCGCCGCACTCGTTTATTCAGCAGCTCTCCGAGTCATTTTACGGGAGGCGCCCGGTAGTGGCATTGCCGGAGAGCGTGCAACTCTCTCCGCAGACCCGTGCGGCAACGCTCATGAGAGGAAACGGCCGGCTTACCGGGACGGTCGAGGATCCATCGGGAGCCCCGGTTAGTGGAGCAAGTGTCCGGCTGTTGGATGAACAGAATGGAGTGATCGCCGAGACCACCACGGAGAGCAACGGGCAATACACGTTCTCGGGAGTGTTTGCCGGAACCTACCGAGTCGAAGTGCAACGACAGGGCTTCCAGAAAAATGTGATTGCCGGGCTCAACATCGCACCGGGCGAGAACCAGGTCAATTCCCAATTGCGTTTGGGGTCGAGTGCAGAAACTGTGGAAGTAAGCGCGAATACTATTACCGCCAACACGGAATCAGCAATGCTTGTTGGCGCGGCGAAGCCCAGTGCGGTGGCAAACCGGCCGCATGTGGGAAGCGGCGCTGGATCGGGGAGCGGAGCAGGCATGCTTCGAATGGCACCGTCAGCTCCACCGCCGCCTTCGCCGGCAAGGCTCGCGGAGGCTGGTGCGCAGGGCGAAGCTGCAGCGAGCGGGCAAGACCTGGGCGACCTGTTCGCGCACCATGGACCAACTGATGGAGACAGACGTTGCCGACAGGACGCGACCGATGATCCTGCTGGGAGTGTTCGCGGGATTGGCGCTTGTGCTGGCCTGTATCGGCGTATATGGCGTGCTGGCTTATGCGGTGGCCGAACGCACACGGGAAATCGGAGTGCGCATGGCCCTGGGGGCCAAACCAATGGACGTTACGAGAATGATTCTGCGGGGCGGTGTGAAGCTGAGTGCCATCGGATTGTTGGCAGGCGGAGCGCTGGCGGCGGGACTCGCAAACTTGCTCGAGACGCTGTTGTTCGGGGTAACGGCTGTGGCGCCAGGTATTTATGTGGGGACCGCCGGCATGCTTCTGCTCGTGGCCCTGATGGCCTGCGTGATTCCGGCGCAGCGCGCATCGCGCGTTGATCCTGCCGTGGCATTACGCAACGACTAAGGCCAACGAGAACTTCGGACCTGTCCGAACCGGCAGGTTGACGGTGAAGCACATTCGCGGCCTACGACGGTTGGCCCGGCCGGACACGTTCTACACTCGGACGAGAGGGGATGGAAGAGCCTGGGTTCCGATTGCGGCGCAATCCTTCCCTCGGTGTTTCTCCGCCGGGCACTGAAGAGGTTCACAAATGAGACCGACACTCGGGTTGCTATCGATCTTTCTGCTCATGCTGGTGGCCGTTCGGGGCGTGTGCGCCGCTCCGCAGAGCAGAGCTTCCGCCACGCTGAGCGGCGTGGTTCTGGGTCCGGATGACAAACCGGTAGCTCACGCGAGCGTATCCTACCAATTGTCGAGCGGCAGCGCACCCCACGCGGTCCACACGGACTCGCATGGGCATTTCTCCATTTCAAAGTTGGGCGCGGACAACTACGATGTTCGGGCGTCGGGAAAGGGAGTTTTTTCCGTGTGGGAGAAGAACGTCACGCTGCGGTCCGGACAGACCAAAGACCTGACGCTGCGGCTGATTTACGCGAAAGAGATCCCTAAGGCATATGTGAAGCGCAAGCAAAAACAGTGAATTGTCGTTGGAACGAAACGGGTGCAGTGATCCGCACCAGTGATCAAGAACTCCAAAAAAATCTGTTATTGATACATGAGCTGCGCAAGCTCGTACAGATCGGAATCAGAAACGTCCGAGATGGCGCAATACTCCATCCCCTGCCGGCGCCAGTGGCGCCATTGATACCCTTGGCGCAGTCCGGGCAGATGAATCGCGGTATCCGGCTCTTTAGTGGGCAGAACAAAAACGTTAATGATGTGCTTGCGGCGTGAATAGACCAAAGCAGCGACATTCTGGCCGCCGAGAACATCGAGACGCCCGCCGACCAAGATAAAGCCTTCATCCGCAAAATCCTTCACCGGAGGAACAAAGGCCAGCTTCCCGTTGAACCACGGCTTGACGGTGTGCTGGTCAGTGGAAGTGACATCGGTGAGGTGGCCGGGCTGCAGCGAGCGAACGTGAGCGTCGATGATCTCGGCAACCGTGAAGGGCGCAGTAGAAGCACTATCCTTCCCGGCGCGCGGCCAGGAAAACCAAGAAACGCCGGCAACGATGAGAACGGTCGCGGCAACGGCAATCATTCGCCAAGTGGAAATGCGCATGCCCGCGGAAGAAGCGGTGGCGGCATCGAGACCAGCGCGAATTTTCTTGCGGAGCGCCACCGGGGCGTTTTCGTAAAGACCGCTACGCTGAAGCGACGAGCGCAGCGATTCCTCGGCTCCCAGAGCAGCCGTGCATTCCTTACAGCATTCCAGGTGGCGCTCAAATTCCGCAGCACGCGCGGCATCCAACTCGTCATCCAGATATCCGTGGAGGAGCGTGGGCGTGAAATCACAGCTCACGGGAGGCCTCCTGCGGAGTGGACTGCGTGAGCGCTCGATGGAGACGCTGGCGGGCGCGCGCCAAAGCGGACATGACCGTGCCGATGGGGATGGCGGTAATGGACGCAATTTCCTTATAGGAACAGCCTTCCAGCTCGCGAAGGACGAGAACTTCACGGAAACGAGGAGGAAGAGTTTCTAACGCACGGGTCAAACGCTCGCGATTGTCTCCGGCAATGGCTAGGGCTTCCGGAGAGGTGCTGGGCTGAGGATGCAATTCCTCGTCGAATTCGCTCATGAGTTCCACAGGGCGATTTTTCTCCAACCAGGTATAGCAGGTATTGCGCACAATCTGTAAAAGCCAGGCGCGCGCGTCCCCTCCGTGAAACCCCCGGAAAAAACGGTAGGCGCGGAGCATGGCTTCCTGTGCCACGTCTTCGGAATCTGCACGCCTTCTTAGCAGCCAACGCGCCAGATTGAAGGCGGCATCCAGATGCGGCAGCACGAGCTGTTCGAAGCGCGCCCGGTCCTGTGCATCCAACACGTCCGAGCCTTTCCCCTGGTCATATCCACTCATGGGCAGAAACCGCCTGAGGGAGCATTTTATTCCAGTTCCCTCTTGGATGTGACGAACAAAACAAAATGGCTGGTGAGCGGCCCCACCGGGAATAACTGGCGGTCCAGGATGGTCTGCACAAAACGAAACACGTCCCATATGCGGCGCGGGCTCCCTGGACTCTCTCTCGCCCGCGCCGCCCTCCCTAGAAAATTGGCGGGACGAAGCGACTCAATCTGGCCCCGATCGTCCTGACGCTTGTTGCCTCTTTTTCATCGTCACGTACTCCCAACTCTCCCCGGCAGGTGGAAAGTCGTACTATGCGCCCGCCGCAAGGCATGCGGCGCTCCGGCGGCGTTGCCGTGTTTGCGGGTTTCTATCTCTTGCTGGCGGCGGGTAGAAATCTTCTTGCGGAAAAGTTCCGCATCAAGCGCTACAAATTCTCGGAAGGCCACCGTTCTCCTCGTTGGGGCGTGGGTCTTTTCCTTCGAATGGCCACCGATGCCCGTTGTTAGATGACCCAGGTGATGAGCAAGTGATTTTACGGATGACCCCTCGATTGGTGCTCCGATGGCTCTAACGTAGGGTAGTACTATTCGCAGGGCGGAGCACCTCAGCAGCTACCGGCTTCTTGTTATCTTATTGACACTAATAAGCTTATGTCATGACCGAAGTTTACTTTTCCGTTCTGCGTGGCCACGTTGTACTACAACCAGAGTACTCCTTCTAGTGGCTCCGCTGACCCATTGAGGCGCTCCATCAAGATGCGTACTCTTTTCACTGACGGGTTGGGGGCCGCGCGGGGACAGCGGCTCCGCAAGGGGTCGTGTGCGAGCTACCCAACCCGCCTTTTTTTCGCTTCCCGGGCAACTATGCCCCGACCGGGCCCTCCTTTTCTTCTCTCTCCATCGGCATCCGCCTTGCATCCTAAATCAGCCGTGTGCGCTGATATTTTCATAAGCTGCTCTCAAATGAATGCGTTAAGAATGGCCGGGTTGGTGAAACCTCGAGGATTCGCGCGACAAGTGAAAGCCATAAACAGCATCGCCCGAACAGTCATGGTGTTCCTGCTGATCGCCTTGGCGCCGAATCAGGTGTCTCGGTGCGTCGCTCGCGCCGGTGAACCGGCGCTCCCAGAATTGAAAGCGGAGACCCAAGCAGTGTTTGAACACTACGTAAAATTGGCGGAAGCGCGAAATGAAGGTGAGCTGAAGCGCGGTACGGGCCTGCTGTGGGTCGATGGACTGCCCGAGGAGCAACGTGCGGACGCCTATGCTGCGCTGAAACGCGGTGAAATAATGATGCGGAAGCTGGACATTCTCGAAAACGCCAAGCCCATCCGGTGCCCCGGCGGGATGATTCATCACTGGACGGGCGTGGTGTTCCTTCCCGGAGCGAAACTCGCCGACGTGCTGGGCGTGCTTGAGAACTATGACCGGCACTCCGCGTACTACTCGCCGGACGTCGAACGATCGAAAATCGAATCGCGAGAGGGTGATCATTTCCGCGTCTTCCTTCGGTTTCGGCGGCACAAAGTGATCACCGTGGTGCTGAACACCGAGCATGACGTGCAGTACTTCCACGATGCACCGAGAAAAGCTCACAGCCGCAGCTCGGCAGTGCGCATAGCGAAGGTCGAAAACGCCGGAAAGAGAGACGAACGCGAAAAAACACCTGGCGACGACGAGGGATTCCTGTGGCGGATGGAAACGTGGTGGCGCATGGAAGAACGCGACGGCGGCGTTTACGTCCAAAGTGAAGTGGCTTCACTGACCCGGGACATTCCCACGGGGCTTGGCTGGATGATCCGACCGTTGGTGACCGACATCCCCAAGGAGTCGCTCACCTTCACGCTGGGAGCGACACGCAAAGCAGTCGAAGCGCACCACCCGGGCCGCTGATCCCATCCAGCCAGAAGAGCGCGTAGCCGCGGCGAACTCCCATTCGGGCGAGGCCCCGGTTTCTCTTCGCCTGGTCCAGATCGAAAATAAGGAAAAACCCGGCGAGAAATTGCAAGAGATGCGAAAGTCTAGACGCCCCCAGCGGACTATAACTCGCTTCGCGCCATAGAGCGGCTGTGCTAAACTAGCGTCGTTCCGCAGGGGTTTGCGGTTCACCGTAAGTCTCCGCACTAGTGTCGTTTTTCTTGGCGACCGTACGTCGGTTCAGATGATGTACGGGAATGTTGCGGCCGGCCTTCCCCGAATCCGCTCTGCGGGGCAAAAATTCTTCCGTCCATGACCCGGCTAGGCCGCGGTCACGTGAAACAAACGAGGATGTGTCATGTCCGGGCATTCAAAATGGGCCACCATTAAGCACAAAAAAGCGGCCACCGACGCCAAACGGGGCCAAGCGTTCACGCGAATAATTCGTGAAATCACCATTGCTGCGCGCATCGGCGGCGGCGATCCAAACTCCAATCCGCGCTTGCGAACCGCGATTTTGGCGGGCAAGAACGAGAACATGCCCAACGAGAACATCGAGCGCGCCATTCTTCGCGGCACCGGGCAGCTGGAAGGCGAGCAGTATGAGGAAGCGACCTTCGAAGGCTACGGCCCGGGCGGAGTGGGCATGCTGATTCAGGTTGTCACCACGAACCGCAACCGCGTCGTCGGTGAGTTTCGCCATCTCATGAGTAAGAACGGCGGCAACATGGCAGAAGCCGGTGCCGTCGGGTGGATGTTCCACCGCAAGGGCGAAATTTCTGTTCCCAAGGAGGCGGCCAGCGAAGACCAGCTGCTGGACCTCGTCTTGGAAGCGGGCGCCGAAGATCTGAAAGACGACGGCTCCGCATGGTACATCGTGACGCCGCCGGACGCCCTCGAGAAGGTGAAGGAAGCGTTGACCAAGGCGGGAATTACTCCCGCGTCCGCGGAGATCGCCATGGTCCCGCAGAACTATATCAAGCTCACCGGTCCGCAGGCCACCCAGATGGTGCGCCTGGTCGAAGCCCTCGAAGAACACGACGACGTACAGCACGTCTACGCGAACTTTGACATCGATGAATCCGAAATTCAGGCCGTCGTCGGCGCCAACTGATTCACTCGGCAGTTTGTTTTGCGGCCAGTCCCTAACCCGGGCTGACCTTTTTTTTGACTCTGCACGCTACAAAGCGCTGGCAGGGATGCGCGGAAGGCCGTAGACTTGGGGCCATGGCAGGGACGAATTCATCAGGCAGGCGGAACGAAAAGAACGGATGGACGTGCGTTCTGGGGGTGGACCCTGCGGCAGCTGGGCCGACCGGCTATGGGATCGTCGAAAGCGACGGACGGCGTTGCCGTATGCTTCATTATGGGGCCCTGAAAGTGGCCGCCAAGCGCCAGAAGAAATACGCGGGCGCCGCGCTGCGGGATGTGCATGCCTTGCTGTGCAGACTCATCAAAGAGTTTTCGCCCGACGCGGTGGCGGTGGAGAGCGTCTTCACGGCGCTGAACATGCGTACGGCGCTGCGGCTGGCGGAAGTGCGCGGCGTGGTTCTGCTGGCGGCGGCGCAGCATAGCTTGGACGTGCATAGCTATGCGCCTCGGGAAGTGAAGGCCATCATTGCGGGCAACGGCCACGCGGACAAAAAACAGATGCAGATGATGGTACGTGCCCTGCTCTCGATGGAGGAAACACCGGAACCGTCGCACGCCGCCGATGCCTTGGCGGTAGCGCTGTGCCATTTGCAGGCGGAGCAGACCCGGCGGCGGTTCGGGTTGCCGGATGTCGATCGATCAGTGAAAACGCGCGCCTTTCCGGCCGCGGTAGGTTCCACTGCATTGCCAAAAGAAAATGGGCGCCGCGGCGCAACGCGTGGCGAGTTGCCACGCATCGTATCGATGCGATGAAGATTTCCCTCCTGCATTTCTTTCTGTTGATTGCCGCGGCCTGCTTGGCGGCACCGGCAATGCTTTCCGTCCCCGCTCCGACCGGCGCCAAACTGACGTTTCGGCGCGTCTTCAAAGGCAGCTCACCAGAATTAATCGAGATTACGGTACGGGAAGACTCCGATGCCGCCGCGTATGAAATCCGTCAGTTGGACGAGGATCCCGGCTCGTTGCCCTTTCAGGTGAGCGCGGCTTGGCGCACCAAGATGTTCGACCTGGCGGCGCAACTCAAGCACTTCCAAGGACTGGATCTGGATGTGCATCGCAAGATCGCCAATCTCGGCGAGAAAACCTTTCGATGGGAATCCGGCCCCGAAGTCCATGAAGCAAAATTTAACTACACTTTGAACTCCGCGGCGTCCCAACTCCTGCAGATTTTTGAAGGGCTGGCGCGCCAGCAGGAACATTTTGATTTGATTTCGCGGCGCATGAAATACGACCGCCTGGGAATCAATGACGCCTTGCTGCAATTCGAATCCGACCTCAACCGCAGCCTTATGCCGGAACCACAGCGGGTCCTGCCCATTCTCGATAAGATCGCGGGGGACTCCCGGTTTGTGGACATCGCGCGACAGCGGGCCCGGTCCCTCGCCGAACGCATTCGCCATCAAGGCTAGGTCGAATCTGTTTTCGTCTGCACGCGCGGTACGACCCGGGGGGAGTTGATTGAGGAAATCTGCGATGGATGGCCTGCCTTCGAACGGATTTCGCCGCCACCGAGGAGGGCCGGGCCGGCGCCGCTTTGGTGTTGTTTCGCGCCGGGGAATCACGCTTCTTGCGGCCCTTCTGTTCGCCTGCAGTGCAATCTGTTTGGCCCAGAAAAAACAAAAATTGGAGAAGAATCATCGCGACTGGCTGGAGCGGGACGTCGCTTACATCATCACCAAAGACGAACGCGACGCCTTTCTGAAGTTAACCAACGACGAAGCTCGAGAGAAGTTCATTGAGACGTTTTGGGAAATCCGCAATCCCTCCCCCGGCTCGCCCACCAACACTTACAAAGATGAGATTTACCAGCGCATGGCCTTTGCCAACGCTCGTTTCGGCATCGGCTCCGGTGCGGAAGGCTGGCGCACCGATCGCGGCCGTACCTACATTACCCTGGGTCCGCCGCAACAAAAGCAGGTTTACCGTAACTCCGCCAATCTCTATCCCATGGAAATCTGGTTTTACAGCGGCGCCAATCCCGCGTTGCCGCCGTTCTTCTACGTCATGTTTTATCAGCGCGAAGGCAGCGGCGATTACCGCTTCTATAGTCCGTACACCGACGGCCCGGATAAACTTGCTACTGGCGTGGAGGCCATCAATTCGCGTTCCGCCGCGCTGCGTATGATTCGCAATTCCGCGGGGCCGGAAGTGGCACGAATTTCGCTGTCGCTCTTGCCCGACGAGCCGGTCGACGAGACCACCGGAATCGTGAGCCTCGAATCCGACATCCTCCTGAACAGCATCAAGAATCTCCCCAATCTGCCGGCGAACCGCGACGATATTCTCCGGCGAAGAACCAACCGCGAAACGGTTACCTCTCGGCTGGTCCTGGAGGGCCACAATCTCGACATCGTTACCTTCCCGGCTCGCGATTCTCGCGGATTGACGCGACTCGACTACGCCCTGCACTTAGCTAGTCCCAGCGACCTCAGCCTGACCGAGGACAAAGACGAACGCTATTCCTACTCCGTGGAAGTCCGCGTCCGCGTTTTTAGCGCTGAGAACAAACTCATCTTCACGCAACAAAAATCCGTCGCGGATGCGATCACCAAGAAACGCCTCGATACCATCAAAGACAAAGTCTTCGGGTATCAGGGAACGCTCCCTCTCCCGGCTGGTAAATATCACCTCGAATTTCAGTTCACGGACTGGTCCAAAAAAACAGCCTTCCACACGGTGCGCGAAGTCTCCATCCCCATGCCCCCAAAAGACGCACTGGTCGTGCCCGGTGTGCTGCCATTTCTGTCAGCGGAAAACGCCGATCCCGGTCTAGCCGATCTCATGCCTTTTGCCATCGGCGGCGTGCAATTCACTCCCAGGCCCAGCAGCGCCCCCAGTCTGGCCCCAGGCACCAACCTCCAAGTGGTTTATCAGATCTGGGCCCCGGCCTCAGATCCCCGTGAAAATCTAGGAAAGAAACTGGACGTGGAATACGCTTTCGGCCGGCCCGCCGCTCCCGGCAGTGCCACCAAGGTCAAAGACGAAATCAGCAGGGAACAATTCGACGCAGCCGGTTCCCTGGTGACGGGAAAGAAGCTCTCCCTCGAGCAGCAATCGAGCGGCAGCTATATTTTGAACGTCACCGTGAATGATCCGGAGACCAGGCACGGCGGTTTTGCAACCATGAATTTCAAAGTTCTCGATGCTCCTTCCCCGCCC
>Ga0209234_1000060_pt1 | contig 26117 bp, 16 predicted proteins | sample GraSoi013_1_20cm_2_FD_185816 | JGI IMG/M metagenome (GOLD analysis project Ga0209234, IMG submission 185816) | Grasslands soil microbial communities from the Angelo Coastal Reserve, California, USA - Sample 08_20_2013_1_20cm (SPAdes) (version 2) | ecosystem: Environmental > Terrestrial > Soil >... | reverse complement strand
GGGCATCGGGACAGGCCATCCAACAGTTCGAAAAGGCCGAAGCCGAGGACCGCATCACGCTCCGTGCCATTCGGCGAGTTGCCGGAACCATGGGCTGCGACCTGGTCTACGTACTTGTACCGAAGTCTGGCTCGTTCGCGGAACTGGCGGAACAACCCACTCGCGAGCGAGCCACGCGTGATGTGAAAAGCGTCATTCATACAATGGCGCTCGAAAACCAGAAACCCGAAAACGCCAACCAACTGATCGAGGATGAGGCTCAGCGGCGCCTGAACCGCCGCAAGACACGATGAACCTCATCCTCAATCAAAAATACTCCCATGGGAATACTCCGATCCGACCGGAAGAGGCGGAACATCTGATTCCCCGCATAAGCACCATGGGCGAGTTGAATGAATACGAAGCCCTGAACATCGTGACAGCCCGAGCCTGGGCGTTCGACGACCGAACGATGAAGTCCATGGACCCGCTCGAAGAACCTTACATCCGGGAACTGCATCACCGCATGTTCGACAACGTTTGGAAATGGGCAGGTACCTATCGTAAGACGGAGCGGAACATCGGTTGCGATCCGCAAGAGATCGTGCAACGGATTCCCCAGTGTCTGGACAACACGCGATATTGGCTTGAAAACAAAACGTTCTCGAACGATGAAGCGTTGCTTCGTTTTCACCATCAGTTGACGAAAATTCATCCGTTCTCAAATGGAAACGGCCGCCACGCGCGAATGGTCGCCGACGTCGTCGCCGCAAAGTATGGCCAGGCCGAATTCACCTGGGGCGCCGGAAACGACCTTGTCGCCGAAGGGGATGCGCGAACGAGGTATCTCGCCGCGTTGCGCGCACTCGACGCGAATGAAAACGATGTAAAGCTGCTGATCGACTTCGCGCGCTCTTAGCAGAAATCCACCAGACAGCGCGCCGACTCACTTGAGCGAGTCGGTTCCAATCCAGCCTCACCTCGACGCGAATCAGCCACAAACGGAAATCGACCACCAATTACGCGTCGAGCAAACTTAATCATCTCCAATTCGTCTTGCGTGATGTGTGAGCGTGCGACTCTGCCAGGATGCCGCTTCCTCAAGCGCTAGGCTCTGCGAGATTTCAGCATTTCCCGCCGCAAGAGCCGGTTTGCCTTGGTCTGGTAGCCTGGGCCACCCTGTTTTAGCCACGCAAGTCATCGGCATCTAGCCGTATGGTAACGGGTCTCTTAATCGGACGATAGAAGTGGCCGACGACGCCCTTGCGCATCCGTTCCTCGGTAATTTCTGGAATGTCAGTGGTATTGATCTGGTCATCGCGAACAGCGTCGAAACGCCTGATCTGTTTCCGGCGCTCAGATTTGGTGAGCCTTTTCATAAGAATTTCCTTTCGTTCGGTGCTGCTTTTCGGGCTGAGATAATGCGAATCGCTTCACGATCATCTTTCAACCTCAGAGTGTAGACCACCACCATGAGTCTGAACGTTCTGGTGATGGAGCCAATCGTCACGAATCGTTCTTCGCCATCAACATCTTGGGTTTCCATTGTGACTCGGGGCGGATCTAGGAGCATTTTTGCTTTGGATGACACAAATCGACAGTTGGCGGGCCTTACAAGAGATCTCACTTGGCGCAATGAGCCGGCCACGTATGCGGAGATAGTACAGCCCTTGACAGACGCCGGGAGCGGCGCAGCACAATAATCTGACCGTGAGGGTCGAGCAAGCCAGAGAGACGGCGCGACAGTGGGTGCTTGAGGAAGCCAGCGGTATGCCAGGCTTCTGCGGAGCTTACACTGCCGGTTCAACGAATTGGCTTCCCGGCGACGCTGATCTGACGACCACATCGGATTTCGACATCATGGTCGTCCTCTCAGACCCGAACCAAGCTTCCAGGCGTGGCAAGTTCAAGTATCGGGAAATCCTTCTTGATCCCTCGTACCTTAGAGATGATCAGCTCCGGTCTCCTGACATGGTCTTGAGCGATTACCATCTAGCCCCGAGTCTTCGGACGACCAACATCCTACTCGATCCATCAGGTCATCTGACTGCGCTCCGCACGACAGTGTGCTGCGGCTATGCCAGACGGAAGTGGGTCCGTCTGCGTTGCGCCAACGCGAGGGACAGAGTCCTGAGACACCTCCAGTCGATCAACTATTCGACTCCCCTTCCCGATCAGGCCATCGCTTGCCTTTTCGGAACAGCCGTAACGACGCATGTCCTTCTTGTAGCGGACCTGAGAAACCCCACCGTACGCGCACGATACGTCGCTGTACGAGAGCTATTAGCGAACTATAACCACGTTGAGTTTCACGAAACGTTACTAGAGTTGTTGGGGGCTGCTCTCCTGAGCCGCGGGCGAGTTGCCCAGCACCTGGACACGCTTACGAATATCTTCGAAGCGGCGACGAGAGCTATCAAGACGCCGTTTCCCTTCGGATCGGACCTTACCGACATCGCCCGACCCCTCGCAATCGACTGGAGCTTGGAACTGATCGCGCGCGGCTACCATCGGGAAGCGATGTTCTGGATCGCCGTTACCCATTCTAGATGTCAGAAGGTGCTCTCATCAGCCCACGCGTCAATGGAACTGTCGCAGAAATTCAGCGACAGCTATCAGGATCTGGTGGGCGACCTCGGCATTGGTTCATTTGCTGAGGTTCGGCGACGCTGTGCGGAGGTCGAGCGTTTCCTTCCGAGAGTCTGGGAGGCGGCAGAAGGAATTATGGCGTCAAATCAGCGAATCGAAGATGATTGACGCCGACCGCCGACCACCGACCGACGCTGATGCAGAAGAGTCCTCATGCCCCCAATCTGCAGCAAACCCAGGTTGCGTAAGTGCTTGAAATAATTGGTCGGGGCGAATGGATTTGAACCATCGACCTCCTAGCGCCGAACCAGTGGATAAAATCACATAAGTTGCTGTCCTGGCGTCACTTATTGGTTTTCGGGCTGCTCTCTGATGGACAATCGGGACAAGCCATCACCGCATGCTCGCCAGAGCTTTGGGGAATCGATTCGCAAGCCGCTAGACCTACAACCCTTCAGTTAACCGAACAAGCAGCTTATCAGAACTCGCCGGAGTTGGTGCTAATCGAAGGAATTCAGCAAGTTGCGAGACGAATCAATTTCTCCTTCTCTATTCACCTTTCGTTCGGATTTTGCCGCCATTCGCGATCGGTAAGATGAATCTAGCCCTTCACGATTGGACTTCGGTGTCTACTGGGTGTGCTGAATCGATTTCTGGAACAATGAACAAATGTACGAATTCATATAAGCAATGAGCTATTATTCTTGTGCGCTTCCTTAGGTCAATAAATTGGGACATCTGCTTCCCGCTCAAATCGCCCGGAGCGGAGCGCGCGCGACTTCATCCGTCTTCTGGAACGTGGAAGTGCACCCGGGCATCATCGTCCTCCGCGAGAGCGGCCTGACCCGCGACGAACAATGAGACCGCATTCAACCCATAATCGACCACATTTTGGAATCGAGTGATGACGACTTCTTGCTGAACAAGTTAGTGGAGATCTCGGCTGCAGGCGAGTGGGAAATTCGCGAGATTCCTAAACCCTGATCAACCTGTACAAAAGGCGAACAGCAACCTCTACCCTGCCTCAACGAGGGAGGGGGATGGGCCTTTCTCGCCGCAGTCTGGGCACCGAGGCAACCGCCGCTCTCACCCAATGAAGAACGCGCGAGTGTGATTACCGAAAATCCCGTGCGTGTCTCAATTAGGATTTTTGTGGCACGCTGATCGCAGATCTCTTCGATGCAGCACCTCGGAGTCGAAGGACTTGGAGTCTCTGCCTTGCCCAGTCGACGAGTGCATCCCAGCGCAGGGAGTTCGTGTCGCGAGACAATTCGGCTTTGGATCAGCATAAGCCAGAGCATTTTTAGATCGGCGGCGCGGCGACGGAAAGCGTGTGCGGAAAGACATGTGATCGGAGCGGCGCCGGTGATCTAAAAATGGGTTGGACTAAACCGCGGCAGGAGCTTTGCCCTATGGGCTTTGTTCGATGAATGCGGGAGGAGAGGGAGAGAGCAAGCGGGGAGTAATGCCGGCAGTGAGCTGTTGATTATGAGCATGCAAGCAGCAGCAACGAGAACGGAGAAAAGACATCGGCTGATGGCTTATCCCGACCGCTGTCGCCCGCCGGGACGAACAACCTGCTTGCGCCCTCGCATTTCCTTCGCACTCTTGTTCTGACTTGCGCGAGTTGAAGAGAATGGGGAGGTGCGTGCGCCGCTTTTAGCAAGATCCAGTCCGAAGAGTTCAGAAAGATCGCCGGTAGACAGAATTTTCCCGGAATCTCCTCCTTTCCTTGCGAGAGGAAGCTCTCTGCCGGCGCTGCTGATGAGTTCCTTTTCGTCCAGCTTGTGAAGCCGAAAGAGGAGCTCGGGCTGGCGGTCGAGGCGGGCGCCGATGCCGTAGAGCACGGCGGCGACATGCTTGCACATATAAGCCCAGTCCGGGCAGCTGCACGAAAATTGAATCTCCTTTGGCGAGGGGAACAGTCCATTGTCTTCTCTGCAAATTCGCTCCATGACTCCCTTGGAAAATCGACCTTGCAGCAACTCCACCAGGGAATCAATGGCCCCGGCACAGTCCTTGCAGATGGATTTCCAGCGCGCCTTGCTGACAGGCGTGATTTTCACAGCGACTTCATAGATGGACGAGCCGCTCACAAGCGCTTTCACTTCACCGAAGGCAATCTGCAGATCGATGACGGAACCATTGCGCACGTAAGTGCGGCCGCGGGGCAGACGATTTGCGTAATCACCGTAACGTTCCAGATTCTCGCACCAGGCTTTTCCCCAGAAGGTTGTAGCAATGCTGCGGCCTTCAATCTCGACAGGCGAGGTGACGCGCCCCTTTTTCTTCAACTGCGCGATCTTGCGCATCGCTTGCGCTTGCCGCTGCGCGACCGAAACATAGCGTCGCCATCCCCAGCCACCGTAGTACATGGTTCACACCTCCGCCTGGGCGCTGTTTAGGTCGAGCGCCACGAGTCTCAGCAAATCCCCGTCGTTCATTTCCGTGAGCAAAAGATCGGCTCCGCCTTCGAGCAAGTCTTTCGAAAGCTGCTGCTTCGATTCAATCAGCTTGTCAATCTTCTCTTCCACCGTCCCGCGGCAGACGAACTTGTGCACCAAGACATTCTTGGTCTGGCCGATGCGGAAGGCACGGTCGGTCGCCTGGTTCTCAACCGCCGGATTCCACCATCGGTCAAAGTGCACCACATGCGAAGCGGCCGTGAGGTTGAGTCCCGAGCCACCCGCCTTGAGCGAAAGCACGAAGAAACCAATCCTCTCCTCTTCCTGGAATCGCCGCACCACCTCTTTGCGCTTTCTGACTTCCGTCTCGCCATCTAGGACCAGCCCAGGGCGTCCGAACACAGATCCCAGAAACGCTTCGAGCGGCCGGGTCAGTTCGCGAAACTGCGTAAACACCAAGACCTTTTCCTGTTTGGCGGCGATGGTTTCAACGATCTCGCGCAAGCGGGCCCACTTGCCGCTGTCTTCCGGATTCCATGTGCCGTCGCCCAGCCACTGCGACGGATGGTTGCAGATCTGCTTTAACCGCACCAGGAACGCCAACACCTGGCCTTTACGCTCGATACCTTCAACTTTTTTAAGCCGCCGTTCAAGCTCCTTGACGGCTTGCTGATAAAGCGCCGCCTGCTTCCGGCTGAGCTGGCAGAACGCCTTGACCTCGGTTTTATCCGGCAGATCGGCGATGACCGTTTTGTCGGTCTTCAGCCGCCGCAAAATATAAGGCCGCACTAGCTCTCGCAAGGGACGGTAGGGATTGTGCGGCAGCGCGGCCAGTTGCTTGGTAAAACTTGTAAATTGCTTGGCCGAACCGAGCAGGCCGGGATTCAGGAAATCGAAGATCGACCAAAGATCGCCCAGACGGTTCTCGATGGGGGTGCCCGTGAGGGCAAACCTCACACCTGCCTTGAGCTTCTTCACCTCCTGGGTCTGCTTGGCAGAGGCATTTTTGATGGCTTGCGCTTCGTCGAGCACGACGAGATTCCAGGAGAGGTCGGCGATCCAGGGAAGCCGCAGCAGCGAGCCGTAACTCGTGATCACAACGTCCACCTTCCGCAATTTTTCCGGCGTCATGGTTTTTAAATCTTCGGCAGGGATCTCGGAAGGATGGGCGGTTACGGCCTTCAGACTTGGCGCGAAGCGTCCGAGCTCCGACGCCCAGTTGGCGAGCAGAGAGGTGGGGGCCACCAAAAGGCTGGGTGCTCCGGCGCCGTTCGATTGCTGACGAAGTACGAGCAGCAGCGCCAGCACCTGAATCGTCTTGCCCAGTCCCATGTCATCGGCCAGGCAGGCCCCCAGGCCGAGTTGCGCGAGCAGATACAGCCAACGCACGCCAACTTGCTGATAGGGGCGTAGCGTCCCTTTCAGCGCCGGGCCCGGATCGACGCGCGCCAGACCCTCCTGGGTACGCAGTCCCTTTAGTGTTTCCGCAAGCCAGGGGCCGGCGGCAACCTTTCCCCACTCCGCGACCGAGGCGGCGGAATTTCCGTTGGCCGCGACATCCGTGCCGGCGAGCATGCGCATGGCTTCCCGAAAGCTAATGCCTTGCTCAGCGGCCGTGCGCTCAATCTCGCCAAAATGCTCTAGCGTTTCCCGCAAGCGCTCGGCGTCTACCTCGACCCAACGACCTCGCACCAGGACAAGCCCATCGGAGGTGCGGAGCAAGTCCTGCACCTCGGTCTTGCTTAGCCTCTCGCCGTCGAGGATCACTTCCAGGTGAAAGTCGAGCAGCGCAGCCTGCCCCAGCCCCGATGGTGGCCGACCGCCGACGGTGGCCGTCACCTGAGCGCGGGGAGGACGATTTGCTCGCCAGGTCGCCGGCATGCGTACAACTACGCCGGCGCCTTCAAGCTTCTCCACATCGCGCAAAAGCTGCATGGCTTGCGTGGGAACCCAGCGGAGCGGGTGGAAAATCTCTCCTGTGTCGACCATGGCCTTAAGCCACGAACAGCTCTCGGCCGAACGCTGGACAGGGAGAAGCAGGGAGAGCAATCGGTCTCGATTCTCGGCGCCGGCATACTCCCGCAAGGCCTGGCCGAGCGGAACATGCTGAGCCTTGGCGTGCGCGGAAAGGCGCGTCGTGTAAGTGGCAAGGAAAGCAAAGGGCGCGGCTTCATCCTTGCGGTTCTCGGCAAGATTGAAGTGCACGCGACCGACCAGGTTCCACGCCGGATTGCGCCGCTTCAGAAACTCCTCGATGCTGCACTTCGCTTCCGTCAGTTCGGCACAAAACGCCCGATCGAGCTCCTGCCAGAGATCGCTCAAGACTGCCGCGCTCAGGTATTCGGCGCCTATTATCGGAGGGGCAGCCAGCACGAACTGGTCGAGTTCCGATTTGGGAGGAGTCGGTGGGTGAGCGCGATGTGGCTCGGCGGCGTCAATGGGTCGCGTACAGACGCCCGTTACATAAAGCGCGGCGAATTCCCGCCAGAAGGAGAATGCCGGCGGAAGAGCGAGGCCGATTTCATCGGCGCCGAGCGCAAGGAGGCCGTGTCCCGATCCGCGGGTGAAGGCGCCTTCCATCCGCTGAGCAAGCTCTCCATCGAGCGCGGGAGCGTCCTCGTCTCGCTCGACGACCAATCGGCCATGCGGGGTCAGGACCGGCGCTAGAGAAACCAGCGGCATTGTGCCGGCGCAAGATTAGCACATTGTATCGGGTATGTGTTTGTGAGCTTGATGGAAAATCTGACTATCTGTGGAAAAAAATTTGCCTCAGATCAGGCTCAAGGCGGATTGCGCCATCGGTCGAGCACGCGGTCGACTTCGTCGTGAATCTCAGCGCGGGCCTCGCGGCGCTCATATCCACTCATTAGAAGCTCGTAGTAGTTGGTGTAACAGTGGCGAATGTGCGCGACCACGGCAAGGGTGAGCGCTTCCTCCTCGAGCGACTGGCCGGCGGCAGTGCGTCCGACCCTTCCGCTGCCCCGGCACGCCGTATGTTCTGCGATGGTTTGGGCCACTTTGGGCGGACAACCGGGAAACAACCTCGAGATCTCCCCAGTCATTTGAGCGACGAGATCGCGATCATATTGGGCACGTCGCTCCGCATTGCGCTCACGACGCAAAGCGCGCGACTCGCTGTCCGCCAAGCATTCCGCTTCGGCTTGTTCGAGCGCCACTTCAGAAACCAAAATGCCCTGGCGTTCGTATCTCTTGCGCGCGCGGCTGAAACGCACGACTACCGCGGAGAGTGGGCTGTACATCCTCGCTCGGCGGCTCAGTGCCGCATCCCCGCTAGGAAGATAGACCAGCTCATCGAGGTCGGCACAAGTCATGCAGAGTCCACGCTCGCCGTCCTTGAATAGAAATTCTCCCCTCCACAGTTCCTTGTTACACTCCGAGCATTTGGATTCGCGGACGAGGGAGAAGACAATCAACTCCCGGGATCTTCCCTCCGCTTCGAACCTGTCACGCTTGCCTTTCATGCCTCGCCCGGTACCGATAGAGACATCCATCTGCTCGGCTCTCCATAGTCTAAGCCAAGGTTCGCGACTGGGAGCTTAAAGTGTCCTGGGGCACGCTCCAATACGCCGTTCTCCTAGTATCCGAGAATGAATCCGTAGATCAACTAAGCAACGCGGCAACGGCGGCGGCGCGCAATGTGTTCTTCGAGCGCCTTGCGAAGTTCCGCAGAACGTCTCCATCTATGAAGCAGGACATGTTGGCCAACGCTTCCTTGCAATCCATCGTATCCATGGCTACTTCCTTACCGCCCCGCGGCGCGCATCAGACGGGCGAAGGAGGCGCGAGGGGTTCGACCTAAGTGAAGCTGTCGAACTCCGTGTTGTAATGGCTTGCTCTACCGTGTTCGCGATATAAATATTACTGCGCCATGCATGAAAATCTCCGACGTCGTGTAGGAAGCCATCGCATTGGATCACGGTGGGTGCGAGTAAGCTGGATTCTGTTCGTTGTTTTCCTTGATTTGCAGCTTGCCGCGAGGCACTCACACAGTGAGCAGACGATCTCTGCAACAAGCAAGCCTCCAATGATCGGAGATTTCATAGATATCGCTTCGACAGCTGGACTTTCTGCGAGCAATGTATTTGGAGGGAAAAAGAGCAGCACATACATTCTAGAGAGCACCGGCACTGGAGCAGCCATCCTCGATTACGATAACGATGGTTGGCCGGACATATTCCTCGTGAATGGCACCAGGCTTGACGGTTTTGACGCCAAGAGTGCGCCCACCAGTCATCTCTACCGTAACAACCACGATGGCACATTCACAGATGTAACAGAGAAGGCTGGTCTAGTCGCGAGCGGATGGGGCCAAGGCGTGTGTGTCGGCGACTACGACAACGACGGTTGGGAAGACCTTTACGTCACGTACTACGGAAAAAACCGGCTCTACCACAACCGCCAGGGCACTTTCGAAGAGGTGGCAGACGCAGCGGGTGTCGCTGGTGATGGAAAGACTTGGGGAAGCGGCTGCGCCTTCGTGGATTACGATCGCGACGGGCAGCTCGATCTGGTCGTCGCGAATTATGCGAACTTCGACCTTGCACACGCCGCTCCTCCTGGCAAATACCCCAGCTGCTTGTGGAAGGGCATTGCTGTCTTTTGTGGGCCGCGAGGCCTGCCTGGCGGCAGAAATATCCTATATCGCAATCTCGGCAAGGGCCGCTTCCAAGACGTCACGCTTTCCGCACACATTGATCGCACGATGGGCCAATACTGTTTCAGCGTTTCACCCTTTGATTTTGACAACGACGGATGGCCTGATATCTACATGTCCTGTGACAGCGCACCGAGCATCCTTTACCACAACAATCGCGACGGAACCTTCACGGACGTGGGTATACTTTCGGGGGTGGCCTACAACGTCGACGGCCGCGAACAGGCAGGCATGGGTTCCACGGTTGCAGATTACGATGGCGATGGGAATCTGGATCTGTTCCGCACGAACTTCTCCGACGACACCCCCACGCTCTATCACAATAATGGCGACGGCACCTTTAGCGATGTGACGTATCCCGCGGGACTTGGCTCCAGTACCCGATATCTAGGGTGGGGCACCATGTTTTTTGATTTTGACAATGATGGCTGGCCCGACCTTCTGCTGGTGAACGGCCATGTCTATCCGGAGGTAGAGGACCTGAAGCTTGGCATCGACTATAGCGAACCAAAGTTGCTGTTTCACAACAAGGGCGATGGCAAGTTTACTGACATCTCGATGACGGCAGGGCTGGGCATCAACACATCGGCTCCTGCGCGAGGACTGGCGATTGGCGATCTCTGGAATGATGGCAGGCTGTCGGCCGTGATTGTGAACCGGAACCGGGCGCCCAGTCTGCTAGTCAACCGCACTACCTATCCGAACCACTGGATTGAAATCAAGACTGTGGGTACCGACTCCAACCGCAGTGGCATTGGAGCACGTCTCGTGCTCAAGACCGCTACTCGCACGCAGATCGACGAAGTTCGTAGTGGTTCGAGCTATATTTCCAACAACGACATGCGTGTTCACTTTGGCTTAGGAAGGATAAGAAAGATTGAATATCTGGAAGTCCGTTGGCCCAGCGGACTGGTGGAACGCTATTTGGATCCGCCTGCAGACAGCATCGCGGTTGTGGTCGAAGGCTCCGGGCAGCCAGCCGGACGAACAATGCAGAAACCAGCAAGAAAGATGAAGGATTAGCCGTGACTGCTCCTTTACCGAAAAGTGTGTGTTTGCCGCCTGCCGCTAAGCTTGCGGCTCTTTTCTGTCTGTTCATGCTTTCACTTGTGGCGAACCTGCTCGCCCAACAGGAAGACCAGGCCCTGGCCACGGCCCGCTCGCTTATTCAAGAAAACAAATACCAGGAAGCAATTGTCCATCTTAAAGATCTGGCAGCAAGCCACCCCGGAACGAAAGGCATCAGCCACGAACTGGGCACCGCTTATTATTACCAGGCGGACTACTTTGAGGCCGCTGCGTACCTTGAAGAGGCCCTGCGTGAAAGTTCCGAAGATCGCGATGCTGCGCAACTACTAGGGCTCTCCTATTACTTCAGCGGCAAGCCAGCACAAGCCATTCCGGTGCTGGAAAAAGTACGACTCTGGCATCCCAACGAGAATATTGACGCCATCTATGTTCTAGGTCTTTGCTACGCGCTGAATAGGAACTACCCAGAGGCGCTAAAAACTTTTGCGCGTCTATACCGTTTGGAGCTCGACTCCGCGGCATCCCACTTGATGATGGGTCGCATTTTGCTCCGTCAGGGCTTCGATCCGATCGCTGAGCGGGAGGTGCGCAAGGCTCTGGCGCTTTCAGCACGCTTGCCGCTCGCCCATTTCACATTGGGAGAGTTCTACGCCTACAGCGGTGATTATCCGAAAGCCGCCGAAGAATTCCGGCAAGAGCTCGACATCAATCCCGGCTATGCGCCCGCGTTCAACCGCCTAGGCGACGCTTACTGGCGACTTAAGCGAAACGAGGACGCGGAAAGAGTACTGCGGGATTCCATATGGCTGGACTCGACCAGCGGGGAGCCTTACGTGGCTCTGGGCAAAGTGTTCATGGCCAAGAGGCAATTAGTGCAAGCTGAACGAACCCTGCAACGCGCAATCGCTATGGATTCCGGCAGCTACACGGCACACTATTTCCTTGGCCAGGTATACCGAGACCTGGGCAAAACGGCTGACGCGGATCGGGAATTGAAGATCTCGGCGCGCATCCAGCAACTTCAGGCGCAGAACGCATCTGGCATTCGATAGGTGAGCGGTTTTAAGGACTCCCGCGCTTCTCCTTGGGAGCTGCGAGTTCCGCTCGTATGATTTTGTCGAACGCAGCTTCTGGTTGGGCTCCGCTGAGCAGGATTCCGTTTATAAAAATTCCCGGGGTGCCTTCGACGCCGGCGCGAATCCCATCCTGAAGGTCCTGTTCAATTTGTTTCGTGTATTTGCCACTGGATAGGCAAGCGTCAAACTGCTTTTCGTCGAGGCCCAGACTTTGAGCCATTCCCGCTACGCCCGATCGGTTGAGTTTATCGGGATTCCCGAACAAGAGGTCATGATACTCCCAAAATTTCCCTTGCTCGACGGCGCAACGCGAAGCTTCGGCAGCCAACTCCGCCTGCGAATGCATCCCGCGTAGCGGAAAGTCTCGGTATGCCAGGCTGACCTGCCCCTGGTATGTTTCGAGTAGGTTCTTCAGGGCGCTCTGAACTTTCCTGCAAAACGGACACTGGAAATCGGAAAATTCAACAATCATTACGGGCGCCTGCGGACTTCCGCGAAGCCGGGCCGGGTCGGAGGCGACGTGGACCTTGCCTGGTTGCAGTAAAATCGCCGGTCCCCCGCGTTCTTGCAAGCGTTCCAGTAATTCCTGCCGGGTCTGGTGAAGTTCCGATTCGTTCAGCACGAGTTTTTGGCGAACGCTGTGTAGTTCAGGCAGATCCTTATCGGCGTCACTCCACAGTCTTTCTGCGATGGCAAACTCCTGGCTCGCGGCGACAGAATCGCCTAGGTGTTCGGACACTAATCCAAGGGCGTAGTAGCCGCCAGCGTAGCTCGGTTCCTGCTGGATCATTTCCCGCGCAGTGAACTCGGCCAAAGCCCATTCCTCGGTCTCGCGAGCCCCGCGCGCGATTGAATCAAGCTGGATTAGCGCTTGGCTTCGCGCATCAGGCCCGGGCGACGCGCGAAGCTGCTCCTCGATTTCCTTCATCAAGGTGACGCCTTCGGCAGACTTTTTTTTTGAGAGCAGAATCTCAGCCCGCAAGGTCTCTGCATAGGGCCGCAACCGATCGGCTTCGGTTACTGTAACCAAAACCAGCGCATCACGCGCCAAAGCTAACTCCGTGTCGGCATCATCGACGCGATTCAAAGCCACCAAGGCCCGGCCCATCAACGCATGTCCTGCAAATCGCGCCATCATCGAGGGGCTCTGCACGAGAACCTTCGATTGCTCGTATGCCTCTTGAGCGCGCCCTCGGGCCAGCAGAAACTCCGGCCACTGCTTGTGGCCGAACTCCGCAAGTTCACCGTGCGCCGGCAGGGAAAACGATTCACGAAGCAGTTGCTCCGCGGCTTTCATTTGTCCCAGCAACTGGTAACACATCGCCAGGAGGCTGAGATTATGAGGACGGTGCCAGTCGTACTCTGCAGGAATGTGCTCGGCACGATAGTAGGCACTCTCCAGGTCGTTCGCTTTTCGAAACTCTTCGACGGCATCCTCAATGCGCCCCGCCCGGCGAAGTTCATGTCCGCGCATGTGATGTGCGTGGGGAATCGAAGAGGATACGCGCAAATATGCCTCGCTGTGGTACAGCGCCTCATCGGTGCGGCCGATGTTCTCGTAGGAATGAGCCAAATAATGATGCGCAGCGGAATTATTGGGAGAAACCACCAGGGCGGTTTGATAGAAGGCGATGGAATCCAGATCCCCGGTCTGACCGTGTCCCGCTCCCGGTCCTTCATCGGCAAAACCCCGCAAAATCCAAAGACCTGGGTCGCTAGGGCTCGCCATCAAAGCGTCGTAAATGGCTTTACGGTAGGCGACGAATTTGTCGAGGTTCTGCTTGTCTTCGAGGAAATCCACGAGGCGGGCACGGATCTCCATACGCTGCCGTTCGGCCCCGGTTATCTTGCCGGAGAGCGATTGTGCTTTCTCCAATGCTGCTCGCGCAGCCGGCACGTCTTGCAACTGCACATAAACATCGCATAGTCCGACATAGGCCGGAGATAAGGATGGATCCAGTCGCAACGCTTGGTGAAAGGAGCGCGCCGCTTCGATCCACACGTACGAAGCAAGATAGTTTAGCCCCTGATCATAAAACGCTTGAGCTTCCGCGGAGGGCGTCGTCACTTTTTCATGGAGATTGCCAATGTCGTGCCGAAGTGGGAGCGGTCGCTCGAGAACCTCTTGCGGCACCCATCCGACAACTCCTTGTCCTTCGTGGCCCTCGTGCTGTGCCAGGATCGGTGCTACCCATACTGCCAACAAACACGCCTGCATGATAGCCAGTCGCGTCACGAGCAACCATACGTCACTATTCCAGACGTCATCGTGCGCTGAGGTCCTTTTTTTGCGAGATTGCTGGTTAACGTCCTTCTCCTGCAAATTCACTCTCAAATTTCGGTCACCTCGACAGAACGAACGTAGTATCCGGAATCGAGTCGCTTCGTTTCCACCAGCGGATCGGCGACCCGCAGCCGGATCAAATAGGTTCCCACAGTTGTAGGTGTCCACGCTTGCGACCAAAGGCTCCAGGGATCATTTTCTGTTTGCGAAAAATGGTCCACTCGGACGTAGTTCTCTTCCGGATTAAAGCGTATTTCCAGAGCCTTCACCAAACGCGACCCTCCCCACAGAATTCCAACAACGTGATACTTGATTCTGCCATCCACCAACCACTTTTCGACGCGAATTGGCATAGCCGCCTGGTCAATGATCGCCGGACGGTAATCTCTCGCAAGTTTTGGTGTCCCTTGCTGATGTGTTCGCGCGGCAAATTCTTGCATCTGCGATGTCGCCAAGAAATTCTCATCGACAAGTGTGATGGCGTTTACCCACTTTATCGAAGCGCAGCCATACCAGCCGGGCACAACCAGCCGGACTGGCGCGCCGTGGTCTTTGTTCAGTGGCTGCCCGTTCATCTCCGTGACCAGAAAGGCCTTGGAAGTCTTGAGTTGCTCGACTGTGAAGACCCAATCCGCACCGGGACGAGAGGTGGCGGAGCTGGCAGAATAGGTATCGAAACCGGAGACTACGACTCTGGTCGCTTGCGGTTTGGATTTGCACAACTCCAAGAGGTCGGAGATGGGCGCGCCGCTCCAGTCAGCAACGCTGATCATTCCGAATCGGGTCGCGCGTGTGTTACCCGAGCATTCCATCAGATGCAGGCCAGCGGGCCTCGCGCCTTTCCTTAAATCCTCCAAGCTAAGGGTTACCGTTTTGTCGACCAGGCCGCCCATCCGGATCTGCCATCCTTTCTCGCTATCCAGCAAATGGGAAGCGCCTGTACGAACGTAGAATCTCTCAATCGGAGGAATGGGCTCTTCAGGGGTCAGTGTAGAGAGATCCGAATACAGCCGGGCGTCAAGCTCTGATCCAAGGAGCGTGTCAAGTGGCGCGCGGCTCTCGCCAGCAAAATCCAGGTTCCCCAGGTGTTTGCCTCCGTCGAACGCATCCGTTCGGGCCTGTATCTTGGCGGCCAGCGTCGGGAGCTTGTCAAACCCGACCAGAAGAGCGCCGCCAGCCACAAAAGAGGATCTAAGGAAGTCGCGCCGCGTACGGTTTGGTCTGGGTTTGCGAGTTAACATTTCACAACAACCGCGTAAGTCTCCCACCCCATTGTAAGAGCCCCGCTGACAATCTGCCACCAGCCCAAGCAGAAAAAGGGGCCGGGCTTTTTGTCCCGGCCCCTGTGATACCGACGGTTGTGGTCCAGTTTAGAAGTCGAACCGCAGGCCCATCTGAATGTATCGCGGTGTATTGAATTGGCTGCTCATAACACCGAAGTTTTGCGGGGACGCTATATCCGCGCCCGGCTCAAACGAAAAATACTGACTGCCACTAAACATAGGATGGTTGAAGGCGTTAACGAATTGGACGTCGAAGCGCGTAGATAGCCGCTCCGTGATTTGGGTCCGCTTCGCCAGTGCGAGGTCCACGTTCCACCGGAACAGGCCGCGAATGGCACCAAAGCCCAGGCGCTTATCGTCGAAGGTTGGGTAGCGAAATTGAGCTGCTATCGCGTCAGGGTTGCCGAAGGCATTCGGGACACCCCCTGGTGAGCTGTTTGTCCCCAAAGTACCGATTGTCGGATCGTTATGGCGGGAAGTGCCGATCGAGCCCGACGAGGCGCGCAACAATCCAATGGGAGCTGCGTTGAAGGGCGTCGAGCCGAACTCCGAGGCACACGCGTTACTATCCTCCAGGAATAAAGGTAGTCCGCTTGCCGCGGTGTATACTCCGGAAACGTTCCAGCCGCCTAGCACCTTGTCAGCGAATGTGCCACCGGCCCAACGCTTCCCCTTACCGAGCGGCAAGTCATAAGTGACGAGCATGTTGAAGGTATGCCGGCGGTCGAACAGCGATGGCGCATATGACCGGTTGACAAAAAACGCATCGGTTACCGCACAAGTGTTCTCCTGGGTGAGCCCCAGGTTGTCGAGTGAGTGCGCGAAAGTATAGTTCAAGTCGAACGTCAGCCCATGCGAGGCGGCCTTTCGGAGCGTCACGAAGGCAGCGTTGTAGTTTGAGTGACCCTCGTTTGTGTTCCAGTCGATTCCCGCCACTTGCGTGTTGCCCAACACCATCGGCCCAGTCACGAAGCTGGGTTCGATCAGGTTCCACAAAGCTCCAGCGCCGTGAGATGGCCAGTATGGATTGCCGTTTTGAGAGTCAAACTCGGCAGCAGCAGCCGTGCAAGAAGCGAAGGGCGCTTGCGCAGCACCCCATACACTCGCACTGCCACTGCACAAGGGGCTACTCAATCCCCCTAGCAGGGCTTCTAACGCTGGCTGAGCGGTGACCGCCCTGGTGGAAGTACCGGCCTGGAGTTGCGCCGCGACCTTGTCGAAGGCCTGCGCAAAGCTCTGGTTCGTCCCCTTGGGGGTAAACATATAGGGGATGTGGTTTAGGTCGATGTTGAGAAACAGATTTCGCGCGAAGCGGCCGACATAGCCGACTTCGAGCAACATTTTCCCGGGCAATTCGCGCTGAATGCTGAAGTCGATCATATCCGCGCTTCCGATGCGATTCTTCGGATCAAGACGAGAGTCGCTGTTCTCGAATACGCTGTTGGCGTTCGCCGGGCATAACGTTCCTCCACCCGGACATCCCAAACCCGGAATGATGACCCCGCCGCTGAGAGTTGGCAGCGCCGGGACGGTGACGTGGTTTCCGTCAACCCCGATTCGGAAATTGCTCGTGGGATCGCCGCCGTTTCCGCATACACCCGCAGTGTCTGGTGCCCTGCAAACCGAGAGATCACCAAAACCGATTCCAAGCGCCGGAGTGAGCACAATCCCGACACCGTTAATGCGGTCAAAGGCACGCGACCATCCGGCGCGGACCACCGACTTCTTGTTTCCGAATAAATTCCCAAGAAAGCCGTCCGCGAAGGACGGGTTCCAGGCAGTCGCCAAGCGCGGACCGAAGTTCGAATAATCCGGGTTATAAGGATACTTACGCCCTGTGGCCTTGATTGGCACATAGCCTATAGTGGGATTAAACACATCACCGTTCAGAGCGGCCGCGCTCTTCGCCTTCAAGTACGACTCCGAATCAATCGGCTTCCCAGTGCTAACATCGATCATCATTGCCGTCTTGCCGGTCGGGTCGTAGGGAGGCATCTGCACGCCCCAAGTCAGCCCGAAAGTGAGTGTCAGCGAAGACGTCGGACGCCACGTGTCGCCAGCGTAGATTTCGTAGGCGTCGACATTCTCCTTTTGGACGATGTTGGTCAGCGGTGGCTGGGGATTCAGGCTACCATCGCGCGTCAACACCTGAGTGGCAGAGTCCACCAAGCCGAGCACAGAAATATAGGCGCGCTTAAAGGTTGTCGATTCGCTAACCGCAGCGGGAACGGAAATTCCTCCAATGTCGTTGAAGTTGCCACCTTTTGCCACAAAGTAGAGAGGCGTGGATATGCCTCCGGTCACCTTGTCATCGCGAACATGTAAGAAATGCTCGATTTGAACCCGCCCCCCAAAACTAAATGCGTGCTTGCCCTTTATCCAGCTCAAGTTATCGGTCCAGGTGTAATCCTGGCCATTCCACACGCGCTGACGCGCTTGCTGTGTGTTCACGTTGATCGGGACCATACCGTCAGTTCTGCTCTCCCGCCAAATCTGCAGAGCAGTGTCGCTCAACGAATTGGGGATCACCGGAATCCTCGCGCCCGGCGCGATCCAGGACCACCAGTGGCGCAGCCAATCGAAATGGAAGTCGTTCACCAGATTTGGGGTGATCCGCCCCGTCAACCCTCCGACGAGGAATCGCGGCTGCAGAGGCCGGCTGGCAAGAGCGCACGCCACGCCCTTCTGGCAGCCGGGGGCTGTACCGCTAATGTCCTCCTGGATATTTGGGGGTTGGATGGCAGATACGCTGTAACGATAGGAGGCCATGAAATCCCACTTATCGTTTATTTTGTGATCCAAGCGCAGCACACCGAAGTGCTCGTTGGATGTGTTGGCCTCAGGCGCGGTAAAGTTTGCGGTCCGCAAGCCATCCCCACCGGAGAAATCGTTAGGCAGCGGCATGGTCGCCCAGGTTGCCGCTATCGCCGGGCTAACGTTAACGCCGAGCCCTGCCGCTCCCGAAGAACCGCAGAGGAAGCGCGGATCGAGTCCACTACAAGGAATAGTCTGGCCGGTGTTTGGGTCACCCGCGAACGCGCCAGGATCAACCGTGGGGACGGCGTTTAAGTTGTAAGGGATGATGTTGCCGCTAGCGTCCTTGAATTCAAGAATACCAGCCCTCAAGGCTGCGGTGGGAACCAACCGGGAGAACACCGCTTGGGTGAAGAAATGGCGCTCTTCTTCGTGCAAGAAGAAGAAAGTGCGGTTCTTCCAGATCGGTCCGCCGATCTTCCCCCCGTAGCGGTTGTCCCGCCATTCGGGGTTTTCAATCGGAGTACCGTTTCCGAAACCATTGTTTCGGAACCAGTTGTTGGCATTCAATTCATCATTCTGGTGGTACCAGTAGCCGGCACCGTGCCAACTATTCGTGCCTCTTTTCGTAACCATTTGCACTTCAGCGCCCGCTGAGCGCGTGAAATCGGTGCCCGCGTTGTTCGTGGCCACGCGAAACTCCTCGAGGCTCTCCACGGGAGTGGGAACCACAGCGCGCGGCGTGGCCACGAAGCCTGAGTTATATCCGCCGCCACCTTCCATATTGCTGGTCGCGTCGCCGCCATCAATCATGAACGTATTTTGATCAGCGCGCGCCCCTGCAACTGATCCGCCGCTAAGGTTTCCTTCGCCGCTTCCTCCAGGCCCGTTGAAGCCGGGAATCGCCATTGGTTGTAACAGCAGCAAGGATGTTGCGTCACGGCTCAGCGTCGGCAATTGCGACAAGAGATTCGAATCCAGCACGTTGCCCATAGTGGCGTCTAGGGTCTGCAGTTGGAGCCCGGTGGCTGACACCTCCACCGTTTCCGTCATTCCGCCAACTTCCAAACTCACATTAACCAGGGCCGATTTTCCGACTTCAACTCTAACGCCGGTCACCACCGACTGCCGGAAGCCTTTACCTGAAACCGTGATGCTGTAATTTCCTGGACGCACGGAAGGAAAGGTATAACCACCGTCGCTTCCCGTGGTGACCGAGGTCTTCGCTTTGGTGTCCACATCTTCCAAGTCGACCCTGGCATTCGGAACCGTAGCTCCCGTCTTATCGGAGACTGTACCCGTCACTGTTGACGTTGACGCCGTTTGTGCAGAGAGCGAAACGGCGATCGACACAATAACAAAGACGAGCAGCACTACGAATCCCAAAAGCATCCTTACGCGGCGCATAAAGACCTCCTCAAATTTATCAACATTGGAGATTGGAGAGAATCGGCTCGGAAATAATCCAAAGCTCACCCGGCACCCCACTCACATTGGCAAGGAGGCTAGCTCAATATTGCGTTACACGCAATCTTTATATAGTTCCGCTTAACGAGTCGCCTTTATTCCGGGTTCTTGGAGTATAGGGACGCTATATTCAGAGCGTACAAAATAGCTATATAAAACATTTATCGCTTGTAATTAATTCGCTCGGGCTCAATTAAAGTGCATGTACTGCTCCGTTCTACAACTGAAGTGCTAACCCACGCGTGATGGCCACTGCTCCAACCAGTGCGCCGTCATGTTTCAAACCTGACTCCCCCGTGTTTGGTCTCTCGACCGACGTGGCTCGCACGCTATCGAAGAAATGTCCTAGTACCAAGAATTCTTCTTACATTGTCAAGAGGCATTGGGGGGAGCGGAGAGTCTGCGTGCCACCTGTGGAAGTGCAAACCTGCTAGATGGGAGCGCCTCCTCGCGTGGTCCTTGAGATTGAACCCAAAGGCGTTGAGTTTTTCCCTTTTGAAGGCCTCTTATATAGCATATAGAGGGTTGCGCGACTGGCGAATCTATGCCGACTTCCCTCAGGTTCTTATCGGTATCGCGCGCCCTCTGTATGCCGACGATCCCTTGGCGTGGAGTTGGATCAAAACCTGTATGCCTTGGATTCCACGACCATCGACCTCTGCCTGTCGCTGTTTCCCTGGGTACGATTTCGCCGGCACAAAGCGGCGGTCAAGATGCATACGCTGCTGGACCTGCATGGCAGCATCCCCACGTTTACCGCATTACAGAAGAGAAAACGCACGACGTCAATATTCATTCTCGACCAGTTCACTCCCGAGGCGGGTTCGTACTACGTGATGGATCGCGGCTATGTCGATTTCGAAAGACGCATCGTCGCAACCACATCCGACCTGAAAACAAAGGACTTAGCGCTGGGAATGGGCCGTTACGCTGCACGGCTTTCATGAGGTTTCGCGGGCCGCAGGCCCTAAAAGACAACTTACAAGACACGCGGGGACTACCAATGCCCCTCGTCGAGATTGAAGCCTGCGCGCGCTGCGGGAAGTAAGGACTCGCGGCCCGGACCCGCTTCCCATTTACCGCCACTCCGGTTTTCGACTGCTCCAAAAGATAGATCGAACCAAGATTTTCGCACTGCAAATGGTGAAGGCAGCAGGAGCGTAGAGATGGAGCACCGGCCGGCGAATGCAGGGATTCACCTGATTGTGCATCGGGCCATCTCTCGGTATACACGTCCAAGATTTTGCACACGGGAGTGTGTTACGAGGCTTTCGCCGGATGCTCGCAATAGAGTTTTCACACTAGGGTAGTTATTTTAATGTCTGGCATTACCCTATTGACATAGAGGCTTGGTCGTCCCCCAGAAGTGTCCCCGAAGGAGGTTCGTACAAACGAAAAGAAAAAAAGGCAATTCCTCGGTAGGTCCTGTCCCCCGGTAGGCCTTGCAGTAACCACGCCTCTTGCCCCGGACGTGGAGCCCAGTCATTAACGGAGGTTCCAAATGCGAGTTGGTCGTTTTCCTCTTATTGGTAGTCTGGCTGTGTTTTTACTCTCAAGCGCGATGCTTTTGCCTGCCCAGGAATTCCGTGCAACGCTTTCGGGCATCGTGAAGGACCCGAGCGGAGGGGCCGTTCCCAAAGCGAGGGTGAAAGCCGTCAAGAAAGACTCGGGGCAGGCGTACTCGGTCACCACAAACGACGAAGGTTTCTACGCGATCCCCTACCTCATTCCCGGCGAATACCAAGTTACAGTTGAAGCGGCGAGCTTCCGCCGATCTGTACGGACCACTGTTCCTTTGAACGTGGCCGAAAAACGGGAGCTGGACTTCACGCTTGAGTTGGGCAGCGTACAGCAGGAGGTTGCCGTCACCAGCGCCCCCGAGATCGTGAATACAGCGGATGCTTCTGGCGGCACCCTAATGGACCTCGAACAAGTACAGAACCTACCTTTGAACGGTCGGCAGGTCTACATGCTGATGCAACTGACCCCGGGCGTGATGTTTCTGCAAACACAATTCGGGTCCAGCGGCTATTCCGGCACGCGAGGATGGGACGCTAATAACAATTACTCGATGTGCGGGGGATGGACCAGCTACAACCAATTCCTACTGAACGGCTCACCTGCCATTACTGATGAGGCTGACGGGTGGGCAGGCGGCTGGTTCATGTCGCCCAATCAGGATGCAGTGCAGGAATTCAAAATTGTTTGCCCCGCCCTTGATGCAGAGTACGGTCGCACAGGCGGTGGGATCGTCAACACCACGCTCAAGGCAGGGGCCAACGATTTCCACGGCACGCTTTTCGATTACTACGTCAACTCGGCGCTCAACGCCAACACCTTCACGAATAATATGGTGGGCGCTCCAAAAGGATTGCAGATCACCAATCAGTACGGCGGCACAATTGGAGGACCGCTCTACCGCAACAAAGCGTTTTTCTTTGGCAGCTTCGAGGGCTATCACGAGATCGTTCCGTTCCCGGTTGTAACCAGCACGCTTCCTGATTCCGTAAAAATCCTCCCGGATGGCAGCGTGGATTTCTCGGGGACCGGATACCGCGTCTATGATCCCCTCACTACGCATCTTTGCACCGCGTCTGACAACTGCGTAAACGGGCAGACCTATGCGCGTACTCCTTTTCCTAACGATGTCATCCCCGGCCCGAACTCTCCGCTTCCCACTGGCATCCTCAGCCGCGTCAATCCTAGTGGGTTGGCAATTATGAAGCTATATCCCGCTCCGACCGTCTCCGGTTTGCTGAACAATTATATTCAGACCGGAGGGCTTGCCGAGGGGCGTTACCGCTATTACCAGCCGATGGTCCGCGTCGATTACAACTTCAACGAAAAGACGCGACTCTATGGTCTCTGGGCTTGGCAGCGCGGCCACGAGCATCGCAACTCATCGGGATTTCCTTACCCCATCGCTACCGGAAACATTGATTCCGAGCGCGACTTCACTACCACGGTGCTTGACCTCACACACGTATTTTCTCCGGTCTGGGTAGTCGATGTACAAGGATCGTTCGGGCGGTTTCACCAAGATTTTCCCGAGGGACCTATGGTTGCGGGTTTGGCTAAACCGATCACTGCCCAATCACTCGGTTTGAATATGCCAAAGATTCCTACTACGAGCCTCAGCATCGCTCCACAAATTCAAGTCAGCGGCTATCAGACGATCATCGGAAACAACATCAGTGAACAAGCCACGAACGCCTACGACCTGCGGCCCATAGCCATGCACATCATGGGGCGTAACAACGTCCACTTCGGCGGCGAATTCGAGGACATCCAATATGCCGACCAGGGCGTTGGCAGACCGCTCGGGCAATTTAGTTTTGGAACGGGGTTCACGCAAGACGATCCGTTTACTCGTGGTCATTGTCCCGGCTGCGGAGCAACCGTCACAAGTGACGGCTTCCCATTCGCCAGCCTTGCGTTGGGTGACCCGAATTCCGGCAGCGTGGATTGGAACCAAACACAGTTCGAGACGTGGAAATACTACGCGTTGTTTCTACAAGATGATTTCCGCGCTACCAGCAAAGTCACGTTCAACATGGGCTTGCGGTGGGACGTACAGACATCGCCAAGCGAACGTTTCAATCGCATCAATGCGGGATTTTGTTGGACGTGTACGAACCCAATCACGAATGATCCGACTTACCAAGCGAATCTCGCAAACGCAACCAATCAAGCAGCATGGAAAGCAGCGGGAGTCACACCACCTGCCACCGTAAACGGTGGACTTCTGTTTGCTGGTGTGAGTGGTCCTCGTGCTCCGTACAACAACTACTATACGCAGTGGCAACCGCGCTTCGGCATCGCCTACGCTCTGCGCCCGCGCACTGTCATTCGAGTAGGCTATGGGCAATATTACGCCATCCAGAATCAGCATGACACGCGCAGTGGCTTTACGCAGAACACCGGATACATCAACTCCCTCGACGGTGGACTTACCCCGTCGAACGCTTTTAGCACCGGCACACCATATCCGAACGGGGTCCTTTCTCCGACCGGCGCATCGCTAGGATTGCTAACCAACATCGGCAATGGCGTGGGCTACGACTGGCGTACGCGCCGCATTCCATTTTCTCAGCAGTGGATCGTCGGCATTCAGCAGGCGTTACCCGGAAGCATTCTTCTGGACGTGGCCTACAGCGGAAACTACACCAGCAGAATGACCATGTCGGAGCAGTGGGATGTCATCAGCAACGACCAGCAAGCCGCATGTCAGGCCAACAACAATCTGTGCAATCAGTTGGTTCCTAATCCCTTCTATGGCGTGCTGCCGAAAAACAGCAGCCTTGGTTCGTCATCGAAAATTCAGGCGTGGAATTTAATGCGCGGACCTTTTCCTGAATTCAACGGCGTAACCGAGTTCACAAATCCAGGCGCGAGTTCTCGTTGGGACGCACTGCTTGTCAAAGTCGAAAAACGTGTCTCGCACGGCCTGACATTACTGAGTGCTTTCACTTACCAAAAAGAGTTCGAGCGAAATCACTGGCTAAATAATGGACGGTTCCGCGACGTGACTCCAATCCGCGAGGTCGCCTACTTCGACCGCACGCTGGTTTGGCGTTTTAGCGGAGTATGGAACCTGCCTTTCGGTGCCCAGCAGCATCTCTTAAGTGGCGCACACGGCGCTTTGGGATTTCTTATCAACCACTGGAATATCGACTGGATTTACACCGAGGCTTCCGGCTCACCGATGAGCCTGCCGGATGCTTACTTCAACTGTTCCAGTATTTCGGTACCACACCCAACTTTCGGGCAGTGGTTCAACAATAATCCATCTTGCTGGCAGGCACGGCCACAGTGGACCCGCCGCGTCTTGCCGGATCGCGTGGGATGGATACGCAATCCGTATGTGCCCAACCTCGACCTAGCTTTACAGAAACGCTTCCACCTCACGGAGAAATTCAGCCTGCAATTCCGAGGTGAGGCATTCAACCTGACCAACACGCCAGTCTTTCCCGGACCAAGCACCGACATTTTCACGCCGCCGCATCAGCTTGCCAACGGCTCTTGGATCGGCTTGGGCACGGTGCCTTTCAGCCAGCAGAACTTCCCGCGGAACATTCAGTTCTCGTTAAAGTTCATGTACTGAGAGTAACGATTTGGGGAGGGATTTTGTTTTCGCCCCTCCCCAAACCCCGTCCAACGTATGTCACTTTGCGAATCTCGTTGTATTTTTCTCGGACGATCCGAAAGTTGAGGGAGATCGTTATGCAAGGCACGGTTAGTTGGTTCGCTTGGAACTTATTCGGGCAGAATGGTTTCTGGTTGCGGAGGTCACATTTGAACTGACGACCTTCGGGATATGAGAACGGAGTTGGGCATCTAGGTTCGCTGATTCTGGGCGATTTAGCTCCTAGACCTGCAGCGACACTTTTGTCCCAAATTTGTCCCAGCCATTCTCTAGAATATCGTGTACAACGGTGTGGCAAATCTAGTCCGCACTGCTCCTGTTGCACGGAATCAAATCACTTAGCCTCAACATAGGTCTTGCTGTTCGGGGGAAATCATGCCATTCGCGGACAAACATGCACCAAGATGCATACGACTTAACTCTGCTTCTCGTTCTCGCCGACTTCCTCGTCGCTGGCAAATAATAACAAGTCATGGGACACGGTAAATTTGTTCTGAAGGATCGCTGGAGAAATTCATACGATTGGCTGGTTCCGGTCACACTCCGCCATGCGGTGTGATCCTTTTTGATGCCTCAGTTGATCGGCAGGTATTCGGCTGCACAGAGCGCTGCTGCGTGCCGTGTAGTGTTTACTCTGCTGCGCGCCGAGAGTCCAGGAAAGAAGCTGAGTCGTTCTCCGATGGTGCCTATTTCAGGTGACAGGCGCAAGAGTTCTCGCTCATCCGCAGGTAATCGAATACCAAACGCACGGGGAGTCTGAAAAAATCTTAGAAAAATCATAAGGAGGAACAGTAGTCATGGCAGCAAAGCAGATTGTGACGGGAGAGCATTCGTCCATTTTGCGGGGCGTCAACCTCTTGGCGGATGCCGTCAAGATCACGCTCGGTCCGAAAGGCCGCAACGCGGTGATTGACAAGAAGTTCGGCGCACCGGTAATCACGAAAGATGGCGTCACAGTTGCAAAAGAAATTGAACTGAAGGACTGCGGAAGCGCTCGTGGCTGAGCAGATTGGGCTTCACCCGTCTTCATAATTCCTACGTCAGTCACCTCGGGACGATCAACGCTGAGGGTTCAAAATTCCAGTCGACGAGTGCATCCCAGCGCAGGGAGTTCGTGTCGCGAGACAATTCGGCTTTGGATCAGCATAAGGCAGAGCATTTGTAGATCGGCGGCGCGGCGACGGAAAGCGTGTGCGGAAAGAAATGTGATCGGAGCGGCGCCGGTGATCTAAAAATGGGTTGGACTAAACCGTGGCAAGAGCTTTGCCCTATGGGCTTTGTTCGATGAATGCGGGAGGAGAGGGAGAGAGCAAGCGGGGAGTAATGCCGGCAGTTGATTATGAGCATGCAAACAGCAGCAACAAGAACAGAGAAAAGACATCGGCTGATGGCTTATCCCGACCGCTGTCGCCCGCCGGCACGGACAGGTG
>Ga0209234_1000055_pt1 | contig 27292 bp, 26 predicted proteins | sample GraSoi013_1_20cm_2_FD_185816 | JGI IMG/M metagenome (GOLD analysis project Ga0209234, IMG submission 185816) | Grasslands soil microbial communities from the Angelo Coastal Reserve, California, USA - Sample 08_20_2013_1_20cm (SPAdes) (version 2) | ecosystem: Environmental > Terrestrial > Soil >... | reverse complement strand
CTGCTGGCCGTTGGCTGGCTGGCCAATCACGTGCGCGAGAAAAAACACGGCAACGTCACCTATTTCAACGTCAACCGCCACATCAATCCGACCAACATGTGTGTCGCTCATTGCAAGCTCTGCGCTTTTGGCCGCGATCCCAGCGCGCCGGGCGCCTACAACTTCTCCCTGGAAGAGATTTACGCCCGCGCGGAACAGGGCGCGCGCGAAGGCGCCCTGGAATTCCACATCGTAGGCGGCCTGCACCCGGATTTGCCATTCGAATATTTCCTGGAGATGATTCGCGGTCTCAAGCAGCACTGCCAGGGCGTGCACCTGAAGGCGTTCACGATGGTTGAGGTGGGCTACTTTGCGCGCATTGCCAAATTATCAACCAGAGAAACGCTGCTCAAGCTGAAAGAAGCGGGCGTCGATTCGCTTCCTGGTGGCGGTGCGGAAATCTTTCATCCGCGGGTGCGCAGGATCATCTGCGATCACAAGGTCAGCGGGCAGATGTGGCTCAACATCGCGCGGGAGGCGCATGAAATCGGCCTGCGCTCCAACGCCACGATGCTTTACGGGCATGTGGAAACCGAAGAAGAGCGCGTCGATCACCTCGTCAAGCTGCGCGAGCTGCAGGACGAGACGCATGGCTTCGTGGCGTTTATTCCGCTGGCGTTTCATCCGGACAACACTGCGCTCTCGCACATTCCAAAGCCCACGGGCTACGCCGATCTACGCAACATCGCCGTATCCCGGTTGCTGCTCGATAATTTCGATCACATCAAAGCGTATTGGATCATGCTGTCGCCGAGCATAGCACAGATTGCGCTGCGCTTTGGTGCCAACGATCTTGACGGTACGGTGATAGAGGAAAAGATTTATCACGACGCCGGTGCGAAAACGTCCGAGTTCACACCGCGCAACGAACTCGAACGCCTGATCCGAGCCGCCGGCCGCGTGCCTGTCGAGCGCGATACGCTCTATCATCCTGTCGACCGCGCGAAGCTGCCGCCGCCGGTGAGGCCGGACCTGGTCTCCCTTACGCTCAACGTGTGAGGCTCACGGCCACTTTTCTCAACAGCCAAATCGAACTGATCGGTAGTTTCTATCCCCGTGAGATTGGCTACTAGGTTGCAGAATGCCCGAGTTGTGTCAGCCACGGAAAAGCCAAAAAAGACACCATGCAAAATATTCGCCAAGCCATCGCAGGCTAGGTTCTCGCCGTTCCTCCCCATAATGGTGATGCTGTTCTCGTCGCGGTATGAGCAAGCCGCCTCGAATCCCGGGACACGACTGCGTTTCGAACCTGCAACTTCAGTGAATCTTTTCGCGTCTCAAATCTGTGCTACTACGCCTTCGTGAGGAGCGCCATTTCGAATGCGAACGATTCTATTGCTCACCGTATCCAACATCTTCATGACCTTCGCTTGGTATGGCCACTTGAAGTACCGAAGCGAGGCACTCTGGAAAGTAATCCTAGTTAGCTGGGGAATCGCCTTTTTCGAATACTGCTTCCAGGTGCCCGCGAATCGCTTCGGCTCCTATCAATTCACTGCCGTGCAACTCAAGACCATTCAGGAGATCATCACCCTTTTGGTCTTTCCCGTTTTCTCGGTGCTCTATCTCGGCGACAAATTCAAATGGAATTACGGCGTGGGCTTCGGCTTTATCGTGGGCGCCGCGTTCTTTATCTTTCACACGTGGTAGGCTGAACAGACTCAGAGTACCCTTGCCCTTAAGGGGGCTTGCATGCACTTCAAAGATCGATTCATTTACATGCTTTTTTTACTGACGGCTTGCATGTCGTCCCAGGCTCAGACGGTCACTTCTTCACCGGAAACCGGAGTCACTCCCAACACGCTTCTCCTTTATCGCGCTGATCTCATTGCCGGCAAGGAAGCGGCATACGAACAGACGGAAGCAGAAATTGTGCGGAGCTATGGGCGCGCAAAGATTCCGGTCTACTGGGTCGCTCTTCAGGCCGTCACGAGTTCGCCGCACGTACTTTATTTCGGCGGATTTGACTCTTTCGCAGCAGTCGAACAGGCGGGGCAGGACGTAGCCCAGGGACTCGGCACTCACCCGAACTCGCCAGCCTCCAGCAAAAACTGCAGGAGTACGTCTCGGGAACGCGCACGGTCATGGCCTTCCGCCGCGACGACCTCGGCTATCGCTTGAACAAGATCGATCTCGCCAAAGCGCGCTTCGTGCGTGTCTCCATTCTTCAATTCCGGCTGGGCTATGAAGAAGAGCTTGCCAACGCGGTCCGCGCCCGGGCCAGGATTTATGAAACCAACGACATTGAGACTCCTTGGATGATCTACCAGGTCCATTCGGGGCTTGTCTTACCTACGTTGATTCAATTCCAACCCATGAACTCTCTCGGCGAAATCGACGATGCGCTTGATCGCAGCAAGAACGGCCGCCATGTTCCCGGCGAAGGACGCCAATTGCCGAACCCAGAGTGGATGAAAGACTCGGAACTCAGTGTTGAAATACAGATTTATGACCTCAGCTTGCCGATGAGCCACCTTTCGGAGCAGGCAGCGGCTGTGGTGGCCACACCACGACATCCTGACTGCGGGCAAAATGCAGAAGCGGCTGTGCGGTCAGGGCAATGTCCAATGGCTCGGCCATCGTGTTTCGTTCGAATTCCGCTTCAGCGCGCTGCAGCGGCCACGGTGGATGATGAATCTCACTGCGAATGAGCCGGCCCCTGCTGTCGAGGGCATAGAGGCAATAGCGCTCCGTCAGAAAATGTTCAAGTGTGTCCGGCTGAGAAAGAAAGATGGGGCCAACCGGACGGTAATGTCCTCGCAAGGCTGCGGAAGCGGCTCCGCAGTGGGTCCGGTGGCTGGCGTATTCGATCCCGCCATTGCGTTCTGAGCAGCTCATCCGTGCGCGGAAGTACGGCAGGTGAAACCACGCCCGGGCGATAGCGACGGCCAGGAAGTTACCCGCGTCCAGGCTGAAAAACCACACGCCGGGCTTTCCGTCGCACGTCACATAGGTACGGACGTTTAGTTCGGGAAAAGCCGAGAGCCCGGGGATTGCAGGCGTCCCGCGCAGCCGTACGCCGGTCATGCGAAACGGAACTACCGCGAGCCAGGCGCGCCCTCGAAGAATGTCGATTTGCAATTGCGGAGGGAGAAGCGGGCGCAATTCTGCGAGGTCGACGGGCCAGTGCGCAAAGAGCAGGTCGTGCCAGCTTTGCGCCATCACCCACGGGCCGGCAGGCAGAGGCCACGGACGGTGGGCAACACTTTTCAGGATAGCCTTCATACTCGCTCACAAAGGTTTCTCGACAAGGTCATTTTCTGAATATACCCTTCCACCTAGCTCTGGAATCGAATTCTCTGGATTCAAAAAGAGCGAAACATCCAAAAGGAGAGAAATCATGCAGCGCAAAGCATCCGCGGTTTGGCAAGGCGGCTTGAAGGACGGGAAGGGCATGATCTCAACGGATAGTGGCGTCCTCAAGCAAACGCAATATTCCTTCAGCACGAGGTTTGAGAATGGGGTCGGCACCAATCCGGAAGAACTCCTCGCAGCGGCCCACGCCGGATGTTTCACCATGGCGCTCTCCGCGCAACTCGGAAACGCCGGCATGACGGCAAGCAAGCTCGAAACGACGGCAACAATTACCCTCGATAAGCTTCCCGACGGCTTCGGCATCACCAAGAGCCATCTCGACCTTGTCGCGCATGTTCCGGGTGCGGACAAGTCCAAATTCGAAGCGGCCGTTAAAGCCGCGGAAACCGGCTGCCCCGTCTCGAAACTCTTCAAGGCAGAAATCAGCGTCACCGCTCGGCTGGAATCCTAGGTCCCAGGGGTTCCGACAGGACGTTCTCACCTACTGGGCTAGGTCACTAAACGTTCTTACTGAACGTTCTCTCGAGAGGGCCAAACGCGTACAATGCAGCACATGATTTCGGCTCCGGGAGCATTCGCTGTAGGTGTGGCGATCTTTCTGATCGTGCTGTGGGACGCATTCGAGGCCATCATTCTCCCGCGCCGCGTAACGCGAAAGTTCCGCTTGGCGCGCCTGTTTTACCGCTCCACCTGGAAAACGTGGAGATTTATGACCGCACTCATCCCTTCGCGCAAAGCCCGCGAAGCCTCGCTGGGTTTCTATGGCCCGCTCTCACTCCTCGTTCTCGTCGGGGTTTGGGCCGTTGGCCTCGTGCTGGGCTTCGGCCTCATGCAATATGGCGCGGGGTCTGCAGTGGTGATGACGGGCGGTCAGCCTGGTTTCCTGACAGATATCTATCTCAGCGGTACGACCTTTTTTACCCTCGGCCTGGGCGACGTCATTCCGCGTTCCGGCTTGTCCCGCGCGCTGGTGGTCACCGAAGCCGGTTTTGGTTTCGGATTTCTTGCCGCCGTCATTGGCTATTTGCCTTTCATCTATGGCTCGTTCTCCAAGCGGGAAGTGAATATCTCCCTGCTCGATTCTCGCGCCGGCACGCCGCCCACCGCCGGCGAACTGCTTCGCCGCCACAGCTACCTCCACGGCCAGGAGGCCCTCCGCGTTCTCCTCAAAGATTGGGAGCTTTGGTGCGCCGAGTTGATGGAGAGCCATCTCTCCTATCCCGTGCTCGCCTATTTTCGCTCGCAGCACGACAACCAATCCTGGATCGCTTCGCTCACGGCGATTCTCGACACGTGCGCACTCGTCATCGGCGGCGTTGAAGGTGCTTGCGAAAAGCAGGCCGAGCTGACTTTCGCGATTGCGCGTCACGCCGTCGTCGACCTTTCGCAAGTCTTCGGCACGGCGCCCAAGCCGTTGCCGCACGACCGACTACCAGCGCAAGACTTGCGCCACATCCGCGACATCCTTGCCCAGCACGGCATGAAGGTCCATGACGGAGAGGACGCCGATCGCAAACTTATCGAGTTTCGCAAAATGTATGAGCCCTACATCTATGCGCTGGCCAATTATCTGAACCAGACGCTGCCGCCCTGGATTCCGCCTAAAAAAGGCAAAGACAATTGGCAGACCACGGCCTGGGCGCAGTCCGCCGGGCTCATTGACAAAGAAGTGGCCGCGATCGGCGTCGATGACCACTTCTGAGCTGCCTGGGTGGCGCTAGCTTGCCGCTACTTTTCTGGTTTGCTGACTTTTTCGCTGGAGAGAAACCATGAAGTCCATTCTCGTTCGTGAATTCGGCGGTCCCGAAGTTCTCAAACTCGAAGAAGTGCCCACGCCCAGGCCAGCCGCGGGGCAAGTTCTTGTCCGCATCCATGCCGCTGGCGTTAATCCTTATGACACTTATATGCGTGCCGGCACTTACTCAGTGAAGCCGGCGCTTCCCTACACGCCCGGCTCTGATGCCGCAGGCGTCGTCGAGGCCATCGGCGACGGCGTGAAAAGAGTCAGGCCGAGCGATCGCGTGTACACCGCCAAGACCGTTACAGGCGCGTACGCGGAATACGCTCTCGCGCTGGAAGAGCAGGTGCATTCTCTGCCGGGTAAAATTAATTTCGGGCAAGGTGCCGGCGTGTGGGTGCCCTATGGCACGGCGTACCACGCTCTACACCATTCGGCGGAAGCCCGCGCGTCGGAAACAGTTCTCGTTCACGGCGCCAGCGGCGGAGTCGGCAGCGCGGCAGTGCAAATGGCGCGCGCCATGGGCCTCACCGTCTTGGGCACTGCCGGTACTCAAAAAGGCATCGACTTGGTAAAGCGCGAAGGAGCGCATCACGTTTTTGATCACAGTAAGCCAGGCTATCAGGAAGAAATCTTGAAGGCCACCAGAGGCCGTGGTATGGACATTGTTCTTGAAATGCTGGCCAACGTGAACCTTGCGACCGATTTGAAGCTTCTCGCCACGAATGGCCGCGTGATCGTCATCGGCAATCGCGGCGAGATCACCATCAATCCACGCGACCTGATGTTGCGCAGAGCCTCTGCCCGGGGCTTCACGCTCTGGGCCATCACGCCAGCGGAAGAAGCCGAAATTCACGCCGGCTTGATTGCCGGCCTCGAAAACGGCACGCTCCGCCCCGTGGTCGGCAAGGAGTTACCCCTCGCCGAGGCGGCACGCGCCCACAAAGAGATCCTCGAGGCCGGGGCCACGGGGAAAATCGTTCTCCTACCGTAACGGCTTTCTGCCTGCTCCGGACGAATCGAGCGCTTTGACTGGGAGCAACACCGTCTTATAATCGTTCTCTCCCGACGTCGGCGCGAAAGTTCCCGCGTGGACTTTGGGTCAGCTCAGTGACGTGAACTCTACACTTCTACTTACGGTATCTCTTGCGACACAAAACCCCATCAGCCACTATTGGCACAAGATCACCGATAAAACCTTTACCGGCATTTACCACGCCAATGCCTTCGACCTCGCCATGATGATTCCTTATTTCGTCGTCCTTCTCGTCCTTGCGGTCTACGGCCTGCACCGCTATTGGCTGGTGTACGACTATTTCGCCTATTCGAAGAACCTCCCTCCGGCTCCGCCTCCAGTGGCCGATTGGCCTCGCGTCACCGTTCAGTTGCCCATCTTCAACGAGCGCTACGTCATTGAGCGTCTCGTCGAAGCTGTGTCGCGCTTCGACTACCCACGCGAGCTGCTCGACGTGCAGGTGCTGGACGACTCCACCGATGAGACCTGCGAAGTCGCTCGAGCCTGTGTGGAGCGCCACGCCGCACAGGGCATGCGAATCGTTCACCTCCATCGCCGCAACCGCGAAGGCTACAAAGCCGGCGCTCTGGAAAACGGCTTGAAAACCGCCAAGGGCGAATTCGTCGCCATCTTCGACGCCGACTTTCTCCCCGAACCTGATTTTCTGCTCCGTACCATCCCCTACTTCATGAATCCGCAAGGCGGCGGTAAGATCGGCATGGTACAGACGCGCTGGACCTATCTCAACAGCGACTACTCCCTGCTCACTAACGTTGAGACCATTCTTCTCGACGGCCATTTCGTCGTTGAGCATGGTGCGCGTTCTCGCCGGGGCACTTTTTTCAATTTCAACGGGACCGCCGGGGTCTGGCGCCGCAAAGCCATCGATGATGCCGGCGGCTGGGAGCACGACACACTCACTGAAGACACCGATCTGTCCTATCGCTCGCAACTCAAAGGCTGGAGGTTTCTCTACCTCCCGCAAATCGAATGTGCTTCCGAACTCCCTGTGGACATGAACGGTTTCAAAACCCAACAAGCGCGCTGGGCCAAGGGCCTGATGCAAACTGCAAAAAAAATCCTCCCAAGAGTTTGGAAATCCGACGCGCCCTGGCACGTCAAAGCAGAAGCATTCTTCCACCTAACCGGCAACATCAGCTACCCGCTGATGATCCTGCTCTCTACCATGTTGCTACCAGCAATGATCGTGCGCTTCTATCAGGGCTGGTTCCAGATGCTAGTGATCGACCTGCCGCTTTTTCTCGCCTCCACGTGTTCCATCTCCAGCTTCTATCTCGTGGCGCAAAGAGAACTTCGTCCTAAGACGTGGCGGCGCACGTTTCTGTATTTGCCTTTCGTCATGGCCACGGGCATAGGAATTTCCGTGCGCAACGCGCAAGCGGTGATCGAAGCGGTGCTCGGCAAGAGAAGCGAATTCGCCCGCACGCCCAAATTCAATATCGAAGGCAAAAAGGGAACTTTCGCAAAAAAATCCTACAAAAACAAAGCTGGCTGGATGCCCTACGCGGAAATTCTCTTAGGCTTGTACTTTTCTTCGACTGTGGTCTACGCCATCCTCAACGAAAACTATGCCACCGTTCCGTTCCTGCTGCTCTTCGTTTGGGGCTACCTCTACACCGGCTCGATGTCCCTCGGCCAAACGTACTTCGCGCGTCTCCGCTTCGGCGTCAACGCCCCTGAAATGCGTCCCGCCACCTCCGGCGCACCGGGCTTCTGATTGACCTTATGCCCTCGCATTTCTTGCCACGAAGGATCGCCGCCCGGTGGTTCACGGGAAAACATCCTGAGTCGGCTTGGCCGTCGCTAGCACGGGATGCCTTGGAAGCTGGACTCGACGGCCCCGCGCTCCGCCGACTGGCGTCTTATGAGCAGACGCTTCATTGGGACGTGGCCAAATACAGTGAGCCGGCCCTAAGTGAAATGGGCGTTTCCAAGATGTCCCAAAGGGAAGCGCTTCTTTGGTCTGCCAAAGATGTCTGTCGTGACATTCTCGAAGGCGCTCGAGGCCCATTCGAAATCTGGCGAGATAGGCTCCGGAGGCAGTGCTATCCTGAAGAGTTGATGCCGATCTTCAACGAAATCGAAATGCAGGGCACCGGACTCCTTTCTGGAAGCGAACAGGAAGCCCTTCAGATCATTCTTTCCCATGCTCGCGACAGCGTTTCCCCGGAACGGAGGCAAACCGCGTGCGCACAGAGCGAATCGTCCGTACATTTTTTTCAAAACGCTGGACTGCGGTTCCATGCCATCACCGCCGGGCCCAAAGACGGCCCCGTGGTGGTCTTGCTCCATGGTTTCCCGGAATTCTGGTATGGCTGGCACCGCCAAATCGAGCCGCTGGTCACCGCGGGACTCCGAGTCGTCGTCCCCGACCAACGCGGTTACAATCTCAGCAGTAAACCCGTCGGCGTGGCAGCTTACGCTTTAACGGAACTCGTCTCCGACGTCCTCGCCATCGCCGATCAACTCGGTCAGGACAAAATCTTTCTCGCCGGCCATGATTGGGGCGCCGCCGTTGCCTGGAGCACTGCCCTCTTGCATCCGCAGCGCATCGCCAAGCTCGCCGTCCTCAACGTCCCTCATCCTGCGGTGATGCGCAAATTCCTCAGGACGCATCCGCGTCAATTCTTCCGCAGTTGGTACATGTTTTTCTTCCAACTCCCCTGGCTGCCGGAAGCGCTTTTCTCCGCCCTTAGCTTCCGCGTTGGCGCGCGCGCGCTTCTCCACTCCAGCCGCCCGGGCACCTTCTCTGTTGAAGACCTCGCCCAATATCGGGGCGCCTGGTCTCAGCCCGGCGCTCTGACCGGCATGATCAACTGGTATCGTGCCCTCTTCCGCGCTGGCGTGAAATTTCAGGACCAAAACGTCCGCGTCCCCACGCGCATCCTCTGGGGCGAGCGCGACGACTTTCTCCTGTCTGAAATGGCTCACGAAAGCCTGCACTATTGCACCAGCGCTGAGCTCTTCACATTTGCCAACGCCACGCACTGGCTCCAGCACGAGGAACCTGAGCGAGTCTCGCAGATACTCGCGGACTTCTTTCGCGCTTGAGCGCCGCGGCATGCCTGGTCGTTTGTTGCTCCCGGCATTCAGGTCTTGCCGCCGCGGGTAATTCCGGGCCGGCAGCAGAGGCGCAGCAAGCTTCCCGCGAGTGCGGGAAGCCTGCCCCCGGTTAGATTATAATAGAACGGTGCCTCGGCCCCTCAATCGCCCTGGTGATCGCGGAGGATCCTGGTCACCAGGCTCCGGGTTCCCGGGGTGTTGAACAGGAGTCCCTTCACCGCTATGGTCTTGCCCACAGCCAGTGAGGTCTGATTAGGCAAGTCCTCGAAGTCCATTCCCGAGAGCATTTGGACAGGAATGGTCCCTGACGGGCGCGGAGGGAGCGGCGTCTAGTAGAGGAAAGCGACCGCCGCGCATGCAGCGCCGGCCACCCTCCTGAGATCGTGTTGCCGCTTCCGGCCACCGAAAACACAATGTAAGTTCACGGGTGCACCGTGAGCCAGCGACCTCGGGAAACAGAACGACATTGCTTATCGCGACGCACGATCCGCCCCTATTGCCATTCAATCCTCAATGGCAGGTTAACCAGATATTTCGGAAGGCCTGACGTTTCAGTTACAATCGCCCGGCTGTCGGTGGCACGCCGCGAACTCACGTGCCCGGTGGACGCAACAATCAAATGGTGGTTTCGAGGTGCGCGAATGAGTGGTCGCTTGTGGCCGGTGCGGTCGCGTGGTTTGCTGAATTCTGCAAGACGGGCTCTCTGCGGATTGCTCTGTGTGGTTTGCTGCGCAGCCGGCGTGCAAGCCCAGGAGCGCCGCGAGCGCGAGCCCAACAGCGTCTACTCCGAACGCCGTGCAAAGCTTGGCGTGCAAGTCGATGGGCCGATCATCCTCTGGGGTTTCACGGGCCGGGAGGAAGTTTCACAGGCCTACGTTTTTGCCCAGGAGGAGAATTTCTACTACCTCACCGGTCACAATGAAGAAGGCGCCGGTCTGATTATCCTTCCCGCGGGGCAGAAAGGCGACGTCGCGAAAGTTTTGCGCGAAACTCTTTTTCTCCCGGCAAAGAATCCGCAGAAAGAAAAATGGAATGGCGTCCGCATGTCATCCTCGGACCCGGGCATCGAGGTGCGCACTGGCTTTGTTGCCGTAAAACCGTTCGAGAGCGACTTCCGCTCCGTTGTGGAGAATCTTGCGAAGACATTTCCGAATTTCTATACCATTCTTCCCTATCAAAAAGAACTTGGCGGTTACCCGCACGAGAAAACCGTTGTCGATTGGCTGCAACTTGCTGCACCGCAGGCCAAGCTGAAGGACATTCGCACGCAGATCAATACTCTGCGCCAGATCAAGTCACCCGGGGAAATCGCCTTTCTGAAACAAGCGATTGACTTGTCGGTGGACTCCCACCTTGAAGCGATGAGGTTGATGCGCCCCGGCCTCTACGAATATCAGGTGGCGGCAAAAATGGTCGAAGTCCACGCGTGGGGCGGTTCAGAAGCGGAGGGTTACGCCCCGATTGTTGGCGCCGGCCCGAACTCCACCGCGCTGCACTACGACAGGCTCTCGCGCAAGATCGAAGAGGGCGACATCGTCGTTCTCGACGTTGGCGCGCAATACTCCGGCTACTCCTCCGACATCACCCGCACGCTGCCCGCCAACGGCAAGTTCACGCCGCGCCAGCGCGAAATCTATGACATCGTCCTCGGAGCGCAAAACGCGGCCCTCGCCGCTCTAAAGCCCGGAATGGACTTCTGTATCAAGGGCGACAAGAGCGTCCACAAAATTGCCTACAATTACATAAATTCCCACGGCAAGGATCTCCACGATAAGCCACTCGGCACCTATTTCATTCACGGCCTCGGCCATCATATCGGCCTCGATGTTCACGACCCGGGCGAATACTGCGCCCCTTTCCAGCCCGGCATGGTCATCACCATTGAGCCAGGCATCTACATCCCCGAAGAGAATCTTGGCGTGCGCATCGAAGACGACGTCCTCATCACCGAAACCGGCCACAGGCTGCTCAGCGAACGCCTCCCCCGAGATCCGGGTGAAATCGAAAAGATCATGGCGGGAGCCGCGCCGGCACTCGCAAAAACAGAAAAAGGCGAGGCTCGAAACGTTTCGCCAGCGGAGACACCCACCGATGGCAGTGTGATCCGGAGCTTGATTGAGAACTACGCGAAATCGGTTGATGCCGCAGACACCGCTCTCGCTGCTGAGGTCTGGTTGGATTCGCCGGATGTCTCCTTCATCCACCCGTTGGGTCATGAGCACGGTTTCGAGCAAATCAAGCAAAATGTTTACCTTCGTTTGATGGGCGATATGTTCTCCGAACGCAAACTGACGGTTCATGACATTTCCCTTCATGTTTACAGGGACGCAGCCTGGGCCGAATTCTATTGGGATTTCGCTGCCAAGTTCAGAAAAGATGGCTCTCCCCTCACGACCCACGGTAGGGAAACACAGCTCTATCGCAGGGAACAAGGGCGATGGCGCTTGGTTCACGTCCACTATTCCGGAATGCCGGTAACGGCAGAAGGCCAGGGTTTCTGAGCGGAGGAAGCACTTCTGATGCCGGGAGGCTCACTGAAAGCGAGGCAGGCAGATTGACCGCCGGGAATGTGGCATCTTATACTGATTGTTCGCGCTGGACGTGGATTGCGCGTCAGCGTGCCTCGAGTCATTCCGCGAGCAGTGTAGGCGCGAACATAAGCCCGCCGGAATTTCCGAAATCAGCAGACTTTCTAGGGAGCGGTCGGCCCCGACCCGGTCGGGGCCACAAACACAATGAGCAGCGTCAAAGCGACACAACTCCGCCCGGGCATGGTCATTCAGCACGAGGGCCAGCTTTTCACTATTTTCAGCGTCGATCACCGCACACCCGGCAATAAGCGCGGCTCGATGCAGACGCGCATGAGAAACCTCCGCACGGGTGCGATCATCGACTACCGGTTCCGCGCCGAAGAATTCGTGGACCGCGCCATCCTTGACGAAGTCGAGTTCGAGTATCTCTACAGCGAGGGTGACGATTTTCACTTCATGAACACCAAGAACTACGAGCAGATGCAGATGAGCCGTGAAGAGCTCGGGGAGTCCGTCTACTATTTAATACCCAGCACCATCGTGAAGGTCGAATTTTTCGAGGAAAAACCCATCGGCGTGGACTTGCCCGATACCATGGATATGAAGGTGATCCAGACGGAGCCTACGCTCCAGAAGGCCACCGCCAGCGCGGTGATGAAACCCGCGACGCTCGAGACCGGTCTGGTGGTCCAAGTGCCGCCTTTCGTAAATGAGGGGGACAGAATTAAAGTGGATACTTCGGAAGCACGCTACGTTCAGCGCGTGGAGTAGTCTTTAGTTTCGGCTTCTAGTTTTCAGTCTTGAGGCTGCAGTTTACTTTCTGATTTCGATTTTCCGTTTCTGAGTTTCTGCCTCCGCAGCTAATTTCAGCGCAGGCCGGAATTGCTAGAGGCAGAACGACGCCCCGGCTCAGTCGGGGGCGCCTTTTGTTTTTCTCTTAGAGTTTTCCCGCTGAACCGGCCGCGGATTTCTCGCCGGCAGGATGTGCGCCAAATACGCGATCGAAGATAGCATCCACATGGCGAAGCTGCCGCTCTAGATCAAACGTGTGCGCGAGCGCTTTCGCATCGAGGTACTTGGCGATGCGCGCATCGGTTGCAATACGGTCACGGAAACTGGTGTCTGCCTCCCAGGCCGCCATGGCGCTTTCCTGCACCGCCTTGTAGGCGTCATCCCGGGGCATTCCTTTCTCCACCAAATCCTGCAGCAATTGTCCCGAGTAAACCAGGCCGTGGGTGGATTCGAGGTTTCGAATCATTCGTTCAGGGAAAACACGCATCTGGCCGAGGATGGCGGTCATTTTGGAAAGCATGTAGTCCACAAGAATGGTGGAATCGGGAAGGATGATTCGTTCCGCCGAACTGTGGGAGATGTCGCGCTCGTGCCACAAGGCCACGTTCTCGAATGCAGCGAGCATATTCGAACGCACCAGGCGCGCGAGGCCGCAGATTTGCTCGCACATGACGGGATTGCGCTTATGGGGCATCGCGGAGCTGCCGCGCTGTTCGCCGCTGAAGGGTTCTTCAGCCTCGCGGACTTCGGTGCGCTGCAGATGGCGAATTTCGAGCGCGATTTTCTCGAGTGTAGCGGCGATGAGCGCGAGGGCGCTGAGATATTGCGCATGGCGGTCGCGCTGAATCACTTGTGAAGCAACGGGAGCGACGCTGAGCCCAATACGCTTGCAGATGCGCTCCTCCATTTCCGTGCCAAGGTGCGAAGCAGTGCCGACGGCGCCGGAGATTTTCCCAACGGCCATCTGCGCGGCGGCGGCGCGGAAGCGTGCGATATTGCGCTGATTCTCCGAGAACCAATTGGCGATTTTCAGGCCAAAGGTGATGGGCTCGGCATGAATGCCGTGAGTGCGGCCGATCTGCGGGGTGTGGCGGAATTCGTGAGCGCGCACGTCGAGAATTTCTCCGAACATCACTAAGTCTCGCTCGATTAATTTCGATGCATCGCGAATCTGGAGAGCTTGCGCTGTGTCGACGACATCATTCGAAGTCATGCCGTAGTGCAACCAGCGAGCCGCGGCGGGATCTTCAATGGAATCGCCGACGGCCATGGTGAAGGCGACGACATCGTGTTTCACGCGTGCTTCCAGCTCGTGAATACGGGCGACATCCACTTTGGCACGAGAGCGTATCGCGGCAGCGGCCTCTTTCGGGATCTGGCCTGCTTCGGCCAGGGTCTCCGTGGCGGCAAGCTCGACTTCCAGCCACTTGGCGAACTTGTTGGCGTCGCTCCAAACGTGGCCCATCTCCTGGCGCGTGTAGCGTGGTATCAATGCCTTCTCCACAAAAACAAAAAAAAGATTGCGCGGGCAGTTCCCGGTGTTTCCTTGTTCCATGATACCGCAGATGAGGAAATCTGCACGGCGCGTGGGTTCCCAATCCGGTGTCCGAAAATGGGATGAGCCGTCGCGGAAGCGAGCGATTGGCACCCGGAAAGCGAAGAGACAGCACGGATAAGACGTTAAGGAAAAAGGAGTTCGAGGCATCAACGGAGCGGCACGGGAGTTGCACAAGCCAAGGATGTAGGGTGTCTACAGGCTGGGGGTAGGATGTCGACAGCCTTGGATGGAACAAGGAGCCGGGTCATGACGTCATAACCACGAGAGAAAGCAAGAAGACGGCATGGCCGGGGCCTTCGAGGGACCTGCTTGGGCATGGAAGGCATTGTGTGAGGGACAAAGCGATGGCCGAGAAGAGAGAGCGGTACCAGAACCGCATTGAGCTTTTGCAGGGAACGCTGGACCTGCTGATTTTGCAGACCCTGCAATGGGGGCCGCAACATGGCTATGGGATTAGCGTGGCGATCCGGAGTCGCTCCGGCGAGCTTTTGCGGGTGGATACCGGTTCACTTTATCCGGCGCTGCATCGTCTGGAAAAACAGAAGTGCATCAAGGCGGAGTGGAGAATCTCCGAAAACAAGCAGCGGGCAAAATTTTACCAACTAACAGCCGCCGGGAAGAAGCAACTGACCAAGCAACGCTCGAAGTGGTCACAGCTCTCGGATGCCATCGGGGGGGTACTGAACCCGGAGCAGAGATGACCAGGTAGGAAAATGCAGACGTGACCTGTGAGATTTTGGTGGCGGAAGAAGCGAGAAGCGGAGCTCGAAGAGGAAGTGCGGAGCCATCTGGAGATGGCCTCGCGCCGGTTTGGACCCAGATCCTCGTGCGCACCGGGGTTCCGCCGCTCACCATCCTCCGCGCCGTCCGCGAGCGGATTCATACCGTTGATCCGGACCAGCAGTCTGTCAGAGATGTTCGCGAGACAGCCGGAATGGCCGCAGGGACATTTGGTAGCAACACTGTTCGGGGGATTTGGTGTGCTCGCGCTCGCGCTAGCCGCAACTGGGCTATACAGCGTGATTTCCTACACGGTTGCTCAATTCGGCTACGCATGGCGCTGGGAGCAGTGCGCAAGGACGTGCTGCTGATGGTGTTTCGCTCGGCGACGATAAGCGTGGCTGGCGGTGTTCTAACCGGTGTAGTGCTGACGATCACGCTCAATCGAGTGCTCGCGCGCTGGATTCAGGGCAGCTCATGCGATGCGCTGATCCTATCCGGTGCGGTCCTGCTACTGGTCGTGACTTCTGGCTTGTCATGCTTCATCCCTGCGCGAAGGGCGTCGTCGGTCGATCCCGTGGTGGCGCTGAGATACAAATAGAAATCAGAAATTGGGAAGCAGAAAATCAGAAATTGCAAGAAAAAGGGGAACCGCAATGAGCCGGTTGAGTGGACTCTTTGGCAGAGGCAAGCGAGAAAAGAAGCTTGAGGAAGAGTTGCAGAGTCATCTGGAGATGGCGACGCGGGAGCGCATGGAACGGGGTGCTACGAAAGAGGAAGCGGAGCACGCTGTGCGGCGGGAATTTGGGAATGTGGGATTGGTGAAGGAGATTACACGCGAGACGTGGGGCTGGGGCTCACTCGACCGGCTGATGCAGGACCTGCGTTTTGGCATGCGCATGACGGCGAAATCGCCAGGGTTTACGGCGGTGGCGATTCTCACGCTGGCGCTAGGAATCGGCGCGAATACCGCGCTGTTCTCCGTAGTGAATGGAGTGCTGCTAAATCCGCTGCCCTACCCCGAGCCAGAACAGCTCGTGACGCTGGCCGAGAGCAAGCCGAATTTTGCCTCAGGATCGATCTCCTTCCCTAATTTTCGAGACTGGCGCAAAGATAACCGCACCTTTTCCGCGATGGGCATGGCGCGAGAATCCTCGTTCAACCTCACGGGAACAGGTGACGCGGAGCAGGTCGGAGCGCAATTTATTTCCTCGGACTACTTGCAATTGCTCGGCGTGAAGCCCGTCATCGGACGATTCTTTTCTGAGGGAGAAGACCAAATCGGCGCAAGCCCCCTCGTGCTCATCAGCGCGGAGTTCTGGAGCCGCAAGTTTGGCTCGCCGTCGAGCGTCGTCGGCAAAGGCATTACGCTCGACGGACGAAGCTACACCATCATCGGCGTGGTCCCTGCGAGTTTCCAATTGCAGGTTTGGGGCTTCCGCCCAAGCGAGCTCTATCTGCCCATCGGCCAATGGACCAATCCGCTGCTCAACAACCGGGCGGCAGGACTCGGATTTCACGGAGTCGGCCGGCTGAAACCGGGCTTGACGATTCCACAGGCGCGGGCTGACATGCAACGCGTGACCCGACATTTGACGGAGGCGTATCCCGGCCCCGACACGGGAATCGGCGCCACACTTATGCCGCTCAAAGAACAGGTGGTAGGACACGTGCGCCGGCTGCTGCTGGTTCTGCTCGCGGCCGTTGGCTTTGTGCTCTTGATCGCCTGCGTGAACGTGGCCAACCTGCTGATGGTCCGCTCGGCGAGACGCACCAGAGAGTTTGCGGTTCGCGCCGCACTCGGTGCGGGCCGAGAGAGAATCGTGCGCCAGCTTCTAACAGAAAGCATAATGCTGGCACTGGCGGGTGGAGGGCTGGGTTGGCTTCTGGCAGCGTGGGGCATGAAGGTAGCGCTGCAGCGCCTGCCGTCGGCATTGCCGCGCGCCAGCGAGGTTGGCTTGGATATGCGCGTGTTGGTATTCACCATGGGCGTCTCGCTGCTCTGCGGCATCTTGTTTGGATTGGTGCCGGCGCTAAGAACATCCAGTTCGAACTTGCAGGAAACACTGAAAGAGGGAGGCCGAGGACCGGGAGGCGGAAGACATCGCGCGCACGGAGTGTTTGTGGTCGCAGAAATGGCCATGGCACTTGTTCTGCTGATTGCTGCCGGATTGATGATCCGTAGTTTGAACGCGCTCTGGAGCGTGAACCCGGGCTTCGATGCTCGCAACCTATTGACGTTTAGCGTTTCGCTTCCGCCGTCCATGAAAGACGCGAGCGCGGCCGCCATTCGCGCGGCGCTGCGGCAAGTCCAAGGAAAGCTGGAATCGACTCCGGGAGTGCAAGCCGCCTCGCTCTCATGGGCGGCAGTGCCGCTGGGGGATGACGATGAGGACCTCTTTTGGCTCGAAGGTCAGCCCAAGCCGGCCAGCGAGAACGATATGAGCTGGACGCTGAGCTACGTAGTACAAGAAGATTATTTGAAGGTCATGAGGATTCCCCTCGAACGCGGCCGGTTTTTCACTGCGCAAGACAGTGAACGCTCGGCGCATGTGGTTGTGATTGACGAGGTCTTCGCGCGGAAGTTCTTTGGGGATCAAGATCCGATCGGAAGGCGCTTGAATCTGACTAGCAAGGGCGGCACGGCGGAGATCGTTGGCGTCGTCGGGCACGTAAAGCAGTGGGGTCTCGATACGGATGATCAACAATCTCTGCGCGCAGAGCTTTATTTTCCATACATGCAGCTCCCGGATGAAGCCATGCGGCTGTCGGCGAGCGGCACGGGAGTGCTGCTGAAGCTTGACGCAAGCATGCACGGGACCGCCGCGACACTTCGGACGGTCTTGAAAGAGATGAACAGCGATCAGGTGATGTATGGAGTCCGGACGATGGAAGAGATTATTGCGGAGAAGCTGGCTGCCCGGCGGGTCTCCATGTTCGTGCTGCTTGCGTTCGCCGCCCTAGCGCTCGGGTTGGCAAGCATGGGAGTTTACAGCGTGATTTCCTATCTGGTGGGCCAGCGGACGCATGAGATTGGCATCCGCATGGCGCTCGGGGCAAAACAGGCCGACGTGCTACGCATGGTCCTCGGCGAGGGCGTGAGGATGGTCACCCTGGGAGTTCTGATTGGATTGCTTGCCGCGGCTGGGCTTACTCGCTTGATGGCCAATTTGCTCTTCGCGGTGAGGGCGACCGATCCGCTGACCTTTGCGGGCGTGGTGATAGTTTTGACCATCGCGGCGCTGACCGCGTGTTTTGTGCCGGCAAGAAGGGCGACGCGAGTCGATCCTATGGTGGCGCTGAGATACGAATAACTCATGGTTCTTCAATACGGTCACCCGTCGTCATGGCGCTGTTGTCTATCTGGCGCGCGGCATCCGGCGACGCGCTCAGAACAAGTCCTGCACTCTCCTTCCAGTAGTACCTCATTGCGCGTCCAAGAAGCGTTATCTTGTTGATGGATAAGGCCCTAAGCTGGGCCTAACCGCAACCGTCGAATCCTGTCTAATGAATCGGATGCAACCGAGCGTCGATAGCACTCAGGCCATCGCAGAGAGCGACGCCATCGCCGTGGAGCGCACGCTCACGGGCGATCGCGATGCGTATCGCGTTCTTGTTGAGCGGCACAGCGACAACGTTTTCCGGCTGGCTTACCGGATGACCGGGAATCGGCACGATGCCGAAGAGGTGGTCCAGGAGGCATTTTTGCGTGGCTACCAGAAGCTGGGGCAATTTGCGGCGCGATCGAATTTTGGTACCTGGGTCTATCGAATCGCGGCGAACTATGCGATTGACCGCATGCGGCAGCGGCAGAAGGAAGAGGCCCGGCGGGCAACTCCGAGAACGGAAGACCGGGACGGGACGGAAAACGATCCACTCCATCGCGTTCCAGATGGGGCGCCAACGCCGGAACGGTTAACGCAGAGCATCGAGCTGCGAAAACAGATGGAACAGGCGCTGGCCGCTCTTTCGGACGCGGAGAGAACCGCTTTTGTGATGCGGCATTGGGAAGGGTGCGGGATCGAGGAGATCGCGGAAGTCCTGAAATCGAGTTCGAACGCGACGAAGAACACTGTCTTTCGCGCGGTCCAGAAATTGCGGCGTGCTCTGCAGCCCTTTGTGGAAACAAGAGCGCAGGCACGCGCCATGGGAACGGAATCATGAAACACATGACGGAAGAAGAGTTGATTGCCTATCGCGAGGGAGTGGCCGAGCAGGGAGCGTTGATTTCGAAGCATCTGGCGGCCTGCGAAGAATGCCGCACGGAGCTGGAACGAATCGAAGCCGTGCTGGCGGCATTGGACACGCTGCCGGTGCCGGACGCAGGAGTAGATTACGGGCGCCGGATGTGGCGTGAGATTGCGCCGCGGCTGGCAGAGAAACCTGGACGCTGGTGGCACGGGTGGACGGAGCCACGCCGGCTCGCGGCGGCGGGCTTGATTGTGGCGCTGATTGTCGCGGCGTTTGTCGCCGGTCGAATCACAAGGCCAGGCAAAACCAGTGACAGCATCGCGAATAAGGAACAGGTGCGGGAGCGCGTGTTGGTGGTTGCCGTGGGCGAACACCTGGGCCACTCCGAGAGCATGTTGGTGGAATTGTCGAACGCGGCGCCCAACGACCCGGCGCAGAAAGAAGTGAACATCGCGACCGAGCAGCGGCGCGCGGAGGATTTGCTACAAGAAAACCGGTTGTATCGGCAGACGGCACTGCAAGAGGGAGATACGGGGCTTGCCAGCGTGCTGGATGAACTTGAGCGCGTGTTGCTGGATGTGGCTCACAGCCCCGAACAGGTCACCCCTGCGCAGCTCGAAGCGATCCAGAAAAAGATCGCGGGGCGCGGGATTTTGTTCAAAGTTCGGGTGGTCAACAAAGAACTGCAGCAACGGCAGGAGGCCACGAAGCCTGCGCCGGCGCAGAAAGATGCTACGACAAGAGAGAGGAACAAAGCATGACCATCGTCAATGCAGTTAGAAAGACGACTGTAGCCTGGATCGCAAGCGCTGCGCTGCTGCTGGCGCCGGCCGGCATGCGCGCGCGTGGACTCAAGACACTTCCCGGGCGATCTGCGGGTTCTCTGCAGGACCCGCAGGAGGCCCAGGAAAAAGAACAGGAGAAGCGCGAACGTGAGCAAGAAGCCAGAGAGAGAGAAGACGAAAAGCGCGAGCGGGAACAGGAAGCGCGCGAGCGGGCCCAGGAAAAGGTCGAGCGGCTGCAAGAGTTGTACGACGACGGGCGTGAGGACCTGGATGAGGACCGCTACGACCGGGCGGCGGCAAAATTCAAGCAACTGGCGGAAATGAACGGCCCGCAAGCGGATGCGGCGCTCTACTGGAAGGCTTACGCGGAGAACCGCTTGGGCCAAAGGGATACAGCGCTAACCACAATTGCTGACCTGAAGCGCCGATTTCCTCAGAGCCGCTGGCAAAAGGATGCCAGCGCGCTGGAGATCGAAGTGAAGCAGTCAACCGGCCAGCCTGTAAAGCCGGCGGACCAGAGCGACGAAGAATTGAAAATGCTGGCGATTCAAGGGCTGATGAACAGCGACTCCGAACGCGCCATGCCCCTACTCGAGAAGGTGATTAACGGTGCGGGTTCTCCGAGAGAGAAATCGAAGGCGCTGTTCGTACTGGCACAAAGCGGGTCGCCACAAGCACGCGAGATTCTGGGCAAGATCGCGCGAGGACAGAGCAATCCGGAGCTGCAGCGGAAGGCGGTTGAATACCTCGGATTGTTCGGCGGAGCGCAGGCTAGACAGACCCTTGCGGACGTTTACGCTTCAAGCGGCGATGCTTCGGTGAAGCACGCCATACTCCGCAGTTACATGATCGGTGGCGATCACGAACGCCTGTTCGCGGCGGCGAAGAGCGAGAAGGATGAGTCGCTGCGCCGTGAGGCCATCCGTCAGCTGGGGCTGGTTCACGGGACGAGCGAGCTGGAGCAGTTGTACCAGACGGAATCTTCGCCGGACGTCCGGCGGGAAATCCTGCAGGCATTTTTCCTGGCGGGCGATTCGGGAAGACTGGTGCAGGCAGCGCGGGGAGAAAAAGATGCGGAATTGCGTCGGGCGGCGATTCGAAACCTTGGGCTGATCCATTCCGACGATTCGGGGAAGGCGCTGCAAGAGATCTACAGCAAGGAAACGGACCACGCCGTCAAAGCCGAAGTATTGAACGCGTATTTCCTGCAGGGGAACGCCAGGGCGCTGGTGGCCATCGCGCGAAGCGAGAAAGACGCGGAACTAAAGAAAACGGCGGTGTCCAAGTTGACGCTGATGCATTCCAAGGAAGGCACCGATTACCTGATGGAGCTGCTGCAAAAGTGAGAGGAGGAACGATGCGAGAGGAACGGACTGTTTCGGCACCGCAGAGGGTACTCGGGCTCGCCATGATCGTAGCGGGGATTAGCATTGCCGCCGTGCAACTGGCGAAGGGCGGGGCCCCCGCCCGGTTGGGGCAAGCAAGCCTGGCCGTTGCGCAGGCGGCGGAAACTCCACGCATTGAAAATGCACAGCTGGAAAAGCGGGCCGTCAGTGCAAGTCTGGATGCGACTATTCGCGAGATTGCAGCAACGGCGGAAAGAGCGGAGTGGGTCGGCTACCACGTCGATCAGGTCGCGGGCGAACGCGGGGTCTGCTGCAACAACAACTGGAATGATGGGAATTGCGGAACCTGCCGGTTGGAAAAGGACAACGGAGGAACGAGCAATACGACACACCCGGACGGAAACGTCAAACTGGAAGGGGCCCGGCAAATCGTCGTCCTGTACCGCCTAGAAGCAAGGCAGGTCGTAAAAATTCGCGCGGCTTCGGATGATTGCACGCTGGATGCGGGAGGACTGCCGTTCGTCTGGTTGACGGGAGTGAAAGCAGCGGAGAGCACGGCGCTCCTGCTGACCTACGTACGTGGGGCGGACTTCGAAGATCACGGGGATCGTGGCGTCGGCAACGGGGCGCTGACGGCGATCGCGCTGCATGCGCATGCGTCGGCCGACCGGGCGCTCGAATCTTTCGCCATGCCGGAGCAGCGAGAAGGGTTGCGGAGACAAGCCGCCTTCTGGATGGGAGCAGCACGAGGCCAAGCCGGGTTGACCGCTTTAAAGCACATGGCGATTACCGATCCGAGTTCGAATGTGCGCGCGCACGTGGCGTTTGCGCTATCCGTGAGCCGCGAGGTTGGATCCCTGGATGAGCTGATCCGCATGGCGCGCGACGACACCAGCTCGCACGTGCGGGGGCAAGCGCTTTTCTGGTTGGCCCAAAAAGCCGGAAAGAAAGCGGTGGGGACCATCAGCGGGGCTATCGAGAACGATCCCGACACGGAAGTGAAGAAAAAAGCGGTGTTTGCGCTCAGCCAATTGCCGAAGGAGGAAGGCGTGCCAAAGTTGATTGAAGTGGCACAGAACAACCGGAACCCGGAAGTGCGGAAGCAGGCGATGTTTTGGCTGGGGCAATCCAATGATCCGCGGGCACTGCAGTTTTTTGAAAAAGTGCTGACGCAGTAAAGCCTAGCGCAGGAGATCTTCGAGCTGTATGCGAGCTTCGGTCCTGGAGTCGCGGTACTTCACAATGACGGCCGCCTGGAGCGAGAGTCCCCATTTTGCCCCGGAGGGATGAGCGACGGCGCGCGAGCCGGGCACCACGATAGCTTCTTCCGGGATAAGCAGCGGCTGGGTCTCGGTAGCTGTGTAGATCGCGTCGCGAACGAGATCGTAAACCGGGATGGAGCGATTGAGAATCGTACCGGTTCCGAGAACGGCGCGCCGCTTCACGACGGTTCCTTCATAAACACCGGAATTCCCGCCGACCAAGACTTCGTCTTCGATAATCACCGGTAGCGCCCCGACAGGTTCGAGAACCCCACCAATTTGTGATCCCGCGGAAATGTGGCAATTGCGGCCGACCTGGGCGCAACTCCCAACGAGAGCATGCGAGTCGATCATCGTGCCTTCACCAACGTAAGCGCCGACATTGACGAACATCGGCGGCATGCAAATCACTCCACGGCCGATGTAACTGCCATCGCGAATGCTGGAGCCGCCGGGAACGATGCGCACACCGTCGGAAGCCGCGAACGCACGCGCCGGGTAGGTGGACTTGTCAAAAAAAGGTTGCTTCGAGGAGTCGATCGACATGTCAGCGATGGCGCCCATTCGAAAGCCAAGCAGGATTCCCTTTTTCACCCAGGCGTTAACGCGCCAGCCGGATTTCGTGGAGGCATCGGGCTCGGCAGCGCGAATTTCGCCTCGATTGAGCGCGGCTTTGAAATCGCGGAAGAGCCGGAAATGTTCTTCTTCGTACTGAGCCGGAGCTTCGTCAATTAGACCCTCAATTTGCGAAGGCAGCATGAACCCTCTCGACCCTGGGCACAGCCGCCGAGCGGCCGACGAGCCCGAGCGCTTCGAGCACCGCCCGGATGCGCGCCTGATTCTCCGCCTTGGGCGGCACGAGTGGCAAGCGCCATACTGGTTCGAGTAGGCCCATTTCCGCCATCGCCGCCTTTACCGGGATGGGATTCGACTCCACGAAATTAATTTCCATGAGCGGATGATAGCGGCGGTGAATCGCGCGCGCGGCGGGAAAGTCACCCTGGAGGGCGAGCCGCGTCAATTGTGACATTTCCGCGGGGACTTCGTTCGAGACGACGGAGACGAGGCCGCGGCCGCCCAGCGAAATGACAGGTAGCGTGATGGCGTCGTCACCGGAGAGGACGATAAAGCCTTCCGGGACGGCATTGAGAATCGCAGCCATCTGGGAGACGTTACCGGAGGCTTCCTTGAGGCCGACAATATTTTCAATTTCGGCGAGGCGCTTCACCGTGCCAGGCTCGATGTTCACGCCGGTGCGGCCCTGCACGCTGTAAAGAATGATGGGCAGGGACACGGCTTCGGCGATGGCGCGATAGTGCTGGAAGAGGCCCTCCTGGGTGGGTTTGTTGTAATAAGGAGTGACAGAGAGAATGCCGTTGGCTCCAAGAGCGGCGAGCTCCTGCGAGAGAGCGATGACTTCGGCAGTGTTATAGCCGCCGGCGCCCCCGAGGACAGGCACCTTACCCCTAGCCAATTCGACGGTGATCTTAACGACGCGAAGATGCTCTTCGTGCGTGAGCGTGGGGCTCTCGCCGGTGGTTCCACAGGGAACGAGGAAGTCAACGCCTGCCTCGATTTGTCGCTTGATCAGAGCTCGCAGGGCGGGTTCGTCAAGAGAACCATCCTGACGAAAAGGTGTGACCAGTGCGGTGCCTGTGCCTGTAAACATGGATGCTGCTCCTTCCTTTTTTCGCTCAGCCCAATTCGCTGAGAATCTCACGAAATTCGAATAGCCCTTTTTTCCCCACGACCCAGCGCGCCGCGCGGAGCGCGCCGCGCGCAAAACCTTCGCGGCCACGCGCCGTGTGACGCAGCGTGATGGTGTCCGCGGCGGAATCGAAGCCGATCTCATGCGTGCCGGGATGCGCACCCGCGCGGTTGGAACTCAAGCTGACTGGACGGGCGTAGCCGTTTGCTCGCATGTCTTCCGCAAGTTTCTTCATCGTCCCCGAAGGCGCGTCTTTCTTCGCGGAGTGGTGAATTTCCCAGCCCCAAGCTTCGTATTCCCCGTGCTTGGCGAAGAGCGACGCCGTGCGCGCGACGGCTTCGAGGAAAAGGTTTACGCCAACCGAAAAATTCGGCGCCCAGACAACCCCCGTTCCGCTGCTTGCCACAGTTTCGCGGACCGCAGGAAGATGTTCGAACCACCCGGTTGTGCCGATAACCGAGTTAACGCCTAATGCAGCGAGGCGGCGGATATTTTCCGGAGCAGCGTCCGGTGAGGTAAATTCTACAGCCGCATCGACTCCCCGAAGGGTCTGTTGAGAAAGGGCCTGGCCGCGCGGATTGTTGCGCGCATCAAATTTTGCCCGTACGTCAAATCCGTATTCCGGCGCGAGCTGCTCGATGAGGCGGCCCATCTTTCCATAACCAACAATCGCGAGGCCGGTGCTCATGCGCTCCCCCGGCCGGTCGCGAGAAGTTGGGTCGCCATGCGCGCATAGATGTCCACCGCTTCGCACAATTCTCTCTTCGGGATGCGCTCTTCGGAAGTATGGGCGAGGTGAATGCTGCCGGGTCCAATGAGGAATGGCTGTCCCCAGGTACCTTCGAAGCTTGGGATGTCCGTCGTGAAGGCCACGACCGTTGTGGGCAAACCATCGACCTTAGCCAATCGCACGGCTGGCGTGTAGAAGACTTCGCGCGCTTCCGCGCGGCCTGCCGTCGCCGCGGACACCGCTTCCCGAGTCTTCGCCGGATCTCCGATCGTGCGAAACATGATTTCCGCTTCGGCGTGATCGGAGACCACGTTGGGTGCGCGGCCGCCATCTATGGTGCCGATATTCAGTGTGCTGCGGCCGAGCAAGGCGTCTTGCGGCAGCGGAATCTGGCGAATGTCGTTCAGAACATCGAGCAGGGTGTCGATAGCGGAACGACCGAGTTCGGGATAGGCAGAGTGCGCGAGTTTTCCGTGAGTCGTGATTTCGTAGCGTAGCGCGCCTTTCGAACCGAGGGCGAGACGGTTTTCGGTGGGCTCGCCATTGATGAGGAATCGCGAGCCGCGGGGAGTTGCGGCGGCGGCTCTTGCACCGGCACTGTTGCGTTCTTCGCCCACGACGAAGAGGAGGCCAATATTTCGCGTGCCGGCGTTGAGAAGTTTTTCTGCGGCGGCGATCATAGCAGCGATGATCCCCTTGGCATCGCAGGAACCGCGACCCCAGATGAAATCGCCATCCTCGCGCGAACCAAAAAAGGGCGGAACGGTATCCATATGCGTGGAGAGCGTGACGAAAGGCTCACCCCACGAGGCGAGGATATTGTCGCGGTTGAGTTCGGCGGGGATGCGCTCGGTGTCACCGTTGTGGCGCGCGGCGAGGGCGGACAAATGCGCGAAGAGGTAGTCACCCACATTTTTTTCGTGGTTGGTCGTCGACTCGATGTCCACGAGCGCGCGCGTTAGTTCGAAAAGACTCATTCGAAGCGGGCATTTCTGGATGAGCGAAACGAAAGGAAGGAACCGCGAGGATACAAATCGGGGCCGCTGCCTCTCGATAGCGCTTCATCCTAATGAACGGATGACAGTGAACAGGCCTTCGACCTGTTCCCCAACCGCGGCGGTTTCAGCTACCGCTGCGATTTCGGCGGACAACAGCAACAACCATGCGGCCCCTTTTGCACGGGCATCCGAAGCTGATCGGAAATGCTTGCCCGGCTACTCATGGCCTCCGCACCTCTACCAAGACAAGTTAAGTCTAGCGGAGCTTCGCACTAAAAGCGAACGAAATGTTGAATGGACTGTATCGAACCTAATGCTACAGCTCGAGGGGCCTGAGAGGGATGTGCTGGGAAGCGACCAGGAGTTCGCCCGTGAAAACACACTCGGCAGGGCGGCGGCGCAGGGCTTCCTCGGCGGAGAGGCGGACGAGATCGGGATTGTTGTTTTCCTGCGAGACGTGGGCAAGGACGAGATAGCGCGCAATGGCGTCGAAGCCATCGGGGTCGCAAAGATATTCGCTTACGGCGTGATTCGAAAGATGGCCGGTCCGGCTGAGAACGCGCTGCTTGACGACCCAAGGATACGGGCCGACCTTGAGCATGTCCAGATCGTGATTGGATTCGAGGACCAGGCAATCGGCGCCGCGGAGATGCACTTTGACGAGTTCGGGCATGTAGCCCAGGTCAGTGACCATGGCCATCTTCGCGCCATTCGAACGGAAGGTGAAACCAATGGGGTCGGCGGCGTCGTGGGGAATTGCGAAGGCGTGGACGTCAATGTCGCCGACGGTGAAATGCTGGCCGGCGTGAATCGTCTCGACGCGGTTGAGCCGCTTGCCGAAGGTTCCCGGAAGAATGCGCTGCATGGCATCTATGGTGGGTTCGGTGACGTAGAGCGGAGCTTTCCAGAGGCCGAGCATTTGTGGGAGGCCGTTGCAGTGGTCGGTGTGCTCGTGGGTGATGAGGATACCGTCGATGTGGTCGACGGTTCTTTCGACGGCAGCGAGGCGGGCCAGCGTTTCGCGTTTGCCCAGACCGGTGTCAATGAGGAGGCGGGTCCGCTCGGTCTCAAGCAACGTGATGTTGCCCGAGCTGCCGGACGCCAATATGGATACCCGCAAGCCGATCGTTTTCTCCTGAACTGCAACGCAAACAAATTTTCAGAATGATGGCAGAGCGGCAAGTGGGCGTCAACAAGGACTCCACCTTGCCCTCCCCCAGTATTTTGGGCGCTCTCGCGAGTATTCATGCGACCACCAGTTTCGGTGCGGCTGTCGCGGTCCCTGGCGAAATTTATTCGCGGGCGATGAACTCTCTTTCACACAGAAACTGACGCAGCAGGCGCTCGGATTTTTGCACCTGCAGGTGCAAGCCGCGCAGCGCCAGGTGGCTTTTCCAATCGCGAAAACACTGCTCGATTTGCATGCGTTGCCGATACAGCCGGACTACTTCTTCAGTGGGGAGCCAAGATTCGGAATCCG
>Ga0209234_1000052_pt1 | contig 27528 bp, 20 predicted proteins | sample GraSoi013_1_20cm_2_FD_185816 | JGI IMG/M metagenome (GOLD analysis project Ga0209234, IMG submission 185816) | Grasslands soil microbial communities from the Angelo Coastal Reserve, California, USA - Sample 08_20_2013_1_20cm (SPAdes) (version 2) | ecosystem: Environmental > Terrestrial > Soil >... | reverse complement strand
CGACCGGGCGGTCTACGCGAGATCCGGCTCGACGGGCATGCCATCGGCAGCGACGCCTTCGCCCGCACCGACATCCTCATCGTTCAGCGCGGCCAGTAGACGCTCGAAACGGACCTGCGCCACCCGAGCGTCGCGGTGCTCTAGCTGCGCTTCGCCGCCGGGCGTACTGTTCAGTCCTATGAACCGATCAATGTTTGCGCTGCTCGGCACCATCGCCCTCGCCGCCTGTGGCGACCTCGGCGTGCCCGGCGGTCGTGGCGCCGTTGGCGTCTCGCCCGTTCTCGACTCGGTGTTCGTGGGGGATCGGCTGCCGCCCCGACGCGTCTTGTACGTCACCCCAAACGGCAACCCCGCGTCGCCCGGCCAGGTGATTTGGGCCAGCAGCGACACCGCCATCGCTTGGATCGACTCGCTGTCAGGTGGGATCACCGGGCGGAAGCGAGGCGCCGCGTTGATCACCGCGCGGGCGCAGGGCCTCACCGGCCTGGCGCTGATCGTCGTGTCGGACACCCTCGACATCACCCTGCTGCTCGACACGGTGTACGTGCTGCCCGGCGACACCATGACCGTGCCGGTCGTGGTCCTGAAAAGCAACGAGCCTCCGCCCGCCACAGTCTGGTTCAAGGCCCCGAGCAATTCGGCGTATTCGATCGACTCGGCGAGCGGCCGGATTACGGCGCTCGCCCCCGGCGGACCGATTCCCTACATCGTGCACGCCGACTCGCTCGCCGACACGGGGGCTGTGTACGTCATGCACCTCGCGGACACGACGGGCGGCAAGATCTTCTATTCGGTGAGCGGCACCGCCATTACCCACGTCGGTGGCCCGGCCCACGCGGCGAATTTCGTCGCGACGAGCGGCAGGCGGGCCTTCCAGCTCACCGGGACGTTCGCCCCCAACGGCGTGACCACGCAGCGCATTAAGATCACCCAGCCGGATTCGGTCATCTCAGCCGGGGTGTACGCGATCGACTCCCTGAGCCCCGACGAAGATCCGTTCTCGTCGACCGCGCCGCCGGCAACGTGTGCGGCACCGCGCCCGTGGGCGTTGTGGAGCGCGCTCAACCCGGACATCGTCGGCTACTCGAGGCGGGGAGGCACGCTCGTCGTCATGCGGATCGACAGCGTTCCCAACGGTCAGGTGATCAGCGGGCATTTCTCGTTCACGGCGCAGCGGATCAATATCTACGCCGACCCTCTGGGACTGCTGTCGATCACCGGCAGCTTCGTGGTACCGCTGACATCCAGCACGACCGTCTGTCGGTAGCTGCGCATCCTACGGCTTGCGAATGGTGACCTCCCGCTGGCCCGGTCCCAGCGGCGCGAGGGTCTCGCTGCCGCCCGGCCATCGCACCCACACCGCCAGCGGACGCTTCCCCTCCTCCACCCCGAGCACCTGGATCGCGCCATCCTGGGACCAATAGCCCGAGCCGCCGTGAATCTCTCGCGCCGGGCCACGCGATCCCTCGTACACCAGGCGCACCACTCCGCCGATCGCGTACGGGTTGAGCGGCCCTCCCGCTAGGCGCACGCGCACGCCCGGCCGGGCGTGTTCGTTGTGATACAGCTTGGTCTCCGCCCCGTTCTGCGAGACGACGAGATCGGTACGGCCGTCTCCGTCGTAGTCGGCGAAGGCCGCGCCGCGTTGATCGCCGTACACCAGGATCCCTGAGACCTGACCCGGCACCGGCTCGAGCGTGCCGTCTCCCCGGCCGCGGAGCAGTAAGCCCCGACCGGCGTCGTAGCGTGGGGTCCCGATCTCGGTCGGAAAGAAGTTCTGAGTGAGAAACACGTCTTCGCGGCCGTCGCCGTCGAAGTCGGCCACTCCGGCGTAGAACCCCGGAGCGAACTGCGCCTCCGCCGGCAGCGGCCTCGCCTCGAAGTGCCCGCCGCGATTGAAGAACACCTGATGGTCGAGCGTCGCCGCCTCAAGCCGCTGAGCCCCCTTAAGACTGCCGCCCAGCACGTCCTTGAGCGGTGCGTTCGCGTACGCGGTGAACGAGCGCATGCTCAGACGCACAGCCGGGAGTGCGGTCATCAGTGTGCCGAGCGGCGTGAGCGGCGCGATGCCGTGCAGACGGTCGTCGAACTGGGCTTCGATCATGTCCCAGCGGCGCGATCCGCTGAAGTCCCCGTAGTAGAGCAGGAGCGGATGAGCGGGGTCGACGTGATACTTCGTGTTTCGGCCCCAGCTGGTCGCGACGAGGTCGAGGCGGCCGTCCCCGTCCAGGTCCCCGGCCGTCACGCCGTTCCAGCGACCGACCACCCGATTCAACCCCCACTCGGTCGTGGCGTTGCGGAAGTGCCCATGCTCGTTGAGGAACAGCTCGAGCGACCCCCATTCCGGAGCCAGGATCAGATCCGGCCAGCCGTCCCCGTTGACGTCCGAGAACACGGCCGCCGAGATCAGGCCGATGTTCTCGAACACGCGACTGTTGGCCTCGTCCAGGACGAGCCGCCCGGCCTCGTTCCGGAACAGCCGCGACGACACTGCCCCGGGGTATGCACCAGGAGCCACCCGGCCGCCGACGAACAGGTCGAGGTCGCCATCGCCGTCCACGTCGGCCATGGCGAGCGGTCCGACGCTCGCGACGTCTCCGGCTACCACGGGCGTTACGTCCCTCCCCGCTGGCCCGACCTCCAACACTCCAGGCAGGGCGGCCGCCTCGGCGGGGGTGCGCGACTCGTAGTTGGACTGCCCCACGAGCAACGCCGTCCCGCCCTTCCCGTCGGGCATTGGGAGGACGGTCGTCTCGTCGTAGCGTGCGGGCGGGAGGTGCGAGGCGACGCGGGTAAAGCGCCCGTGCTCGTTGCGGTAGTAGGCCAGGCCGCCGCCCCGCCCTGACGTAACCAGGAGGTCCTCGGCGCCATCGCCGTCCACGTCGTACCAGGTGACACCGGGACCGAGCTGGCTCAACGCCTGCGGGAGCAGGGGCTGGCGCGCCCAGTCATTGAACGGCGTCTCGACGTGTCGGTGGCCAAGCTGCGCCGACACGTCGCGAAACCACGAGCCGCCGCGTCCAGCCGCCCCCCCTGACCCCGGGCGCAAGCTCGGTGAGCGCGGCAGGCCGGGCGGCTCCTCGATTTCGTATTCGCGATTCGGTCTGACTCCCCGAATCACCGAGTGTCCGCCTCTCCGCCAGTCGACTTCGATCGTCAGGTCCCGAGCCGTGCCCGCGGCGAACGCGTAGAGCGGATCCGATCCCGACAGGTACGACCCGCCGAGCACGACCTCCTTTTGCTGCAGCGGGACCGCTCCGCCCAAGAGACGGATCTTCGAGCCTGCGGCGGCCGTGTTGGGTGGCCGGCCGCGCAGCCGGACGGCGACCCGGGGGGCGCTCGCGAGATTCCGGAACACGGCTGCAGGCGACTGCAGTCGGTTGACGACCACGTCCAGCGCCCCGTCTCCGTCCAAGTCCGCCGTCGCCATACCGTGGGAGATCGCGTCCTCGCCGGCAAAGCCCCACCGGGCGCCGGCGTCACTGAACGTGAGGTCGGCGTTATTTCGGAAGGCCACGCTCTTAACGGCCAGCGTGGGAAAGAGGGACAGCTCCCGGCGCCACTGGAGTCCCGTGAACGTCGCGCGAATCCGCTCCCAGGTGTCCGCGTCCATCACATCCCACAGGTGGCCGGTCGTCGCCAGGATGTCTTCATAGCCGTCCAGATCCACGTCGAGGAACAGGACGTCCCAGGTCCAGTCGGAAGCCTCGATGCCGGCATAAGCGCCGATCTGCGCGAAGGTGCCGTCGCCGCGGTTCCGCAGCAGCGTGTTGCGCTGCCATTGAGGCCGGTCGTCGATCTGCCCAATCAGCTTCGCCAGGGGCGTATGCGTCGGCACCTCGCTCTGGCGGCGCGGGCCGCGACCCAGCATGTCCCCGACCAGGATGTCCACGTTGCCGTCGCGATCGAAGTCGGAAAAATCGACCGCCATCGAGGAGTTGCTGGTGTTGCGGATCGCGAGGCGCGGCACGGCGCGGAACGTCCCCGTCCCGTCGTTCAGCCAGAACATGTCGGGATCCTCGAAGTCGTCGCACACGTAGAGATCCGGCGCGCCGTCGCCGTCGACATCGGTGAACTTTGCCGACATTCCGAAGTACTCCGGCGCGGCGGAGAGCGGTTTGCCGTTTTCGTCGCGGAACCGACCCGCCGTCCAGGGAACGAGGGTGAAGCGCCCGGTGCCGTCGTTCAGGTAGAATCCGTCCGGGTCGGCCCGTTGCTGCATCGAAACCAGGTTGTGTTCCGGCCGATCGACCACGCGGTAGTCTTTCCTGAACTTGGGAACGACCTCAAAGTGGTGGCGGCCCACCTCGCGGATCACCCGCTCGAAGGCGCGCTCCTGCGGTGCATAGACATCCATGGCGGACCGGGTCTTGTAGTTGGCGACGTAGAGATCGAGGTGGCCGTCGCCGTCCACGTCGGTGAGGGTCATGGTCATACTGCCCGTCGGCGCGCCGAGCCCAGCTTGCGTCGTCCGCTCGCTGAACGCGCCGTGGCCGTCGTTGACGAGCAACGCGACGCCTCCCCCGAGCGTGCTGACGAGCAGGTCCAGGTCGCCGTCCCCGTCCACGTCGGCGAAGACGGCGCCGGTCGAGTGCCGCCCCGCCATCGCGACGCCGGCCCGGGCCGTGATGTCCTCGAAGCGCCAGTCGCCCAGGTTCCTGTACAGGACGTTCGCGCCCTGGTTGCTCGTGAGGTACACGTCGGGAAGCCCGTCCCCGTCCACGTCGCCCAAGGCGACGCCGCCACCCTGTGCGAGATGGCGGTTCCAGAGCACGCTGTCGAGCATGACGGTGTTGGTGAATCGGATCCCGGTCCTGGACGGGGGCAGCTCGGCGAACCCCGGCCCGCCCCGCGCCGGCACGGTCAGCGAGCGCCAGCGGTAGCCGATCTCCTCGTGCCAGACGGCGGGGCTGGGGCGCGAGCGACACGCCGCGCCCCCGCCTAGCACTGCCACACCGAGCCTGGCGGCGAGCACCAGCAGCGACATCGGGTAGCCGCTGCTCGCGGTCAATGCTCTCACACGGTCCTCGTCAGGTCCCATGAAAGGAACAGGCGCGCCGAGGAGCGACGCGCCTGTCGAAAACGGAACGCCCGCAGCCGCGCTATCTCACCATCCGATTCGGCACACGGTGCGCGAGCAGGTTCACGGCTTCACCTTCATTGATCCCGTCCCACTGACGCCAGCGACCGTGGCCGTGATCGTCACCGTACCGGCGGCGATGCCCTTTACCACACCGGTGTTGCCCGTCGCCACGCCCAGGCTGTCGGTGTTGGTCAGGATCGCCACGAGAGTGTCGCTGCTCGCCCACTTCGTTTTCTTGGCCACAAGGGTGTCCCCGGTTGCGTCTAGGGGCCACGCTTTGAGCGATCTCGAGCTCCCCACGATCACACTATCGGCCGCTGGGCTCACGCTCACTGAGGCCAAGGACACCGGGGTCACTGTGATATTCGAAGTACCGCTCTTGCCCTCGATCGCGGCCGTGACCGTCGTCGACCCTGCCGCCTTCGCCGTTACGATCCCAGTGCTTCTCACCGGCGCCACCGTGGTGTCGCTGCTCGTCCAGATCACCGTCTGACCGGTCTGGATGACAGACAGCACATTGCCGCCGGCGTCCTTCAGCACGGCCGCGAGCTGGAACGGACTCAGCACCCATATCGTTGTATCGCCCACGTGCAACCTGTGCGCTCCCGGCACCATCGTGACCGAGGCGACGACAGCTGGTGTTGAAGTCGTGTCATTGCTGCTACACGCGGCGATAATCGCCGCGGCGGCAACCAGCCCAACAAGTAGTTTCCTCATGCACTGCTCCATTCCGTTGTGGTGTCGGGCTCCTGTTGTTCCCCCGGCCGGCAACACATCGCTCGGAAGCGACGCACCTGTCCACAGGAAACTCCCGCAGCCGCGCTATTGCAGGCTCCGCAACAGCCGGCTCGCGCGCATGCGCGCTTGCCGCTGCTGATACATCTGCGCCCAGATCTGCGGCGCCCGCTGCATCAGGACTGCGGCGGTCGGCGCCGGCGCGGGTGCACTACTGTTGGGTGGGTTGGACGCCCCACCCCAGGTGTAACAAGTGCCGGTGCACAGTAGCAGCACCCCCAGCTCCTGCGCCGGCACGGGCATCTCGTGCGGCGTTAGCGGCTCCAGGTTGTCGATGCGCCGCTGGTTGTAGAAGGGCGCGATGTTCGAGCCAATCAGCTCCACGTCCTGCTCGTACTGCAGCTTCTGCAGCAGGTTGGCGTTCCCGTCCCCGGCGGCAGCTGGGGGGAGGCCGCCGCGTGGGTGCCCCAGGCGATCGGGGCCCACCCGCGTGTGGTTGACGAGGATGGCCGCCTGGGCGAGGTCCGGTGTCGGCTTCCGAATCAGGGCTTCCGCCCAGAGCAAGTCGTTCTCGGCCGCGAGCACCATCGGCGCATCTCCCGCCCCTGTCTGCTCGCCCTGGGGATTGTCGCCGCAGGCGGTCAGGCTGTCATAGCGGACCTGCCCCACGGCACTCTGGTGCCAGGCGCCCCGCGTCTTGTTGCCGAACTCCTTCGTGTGAGTCCAGACGAAGTCTGTTCCGCCCGTGCAGCCGACCGGTTTCTTGCAGTTCGTGTCGGGATACGCCCGCAGGATAAGGGTGTCGTATGCCACCGGCGCGCGGGAGGTCCCGTCCCCCAGGCGCTTGTCGGGCGAGCTGGGCTCGTGATTGGCGGTGACGTCCCATGGATCGGGTTGGCTGGCTGGATCCATCATGTGGGCGACGCGAGTGTGGACCCGCATCGTGGTCATGTCGTTGCTCCACACCTTGAGGAAGTCGCACCACGATGTACACGCATCCTGATGGAACGTCAGGTTGAATGGGGTTCCGGAGCTGATACCCTTGGCGGCGTAGCCCGCCACGCGAGTCCAGTCCACCACGCCGCCGGCTGAGACGTCCCTGTTCTCAGCCGCGTTGCGTGGGAAATAGGCCAGCAACCGCGCCGCCATCGTATTCGCGATTTGCGCGATGCTGACGTTGTCATAGGCGACCGCTGGCCCACCGAACCAGTCGCTCGTCGGCACGGTAAACGTGTTCGCGGTCGCCATGGTGATCGCCGTGTCGAACTTGGCGAGTGCGACGTCCCGCATTTGGGTCCGCGTGGAGAACGAGAGCGGCGCCTGGAGGTCGGTGTTGTAATCGACGATGAACCCCTTGTCATAGTTCAAGGCAATGCCGCTCAGCGCCAACCCTTGTGTGAGAACCGCCATCGTCTCGACCATGTTGGCGTCCGGCACGGCCAGGTGATTCACGCGGATTGCGGTCAGTACATCGTTGGCGGACGAGAGGGACGAATAGTACCCGTACCACATCGCCTCGATCTGGGTCCGCTGCGCCGATGAAAGGCTGTTCTGCCACGCCGCCCGCGGGTACGCCGGGCCTTCGGTCAGGTTGCCGCAGGTCCCCAACGGACCCGGATAACCGCCCGCGGGCCAGTCCGTGGTACATCCGGTGTAGAACCGGATGTTGTAGTTGTTCCACATCGCCGCGTGGCTGCGCGCCATCACCGACATCGTCAAGCCCGGGAATTGGTCTTCCCCGAAGCCGCCTTGCGTCGTGAGGTACCATGTCTGGAAGGCGCCGACCGCGATGCTCGGAATGCTGTTCGGGTCCGAAAGCGCACGCTTGCGATCCGGATCATTCGGGTTGGAGATGCTGAGTGAGTCGCATGCAGCCGCGAGGATCAGGGCGCACAGGCCCAACACCCGCGGAGCGCTTTTGATCAGCCTCATAGTGATCGTGCTCCTCAGAAGGTTGGTCCGCGCGGTCAGAAGTTGATCTCCGCAAAGCCGGTGAAAGTCCGGAAGTTGGGGTACGAGAAGCCATCGAACCGGAACGCGTAGGGATCGCCCGACAGCCCGGCGACCTCGGGATCGTACCCGGAATACTTGGTGAACGTGAACAGATTGCGCCCGATCACGCCGATCCGCAGACTGCTGAGGCCGAGGTTGAGCTTCTCCAACGTGCTGCGATCGAACGTGTAGCTGACGTTCAGCTCCTTGATCTTCACGTACGTGCCGGACTCGACGAAGTAGTCGATCGGGTTGATGCCGTTGTACAGGCCCTGGTAGTAGGCAATGGGCTTCTTCCCGGTGCTGTAGGGGCAATGCGTCGGGTCGGGACTGCCGGCGCAACTCACCTGCGGCCTGCCTTGCTGGTCGTACAGCCGGTCGCGATACTCGAAGAACGGCCATTGCCGTGTGCCGTTGTAGATGTTCCCACCCTGCACCCAGTCCACGAGCACGTAGGCGGAGAAATTCTTGTACCGCAGGTTCGACGTGAAGCTCGCGTTGAAGTCGGGGTTGACGTCCCCGATCTTGACGATCCCATTCCCGTTGCGGTCCACGTACGTGAGGAACTTCTCGTTGCTGGTGTGGTAGGTGCTCTTCCGCACCACATACCCGTCTTCGTTGACGATCACGCTGTCCCGGCACCACATCCCGGGACACGCCGAAGACTTTTGCGGATCGTCGTACAGCTGGTCGATGCTGCGCACGATCCTGGTCCCGTACATGACGCCGAACGTCTCGCCCGGGGCGATCTGGAAGATCTGGGTCACGTCGCTACTGCCGGCGTAGCTCGGGCCGGTCAGGAACGGCGCCGTGTTGAGCGCGGTGATGCGTTGGCGTGTCCGGTCGGCCGCCACGTTCAATCGCCAGGAGAGCTCGGGGCGGTCCGCGAGAATCACCCCCAACGAGAGCTCGTGCGTTTTCCCGACAAGCGCCGCGGCATTCTTCCACTGGTAGCGGTAGCCGGCGGCGGCCGAGAGGGGTACCAGCAGGATCTGGTCGGTGGTGTTCTTCCGAGAGTAGGAGTACTCGAGCGAAAAGCGCGACAGGAAGTCGAGGTTGGCACCGAGCTCCAGCTCACCCGAGCGCGCCGGCTTGAGTGCCGTGTTGCCGAGCGTGATCTTCTGGAGTGAGCTCCCCACGAACGCAAACGTCTCATACTGCGCCGCGAAGGAGGGACGCAGCCCGGCGGTCCCGTAGGACGCGCGCAGCTTGAACTCGTCGATCCCGTTGATGTGGAAGTCCTGCGACAGACGGTACGCCCCCGACGCCCGGTAATACGTCTGCCACCGGCTGTCCGGGCCGAATAGCGACGATCCGTCCCACCGCACCAGGCCGTCCAGGATATAGCGATCGTTGATGTCGAAGTTCGAGACGAAGTAGTAGTTCTTGCTGCGGATCGTGGCGTCGTAGGAGAAGGGCGCCAGCTGGCTGAAATCTACCGCCGTCAATTCGGGCGTGGCGACGACCCGGAACACCTTTCCCGTGTCGCCCAGGCTCCGGATGGTCTGATCCTCGTAGATGTACGCGGCCTTGGTGGTGTTGCGTACCGGCGCGCCGAACAGGTGGAACGTCCGCGCGCTCGTGAGCGTGGCGCCGGTGTTGAAAGTCCGGCCGGCGCTGTCGATTTTCACCAGCGTGCCTTTGGTCGCGACACCGGACGCGTTGAGGAAATTCTTCGGTGTCTCGTCCGTGAAACTCGACGATTCCTGGTCGTAATTGTAGTTGCCTTCGAACGACAGCCAATCAAAGATCCGGTAGCTCGCCTTCGCGAACCCCGTGATGCGCGTGCGATCGGTGGTGAGGTGCTCGTTCGCCAGCGTGTACAGGGGGTTGGCGGCGTTGGGCAATTGGTGCGGGATCACCGCCGCGAACGGCGTGCCGTCCGGGTTCGGGGCGAACAGGTTGATGTACGGCTCGATGAAAGTCACCGCAAAGAACGGCGCTCCCGGGCCTTCCGTCACCTGATTGTTGGTCGACTTGCCGAAGAAGCCCCCGACGGACAGGTCCATGCGCGGGCTCAACGCCTGGTCCACGTTCAGCCGGAAGTTCTGCCGGCCATAACCCTTGAGGAGCCTGAGCACGCCGTCCTGTTTGGTGTTCTCGAACGAGACGTTGTAGTTCGAGCTGCCGCGCCGCTGTCCGATCGAGACGTAGTTCGTGTAAAAGGGCCCGTGTGTCAGCAGCGCCGTCTGCGCGTCGTACACCGGGCGGTTGTAGGCTGTGTAGGGCACATCGGCGATCCCGCTAGCCTTTATGCTCGGCAGGTCGAGGGGACCGACCAAATTGCCCGTCGGGGTGACGAAATCCCCGTTCTTGACCGTGTTGCCAACCCCGTCCACGTACGTCCCGACCGTATCGACCACGTACGGGTGCGCCAGCGAAACCGGGATCGTCTTCGGGCGGACCGACTGGCCGTACTCGTTCCGGACCGTTACGGCGAGCTTGCCGTCCGCGAGCTTGTCGCCGCGCTTCGTGAATATCTGGATCACGCCGTTCGCGGCATTGGACCCGTACAGCGAGGACGCGGCGGCTCCCTTGACGACCTCCACGCGGTCGATGTCCTGCGAGTTGATATCCGCGAGTCCATGGTGCGTGATGGTGCCGTCCACGATCACCAGCGGACCCGACACATTGGTTGACGGGCAAGGTTGACTGGTGCACGCCGACTTGCTCGTGAGCGCGGTGGCGGAGCGCAGACGAATCACCGGCTCGCCGCCGGGCGCGCCACTCGCGTCGATCAGCCGCACCCCGGCCACCTTGCCCTCGAGGGACCCCAACGCCGACACCGCCGGTGCCTGCTGCAACTGGGAGCGGTCCACCTGGCTCACCGAGAAGGGAACCTTTTTCAGTTCAGTTCCCGCCGCCGTGCCCGTTACAACGATCGCGTCAAGTGTCATCGGATCGAACTTGAGTTCGAGGTCCTGCCCTTGAATTCCCGGAACGAGCGTGATCCGTTTCGTCGCGGGGGAGTATCCGATGTAGCGCGCTCGCAACGTGACGCTCTGACCCTTCGTTTTATCCACCGGCACGGTGAGCGTGTAGGTGCCCGACGCGGCCGTCGCAACCGCGATGCCCAGTTCGTCGATCTGGACGGTAGCGCCCCCCAGTCCCTCGCCCGCTCTGCCGGTGACCTTCCCGCTGATCACCGCGGATTGCGCGTTCGCCACGCTGGACGCGGCGCTCAGCAGCGCGAGCAGCGCGCCAGTGCAGACGGCTACGCCGAACGTACGATGACTCATAACGATTCCCCCTTTTGGGTAAAGAAGGTCCCGCGCTCGACTCCTGGCTGCTCGGACGGGGGCCCGAGCTGCCTGCCAAGAGATTGATAGTGCACCGCACTAGGGAAGTCCGCAATACCGCCCCCAACCCCCCGCCCTACCCGGCCCCAGGGGGCGGCGCTACATTGTGGCCACGCTCAGCAAACCCAGGCCCATGGCCGCAAATCGCCCGACGCCCACGGTCTCCCGGGCGCGATCCAGCCTCATCTGCATTGCGTTCCTCCAGGTAGCGGCAGCGCCACGCGCCGCCGCGGTGCAACAGGGTGAGCCTCGCGGCAGGGACTCCAGCGCCATCGCCGGCCAGCTCGCCGCCCACGAGTCGCATGACCCGATCCGTGGCGCTCGTGTGACTGTCGCAGGCACCGCCCTCGCCACGACCACGGATTCCGCCGGCCGGTTCGCCTTCAGCGACCTGGATGCGGGTAGCTTCGTGATCGAGATCCGCGCGGTCGCCTACGCCCCTGGTTCGTGGCGCGTCAACCTCCAGCCCCACCAGGTGCTCACCTACCAGTTCGAATTGGAACTCCTTCCCTACGAGCTGCCGGAAGTCGCGATCAAGGGGAGGGAGCCGTTGGCGGTGCGTCGCTTCGCCGACTTCGAGCGGCGACGCCACTCCGGGTTGGGAGCGTTCCTGACCCAGGAGCGCATCGAGCGCGCCAACACCGCGTCCTTGGTGGACGTGCTCGTCACGGTGCGTGGCGTGCAGCAGGTGTGCACCTCGAACCAATGCATCGCCAAGATGGTTCGCTCGCCCGCGGGGTGCTACCCGCAGTACTACCTCGACGGGCGCGAGTCGAGCGCCTACTTCGCCCGGCTCACCCCGCCGCAAGACGTGAAGGGAGTCGAGATCTACCGCGGCTCGTCGGAGACGCCGGCCGAGTTCCAGGGCAGCAACTCCGGCTGCGGCGTCATCGCGATCTGGACCAAGTCCTCGCCCTGAGCCCAGGCGACCGCGCCCCCTCCGCTACCCAACGACCTTAGGCAGCATGACGCACACGGTCCTGACGCGGCCCGTCGGCCTGCTCGCGTCCGCTCTCGTCGTTCTCGCCTCATGCCGTTCCGATCGTCGCCAACCTGTGGCCACCGTGGGGCCGCCGTGGCTGCTCGCGCGTGCCCAACAGGAAGTCGAGCAGGCAGCCCGCTCTCCCGCATTTCACGACTTCCGGTTCACCGACCGGCGCGAGGCGAGCGGGATCACGTTCGAGAACCGCATCGTCGACGACGCCGGCAAGGCTTACAAGAAGGTCCACTACGATCACGGATCTGGCTTGTGCGCCGCCGATGTGGATGGCGACGGACTGCCCGACCTGTACTTCGTCACTCAGCTCGGCGCGAGCGAGCTCTGGAAAAACGTGGGCGGCGGCCGGTTTGCGAACATCACCGAGGCGGCCGGCCTCCGCATGCCGGACCTCGTCGCGGTGGGGTGCGCGTTCGCCGACATCGATAACGACGGCCTGCCCGACCTGTTTGTGACCACGGTGCGGCACGGCAACCGCCTCTTCCAGAATCTCGGCGGCGGCAAGTTCCGCGACATCACGGCGCAGGCGGGCGTCGCGTATGTCGGCCATTCGTCAGGTGCGGTGTTCTTCGACTATGACGGAGACGGCCTGCTCGACCTGTTCGTGGCCAACGTCGGCGTCTACACCAGCAACGTGAAGGGACCGGGCGGCTACTACGTGGGCCTGCCGGACGCATTCCACGGACACACACACCCCCAGCGGGCCGAGGCGAGCATCCTCTACCGCAACGTGGGCGGCGGCCGGTTCAAGGACGTGACACGTGAGGTCGGTCTGGTCGACTTGAGTTGGAGCGGCGACGCCACCGTTATCGACGTGAACGACGACGGGCTTCCCGACCTCTACATCCCGAACATGCAGGGTGAGAACCACGTTTGGCTGAACGAGGGCGGGAAACATTTTCGCGACGCGACCAGCGAATACTTCCCCAAGACGCCCTGGGGCGCGATGGGCGTCAAGGCGTTCGACTTCGACGGGGATGGGCGGGTCGACCTTCTCGTCACCGATATGCATTCCGACATGTGGATCAACATCCCGCCGGGCGACTGGGCGGCGGAGACACGCAAGGCGGACACCGCCCCGGCGCCGGCCGATTTCTTCCCCACGGGCAAGCGCCAGTTCATCTTCGGGAACGCGCTGTACGCGAACCGCGGCGGTGGGCGTTTCGAGGAGGTTTCAGACTCGGTCGGCGTCGAGACGTACTGGCCCTGGGGCCCGAGCGTCGATGACCTCAACGCCGACGGCTGGGACGACATCTTCGTCACCGCGGGAATGAATTTCCCACACCGCTACGGGATCAACTCGGTGCTGTTGAACGAGGCGGGGCGACACTTCCTCCCCAGCGAATTCCTGCTCGGCGTCGAGCCCCGCCCCGGTGGCGCGACGCAGCAAGTGTGGTTCCAGCTCGATTGCCGGGGCGCCGACCGGCGGCAATTCTTCTGCGCCGTCTGCTCTCAAAGCGGCTCCGCAGGGCTCGGCTGCCGCTACGACGCCGCGGGTCGCCTGACCATGATGGCGGCACGTGGCACCCGCAGCGCGGTGATCGTCGACCTGGACGGCGACGGAGACTTGGACATCGTGACCAATGAGTTCAACGCGCGGCCCCAGGTCCTGATCAGTGACCTCGTCCAGCGGCACCGCATTCACTCCCTCAAGGTCAGGCTGCGCGGCACGGCCTCAAATCGCGAAGGACTCGGCGCACGGGTGACGGTGGTCCTGCCCGACGGCCGGCGGATTCTGAAGGTGATGGACGGAAAGTCGGGCTACCTGTCCCAGAGCGACTTGCCGCTCTACTTCGGCCTCGGGGCCGGCGACCATGCGGCTTCGCTCGACGTGCGCTGGCCGTCAGGACGGCTGCAAACGGTGCCCGGCCCGATCCCCGGGGGCAAGGCATTGGACGTGGTGGAGCCGGAACGACCGCGGTAACAGGCTACGGCCGCGCCGCCAGGAATCGCGCCGCTTCGGCAAGCTCGGGACGGTCCGCATCGGCGCGATGCCAAATCGCCCGCAACCCGGCGTACGCCCCGGCCGCCGTCGTCGCGTCCCCCGCGGCCGCTGCCGCGCGACCGAGGCCGCGCAGCGACAGCGCGCGCTTCGGGGCGAGCTGGAGCGCACGCGCAAACTCGCGTTGCGCTTCCCTGGGACGGCCGGCCTGCAACAGGATCTCCCCGAACAGCTCGTGCGCCGGCTTCACGTCCGCGGGGGGCCCGAATTCGACTGGCATGGCGTCCTCCAACGCCGTCGCCTCGCGCATGAGCGCGACCGCGCCCGGGACGGCTCCGTCCGCCTGGCGCAGGAGCGCCTGGAGCTCCTTCTGCAGGACGTCGGGGACCTGGTCTCTTTGCTGCCCCGCTCCGGGTGGAGCGCGACTGGCGTTCAGGGCCGCGAGGTCCGCCTGGGCACGGTCGGCCCCGGCGCGGTCGCCACGCTTCAGGGCGCTGAGCCCGGCGACGAACGCGTCCACCGCCGCGTCTCGCGCACGTACCGCGGTGAGGTCGATGCTCCACTGCAGGGACGGGCTGTCCCATTGCTCCGTGTTCACGACGTACTCGGCGCGCATCTGCGCGAGCACGGCGCGACCGCGGCGGCCTTTGTTCACGTTTTCGCGCATCCGCTCGAGATGCCGCAGCGCCTCTCCGTATCGGCCCTGCTGGAGGTAGCCGTACCCGAGCCATTGCGTGTAGTGGTCGGGAGCCCAGGTGGCAGGGTCGCGCCCGGACGCGAGCTCGTTTTGCGACACCACCTCATCCCACATCCCCAACGCGAGGAAGATGTGGGTCGTCATGTGCTGCGCGTGTGCGGCGTCGGGAGCGATCTTGGAGTAGGCGCGTGCCGCGGGCAGGCCGAGTCGTGCGTGGACGGGATCGTCGTAGCAGTGGATCAGCAGGTGCGCGGCGCCCGGGTGGTCCGGATTCTCCCGAAATACTCGAGCGACGATGGCGGCGGCCCGCATGTACGTCGGAACGTTCCGCACGCCCTGACTCAGACCCAGGAGCGAGGCGGCGTAGAACACCTGGGCCTCGCGGTCGGCTGGGAAGCGCGTCACCAGGCGCTCCATGGCGCGCGAGTAGGCCGTGTCGCGCCTGGCCTTCGGACCGTCGCCGTACAGGGTCTCGACGGCGTTCAGATAGGCCCGCTCCCTCGGCGTAGGCGCCTTGGCCCGGCGGGCATTCGGCGTCGGCCCCAGGCGCTGCAGAACCGCGCGCGCGGCGCTCGCGTCTTGCTCGTCCCAGAGCGGATGCGTGGACGTCAGCGCTTCACCCCAATACGCCAGAGCGAAATCCGGATCGATTCGCTGTGCCTCGCGGAAGGCCCGCGCGGCATCCTGGTACTCGAAGCTGTGTAGCAGCAACACACCGCGGATGAACTGAGCCTGAGCAGCGGGAGGTCCCGACGTGGGAAAATCGATCGTTCCGAGGCGCGACGTTTGCGCTGGCAGCACGCCCGCGATGAGCCAGGTCGGAGCGATCCACAGCCACCTCACCTTCGGGCGTTTCATGTCATCACGATCCTCCAGCCACGAATGTACGCCGTGCCGGTTGCCGCAGGGAGGCTATTGGTGCGGCTCGAGCCCATGTGACTGCAGCACCGCGGCGGCGGCCTCGCGATAGATCCCAATTGCGTGGCTGCGATAACGGAGCGCCACCCGCCGCGTGGGCGTATTGATTTCAATCGCCTTGGACCTGCGGGTAGGCATGTGGCAGTCGATGCACCACGTGATCATTCGCTCGCCGAGCTGGTCGGCCAGCCGATGCTGGCGAGTCTCGTGGCACGCGAGACACTTCTGCGCGAACCAGGCGACGTCGCGCTGGCGTTCGTGCACGTCGTGGCAGGTCGAGCACGACAGGTCGGGGCTGGTGCGAAAGCACCTGCTGCGGCGCAGCAGGGCCACCTGATTCCCGTGAACATCCGGGATCGGAACCTGCCCCTTCGACGGAGGCAGGAAATAGTCGTCGAGGTTTTCACCCGGGCGGTAGGAGAACGGCAGTGCCCTCGCGTCCCGCTCCCCGGAATGGCACAACGCGCAGTTGTCCACCTTGCGATCTCTCGAAAAGCGCGCGGGATTGAGAATATATTTTCCAACCGTGTCCGCCGGGTGAGACGACTGATACCTGACGTGGGCTTGCCCGTTCCCATGGCATTTTTCACACGAAAGGCCGAGCACGTAGGCGCGGGAGTAGCGGACCGCGCCACGGTCCGTTCTCAGTGTGAACGAAGTGCTGTGGCATTCCAGACATCGAGGTACGATCAACCGTCCGAAGTCAATCCGACCATCCGGATAGCCGGGACTGTTTATCCACCGTCCGATTTCCGTCAGATAGGAAACCGGCAATTCGAAGAGGAGCCCGCCTCTCCAGTAGAGATAGGACTGCCCTCGCCTGCCCGATCCGATCACAACGTCGATACGCTCCGCGCGTGATGTTCCCTGCCCCGAGTCCACGCCGGTTTGATAGAAGGCACCGTTGCGCCGTTCCATTCGAAAATAGATGCCCGCCGCCCCGGTCCGGAGGAGATTGTGCCCCTCGGAGAACTGCGCCTTGATTGATTGAGCGGTTGCCTCCGCGGATGTCTGGAAATGAGCAGTGCGAAGGAAGTTCGCGACGATCGTCTGGTGGCACGGCTGGCACGATCTGGTTTCGGGTGGGGCGTTGGCCGCAGGATGGGACGGTGTACCCCCCCCGAGCGTCGACACTAGCAACGCAAGAAGCGCGCGAGGCATATACGTTCAAGCTGCCGCCCGATGATGGCGGCCGCAACGCCGTAGTGTCGGACGACGGTTTCCCGAACCGGACCGCTAGCCATGGAAGACGCGCCGTTTTCCCGCCGGGTCCTGCTCGCCAGCATCGCGGGCGCGCTCGGCGTGCACGCACTTCAGAAGGCGGGGTTCGCCCAAGTGCCGGACCACGCCACCGTCCCACCCGATCCCACCAAGGTCCCCGGAGCGCCCCTGAGCGAGGTCGGCCAGCGCTCGCGGTTCGAGCGGCCGCGCCGGATTCCCATCGGGGGTGCCCAAGGGAGCTCGCTCGCACCACTTCAGGACCTCTGCGGCATCGTGACGCCCGCGGACCTGCATTTCGAGCGCCACCATGGTGGCGTACCGGCCATCGATCCCCAGCGCTACAAGCTGCTCATCCACGGCATGGTCGAACACCCGACCGTATTCGATCTGCACGACCTCAAGCGGTTCCCGTCCGTGTCGCAGCTGTATTTCCTGGAGTGCTCCGGGAACGGCGGCCCGAGCTACCGCGACGTCCGCCCGGATCTCTCGCCGCAGCTCGTCGACGGCCTCACCAGCACCAGCGAATGGACGGGCGTGCGGCTCGCGACGCTGTTTCGCGAGGTGGGAGTGAGGCCGGGCGCGAAATGGTTCCTCGCCGAAGGCGGGGACGCCGCGGTGATGACCAGGAGTATCCCCATCGACAAGGCATGGGACGACGCCCTGATCGCATACGGTCAGAACGGGGAGGCGGTGCGCCCGGAGCAAGGATACCCCGCTCGCCTGGTGCTGCCGGGCTGGGAGGGAAACGCCAACGTGAAATGGCTCCGGCGAATCGAGGTCGGCGACAAGCCGTTCATGACGCGGGAGGAGACGTCCAAATACACCGATCCACTGGCGGACGGCACCGCGCGCATGTTCAGCTTCGCCATGGACGCCAAGTCGATCATCACGTTCCCCGCGTATCCCGTGGTCCTTCCCGACCGCGGCTGGTGGGAGATCAGCGGCATCGCCTGGAGCGGCCGCGGCCGCATCAGCCGGGTCGACGTCAGCACGGACGCCGGGCGCCGATGGGCGCCCGCTGAGTTGCAGCCACCGGTGCTCCCCAAGTGCCACACTCGATTCCGCTACCTGTGGAGCTGGGACGGGAGCGAAACGACCATCCTGAGCCGCGCGGTCGACGAGACCGGCTACGTGCAACCCACGCTCGAACAGCTGCGGACCGCGCGCGGGGTGGGCACGTACTACCACTTCAATCACATCCGGTCGTGGCGGGTCGGCAGAGACGGCACCGTCACGTTCGGATTAGAGGGGTGAGGGTGCGTAACGCGGCCGCGCTCCTCGTCTTCACCCTCGTTGCGGGAGGGTGTGGAACCCGGGATCGACAAGAAAGGCGACCCGCCCCGCCGCGCTTCGGCTTCGGGAGGGCCGCCGCGACCGGCGAGATCTCGGCGTGGGATACCGACGTGATGCCCGACGGGACGGGGCTGCCGCCCGGCAGCGGCACGCCCTCGCACGGCGCCGAGATTTACCGTCGCAAGTGCGCGGCGTGTCACGGCAGGACGGGCACGGAGGGGCCGTTCGACCGCCTCGTGGGTCGCGAGCCCCGGCAAGGCTTCCCGTTCGGCCGCGACCCGCGCCTCGTGAAGACCGTCGGCAATTACTGGCCCTATGCGACGACACTGTACGACTACGTGAATCGCGCGATGCCGCTCACCGCCCCGGGCTCTCTCACACCGGACGAGGTGTACGGTCTCGTCGCGTTCCTGCTGTGGCGGAACCAGATCATCAGCGACACCGCGGTGATGAACGCGCAGACCCTGCCCCGCGTGGTCATGCCGGCGCGCGATCGCTTCGTGCCCGACAATCGCAGGGGCGGCCCGGAGATCCGCTAGCCCAGCGCCGCGCCGGTCCTTTGCCCCGCCGATTCAAGATTTCATTACTTTTGGCGGCATGACTCGGCTCGTCCTTGCCTACGCCGCGCTGCTCTCGCTGAGCACTGCCGTCGTGCAGTCCGACCCGCTCGCGGCCCGATCCAAAGGTCGCCGCGATGCGCCCGTCACCCTCTACGAAATGTCCGATTTCCAGTGCCCCTTCTGCCGCGAGTTCGCCCTCACCACCATGCCGCTGCTCGAGCGGGAGTACATCGCGACCGGTAAGGTGCGCCTCGTCTACATCAACCTGCCGCTCACCAGCGTCCATACGAACGCGGTCGCCGCCGCACAGATCGCCGCGTGCGCCGGCCGGCAGGATCACTTCTGGGCGATGCACGATCTCCTGTTCCGACACCAGGCCGAATGGGCCAAGCTCCCCAAACCCGATTCGCTGTTCCTCGCCCTCGGCGACTCGGCGGGCCTCGATCGCACGCAGCTGGCCAGCTGCGTCGCCACCAAGACCACGCAGTCGGAAGTCGAGGCGGACGCGGCAAGGGCCCGCCGCGCCGGGGCAGTGAGCACGCCCACCTTCTACGTCGAGGGCGGGCTGCTCGAGGGCGCGGCGCCCGTGACCGTGTTCCGCGCCGTGCTGGACTCGATCTACCGGAGCAAGACGGCCAGCCCGACCCGGCCGCGCTGATGGCGCGCCCTTCCTTCATATATCGGCTCGGCATTCGGCTGGCGCACCGGGCCCTGCCGTTCGCCGCGCGCTTCGACAAGAAGCTCGCCCGCGGGCTGGACGCGCGCCGCGGCGTGACCGAGCGGTTCGCCGCCTGGGCCCGCACCGAGCGCGATCCCGAGCGGCCGCTCGTCTGGATGCACGCCCCGTCGGTGGGCGAGGGCCTGCAGGCGAAGCCGGTGCTCGAAGCGCTGCGCGCCGAAGCGCCCAGCTGGCAGCTCGCCTACACGTTCTTCTCCCCCTCGGCCGAGCGCCTGGCGCGCACCCTCCCGGCGGACGTGGCGGACTACCTGCCGCTCGACCGCCCGGTCGACGTCGCGGCCGTGCTCGACGCGCTCAAGCCCACCGCCCTCGTGTTCTCGAAGCTCGATGTGTGGCCCGAGCTGACGCTGGCGGCGGCGCGGCGCGGCGTGAAGCTGGGCCTCATCTCGGCGACCGTGTCGCCCCACAGCTCCCGACTCCGCTGGCCCGCCCGCGGCTGGGCGGAGCCCGCATACCGGGCGCTCGATCGCATCGGCACGATCAGCGAAGACGACGGCCGCCGCCTGGAGCAGCTGGGGGCGCGCCGCAGCGCCCTCGAGGTGACGGGCGACACGCGCTATGACAGCGTCGCGGAGCGGGCGGAGCGCTTCGACCGCACCCGCGACCCGTTCGCCCGCCTCGCCATCGCCCGGGCCGGCACGTTCACCATCGTCGCCGGGTCCACCTGGCCGAGTGACGAAGCCGTCGTCCTCCCTGCCTTCGTCGACTTAGTGGCGCAAGTCCCCACTGCCCGGCTGGTGCTCGCGCCGCACGAGCCCAATCCGGATCACCTGGCGGGCATCACACAGCTCGCCGCGAAACTGGGGCTGCCTCGCCCGGTACGGCTGTCCCAGGTCGAGCACACCTCGCCCGCGCCGGTGATCGTGGTGGATCGAGTGGGCATCCTCGCCGACCTGTACGCGGTCGGCGACGTGGCGTTCGTGGGGGGCGGCTTTCACCGCGCCGGACTCCACTCGGTGCTCGAGCCGGCGGTGTTCGGCGTCCCCGTGGTGGTGGGGCCGCACTTTCACATGAGCCGCGACGCAGCCCTGCTGATCGAGCGAGGCGGCGCCGTTGCGCTCACTGCCGACGGGCGGCACGCGCTGCACTCGCAGTGGCTCGTGTGGCACCACGACCCCGCGACACGCAAGAAAGCGGGTGAAGCCGGAAAGAAGCTGGTGCGGCAGGGGCGCGGCGCGGCGCAGCGGACGACGGAACTGGTGAAGCGGCTGGTGGAGGGCGGTGAAAGGCGGTGAAAGGCGGTGGAGGCTGGCACGTCTGCGGCGTAACCTCCACCGCCCTGCACCGCCTTCCACCGCCCTACTTTCCCGCGACGACGCCTTCGAAGGTGACGGACCTTGGCACCACCAGCCCCAGAGTGAGCCCCGTGACGAGCAGATCGCTCCAGCGGCTCCGCACCTTGACGCGCAGATTCGCGATCCGCGCCCCCGTCCCCACCTGGCCGGCCAGCACGTCCTCGAGATTGGGCTGCGCGACCGGCACGAGACCGACGAGCAGGTAAATCGAGTGCTTGGTCACGCTGAAGGGCGTGCCCGAGTCCGGCTGGGCCGAGCTCGCCAGCGACACCGGCACGCCGAGATGCGTCGCGTCGAGCGTGAGCGCGCAACCGCCCAGCGCGAGGGCGAGCAGCAGGATCGACGCCCGCGTGGCAACTATACGATTCACTCGGGCTCCTGGAAACAGATGAGGCGCGCCGGGTACGGCGCGCCCCAAAGGTAGCGGCTTCAAGTCCGCTTGTGAACCGGGCTTACAGGCCCATCGGCAGCCGCAGGCCGACATCGGCGCCGAGGCCGAACACGCCGTGCGTCGAGCCGTCGTCGAATTTCTCGGAATCGTATGCGAGGTGAATTCCGACCAGGCCGAAGCTGAAGTTGCCCCCGATCACCCAGCCGAAGTTCGTCTCGTGGTCCTTCGTGCCCGCCGGAACGTCCGAGAGTTTGTGGTACCGGATGCCCGGTGAGAAGTATGGCTCGATGCTGATTCCCGGCGTCGGCAGCGGCACGCTGAAACCGACGGCGCCCAGAACGGTGGTCGACGCCGGCACGGTGTCGACACCCGATGTACCCCTGGCGTTGTGCCCCGCGCCCAGCTCGAAGTTGACCGAGACGGGAATCAGGCTGCCGCCGATGAGCCGGAACGCCGCCGTCCCGCCGTACGACGTCGCGCGGGCTCCCTGCCCCGCGGGCTTCCACGAGGCGATACCGGCCGTCACGACGATCGTGCCGACGCCGAGCGCGGCCCGGCCGCCGAACGCGTCGCCCCCGCCCGCGCTGTCCTTGGGCGAGCCGTAGTCGCCGTAGAACGTCACCCCGGTCCCCCCCTTGGGGCTGTTCCACGCCGGCATGCCGAGCCATTGAGCCGCGAGGGGCGTCGCGAGAAATGCCACCAATGCCAGAGACAACACTGTGCGTTTCATAGCAATCCATTCAGAAGGTTGGTGGAGGACGGTGGAGCACGGTGCAGGACGGTGGAGGACCTCCACCGACTTCCACCGCCCTCCACCAAGCTCCTTCAGTGCACCCACACGGCGCCGATCGACACACCAGTCAGGGGGTGGTCCCCGAGCCCGCCCGAGACGCGCGCGTCGAGCACGCGGGAGAGCCGGAAGTCGGCGCCTACGCCGAACCCGAACTCCAGGGCCGACGTGCGGCCGCTGCCCGCGACGAACTGGACGGTGGGTTGCACGTACGGCACGATGCTGACCGTCGATCCCTGCGGATCGACGCGCCGGCCGAGCGACAGTCCCACCGGCACGAACAGCGTCGAGCCGCCACTCACGAGCCCGGCCCCCGCGCCGAACACGAGGGCGCCGTCCAGCGGGAAATCGACGGTGTGGGTGATCACGCGCTCGCGCGCCTCGACGCCGGCGATCAGCACGGCTTTTCCGGAGCCGGGAGGATCGAAGATGCCGCCGCGCAGCCCCACGTCGAGCGTACCGCTGGCATAGCGGTACGCGCCCTCGAACCCCGTGCCGCCGCCGTTGGGAAAGCTGAACACGGCTCCCAATTCCGATCGCTGAAACGCGCGGTAGGGCGCGTTGAACGACGGCATGCCCGTCGCCTGCGCGCGGGCGACCGGCGCCACTCCCGCCACGGCCGCCACCACCAGCAACGCCACCTCACGTCCCATGGCTTGCCTCAGAGAGATAGAGAGCGTGAGACAGGGTACCCAGGCAGCTCCCCATCGTTCCGCCACTCCAAACGCGACGGCCCGCCCGCGAGCGGGCGAGCCGTGCGACCGGCGCCAGGACCTAGAACCGAACGCCGCCCGTAAGAATCAAGGTCTTCCCGCCGCCGAGTTCTCCGCGAGCCTCTGCGAATGGGATCAGGTTAGAGCCCTTCACTCTGAACGTGGTGCCGCCGAGCACGTTCAGTCCTGCCTTCGTGTCGGAGGCGCTGACGGTCGTCGTCCCGACGGTCGCCGTGGCGCTGAAGTGGGCGATGTTCAGTCCACCACCCGCGTAGGGCCGCAGGGAGGTCCTGGCCGGGACACGGAAGCGATACGCGACGTTGCCGTTGATCTCCCAGTACTTCACGCTATTGCCGGGAAAGAAATAGTCGAACGACACGATGCCGTCGAGCGGCGTCCCGGGCAGCAGGGAGCCCAGCGGGAACACACCTCGCCCACCGATTCCGAAGTTGGGGTCATTGCCCCAATCGAGCTGCAGCCCGAACGACGTGCGGTCCGCCGACCGGGCGGCGGGGCGGGCAGCCGGCCGCCGCTGCGCCGCGACAAGACCGGGCACCGTCGCCAGAACCGCCACGAGCAGCACGCTGCCGATGCACTTCCGCATGGAGAAGCCTCCCTGGACTGGATGAGGGAAGAATGAGGGGCGCACATCGCTAAGAGCGATGCGCGGATCTGTCAAGACGCTTCGGCCCGATCGGCCACCACGCGCACCGCGTCCCCCACCACCTGGAGGAAACCGCCGGCCACCGTGAACCGGCTCGAGGCGCCGCCCTGTTGCACCCGCAACACACCGGCGCCGAGCAATGTCAGAAACGGCGCGTGGCGCGGCAGGATGCCGACCTGGCCGTCGAACGCCGGCGCGACCACCGCGTCGGCGGCACCATCGAATACCGCTCGCTCGGGGGAAACGACAGTGACGTGCATCACTCAGGCGCTGGCCAGGCGTTTGGCCTGCTCGAGCGCTTCGTCGATGCCGGCCACCATGTAGAACGCCTGCTCGGGCAGGTGGTCGAACTCGCCCGCCACCACGCGCTCGAACGAGCTGATGGTATCCTCGAGCTTCACGTATTTGCCCTCGAGCCCGGTGAACTGGGTCGCCACGAAGAACGGCTGCGACAGGAAGCGCTGCACGCGCCGCGCGCGCGCCACGAGCTGCTTGTCTTCTTCGGAGAGCTCGTCCATGCCGAGGATCGCGATGATGTCCTGGAGATCCTTGTAGCGCTGGAGGATCCGCTGCACCTCGATCGCCACCTTGTAGTGGCGCTCTCCCAGATATTGCACGTCGAGAATGCGCGACGACGACGCCAGCGGGTCGACCGCGGGGTAGATGCCAAGCTCGAAGATCTGGCGTGATAGTACGACGGTGGCGTCGAGATGCGAGAACGCCGTCGCCGGCGCCGGGTCGGTGAGATCGTCGGCGGGGACGTAGATCGCCTGCACCGACGTGACGGAGCCCTTCTTGGTCGAGGTGATCCGCTCCTGCAGCTCGCCCATCTCGGTGGCGAGCGTCGGCTGATAGCCCACCGCCGACGGCATCCGGCCCAGCAGCGCCGACACCTCGGAGCCGGCCTGGGTGAATCGGAAGATGTTGTCGATGAACACCAGGACGTCCTGCCCCTCGACGTCGCGGAAGTACTCGGCCACGGTCAAGCCGGTGAGCCCGACCCGCAGCCGCGCCCCTGGCGGCTCGTTCATCTGGCCGTAGATCAGGGCGCAGGACTTGAGCACCCCGCTTTCCTTCATCTCCAGGTAGAGATCGTTGCCCTCGCGCGTGCGCTCGCCCACACCGCAGAACACCGACCGCCCGCCGTGGCCCATGGCCACGTTGTGGATCAGCTCCTGGATGATGACCGTCTTGCCCACGCCGGCGCCGCCGAACAGGCCGATCTTGCCGCCTTTCACGAACGGCGCGATCAGGTCGATCACCTTGATCCCCGTCTCGAACACCTCCGTCTTGGGCTCGAGATCGACGAACTTCGGCGTCTCCCGGTGGATCGGCCACCGCTCGGCCGTCGGCGGAATCGGCTCACCTTCGTCCACCGGCTCGCCCAGCACGTTCAGGATCCGCCCCAGCGCGGCCGCGCCCACCGGCACCGTGATCGGCTGACCCGTGTCGACGACCTCCATGCCGCGCACCACGCCGTCGGTCGAGCTCATCGCGACCGCGCGCACCTGGTTGCGCCCGATGTGCTGCTGCACCTCGGCGGTCAGCCGGATGGGCGGCGCGCCGTCGCCCGAATGATCGATCACGACCGCGTTGTACAGCTCGGGGAGGTGCTCCGGCTCGAACTCCACGTCGAGCACGGGCCCGATGACCTGGACGACTTTGCCGACATTCCGCTCGGGCTCGCCAGCCGGCTTCGTAGGAGCTGCCTTCGTTCGTGTCGCCATAACCCTCTCGTTGTCCGTCGTCCGTTATCCGTCGTCCTCGTCCGTGGCTCAATGCTGATGACGGATCACGGATAACGGATGACTAGCCTTTCAACGCTTCCGCCCCACCCACGATCTCCGCCAGCTCCTGCGTGATCTGCGCCTGGCGCGCCCGGTTGAACGTGCGCTGCAGCAGGTCGAGCATCTCTCCCGCGTTGTCGGTGGCGTTCTTCATCGCGGTGCGCTGCGCGCCGAGAAACGCCGCCGCCGTCTCAACCAGGGCCCGGTAAACCTGATTGCGCACGTATAGCGGCAGCAGCTGCTCCAAGATCGCCTCGGCGGACGGCTTCAGGATGTAGTTGGCCGCCTTCTGCCGCCCTCTACCGCCCTCTGCCGCCCGGGGTGGGGCAATGGGGAGGACGCGGAGTGTGGTGGGTGGGGTGGAGACCGCGCTCTTGAATTGGGAGAATACTATGTCCACGGCGTCCAGGGCGCCCGATTCGAACTGCGCGATGAGCGGGGTAACGATGTCTACGGCCTGCGCCGCGGTGGGCTTGTCACCGACGTCGATCCGCTGCGACGCCGCCGGTCGCTTGGCGAACTTGAAGTAGGTGATCCCCTTCTTCCCGATCAGGTGCAGCTCGACCGTCGCGCCTTCGGCCTCGAGCTGCTCGATGCGCCGCCGCGCTTCGCGGATCAGGTTCGCGTTGAATGCCCCGCACAACCCTCGGTTAGCGGTGATCAGAATAAGGGCCACCCGCCCCCCGGGCTTGCGCCCGGGGTCAGGTTGGCGCAGCAACGGGAACCGCTCCGCCAGCTCCGGAGCGTACAGGTCGGCGATCACCTCCGCGAGCGCGGCGGCGTAGGGTCGCGCCGCGATCACCCGATCCTGCGCGCGCTTGAGCTTTGACGTGGCCACGAGCTCCATCGTCTTGGTGATCTTGCGCGTGCTCTGGACGGACTTGATCCGCCGGCGCAGCTCGCGGGGCTTCGCCATCAGCGAGCGATCTGCTTGTACTCGGTGATGGCGGCGCGCAGCCGGGCGGCGAGATCGTCGCCCAGCACCTTGCGCGTGCGGATCTCCTCGCCCACCCCCCGGTGCTGGGCGGCCATGAAGTCCCGCAGGCCCCGCTCCCAGTCCTTGATCCGCTCCACCGGGACGTCATCGAGAAAGCCGTTGGTCACGGCGAAGATGATCGTGATCTGCTGCTCGACGGGCATCGGCGCGTACTGCGGCTGCTTCAGCACCTCCACCACCCGCGCCCCGCGCGCCAGCTGCTTCTGGGTGGCCTGGTCGAGCTCCGAGCCGAACTGGGCGAACGCCTCGAGCTCCCGGTATTGCGCCAGGTCGAGCCGCAGTCGTCCCGCGACCTGCTTCATCGCCTTGATCTGCGCGTTCCCGCCCACGCGCGACACCGAAATTCCCGGGTTGATCGCCGGCCGGACGTTCGAGTAGAACATGTCCGTCTCGAGAAAGATCTGGCCGTCGGTGATGGAAATGACGTTGGTGGGGATGTAGGCCGAGATGTCCCCCGCCTGCGTCTCGATGATTGGGAGCGCCGTGAGCGAGCCGCCGCCCATCTCGTTGGAGAGCTTCGCCGCCCGCTCGAGCAGGCGGCTGTGCAGGTAGAACACGTCGCCCGGATACGCCTCGCGACCCGGCGGGCGCCGCAGCACCAGCGACAGCTGGCGGTACGCCGCGGCCTGCTTCGACAGGTCGTCGTAGATGCACAGCGTGGCTTTCTTCTCGTCGTACATGAAATACTCGGCCATGGCGCAGCCCGAGAACGGCGCGATGTACTGCATCGGGGCGGGCTCGGAGGCCGAGGCCACGACGACGATCGTATACTCCATCGCGCCGTGCTCCTTGAGCCGCTCCACCACCGCGGCCACCGTCGAATTCTTCTGGCCGATCGCCACGTAGACGCAGATCACCCCTTCGCCCTTCTGGTTGATGATCGTGTCGATCGCGATCGCGGTCTTGCCGATGGCCCGATCGCCGATGATCAGCTCGCGCTGGCCCCGGCCGATCGGGATCATCGAGTCGATCGCCTTGATCCCCGTCTGGAGCGGCTCCTTCACCGGCTGCCGCTTGATGATGCCGGGCGCGACGACGTCCACCTTCCGGGTCGTCGTGGTGTGGATGGGCCCTCGCCCGTCCACCGGACGCCCCAGCGCATCCACCACGCGTCCCACCACTGCCGGCCCGACTGGCACGTCCAGCACGCGGCCGGTGCGGCGCACCTCGTCGCCCTCGCGCAGCTCCAGGTAATTGCCGAAGATCACGGCGCCGATGTTGTCCTCCTCGAGGTTCAGCGCCTGGCCGACCACCTTGTCGCCCGACTCCGAGGATGTGAACTCGAGCATCTCGCCCGCCATGGCCGACGTGAGGCCGTAGATGCGCGCGATGCCGTCCTTCACTTCGAGCACCGTGCCGACCTCCCGCACGTCGAGCTCGGCCAGGTCGGCCGCCTGGATTTCTTTGAGGAGGAT
>Ga0209234_1000051_pt1 | contig 27945 bp, 25 predicted proteins | sample GraSoi013_1_20cm_2_FD_185816 | JGI IMG/M metagenome (GOLD analysis project Ga0209234, IMG submission 185816) | Grasslands soil microbial communities from the Angelo Coastal Reserve, California, USA - Sample 08_20_2013_1_20cm (SPAdes) (version 2) | ecosystem: Environmental > Terrestrial > Soil >... | reverse complement strand
GGATCGCGCCATTCAAATCTTTTTTCATTTCGGCGATTTCACCGAGCTGTTCCGCGGCCGTCGCGCTGGGGAGGATCGCGTAACTCGCCGCGAAATCCTTTTGAGCCGCTACTGTGTCCTTCAATTTCAGTTCGAGTCTTCCGCGCAACGTCAGCACGGACATGCGATCGCGTTTCTTCTCCGTGGCCCACTCTTCCTGGGAAACCCTTGGCGATTTTTCCACGGAAGAGCTGCGCTCGACAAAGTCCAACACGTGGGTGGCATAGTTTGCGGCCCGGTGGAGAGCGGCTTCGTCGCCGTTCTGTTCGAGCAGCTGAATTGTCAGGATGGTCATGGAGATGTCGTCAGGGCTGAGAGCGATGATTCGCTCCCCGTAACCAGCGGCGCGCGCGTTATCCCGCAATTGCAGGCTAGCTTCCACAAGGGCACGGTAAATCTGAGGACGCTGACGCGAATCCGGATATTCCTTCAAGAAGGCCTCCAGATTCCGGACCAGCGCCGCGCGGTCGTTTCCGGCTTTGCTGATGGCTTGCTGCAATTCCTCTGCGGGCGACGGCTGCTTGGCGGAGGAGGCCGGATTCGACGCGGCGACTTTGGACGATGGTGGCATTGGGTTCTGACTCTTTTCGTCTTGCGCAGGGGTCTGACCGCAGAGTGGAGAAGCCGCCCCGCAAAGAAAAAGAATCGAAGTCGCGCACGCAGAGAAGAGTTGGGAATTCATACATTTGAATTCTAAGGGTATCGGAAAGAATTGTCGCTAGCTCTTAGATGTTTTTTCGAGAACGAGAGCTTAAATTTGCACGAGGCTATTTCGTGCCGCTCACGCGAATTTCGCCCGAGACGGTATGCACGTCCACGCGTCCGCCACCGCTGCCCATGTGGGCCCGAAGAGAATACTTGCCCTGCTCCTCGATGACGATCGGAATGTCGGTGCGAATCTCACCGGAGACCGCTTCCGCCGAGAGATGGAGATTCGCAGAAGCCGGGATGCTGAGTTGTACGGTACCGGATACCGTTTTCAGCTCCCAGTAGCTGTCCGCGCCTGGGTTTCCTTGCACGGAAACCCCTCCCGAAGCCGCATGCGATTTCACATCCTTTGCCGCGCCTTGAATCTCGACTTCGCCGCTGGCGGTATCCGCTTCGACGCGCCCTCCCGGATTGGATACGCGAATAACGCCGGAGAGGGCGTTCACGCGCACATCGCCCCGAGTGTTCGAGACCGTCACACCTCCCGAGGCGGATGATACGCGGACATCATTGCCTATATCAGAGGCCGACACCGACCCGCTGGCGGTGGTAAGTTGGACGTCGCGCTCGATTTTTTCGACACGGATGGTCCCCGAAGCGGCCTGCACTTTAACGGGGCCGCGCACGCCGCGAATCGTCTGCGCGCCGGACGCGACGGTGGTGCTGACTTCCGTGTCGCGCGGCACCTGGACCGTGTAAGTGATGCTGACGTTGCGCATGCGAGACATTTCCTTGCCGATGCGAACGGTGTCGCCTCTTTGCTCGATGGGGGGATTCGCGAGGGTATCGTCCACGCGCTTCTGCGGATTGTCAAAGCCGAATCCCGATGCGCGCACTTCACCGCGCACGTGCACTTTGCCGTCGGCGCTGCCCGTGATTTCCACGTCACCAGAAGCGTTGGTCAGTTCCAGGCGGAGTGGACCGCTAACGTTATAGTTGCGATCGAAGGCGCCGCTAACCGAAGGCCCGCTGTTGCAGCCGGCCAGGACAACGACGGCCGAAAATAGCACGAGCGGCAAGCAAAGATTGCGGTGGCGCGCCATTCATCCTCCGTAACGGTCGAGAGACTTGCTCTGAGCTGCCCCACATATAGCTACGCAATTGCAGAGAATTATGTTCCCTGCGCAGCCTTCGCGGAACGCTGGCCGACGGGCGAAAGAGTCTCGTTGAGAGAGCCCTGGCGATAACCCTCCAGGTCCAGGGCAACATACGCGAAGCCGGCCGCTTTCAGCCGGTCCGCCATGGCGGCTGCTATTTCGGGGGCAAGTGCGCGAGGCATTTCTTCGGGCGATATCTCCACGCGCGCCAGCCGATCGTGGAGCCGCACGCGGAATTGGCGAAATCCAAGCCCGCGCAGCGCTGCTTCGCCGCGTTCCACTAGCGCCAGGCGCTCCAACGTCACTTCCGTGCCATAGGGCAAACGAGAGGCGAGGCAAGCGGAGGCTGGCCGGTCCCAGGTGGGTAACCCCGCACGGTGCGAGAGAAGCCGAATCTCGGCCTTGCTGAGGCCGGCATCGAGAAGAGGAGCAAGTACCTGATGCTCTCTCGCGGCGCGATGGCCGGGACGAAAATCGAGCGGGTCATCGGCATTGACGCCATAGGCCACGGCGGCAAAACCACGGGCATGCGCTAATTCGTCCAACGCTGAAAACAGTTCGTCTTTGCAGAAATAACAACGGTCAGCCGCATTCGCGCGGTACGCGGGATTATCCATTTCGTGCGTTTCGATAAATTCGTGGCGCACGCCCAACTTGTTCACAAACTCTTCCACTACGGCGCGATCGTGGGCGGAGTAACTCGGCGAGAGCGCCGTGACACATAGGGCTTGGGCACCTAGCGCCCGGTGAGCTGCCCAGGCCAGGTAAGCGGAATCCGCGCCACCGGAGAGCGCGACGACAAGAGAAGGGACGCTGGCGAAGCGAGCCAGAAGAAGATTCTCTTTTTCTTCCGCGGACACAGTGGAGCCCTCCTGATGGCGAATGTGGATAAGGTCTTTCATTCCAGTGCTGAGTATATCTCAGAGTTCCGCTCACGTCGCAGATTGCGCCGCATCAGAAATTACTTGAAATCCAGAAGCACATCAACCGTGCCGCTTCCCGCATCCGTCTGCAGCCAATGGCCCACGTTCTCATAATGCACCGGTAACTCGCCGAAGACCTGTTCTTGGTGCGTTTGCAGCTTCGCCAACAGTTCCTCGAACTTTGCTTTGTCGAAAATCTCACCGGCAGCGATTGGCCAGGCGGCGTGCAGCTTTCGTTCGGCAGCAGGGGAAATCCCAGTGAGGACCATTTTGCCAAAGTGAAATTGCGGGCCTTCTTGAATGCTCACCGAGTAGGAAACCGTATGCGCCTGATCGTCATACGCCGGAAGCGCATCAAGCTTTGCTTCCAGATAGCCACGATGAGCGTATTCTTCGCGAGCGCGATCCCAGCCTGCTTCGATCTGCATGCCATCGGCGATCTCTCCTTGCTTGATCCCGAGCAGGTCGTCCAAGGTGAATGCCGATACCAGCGTGTTTCCCGTCCAATGGATGTCTTTCCAGCGATAGACCGCGCCCGACGCTATCGGCACATAGACAGGAATCTGCGAGGGCAGCTTCTGATTGGGATCACCCGTGAGCCGAACTTCTGGGGGACCGAGCTTCGCGCGCAGAAACCCCTGCTGCAGATAAATGGGCCTTATTGCTTCGGAGAGAAAGAGATCGATGGTTAACCGCGAATAGGGCTTTCCAAGGATCTCGGATAGATGTTGCTGTACGGCTTTGGAGGCTACCAGGGAAGGGTCGCCGAATTCCAGCTTCGCGATTTGGAGCGCGGCACCTTCGACCATGATTTCCTGTACGTTACCTTCACCGCTCGGATTTGCGATTACCGTGTGCTCGAGCGACACTTGCAGTCCGCGCGTCGAGAGTAAATCCTTCACAGCTTCGCTGGCCTGATCCACCACGGCCCCGGCTTCCGGCAGGGTTCCGTCGAAGAAAGGAAATTTATTGCGGATGGCATTGCCCAGCTCTGAATCCAAAAACCACGGAATGTTGTCGAAGTACACCGGGATCCGCGGGGCTTCCTGCACGTGATAAGTCACCAGGATGGCGGCGTACTTCGTCTGGAAGTTGTAACTCACCTTGGCGAATAGCCCGCTTTGCACGAGTTTGTCGGCGCCGGTTTGCAAATCATTCCGGCCGATCTGCGCGCCGGTGACCAGGCCGGTTATCGCGATGACCTGTGCTTCGTTCAAGAGTTTTTCGCCGTCCGCGTGGACTTCGCGCAATGGCGCGGTGACGGCGTCCGGAGCCTGAGTAGGAAATCCGGCCGGCAGCAAGAAGAGCGAGATAGCGCCGAGACACGGGCGAAAATAACGAAGCATATCCCTATAGTAGCGGAAACGGCCCCGACTACTCCACGGTGACGGATTTCGCCAGGTTGCGCGGCTGGTCGACGTCGCATCCGAGGCGTACGGCGATGTGATACGCGAGCAATTGGAGCGGGATGATTTCCAGCAAGGGCACCAGCAACTCCGGCGCGGGAGGAAGTTCGACGATGTGATCGGAGGCCTCGCGCGCGAGATGATCTCCCTTGGTGACAATAGAGATGACGATGCCGTCGCGCGCCTTGACTTCCTTGATGTTGGAAACGCTCTTCTCGTAGCGCGTCATTGTTTCGGGGTCGGATTCGTCGCGTGTCGCCAAGACCACGACCGGCAGATTCTCGTCGATCAGCGCGTTGGGCCCGTGCTTCATTTCGCCGGCCGGGTAGCCTTCAGCGTGGATGTACGAGATTTCCTTGAGCTTCAGTGCGCCTTCGAGCGCGATCGGGTAGTGGATTCCCCTGCCAAGGTAGAGAAAATCGGTATAGCGAAAGAATTGCCGCGCCAGGTCTTCGTAAAATCCAGATTCATCCATTTGCAGAACTGTCTCGATTTTGTGGGGAATGCGTGTGAATTCCTGCATTAACGTTCTGGCGGCACCTTCGCTTAGCCTGCCGCGAACCTGGCCGAGATGGGAAGCGAGCAGGAGCAGCGCGGTTAATTGCGAAGTGAAAGCCTTGGTGGAGGCCACTCCGATCTCCGGCCCGGCGTGCGTTGGAATCGTGCCATTGGCTTCGCGCGTGATCATGGACCCCATCACATTGCAGATCGCCAGTGAGGGCGAGCCCTTGAGTTTTGCTTCGCGCTGGGCCGCCAGCGTGTCCGCGGTTTCGCCAGATTGGCTGATGCACACGGTCAGCGTTTTCGAATCCAGAATGGGGTCGCGATAGCGGAATTCGCTTCCGTAATCGACTTCAACAGGAAGACGGGCAAGACGCTCAACCATGAATTTTGCGGCCAACCCGGCGTGCCAGCTGGTGCCGCAGGCAACGATTCGAACCTGCTGAAATTCGCGGAACTGCTCTTCTGTAATCGCCATTTCATCCAGAAAGACTCTTCCAGTGTCCTGCGAGATGCGGCCGAGCAAGGTATCGCGCACGGCCCGGGGCTGCTCAAAAATTTCCTTTTGCATGAAGTGTTTGTAGCCGCCCTTTTCCGCCATGATAGGATCCCACGCGACGTGGTGCGCGGGACGCTCGACGGGGCGGCCGTCGTGGTCCATGACGCGCACGCCTTGTGCTGTCAGCACGGCGATGTCGCCGTCCCCGAGGAAAAAGATTTCACGCGTGTGCTGGAGCAGTGCAGGGATGTCGCTGGCGACGAAATATTCTTTATCGCCGAGTCCAATTACCGATGGCGGGCCCAGGCGTGCCGCAACAACCTTTTGAGGATCTTTCGCGGAGAGCAATACCAAGGCGTAGATGCCGCGTAATTCTTTCAACGACCGACGCACTGCTTCCTCAAGAGGAACGCCGCCTTGCGAATGTGTTTCCACGAGGTGGGCCACGATCTCAGTGTCGGTCTCGGTGACGAACTTGTGGCCATCCTTCTGCAGCTTCCCTTTCAGCTCGAGGTAGTTCTCGATGATTCCGTTATGTACAACGACGATTTGGCCCGTGCAGTCGCGATGCGGGTGGGCGTTCTCTTCGGTGGGGCGGCCGTGGGTGGCCCAGCGCGTGTGCCCGATGCCGTATGTGCCATCCAGTGGCGACTTGGCGATAACCTCTTCGAGATTACGAAGTTTGCCCGGAGCGCGGCGAATTTCCATTTTTCCGTCCTGGGTTACGACGGCGATGCCCGCGGAATCGTAGCCACGGTACTCGAGCTTACGCAGACCTTCAATGATAACGGGAACAACCTTCTTGGGCCCGATGTAGCCGACTATTCCGCACATGCGCGGCGTCTCCTAGAGAGAGTTTCTAGCAGCGTAACATGCTGGCAGTCTTACCAAGACGAATTCCAGGAAGCTTGTCGTGAATCAGATTAAGGTTGGGGGACAGCGCCTGCCGCCGTCACAAGCTCGTAGGACTTCAGATTGTTACCGGTATCAAAATGAAACGTGACGCGTGCGGTGGTGGGCTGAAGCGTGTCCGTGTCCACGTGATGAACGATGGCCACGATTGCGTGGGGATCGCGGGTGTCTTCCACGGGAAAATTCTGAGAATTGAGGTAAAAGGTTACTCGCGATCTGGCGGTGCCCGAGGGCAACTGAGAGTCCAGCATTTCGTCGATCTGCCGCAGGCGCGGATCGGAAGTGTGCCCATTCTGCTTGCAGCCGGCGAGCGCGAGGATGGTGAAAATGCCAAACAAGAGGAAGCCGGCGGAACTCCTTGGTAGGTGGCACAGGTTTTTCATGAGACCGGCGGCTCAGTCCAGGATCTCAAAGCGGTATTCCTCGATGACCGTGTTGGTGAGCACTTCCTTTGAAATATGCTCGAGCTGTTGCTGCGCTTCATCGCGGCTCCAGCCATCGAGATTCAAAACGAAGAATTTTCCCTGGCGGACGTCGCGCACGGCGGAGTAGCCGAGCCCGGAGAGGGCGTGCTGGATCGCCTGTCCCTGGGGATCGAGTACCGTGCGTTTTGGCATGACCCAGACGTGTGCTTTCATGCCGTCAGTATAACATTGCCTCCTGACCGCTTCATGTCCCCCGCCTTTCACCCGCAGGCATAAAGGCGCATTCGAACCCCATCTCGACGATTCGCGTCAGCTCGTGTTCTGTTAATCCCATGCGTGCGGCGTTTACGTACTCTTCATGAAGCGTCGTCTGAAACATGGCCGGGTCATCGGTGGAGAGCACAATGGGTATTCCGTGGCGCAGGAATTTTGGTAGGGGATGATCTTCGATTCTTGCATCTTCGCAACGAAGTTGCCGGGCTAGGGCCGCCGTTTTCATGTTGCTTGTCGGGCATATCTCAAGCGGGATCTTTCGCTCTGCGAGCAAGTCCATTAGCTTGGGATCGTTGATCGCGGCTATTCCGTGGCCGATGCGCTCCGCACCCAGCAATTCGATGGCTTCGCGAATTTTCTCCGGCCCGCCAACCTCGCCTGCGTGCATCAATCGGTGCAGACCTACTTGAGCGGCCCGGTTGTAGGCGGCGCGGAATTCCTTTGTCTGAACGCTCAACTCATCGCCGCCGATGCTGAAGGCCACGATGGCTTTCGAGTCGCAGCGCTTTGCGCATTCCACGACTTCCTTCGCTCGGTCCGCGCCAAATTGCCGGGTGGCATCGAATACCCACTGGAATCGGAGCCCGCGGCTTTGGAACGGCTCGGTGGCGCGGAGTACGGCTTCGAAATTTGCTTCCGGCCGCTGTTTTCGCAAAAGCATCACACCGATGGACAGAGTTACTTCCGTATAGACCACCCGTTGCGTGAGCAAGTGCTCGGCGAGGTCGCGCGCGATGAGCGCATAGTCCTCAGGTTCGCGCAAGAAAGAAGTGACCCACTTGAAGGCTTCAATGAATTCGGGAAAATTGCCGTAGGCGTAGCGCTGGCGAACTTCCTGCTGGGTCATGACGAGGCCGTAACGAGCCGTCAGCAAGCAGACGGTTGCAGGCTGGATGGAGCCTTCGAGATGGAGGTGCAGCTCCGCTTTGGGCAGCAAGGCAATTCGGTTGGAAAGCAAGGGCGGCGTCATCCGCGGAAGATCAGCGCGGCAGTTGCGGCCGACCGGCGTTTACCCACGCCGTTAGCCAGAAAGAGCCCACATCGGTTGCCGCGTCGGAGAGTTGACGAATCAATATTGCCGCAGCTTGGTTGTAGAAGCGATCGTAATACTCGTCGGTGAAGGAGTTCTCCCCGTGACGTGCGTTGCGGTCAGCGAGAAGAATAGTCTCCAGCCAGCTATGAGAGCTGAGGCACGCTTCGAATGCGTGATCGGTAGGGTCGTTGATGAAAATCGCGTCGTTGGGGCGCATGGGGAAAAATGACGAATAGCGGTCGATCAGCGTGCTCGCGAAGCGCTCGTTGACTCCCGGTTGGGCGCTGAGATGTCCGTCGAAATTGTCCGTGGTGTTGAACGGATCGTGCGCTTCCGCGACATAGTTCGCGAGGATAGCCGCGTCCAATCTTGCTTCGTCCCACTTGCCGGCCTTCATCGCTTCTGTCAGCTTTTCGCTATACACGCCGATTTGCCAGGGAAGAAGTCCGTTGGCATCGAGCTTCGCTTTGCCAAATTTGGTTACCGCGGCTTTGTAGTTGCGAGGCAGGGCTTCGAACGGGAAGCGCCCATATTTGTCGAGAAGAATGAAATGGTTATGCCTCTCAGCGGGAGACTTGGCGATCGCATCCAGTGGATCGGTAACATGCTGAGAGAGCAAGGCGAGGTTGGATTCGAAGAACGGGCGGATATCCTGGGGCAAGGTGTCGATGGCTTTGTTCACGACTAGCCTGTGCCCATTCTTTCCCCAAGCGAATGCATGATCGGGGAGCGATAGTCCGAGCGCGGCACAGAGAGCCAAGGCGCTCTTTCGTCGCCACGTCCGCCGTATGACCGCTCGCCGCATCACGCGATTCCCCTATGCCCGGTTGGCCGCACGCAATGTGCTGAGTTTGCGTCCGTAGTTGTAATAAATCACAAGACCAATGGCCATCCATACGAAGAAGCGGATCCAATTCATGATGGGGAGGCCGGCCATTAGCAGGAGACAAGTAAGAATCGTCAAGATCGGAGCAAGGGGCCCTCCGGGTGCACGAAAAGCACGATGACGATTCGGTTCGCGGTAGCGGAGAATCAGCACGCCTCCGGCCACCAGCGCGAAAGCAAAGAGCGTTCCGATGTTCGAGAGATCAGCGAATGTTCCGATATCGAGGAGACCTGCGGGAATGCCCACAACAAACCCGGCCATCCATGTGGAGAAATCCGGCGTTTGATACCGTGGATGGACGCGGCCAAAGATGCGGGGGAAAAGACCGTCGCGGGACATGGCGAACCATACGCGTGCTTGCCCAATCTGGAACACCAGGAGAGAAGAGATCATCCCCATTAGTGCGCCGATCAGCACTACCAGCCGTATGCTGGAGATGTGCAGCCTCTTGAGCGTGTTGACGACGGGAGCGGCATCATCGACGAGGGTGTCCCAGCGAACGAGTCCGGTGAGCACGACGACGACCGAGATATAGAGCAGAGTGCAGACGACTAGGGTGGCGATGATGCCGATTGGCAAATCGCGCTGCGGCTCCTTGCATTCTTCCGCCGCCGTAGAAACCGAATCGAAACCGATGTAAGTGAAAAACACGATCGATCCGCCCGTCAGAATGCCAGGCCAACCGTTGGGAGCGAAGGGATGCCAATTGGACGTATGGATGAAGCGCGAGGCGAACGAAACAAACACAAGAATGGCAATGATCTTCATCATCACCATCACGTTGTTGGTCTCCGCCGACTCGCGGATACCACGAACTAGGATGACCGTCAGGAGCATCACAATTATGAACGCCGGCCAGTTGAAGCCGAAATGCCACCCGGGCCCATAGAGCACGTTGCCTTCGAGGTCGAAGAGTCCACTGGGGAGGTAGGCGGGCGAAATCCAGCGAGGATTCGGATGCACGCTGAACCAGTCCAACAAGTTGACCAGGTGCTGCGAAAACCCAACGCTGACGGCCATGTTGCTCACCGCGTATTCCAGAATCAAGTCCCAGCCGATAATCCAGGCGATGAGTTCGCCCATCGTGGCGTAGGTGTAGGTGTACGCGCTGCCTGCAATAGGAATCATAGCGGCAAGCTCGGCATAGCAAACCGATGCGAATCCACAGGCGATAGCCACCAGGATGAAGGATAGGGCGATCGCCGGACCCGCGCCAGGTCGTCCAAACGACGCCGAGCGGTGAATGAGGTATTCCAGGAGCGGAGCATTCAGAATCGACGAGGCTTGAAACTTCTGTCCGGCGATCGCCGTGCCGACGATGGTGAAGATTCCCGAGCCGATGACGGCGCCGATGCCGAGCGAGGTTAGGCTCAGCCATCCCAGAGACTTTTTTAATCGGACCTCAGCGTTCTCCGAATCCGACAGCAGTTGATCGATACTCTTGCAGCGGAAGAGGTGTGATCCCACCCATGCTCTCCGATCGCATCCGGGCAAACCGGAAGCCGAAAATACTGGCTACGCATTTAAGGAATGAAAGCGCCTCAATGTACCCCGAGACGCCCCATCACGCAACCGCTCGGCGCAATCTGCCGGCGCATTGGTGTTCACGGGCAGGTTCCGCACGTCATGCCTGTTCGAGTTGCGCGTACCGCTCGATAAACTTTTTCGTGCCGCGTCCGGGGAAGCTCACGGATACACGGCGGTCTTCGTCGTCGCCCTCAACCCCAACGATGGTTCCAACGCCGAAGCTCGGATGACGTACTTTGCGTCCCAGCATGGGATTCGAATTGCCGCCGCGTTTTACAGCGGGGCGCCCGATGGAACCTTGGGCCAGCTGGCGGCGCGGCGCTGCTTCTGCCTGCTTCGGCCCGCCGCGCACACGGCGGAGGAATTCTTCCGGTGAATAGGAATACTCGGGGTCGGGTTCGTAGCGTCGCGTCTCGCCAATTTCTGCCATTGATCCGCGAACTGTGTCCACCAGTTCTCTTGGAATCTCGGCAAGAAAACGTGACGGCAGGGAAGCGCGCAGTTGCTGCTCATTGCCGAAGATGCGCCGGTACACCGCGCGCGTCAACGTGAGCGACTGCCGGGCTCGAGTCATCCCAACGTAAACGAGACGTCGTTCCTCTTCGATTCCTTTGTCTTCAGTTATGGATCGGCTGTGAGGGCAAATGCCTTCTTCCATCCCCGTGAGGAAGACGTGATCGAATTCCAGGCCCTTGGTGCTGTGCAAGGTTATGAGAGTCACGCCGGGCTTGCCTTCAAATTGATCCGCGTCACTTACGAGTGCGGCGGCATCGAGAAAGTCGGCGAAGGTCTCCCCAGCTTCCATGCCTTCGGCCACGGCACGCGCAAGCTCCTCCAGGTTTTCCAGCCTTGCGACATCCTCCGGGGTGTTGCGGTCCTTGATCATGGCCATGTAACCGGATTCCTCAAGAACGGCATGCAAGAATCCGGGCGGTTCCTGGGTGGCAAGCGCATCCTGTAATTTGCGGATGAGCTCCTGGAACGCCCGTAAAGGAGTCACCGCACGGCCGGACGATGCACCGGAGATAAATTTCTCAATGGCCGCCCAAAGCGGTGTTCCGTCAACGCGTGCGGACTCGCGGAGCGCATCCACGGTGGTCTTGCCGATGCCGCGCGGCGGCACATTCAGGACCCGCAATAGCGAGATGTCATCCTCCGGATGCATTGCCAGGCGGACGTAGGCGAGCGCATCCTTCACTTCCGCACGATTGTAGAAGCTGAAACCGCCCACGAGTCTGTAACGCACGCCGCGGCGACGGAAAACCTCTTCGAAAGCGCGCGACTGAAAATTAGTGCGATATTCCACCGCACACGTTTGGTCCGAATCGTCGTTGAGAATGCGCTCGAGCTCGCCAGCCACAAATTCTGCCTCAGCCTGCGCATCCCGCGCCTCCAGATACTTCAGATTCGATCCCGGGCCTTTCTCCGCGCTCAGCGACTTGCCCAGCCGCTCAGGATTGTTCGCGACCACCGCGCCGGCGGCGTCGAGAATATTCTGCGTCGAACGGTAGTTGCGTTCCAGTTTGACGATTCGAGCGGCGGGAAAATCCCGGGAGAAACTCAGGAGAATGGAAACGTCCGCGCCTCGCCAGCGATAGATCGATTGATCTTCGTCGCCCACAACACAAACGTTTTGCTTCGGCCCGGTCAGCAGCCGCAGCAGCTCATATTGCACGCGATTAGTGTCCTGATATTCGTCCACGTGAATGTATTGGAAGCGTGCTTGCCACTTTTGTCGCGTCGGCGTGGATTCGCGCAGCAAACGCGCCGATCGGAGGAGCAGGTCGTCAAAGTCCAAGCCTTTGCTGTCGTGAAGGAGCTTTTCGTATCCCACGAAAATATCGGCGATGCGCCGCCCGTTTTGGTCGAACGCTTCGGCGCGCAACTGCTCGGAAGTCTGGCCATGATTTTTCGCATGGCTGATCCGGCTGAGAACATTCCTCGGCGTCAGACTTTCGTCTTCGATCTGCAGCTTGGTCATGGCCAGCTTGACTGCCGTAAGCTGGTCTTCATCGTCGTATATGGCAAAACCCCGCGGCAGACCGGCGGCGGCCGATTCGCGCCGCAGCAACCGCGCGCAAAGCGAATGAAACGTGGAAAGCCAGGGCCCTCCAGGAGGGACCCCGGCGCGCAACAGCAGGTCCGAGACACGATTGCGCATCTCTTCCGCGGCTTTGTTGGTGAAGGTGACCGCAAGAATGGCTTCGGCGGGGACTCCGCTGGCAATCAGATTGGCCATGCGATACGTGACCGCTCGGGTCTTGCCGGTGCCGGCGCCGGCCAGGATCAGCACGGGGCCTTCGATGGTTTCGACGGCCAGCCGTTGTTGGGGGTTCAGATCATCGAGAAGAGCGAGCATTTGTCCAGTGTGGTTGGAGAAAGTTTGCACACGTCATGTTAGCCGACGACGGCGACGCGCGCAAACCGGTGTGTCTGAACTGCAAGTCCCGAGTCGTTCAAGGTTCCGCGGACCGGCTCAGGTCTATTTCGAAGTACATGAGGCTGCGATTCTTTTCGAGGGCCACTATCTCGGGCACATATAGATGAGCGCTATTCAGAAGCTCGAATTGGCTTCGCAAGTTGAAATAAAGAAGCCCCTGCACCGTGCCGTGCGGCGCCACCACGCTCGCTTGCACTCCCGCGTCGCGTATAGACTGTTCCACTTCCGTCCATTTCTTGTCCCGTCCGGACTTCGGACCGCCCAAGGGGATGGGCAATCTCTTACTGGTTACGTTTTTCGTGGAGGGATGCGTGATCACGTCGGCCGCTTCTTCCGGCGACAGCGGGTACAGCGCCTGATGTTCTTCTTCCGACAAGATGAGATTTAGTCGAATGCGCTCTAGGTTAACCTTCATGCTGTCGTCGGAATCATTTCGAAAAACGACCTGCACGGCGATGATTCCTGCCGCAACGGGCGACTTCTTCGGGAACTTCTCCTTGTAGAGCGCGGGGTCGGTCCATGGCCGGGCCGTAATGGTCATGCCTTCGTGGGATTCCAGAGAAGTGGTCTTGAGCAACGACGGTTGCTGGGTGGCTCCCTGTTTGGCCGCCAGCAGCGAGACGGCAACAAAGGGAAGGATGAGGGTTAGTTTTCGCATCGGGTTATAATAGACTTTTCTCATCTTGAGGCCTTCGATTCCTGGGGGTCGTGCAGGGTTGCTCTGCCTCGCGCACCGCGTGCCGCTGGCAGAGCGCGGACAGACCGGAGCCACGCTTAGTGTATTTCATTTATAGCCTTCTCATGGGCCTAGCGGCCCTTCTGCTCGTGCCCTACTGGCTCGTCGAGGGAATGCGCCACGGAAAGTATTTCTCTAACCTCGGAGAACGCTTGGGATTCTCCTTTCCGGGGCTCGCCAAGCTTCCCGCGCATTCCACGGGCGCGATCTGGATTCATGCTGTGAGTGTCGGCGAAGCCCTTTCCAGCATTACTCTTGCGCGGCGGTTGAAAGAAACCTACCCCAAGCGGCCTCTCATTATCTCCACGACCACCAAAACGGGGCAGGAGCTCGTGCTCCAACGCATGCCCTTTGCCGATGCCATCATCTATTTTCCGCTGGATTGGGCCTTCTGCGTCCGTCGCGCGCTCGGCGCCGTGCGACCGTCGGTTGTGCTGGTGCTGGAGACCGAGATCTGGCCGAACTTCTTGCGAGAAGCCGGACGGCGCAAGATTCCTCTACTTTTCGTTAGCGGGCGCATTTCTGACCGCTCGTTTGCACGCTATCAGAGCTATCTCGGTGTTTTTGCTTTTTTCCTTCGTCCCTTCCTGAGAAACGCATTGTCCAATGCCAGCGCCTTCCTCATGCAGAGCGAGAAAGATGCGGAGCGCGTGCGGGTCCTGGGCGCCCCGGCGGAGCGTGTCCGGGTTAGTGGAAATTTGAAATACGACCTGGAGCTTCCTGCGCCCACGCCATTGTCGAATTGGCTTGCAACTGAGATCAAGCGCAGCGGTCGATCACCGATCATCGTTGCGGGAAGCGTCGTTGCGACGGAAGAGCCGCACGCGCTCATCGCGTTTGGAACTTTACAAGGGGAGTATCCAAAGGCGCTGCTTGTGCTTGCGCCCCGCAAGCCCGAGTGTTTTGATGAAGCTGCGCAGTTAATCGACGAATCGCATCGCAAGTTCATCAGGCGGTCGCGATTGCCAATTCCAGGGCCGGCACAGCCACACGCCATTCAGTCGTCCGATCACTCCACCATCCCCGACGACGTAACCGTTCTCCTGCTTGACAGTATTGGTGAGCTGGCCTCGCTTTATGGACTGGCCGACGGTGCCTTTGTCGGAGGCTCCCTCGTTTCTGCCGGCGGTCACAATATCCTCGAACCGGCGGCCTTCGGTAAGATCCCCGTGTTTGGCCCGTCGATGGAAAACTTTGCGGAAATTGCCGCGCGTTTTGTTGCGGCGCGTGCCGCCGTGCAAGTAGAGAGCCCCGAAGATGTCGGGGTGGCCTGGATTGAGTTGTTCAGCGATCCACAGCGGATGAAAGAGATGGGCGCGACGGCGCGACGGCTCGTGGAGGACTCTCGCGGCGCGACCGATCGCGCCATGGCCGAACTGGCCAAGCAGATGGATGGTGCCGTTCGATGAATGTTTCGTCACTATTGCGGAGACTGCTGTGGCCCCTCTCGCTGCTCTATGGTGGCGGAGTTCGCGCGCGGGTTTGGTTCTATGCCAACGGGTGGTTCAAAGAGAAGCGCCTGAAAGGGACGGTCATCAGTGTCGGGAATCTGACCGTTGGGGGTACTGGCAAGACGCCTATGGTTATCTGGCTCGCGGAGAAGTTCCTGGGGGACGGGAAGCGCGTTGCGATTTTGAGTCGCGGCTACCGAGGGACGAATGGGACAAGCGACGAAATCGAGTTGATGAAGTTCCGTTTGCAGGGCCGCGTCTCATTTGGAGTTGGCAAAAACCGCTTCGCCGAAGGGCGCCGGCTCGAATCGCATCAGTCCATCGACGTTTTTCTTTTGGATGACGGTTTTCAGCATCTCCAGCTAGCCCGCAACCTTAATATTCTCTTGATGGATGCGTCTCGACCGCTTGCTGGGGAGTCTTTACTACCGGCCGGCAGACTTCGGGAACCACTCGTGGCCATGAGCCGCGCAAATTTGATTGTTTTTACTCGCGCCGAAACAGCGTCGGGAACGCTTGAGGCGATCGGGAAGCTCAATCAGTATCCGGTTTTCGCTGCCTCGACACGGCTGCTTGGATTCCGCCGCTTCGGAGGTGGGATCACTCTTCTCTCCGCCAGTGAAATCGGTCCCGGCCCGTTTTTTGCCTTCTGCGGCCTCGGCAATCCCGACGCGTTCTTCCGCGATCTTGGAAATTGGGGTCTTGCCATTTGCGGCCAAGCAATCTTCCCCGATCACCATCGCTATACACAGCGTGACATCCTGGAGGTCAGGCGGGTAGGGAAGGAGGCTGGTGCAAACGCGTTTGTGACCACCGAAAAGGACGTACAGAATTTGCACGATCCCAAGTTTGAGGAAGCCCCGCTCTACATCGCGGTGATCGACCTGGCGGTGACTCCAGAGGCTGATTTCAGAAACGTTCTTGATCAAACGCTTGCAGCCGGCACGGGAGCGGCGGTGTGAAGATTCTCATACGCGCGACGAACTGGGTCGGGGATGCCATCATGGCGCTTCCGGCGCTTCGCGCGGTGCGCAAGCGTTTTCCTGATGCGGAAATCACGATCGTCGCGCGGCCCTACGTCGCGGATATATATCGCGATCAAGAGATATGTGATCAACTCATCCCCTACGACCCGAAAGGCTTGCACGCAGGGTTTTCCGGCCGCGAGCGGCTGGCGGCGCAACTTCGCGCGCAGAAGTTCGATGTCGCGCTGTTGCTGCAAAATGCGTTCGATGCCGCGTGGCTGGCCTGGCGCGCGAGAATTCCAGAGCGCATCGGATACGCGCGCCACGCCCGTAGCCTTCTGCTGACCCAGAGCGTACCCCTCCCCCGGCAGGGGGAAATTCCTGCGCATGAAAAGTATTATTATTTGGAACTCCTGCGCCGGGCCGGATGGGGGAACTCCGCGAAGGACGAAACGTTTATTGGCCTGCGCGTTCCCGAGGAGAAGCGCCGGAGTGCCGATGAATTTCTTTCTAAGTCCGGCGTGCGCCTGGGTGCCGTGCGAATTGCCGTCGCGGCCGGCGCGTCGTACGGATCAGCAAAGTGCTGGCCGCCTTTGCGTTTTGCCGAGGTGGCAAATCGGCTACAGTCGGAGACGGAAGCCGAGATTATCCTCTTTGGAACGGCCGCCGAGGCCAACGTTTCGACGGCCATCTCCGCCGAAATGCCCCGGCCTCCCATTGATCTCACCGGGAAAACCGCAATTGCCGATCTGCCTGCGCTGCTCTCACAGTGCCAGCTCTTCATCGGCAACGATTCCGGCGCGATGCACGTTGCTGCTGCTGTTGGCCTGCCCATCGTCGCCGTGTTTGGCCCCACCGATCCGCACGGAACGGCACCCGTCACGCCGCGCTGCAGCATTGTTCAGCAAAAGCCTTACTGCAGCCCATGTTTTCTCCGTCGCTGCCCGACCGATCATCGGTGCATGACCGCAATTACCGCCGACATGGTGCAGGCCGCGGCAAAACCCTGGCTGTCCTCAATCCAGGTGCGGCGTGGCTGAGCAATCCTCGTTGCGACCCGCCGTTTTCCTCGATCGCGACGGGACCATCGCCGAGGAAGTGGGCTACTTGAATCATGCCAGCCGTTTTCGTATGTTTCCCTTTGTCGCGGCCGCCATTCACCGGCTCAACGAAGCGGGCTTGCCTGTCATTGTGGTCACCAATCAGTCTGGCGTCGGACGCGGTTACTTTCCGGAATCGCTCGTGCACACCGTGAACGAGCTTATGACGAAACAACTTGCCGAAGGGGGCGCGAATATCGACGCGATCTATTATTGTCCGCACATCTCCGCAGATAACTGTACCTGCCGCAAGCCAAGAACCGGCATGCTGGACCGCGCGGCGTCGGAGCACGCGCTCGATTTGCAACGCTCCTTCGTAGTCGGAGATCGTCACGGCGACATGGAACTCGCGCGAAACGCCCGTGCGCGGGGCGTGCTCGTCCGCACAGGTTACGGTGAGGGTGAACTTGCCTGGCATTCGGTGAAGTGGTCTATGCATCCCGATTTTATCGCCGATGACCTCACGCAAGCGGCAGATTGGATCCTGAGGCAACGAAAATGAAGCGTTCGCGCGCGCGAAAACCAGCTTCAACCTCCGTCGACCTTTTCGCCCTCCGCGAGTGCGTCGAGCAATTCACCAGCAAAACCGTAGTGCTCCTCGGGGATTTCGTTGCCGATGAATTCCAATATGGCGAAATCTCTCGCGTCTCTCGCGAAGCACCGGTCCTGATCCTCAAGCATCGCGAAACCCAAATTGTTCCGGGAGGCGGCGCCAACGCTGCCAACAACCTTGCCTCTCTCGGCGCGCACGTCCTGCCTGTCACAGCGGTGGGCGATGACATCGCCGGAGACGCGCTGATCGTTCAGTTTCGCCGCCAGGGAGTCGACGTTTCCGGGATTTTCCGTGTGAAGGGCTGGACGACGCCGACCAAGAGCCGCTTTCTGGCGGGCTGGGCGCACACCGTGGGACAACAGGTCTTGCGCGTCGATTACGAACCGAAACTGCCTCTGCCGGACGTGGTTCGAAAAAAGCTCCAGCAACGGCTTTCGGCAAGTCTCGGCCATGCGCACGCGCTGGCGGTGTCCGACTACGGCTTTAACATAGCAACTCCGGAGCTTGTGCAGCAGGCATCCGCGAAGCGCAAGAGTTCGCTGCAGGTCACACTTGACGCTCGTTACCGGCTGCACCGTTATGCGAAGGCAGGCATCAGTTCCGCTACCCCCAACGAATCCGAGCTTGAGGCGGAGCATCACACGGCCATCGGTCAAGATACCGGCGAGCTCACGCGCGCAGGCCGCGAAACTCTCTCCGCGATGAAATTGCAATCACTCCTGGTCACCCGAGGACGGCACGGTGTGGCCCTTTTCGAACCGGGCGATCGCTTTTCGCAGATCCCCGTTCACGGCAGCGATCAAGCCGTGGATGTCACTGGTGCCGGGGACACCGTTCTTGCCGCCTACACTCTGGCTCTGGCCTGCGGGGCATCTCCCCTGGAGGCTGCGCACATCGCCAACATCGCTGGCGGCCTGGTGGTCATGAAGCGCGGGACGGCTACCATTTCGCGCCAAGAGCTTCTCGACGCCATCCGCGGCGAGGCATCCGGAGCTGCCTCTTAAGTTATGCGTGAAGCCGCTTCCAAAATTATCGCGCGTGCCGCGCTGGGCGAGCGACTTCGGAAACACCAGCGCCGCGGCCAGCGTATTGTTTTTGCCAACGGCTGCTTTGACACGCTGCACGTCGGACATATTCGTTATCTAGAAGGTGCCCGGCACGAAGGCGACGTTCTGGTTGTCGGTGTGAATGCTGATTCCGGCGTCTGCGCACTCAAAGGGCCCGGCCGCCCCATCCTCGATGAAAACGCGCGCGCCCAACTCGTTGCCGCGCTTCGCTGCGTGGATTACGTCGTGCTATTCGGCGAAGCCAACGTCGAAGCTCTTCTGGAAGAACTGCGCCCTGATGTCCACGCCAAAGGCACCGACTACACCGCCGAGACTGTGCCGGAGCGCGCCGTCGCCGCACGGCTTGGCATCCGCGTGGCCATCGTGGGTGATCCCAAGGAGCATTCCACGCAACAGCTGCTACAGTCTATTCGTAAGGCGCCGCATGCCTGAGCCGCGCTTCCTGGTCGTGCGTCTTGGTTCCCTCGGAGATATCGTCCACACCTTTCCCGCCGTCGCCGGCCTGCGCGAATCGTTTCCTGAAGCTGAAATCGTTTGGCTGACGCATCCCCGCTGGAAAGCGCTGGTCGAAAGCAGCGAGTTAGCAACGGACGTCTGGGAGACGGAGACTCGCTCCTACCAATCTTTGCGCGAAATCATCGGACGAATCCGCAAGGCGCACTTCACGACTGCGATCGACTATCAAGGGTTGTGGAAGTCTTCGGCACTGCCGTTCTTCGGCGGCGTTTCACGCCGAATCGGATTCTCCTCGCAAACGGTTCGCGAGTTCGGCGTCCCGATCCTCTACACCGATGGCGTCCATTGCACACAGACCCACATCGCCGATCAGAATGGAGAATTGTCGCAGCGCGCAGGTGCTTGCAACGGTGTGGCGTCCGTCGTCCTCTCGGTGCCGTCGATTCAGGAAGTGTTTGTCTTGCAACTCCTGCGAAGCATGGCTATCGAACGGTACGTCGTATTGAGCCCCGCCGGAGGCTGGCGCTCGAAATGCTGGCCGCCGGATCGCTACGGCGCTCTCTGCCAGAAACTCCGCGGCAGGCTCGGACTGCGTTGCGTTCTGAATTATGGCCCCGGTGAAGATGGTGTAGTCTCCGTGGTCAAAGCCGCCAGCGGGGCAGCCGACCCCATTGCTTACAATGGTTCACTCAGCCAACTCATGGCTCTTCTGCGCAACGCCGTCTGCACCGTTGGTGGTGATACCGGGTCGCTGCATCTGGCCGCCGCTCTAGGAACGCCTACCGTCGCCATCTTTGGTCCAACAGACCCGGCGCGAAATGGCCCCTATCGAATGAGCGGCGGCTGTGGCAGCGCTTCTCCCATCAACATCGTTCTGCGTAGTCCGCACGCGGTGACCACCTACAAACGAGGCGACCAAGCCGCTGCTTCCATTCTGGAAATCGGCGTCGACGACGTGTTCGAAGCGGTTTGCCGGCAGGTTGAGATTCGCCGATGAGCGGGGTCGGCAATTTTTTTGTGCGCTGGCGTGTACGGCTGGGCTATCCGCTCGCGATAGCGGTTCTCGGTTTCTCCAGGCCCACGCCTGGCAGCATCTTGTTGGGCGCTCTGGCGGGAGCTGTCGGTCTGTCGGTACGCGCGTACGCAGCCGGCTACCTTCACAAGCAGGAAGTCCTCACCGTCACCGGCCCTTACGCTTACACTCGAAATCCGCTCTATCTCGGCAGCGCCATCCTGGCTCTCGGCGCCGGAATTGCCACGCGCTCGTGGATCTCAGTCTCCATCCTTATTTTCTACTTCGCGATTGTTTATTCCATCGTGATACGGAGGGAAACGACTGAACTGCACCTTCGCCACCGGGCATCTTTCGAAGAGTATGCACGCGCCGTCCCACTTTTTATTCCGCGTCTGACCGCCGCGAGACTGCCTGCAGACTCGGCCGGATCATTCTCTCTCACCCAGTACAAGAAAAACCATGAGTGGCAAGCCCCCGTTGGCTTCTTATTTCTACTCTTGGTCTTGCTGGCCATCTGGCGTCTCCGTCCGCACTGACGCGGCAGCGTTTGTCACACCTGGACACGCAACGAAGCAGATGATCTCCATCCGTCAACATATGTACCGCGCCGGCCGCGAGGACTTCCGGCATAGTTGAATTCTTGCTCACGTGATGTCCGATCTTCAGCGCACCCGAGTGCATTGCTTCCTTCTAGAAGAGAACTTCCCGTTCACTTGTTGGTCGGATGTTCCGGCCGCCTGGAGCAGCTTAGCCACCAACGAGTCATTGCTCGTCACTCGAGAAGCGACCCCTTCCGGAGGAAAGCCAAAAAGTCTCCATCGAAGCCCGCCCAGCCAGCGTTGCCACGCAGCTCGGGGTCGATGCGGATTGTCGGTGCGCGCCAATTCTTCGAGTCTCGGCGGGGCCGGGGAAGACAGTTCACGCCCGATTCAGAGTTTCGCAACAGGACAATGTTCCCGGATTGCTGAAAGCCCGCCCCGATGCCCGAGCCCGAGGAGAAGGACAGCGGCCAGAAGGAGAACAACTATCGTCCAAAGAAGAGGAAAGGAGAATAAGAGGCGCAGCATTTCGCACGACCGCGGGCCTGTCACCATGCCGCAGGCAAATGCCGCGGTCATCGCTGGGGGCCGGCAGCCTCATGGCACTCTTTGCAGCCTCACGAGGGTTTCGATATGAAATGTCTGCGGGAACAGATCGAACAGGTGCATTTCCGTGATTTCGTAGCGAATGTTTGGCCCGGTGTTTTCTTTCCGTTTCCGGGGTGAGCCCGTCAGCACCGCCAGGTCACGAGCCAGTGTGGATGGATCGCAGGAAACGTACATTATCTCTTTGGCGCCGAGCTCCGCGAGCTTCTCTGCGGGTTCCGCTCCCAATCCTGCTCGGGGCGGATCCAAGACCACAAAGTCTGGTTTTTCTTCGGTTTTTTTCAGAAACTCTTCCGCATGTTCGTTGTGCGATACGATCGTGACGCCGGCAACCTCCGCGTTGGCGTAAAGATCTCGTGTCGCGGCGAGGTTAGCATCCACGCTCACCACGTTCTGGAACGTCTTTGCCAGCGGCAACGCAAAGAAACCGACTCCCGAATACAAATCCAGCGCCAGCGCGCCATGCGCATCCGCCGTCACCGTCTTCAGCAAATCCTCGATCAGGAATCGGTTCACCTGAAAGAATGAAAGATGGCTGACCCGGTATTTGCATCCGCCGGCTTCGTGCGTCAGGTAACCCGGTCCCGTCAATTCAAACCGATTCTTCTTTTTGTCCAGCAAAAGCAAGCTTTCGATCTGGGGTAAAACGTCCCGGAAAGTGGATGCAAGCTCAGTGGCGGGCTTTGGAAATTTCTCAAACGCCACGTTCAGCGCAATCTTTTCGTCCAGCGAGTCGGCAAAGGCTTCGATTTCCTGGATACCTTCTGGCAACCTGCCAGAGCGTGCCATCTCCTGAAGCTGGGCGAATGTTCTCGCGAGGCGCGGCGAGAGCACGGGGCAGTCATCAATCGGCACGATTATGGAGCTCTCCGGGAGGAAATATCCCAGCGCCCGAGGCATCCCGCTTCGCACTGCCCATTGCGCGCGGTTTCGATAGCCATAGGGCTCCGCCGAATGCTCCACGATCGCGCCATCCCACGCAATTCCGCCAAGCCGCAAGAGCGTTTCGCGCAGAATGTCCTGTTTGAGTCTCAACTGCTCCATTGCCGAAATGTGCTGGTAGTGGCAGCCGCCGCATTTTTGAAAATGAGCGCACTTTGCTTTTTCGCGATCTTTGGCCGGGGAAGTGACTTCCAGCAGTTCGGCCCAGATCAATCTCTTCTTTTGCGATTTGGTGGTTGCCCGCACCTCTTCGCCAGGCAAAACATACGGCACAAAAACGGTATTTCCATCGGCATGCGCCAAACCGTCACCGCCGTAAATGAGTTTTTCAATCGAGACTTTTAATTCATCAGCCATAATGTGTGTCCTGTTTTAAGAACAGGCGCCTTTGTGAGCGCAACTCAAACCGCGCTGTCTTCTTCCGGATACAGAGCCAATTTGCCGGCTCACGCTAAGACAAGTAGAAAAGACTCAGGCGCGGGATTCCAAACTCTTCCAGCAGTCGTTTCTGCACATACTGTTTCTCGACCATCGCCAGTTGCTCGGCCCTCATCTTTCGCCGGTACATGGCCAGTTGCCCATGCACTTCGCGTCGGATCTTGAGCATGAGTTCTTCTGGTGCATGACAAGTCAGCAACGCTTGTATCTTCTCATCCAGAATTGTCAGCCGACGCTCTAGATCCTCCAGGTCCAGCGCCCCCGGCGCATCGAGGAACTGGCCGCTGGACTTCAGGGATTCTGCTATTTCCGTCAACCCGCCGGCGATCTTTAGCTGTCGTTCGAAACTCTCCTCTGCCGCACGTTTCAAATGCACCACATTGCTTGCAAAATACGATTTCAATTCATCTCGCGAAAACGTCTCGCTGGCCGTCGCGGGCGCGGTTTTCGGCGCGCTCCCTGCAGCCGCTTCCTGCTGTTCTTCGGCTGCTTCCAGCACCGCGTCCGTGCAATAAGCCAGGTTTTTCAGCGGCTTGGCCGCTCCCCTTCGCGACCTCTGATAGCTCTCAAATGCTTTGTCGATGCCTTTCAGCGCAGCTTCCAGCGGCACCCCGGCTTTGTGCCACGCCTCCATAATCGCCCAATCCAGCGGCGACACCAGCAGATGCGCCCCGCGTTTCTTCCAAAAGTATTCTTCGATTTCCGTAAAATAATTGAAGTAGTTCCAGCCGTTCATTTCGTTGGTTGGGACGCTGCCGGATACGCGGACGCGGGCCCCGATTCCGTACGCGCCGCCAGTGCCGCGAGTCAGTTCTGCGCCTTCTTGGCCGGCGCCGCTGTCGCGCTCTTGCCGTGTTCCGCCGGCTGATTTTTCTCCCAGATCAATCGCAAGCCGGTCAGGGTTAGGAATTCATCGGTGTGTTGGATGTGTTTCGAGCCTTTCGACACGAGCTTCGCCTGCCCGCCGGTCGCAACAACCTTGGCATCTTCGCCGAGTTCCTTCTTCATGCGCGTGAGCATCCCGTCCACCATGTCCACCACGCCGTAGTACAAGCCCGCCTGCATGTGCGTGACCGTGTTTGTTCCGATCACCTTTCCGGGGTCCTTGATCTCCACGCGCGGCAGCCGCGCCGTACGCGCAAACAACGCCTCCGACGAAATCCCCAGTCCGGGCGCGATCGCCCCGCCGAGGTATTCGCCCTTCCCGGAAATCGCATCAAAGGTGATCGCTGTGCCAAAGTCCACTACGATGCACGGCCCGCCGTACTGGTGAAACGCTGCCACGCCGTTCACAATGCGGTCCGCTCCCACCTCGGAGGGATTGTCCACCAGGACAGCCATCCCCGTCTTCACACCCAGTTCCACGAAGAGCGCCTTCTTCCCAAAATAAATTCGCGACATTTCTGCAAGTGTCCGATTGACCGGAGGCACGACCGAGCTGATGATCACGCCCGTGATGGTGTCCCGGTCGAGTCCCGCCAGGGTGAACAGATTTCTCGTTAGCACGCCATATTCGTCGGTGGTTTGCTCACGAGCCGTCGTCAAACGCCAATTCGCGATCAGCTCTTCGCCGCGAAAAACGCCCAGCACCGAGTTGGTGTTCCCCACGTCAATGGTCAGCAGCATCTAGCGTGCCTCCGCGACGTCGCCCGCGATCACCGTCATCAGCTGTCCGCCATCACGTTCTACTTGCAGCAATCCCTCCGGCCCGAGGCCTGCCGTTGTTCCCACATAGCTTTCTGTTCCGTTTGTTACGCGCACGCGCTTGCCTCGCGCATAACTGGATACCGATTCGAAGCGCGCAACCACGGTGGCCACTCCTTCCCGCAAGAAACGATTGTAATCGCTCTCGAATTCGTGCAGCAAGCGGACCAGCAGCTCCATGCGCGATTGCGGTTTGCCCGTCTCCGCGCGCAGGGAAGTCGCTAGATTGGCAAGCTCACCGGGAAACTTCTCCTGATTCACGTTCAGACCGATTCCCACAATCACAAATCGAATTTGACCTGGTTCCGCGTGCATCTCCGTTAAGATCCCGCCCAGTTTTCTTCCTCGAACGAGCAGATCGTTCGGCCACTTCAGGTCAACTTCCAGCCCGGTCAGCGCTTGCACCGCAGAATGCGCAGAAAGTCCCGCCATCATGGTTAACAAAGGAGCTTGTACGGGGGCCAGTTTTGGCCTGAGAAGCAAAGTTACATAAATGCCCGTCGCGCGTTCGGAATGCCACGCGCGTCCCCCTCGGCCGCGCCCCGCGGTTTGCTCTTCCGCCAGGACGACCGCGCCCTCCGCTTCGCCAGCATGCCCCAATTCCAGAGCTACTCGATTCGTCGAATCCGTCCTAAAAAAATGAAAGATGCGCTTCCCAAAAAGACTGCCTTTCAGCCGTTGCTTCAGCATATCCGGAGTCAGGATATCGGGGATTTGCTCCAGGAAGTATCCCGTGCCCGGTTGGCTCTTTACTTTCACGCCCAATTCGCGCAGTCGTTCCACCCACTGCCACACCATAGAACGCGAGACGCCCACCTCTTTGGCGATTCGCGTGCCGCTGGTCACCACAGTGGCATTTTCCGCCAGCAAGGTAAGCAGTCCCGCCAGCCTCCGGTCGGTTGTGCCAGGTAGGGATTCCTGAGTCATGGGGATCTCACCGCGCCCCTGGGCGCCGCCTAAGCTTACGTTTCCTCGATGTTGTCTACAAGCAGGCTGAGGTTCGCGGCAGGCGCCGAGTGTGTGAGCATCCCGGAAGAAAGAAAGTCGGCGCCAGTCTCTGCGTAGGCTCGCGCGTTATCAAGGGTGATCCCGCCGGAGATTTCGATCACGCACTCAGCGCGAATCCCGCGCGCAATCTTCACGCAGTCCGCTGCACGTTCCGGAGTCATGTTGTCGAGCAGCACCGCCTCCGCTCCAGCTCGGAGCGCTTCAACCAATTCTTTCTGATCGCGAACCTCGATCTGTACGGCCAGCGGTCCCGGGCCGACGACTTCGGGGTCCAACCCGGCCGCATCGTAGGCGCTCGCAGTCCGCGGCGGCGGCACCTTTGGAGACGTATGGGTATGCGCTTTGTCCAGCGCTTCTTTGATACCGCCGGCCAGCGCGATGTGATTCTCTTTCAACAGAATTGCATCGTAGAGTCCGAAGCGGTGGTTGGAGCCGCCGCCCGTCTTCACTGCATATTTTTCGAGCGCTCGCAAGCCAGGTGTCGTTTTCCTGGTATCCCGAATACGGGTTCTCGTGCCCGCCAGTTGTTCCACGAAGCGCCGTGTCAGCGTGGCGATGCCGCAAAGATGTGCCAGAAAATTCAGCGTGGTCCGCTCGCCGGTAAGGATGGCGCAGGCATTCCCGTTCATCCGCACGATCTCCGCGCCAGGTTCTACAAACGACCCATCGTTGTGCGGACAGCTGATGCGCATCTCCGAATCCAGCGCACGGAAGATCTTCTCGGCAATCGGAAGTCCCGCGCAAACCAGGGTTTGCCTGGCGAGAACATGAGCCCGTGCCGATACTCGCGGTGGTATCGTGGCCGCGGTAGTCGCGTCTCCCGTGCCGATATCTTCGTCCAGCGCATGCCGTACAAGGTCAGCGATGTAGGGAGAATTCCAATCCATAAGACCTCGTAGAACTATGAATCTCCGTCGAGCTGCGACAAGCGTTCTTGCAATTTGCGAAGTGCGATGCGCTGTTCCGCGAGTGTAACTTCCAACGCTTTGACTATATTCTCGGGTGCGCGGCTCCGAAACGTCTGATCGTCGAGCTGCCGCTCCTTCGACGTGATGGCCTTGTGCAGACTCTCGATCTCTTTCCTTAGCCGCGGCTTCTCCCCGGCGATATCCACGGCGTCGGAATACGCGATGCGCACGTCAAACGTGGCCGTGGAGCGTACGGCCTCTCTTTTCGTCTCCAACTGCAGGCGCGGAATCAAGCGAAGTTCTGACAACACCGCGAATCTCTCAATCGCCCCGCGATTCGCCTGAGCCAGGTCACCCGTACCGGCATCGCTGGTGGAGAAGTCCGCCGTCACTCTCTTCTTGGGGTCAAGTTTCAGTTCCGCTCGGATGTTGCGCAGCGCCGTGACCACTTCCTGGATGGCAGCCACATCCGCTGTCGCTTTGGTGTTCTTCCAGTGGCCCTGCGCTTCTGGAAATTGATCCAATGCGATCGACTTTGCGCCCACTTTCTGCGGCAACTGATGCCACAGCTCTTCGGTCAGAAACGGCATGAAAGGATGCAGTAGACGCAACGCCGCATCGAACGCAGCGAACAAATTCTTCCATGCTACAGTTGCCCGCCCGCTGTCCGCGCTCTGCAGTTCCGGTTTCACCCATTCGATGTACCAGTCGCAGAAGTCACTCCAGAAGAATTGGTACGCGCCTTGTGCCGCCTCGTGAAACCGGTAATTCGCCAGCGCTTCATTCACTAACTCCACAGTTGTCGCCAGCCGCGCAAACATCCACGCATCCACCAGCGGAACGCTGCCACCATAGGCATAGGGCGCCTTTGCACGCACCTCCGGCGCCGCCAGCTCTTCCAAGTTAGCCCCACGCTCTTCAAACTTGTCCAGATTCACGAACAGGAACCGCGCCGCATTCCATATCTTGTTTGCAAAATTCCGTGAGCTTGCCAGTTTGTCCTCGGTCAGCACGATGTCCGTCCCCGGCGCGGCCATGGACGCCAGGCAGAAGCGCATCGCATCTGTTCCGTACTGCTGATTGAGTGTCACCGGGTCCAGTCCCGTCCCTTTGGACTTGGACATTTTCTCGCCGCTCCCGGTACGCACCAGCGAGTGCAGATAAACGGCACGGAAGGGGATCTTGCCCGTAAAGTGAATTCCCATCATGATCATCCGCGCCACCCAGAAAAACAGGATGTCGTATCCGGTGATCAGCAGGCTCGTTGGATAGTACGTTTTGTAATCCGGCGTGTCCGCAGGCCAGCCCAGCGTCGAAAACGGCCACAGCCCCGAGCTGAACCAGGTGTCTAGAACGTCGGGATCCTGTTCGAGGTTTGTCGACCCGCACGTCGCACACTTCGCTGGGGCCTCGCGCACCACCGTGACGTGCCTGTTTTCCTTGCAATACCATGCCGGGATCCGGTGTCCCCACCAGAGCTGCCGCGATAACGTCCAGTCCCGGATATTCCTCATCCAGTTGAAGTATTCTTCGCGCCGGTTCTCCGGCACGATCAGTATCTCCCTTCGTTCTACCGCCGCAATCGCCGGCTCCGCCATCGGCTTCATCCTACAGAACCATTGCGTCGATGCGCGCGGCTCGACAATCGTCTTGCTCCGCTCGCAAAGCCCAATAGCGCTGGTGTGATCGGTGACCCTTTCCATCAAGCCCAGCGCCTTCAAATCCTCGACGATCTTTCTCCGCGCCTCGAAGCGGTCCATCCCCCGGTAGACTCCCGTCACCGCATTC